>R28__coassemble_139_pt1 | contig 39428 bp, 35 predicted proteins | sample R28__metabat2_low_PE_030 | metagenome-assembled genome bin R28 | reverse complement strand
GCCAAGTGATTCGGGTCGAGCACATGTATGCCATATGTGTTTCCTGTATTCATAATTTTATGATTTTTGGTTGTTTGCGAGGGTTGTGCAGATTTCGGCAGGCGGCTTGCCCAAGGTCATTCTCCCAACTCTCTGTACTCTATTAAGCCTCCAGAAGGCGAAATGCACAACTCAAAATGCATTTTTTTGAAAAAAAATTCACATTGAACTCGATTTTCTTCTCGCGATTGTTGTAATTCGCCAAAATGCAATACCATACAGCTTTGACTTTTTTGACATTTTTTTCGTCCAATTGACTTCAGACCTCACTTTGTCTCGAAAAGCACCCCCTCAATCTCCTCTGCGGTGCGGTTGGGGAGGACGGGGGACTGGCAGTTTTGGTGAAGACGGGTCCGAGCGCTTTTTAAGGGACGTCAAAGATTTCAACATGGGAATTGCGTTTGACACGTTTGCGCGCGTGGGGTAGGATGAATACCGACGTATGTATGAGGAATTCTACAGCATGCTGCAAGGCGTGCAAAACGTGGCGGTGATAGCCCATTTCAGGCCGGATGGCGACGCCATCACCTCCAATGCCCCCTGCGGCAGCGCCGGCACTTCAACCGTTCTTCTGCATGGGTTCTGCATCTTTGGCAGCGCACGCTCCCACAGTTGCTTTCCCTTCACAAGGAAATCCAACTGCACGCTGCAGCCGCGCGTTTGCACACACAAATCCGTCGCTTGCAACTGGGAGAAAGCGGCATGAACCGTTGCTCCGGAATACGGCAGAAAGCCGCAGGCCGTTCGATAGGTCAGCGGCATTTGCAACCGCTTGTTCAGCACGGCAAGCACCAACAATTGGGCTGGAATGCCCAGCGTGGTACAGGGGAGCCTCTCTTTAGGCTTGACGCTGAGACGTATACCGGCAAACGGCAGGTGGATATAGCCGTTTGCGGCAACGAACGCCACCTTCTTCGCAATGAGGCGGTATGCATCCTGAGCGCTAATCTTTTCCGTAACATAGACTGCCTGCTTCCCCGTGAGAGAGCAAAGTGCTTGCGTATGCTTTTCCGACATCCCCGGAGTAATGCGTGCCGCATGCCTGTCTTCCAGCAGACAGCAGGGCTCGTCCAACAGCTCGCATACTCTCACGTTGTACAGTGTGTGGTACAGCAAAGGCAGCTGACGGGGCGGTACCGCCTTCTGCTCAACGGTCTTTCCGCCGTTCAGCTGTTGCAACGTGGATGCCAGTATTTTATTCATGATGTTTGTTTTGTTTAGTTTCAGAATAGATTGAAACTAAACAAAAGCCAAGGCTGCTTTTCACACAGTCGGTCGGGGGTTCAAATCCCTCTCCGTGTAGTCGAGTACGCCTACGGACAAAATGTTCGTAGGCGTACTTCCTTTTTGTAGTTTGCTGACATTTAGCGGGTTGCGTTTTTGTTTCAGGCTGCTATGAAATGCCCTTTCAGCCCCATTTTAGGGGCAAAATACCCTGCTGGGTACTACCGCGTACTTCCGCGTACTTGGGTACTAGGGGAAATCATAAACGCCTAATGTGCTATATATCAGCAAATTACGAACACGCCGCCATTCTCATCTCGAAATACAGCCAAGGAGATCCAAGTACACGAAGTTCGTGAAGCAAAAAGCGGAAACATAAAAGACTGACAGACAATGAGAAACAGCTTTCGCTCAAAAAGTGCCTACCACTTTTTGCCACGAACTCGCGGGCTTCCGGCGGTTCTCATTTCTCAGTCAAACCCTTGTACAGCTCGAACAGATGTGCCACGCGGTCGGCATCATCCTTGAACTTGCGACCATAGGCTTTCTCTACGGCGGCATCCGGCTTGGCGTGTGCTTTTTGCAACTCGTATGGCATAGTCTCAGGGTTGTATAGAACGGCAAGGCAACACCCTGAATTTGCAGCTCGAATGTCCAGCACTTCTTGAGCGCACGAACAAATGGCGGCTTTCTGTTGATCAGATATGTTCTCTGGCCACATGAAAGTGTTGTAGCACATATCACGCGAATAACGATAGTCACTCTTCAAACGTCCGCATACGACTTTCATCCACGCCATGTGCATACGCGAGCTAACGATAGCGAAATCGTATAAATCTGCGTGCGGCACAATATAAACGAGATTCGACATAATTGTTCCCTCCGGCATCGCATGCGAGGAGCGGAGGAAACTCAGAGCCTGTCCAACTCATCGAGCAGTGCCACGGCGAAGGAGCCGGGATGCGGAGCGCGGGCAGCGGCGCGGGCTCCGGCTTCGCCCAGAATCCAAGAAGCCGCCACAGCACCCGCCAGCGGTGTCTCCGCACAGGCGACGCAGGCGGCACAGAGCGCCCCCATGGCACAGCCCACGCCCGTGACGCGGGTCATGAGCGGGTGCCCGCCCTGAATGGCGATGACCGTCTCACCGTCCGTGGCATAATCTGTCTCGCCCGTCACCAGCACGGCGGCACCGCTGCGGCGAGCAAGGTCGCGGGCGGCGTCCACGGCAGACTCGCTGCCCACGGTGCTGTCCGTGCCGCGCCCTGCGGCATCCAAGCCCGCCAGAGCCATAATCTCCGACGCGTTGCCACGGATGAGCGTCGGCTTCAGCGTCAGCAGCTCGGCGCAGAAAGAGGTGCGGTAGCTCAGCAAGCCCACCGCCACGGGGTCGAGCACCCACGGGGTGCCCAGCTCATGTGCCGTGCGGGCGGCGGCGCGCATCACGCCCTCCTGCGCGCGGGAGAGCGTGCCGACATTCACCAGCAGACCATTGCCGCAGAGCCGCAGCAGCTCCGCGGCTTCCTCGGCATCGGAGAGCATGACGGGCGACGCCTCTACCGCCAGCAGCATGTTGGCGGTGATGGGCTGCACGACGCTGTTCGTCAGAGAAAGGATGAGGGGGTGCTTAGCGCGTATCGTCGTCAGGACGGAACCGGCAAGGGTGCGAATCTGTTCGTCAATCATACTCAGATTTGGGTGGAAAGGAGTTGTTTTGCGGCGGCAGCGGGGTCTTCTGCGGCACAGATAGCGGAGACAATCGCCACGCCGTCGCAACGCCCTGCGGCGCGGATAGCGCGGGCGCGCTCGACATTAATGCCGCCGATAGCCACCAGCGGCAGGGGTGACAGTGCGGAAAGCTCTGCCCAGCCCTCAATCCCCACGGCAGGGGCGGCATCGGGCTTCGTAGCGGTCGTGAACACGGGGCCGCAGCCCACATAATCCACGATGGCGGGGTCCACGGCGCGCATCTCCTCCGCATTGCTCACGGAGAGGCCGATGAGCATCTTCCCGCCCACGCGGCGGCGTACCTCTGCGGCAGGCATATCCCCTTGCCCTACGTGGATACCGTCCGCGTCCAGCTCACGCGCCAGCTCCACCTCGTTGTTCACGATGAAGGGGATGCCGACCGAGCGCAGATAGTCTCTCAGTGGGCGTGCTTCCGCCAGCATTGTTTCGTAGTCTGCGTGCTCACGGCGGTACTGCACCACTGTCACCCCGCCCTGCACCGCACGCTTCACGGTTTCAAGCAGCCCGTAGCGGCAACGCTCCGGTGCATCGGTCACGAGATACAAACGGAGGTCAAGAGGAGAGCGGAAACTCATACAGGAGGGAGAATAGCAAGGCCGGAGTGACCTGTCAATCTATTTCATACCTGCATTATAGGAATTAAATAAATGAAAGTTTGTGGATGTCATTGAGGATTGAGGATTGAGGAAGTTAAAAGCTAGGCTCGCTATCGCTCGCATAGAGGACGAAACGCAGAGCGCAAGCTACGCCAGTGTATAAAAGCCACTGCATACGCTTTGCGTTGCGTTTTGCCCCGCGGCGTCAGCCGCGCGAACTTCTTACATTTTCAATCCTCAATTCTCAATCCTCAATCACCTCGACAAATCCCCTTTTGCCGTTTAAATCAATCCCCATTGCACCATCAGCATGTAGGCCAGCGTACCGCCCGCCATGGAGAGCTGCATGCGGCGTTTCCATACATGCAAGCCCATGGTCACGGCGATGGCAAGCAGCTGCGGCAGCCCGTGGTTGCCCTGCAAGGGCTCAACATGGCGCAGGCAGTAGACCACGAGCATGGCGAAGGTCGCCAAAGGGAGCACTTTGCCCAGATACAGCACCACGGGCGGCGTGGGGCGTTTGGCGGAAAAGGCGACAAAGGCCGCGAAGCGTGTCACCACGGAGGCTGCGGAGCACAGGGCGATGGTGATGATTTCCTGCGTCAGGGCCACGACAGACTCCTTTCCATAGGGCGGCGCAGCAGCAACAGCCCCGCCAAAATGCACACCATCGTCGGCACCATGAAGGAATCCGCCCCGAACAGGTACAGACGCACCAAGGCTGCGACAAAGCCGAGATAAGCAGAAAGGTGCGTCTTTTCCTTCAACCATTGCTCGGTGAAGATAGTGACAAACATCGCCGTCAGCACAAAGTCCAGCCCCTGCGTGTTGAGCGTCAGGCAGGAGCCCGCCACACCGCCCATCACCGCGCCGCTGCACCAATACCCCATATCCAGCAGGGTAATCCACAGCAGAAACCAGCCGCGGTCGATACCCTCCGGCACCTTTGCCGCGTAGGTGACGGAAAAGGTCTCATCACTCATGCCGTAAATGAGAAAGAACTTTTTCCTCCCCAGCCCCTTGAAGCGTTCCAGCATCGAGATGCCGTAAAACAGGTGGCGCATCTGAATGAGCAGCGCCATCACCAAGGTCTGCACGGGGGCAAAGGGCGAGAGCAGCATGCTGACCGCCACGAACTCCCACGAACCGCCGAAGATGACGATGCTCATCACCGCAGGGTACACAAACGAAAAGCCGCTCACGTTCATGTACACACCGTAGGCCATTCCCAGAAACCAGTACCCCGCCAGCACCGGCAAGGTGCAGGGAAACGCCGCCCGCAAGGCGGTGCGGCGTTTCGAGAAAGGATGGGGGGGGTGGTGGCCAGCGGGTTCCGTGCGGCAGCTGATTATCGGAGCGGCTATGGTATCACAGCCGCCGTACAGAACAAGCCTATATCGGATTATTCCGCGATTTCCAGCCCCAGTTCTCTGAGCTTGGCGAGGTCGACCTCCACGCCTGCGCCCGAGATGGTGAGGTAGTTGCCCGTCATGAAGGCATTGGCACCCGCCGCGAACATCTCGTATTGACGCTCTTTGAGCACGCTGGTGCGACCGCCGCAGATGCGCAGCGTGGCATCGGGGATGAGGTGGCGGAAGAGCGCAATAATGCGCAGAGCTTCCTCCGCAGGCATCACGGGCTGGTTTGCCAGCGGGGTTCCGGGGTGCGGGTAGAGGAAGTTCATGGGGATGTTGCGAATGCCCTCTTCTTTCAGTTGCAGGGCGAAGTCCACGCGGTCGTCCCACGTTTCGCCCAAGCCGAACAAGCCGCCCGAACAGACGGAAAGACCGTGTTCCTGCGCCTGATGCACGGTGTCGAGGCGGTCGCGCCATGTCTGCGTGGTGCAGATGTTGGGGTAAAACTGTTCGCTGGTTTCGAGATTATGGTGCAGGCGCGTCAGCCCCGCCTGTTTCAGACGTTCGATAGCGGCGTGTTTCAGGCGACCGAGCGAACCGCAGATTTTCGGGTGCTTCATGCCCGCCGCCGCGCGGCTTTCGATAAACTGCGCCAGTTTCTCCACATCGCGGTCGGTGAGTGCGCCGCCGCTGGTGACGATGCCGCAGCGGCTCACGGGATACTGCTCCCAATCGCTCACGATGCTCTCCAGCGCCTCGCCGCTCATGAAAGGATAGTGCTCAATCTCCGTGCTGTTGAAGCCGCTCTGGGAGCAGAAGCGGCAGTTCATGTTGCAGTTGCCGCTCTTGGCGTTGATGATGAAACAGGCTTCCACCTTGTTCGAAAAGAAATGTTCGCGCACCGCAGTAGCGGAGACAAATAGCTCTGCTTCCGGCAGAGCAAGCAACTCGGCGACTTCCGCACGGGAAATGCCGCCGTTTTCAATAGCATGTTGCGTCAGTGTATGCATAGAATCCGGAACTCTAGCACGAGCAAACGAGGCGGTCAAGCAAATTCATACCATTCCTATAGGAATTCATGCATACTTTTCTCAAACCAAAGATTTCAACATGGGAATTGCGTTTGACACGTTTGCGCGCGTGGGGTAGGATGAATACCGACGTATGTATGAGGAATTCTACAGCATGCTGCAAGGCGTGCAAAACGTGGCGGTGATAGCCCATTTCAGGCCGGATGGCGACGCCATCGGCTCCACGCTGGCGCTGGGGCTGGCCCTGCGCGCCATGGGCAAGAATGTGCGCATGTGGAACGAGGACAGCCTGCCGGCGCGCTATGAGTTCATGCAGGCCGGTGCAGAGCTGGAGGTGGTGCCCGACACGCTGCCGCAGGACCTGCAGCTGCTGGTGTGCGTGGACAACGGGGACTGGAAGCGCTTGGGCGACCGCGCCGCGGAGGTCTGTTCACACGCGCCGCTCATTGCCAACATCGACCACCACGGCACGAACACGCGCTACGGCGCGGTGAACGTGGTGGAGCCGGGAGGCCCCGCCGCGGGGTTTGTGGTTTTCAAGATGCTCAAGGAATGGGGCTGCACCATCACCCCCGCCATGGCGGAGGCCCTGTACGTGGCCGTGAACACGGATACCGGCTCCTTCCAATACGGCTGCACCACGCCGGAGGTGATGCATGCCGCCGCAGAGCTGATTGCCGCCGGAGCCGACGTGGCGGAAATCAACCGCAAGCTCTACCAGGAGCTGCCGCTCACCACCATGCTCATGCAGCGTGAGGTGCTCAACAACATGGTGGTGGAGCACGGTGGCCTCATCTCCCACTACTCCATGCCCGCCGGCCGCAAGCAGGAGCTCGGTGTCACCCTGGAGGACACCAAGGACCTGGTGGACGTGGTGCGCATGGTCAAGGGCGTGAAGGTGGCCGTCATTTTCGAGGACCTGGAGGACGGCCGCATCCGCATGTCGCTGCGCTCCAAGGACCGCCGCGTGAACGTGGCGGACATTGCCACGCAGTTCGGCGGCGGCGGGCATTCCATGGCTGCCGGCATCCGCTGCCGCGGCGGGCTGGAGGACGTCCGCTCCCGCGTGCTGCAGGCCATCCGCGTGGCTGTGGACAACATCTCCCAATCCTGAATTTCTCCCCGTTATGCCTGATGACGCACCCTGCGGTGTCCTTTTGGTGGACAAAGATCCCGGCTTCACCTCGCACAACGCGGTGGCCCTCTGCCGCCGCATCCTGAACACCAAGAAGGTGGGCCACTGCGGCACGCTGGACCCCATGGCCACCGGCATGCTCATTGTGGTGGTGGGAAAGGCCACCAAGGTGCAGGACATGCTCATGTGCGAGGACAAGGTCTACACCGCCACCATGAAGCTCGGCATCGAGACCAACAGCCAGGACGCCGACGGCGAGGTGGTGGCCGTGAAGCCCACCGACGGCATTGCCGAGGACGACGTCCGCGCCGCGTTCGAGGCGTTCGCCCAGGGGCCGTTCGACCAGCTGCCGCCCATGTTCTCCGCCGTGAAAATCAACGGCGTCCCCTGCTACAAGCTCGCGCGCAAGGGCAGGGAGGTGGAGCGCAAGCCCCGCCGCGTCCAGGTGCTGGACTACCAAATCACCCGCATCGACCTGGCTGCCGCGGAGGTGGATTTCACCGTCCACTGCACCAAGGGATTCTATGTGCGCACCTACGCGCACGACATCGGCCAGCGCCTCGGCTGCGGCGCGCATCTCACCGCCCTGCGCCGCACCCGCTCCGGCGCGTTCGACATTGCAGACGCCGTGGATGTGCCCACCCTCAAGGCCGCCGGCCGAGATGAGCTCCTGGCCCGTCTCCTGCCCCTGGAAAAAGTGCTGCACGACAGGCATAAGGCATAGGCACCCGCAAGGGCATTCCTCTTTTTTTGCACAAAGCATGGTATTTACAATGAATGAGTTGTGTAACCTTGTGTAAAATTTAAAGTTTTACTTGAAATTTTACACAAGATGCATTAAGTCACTGGCGATGAACGGTTAAAAGTATTCCGTGCTGGAACCCTTGTGAATCCACACGCGCCCCGCACACCATGCGCGCGGGTCGCAAATTCAAAATTGGAATTGCATTTGACACTCCCGCCGCGGTGCGGTAGGATTGCCGACTCCGTGTTAGGGGGGCTTCTGCAAGACAGCCATGATTGAAACATGCCACAGCATTGATGAGTTGGCGCGCGTGCTCGATGGACGCCGCGTGAGCCTGGCCATGGGATTTTTCGATGGCGTGCACCTGGGGCACCGCCGCGTGCTGGATGCCGCCTGCGCGCCGGATTCCGTGCGCGCCGTGATGAGTTTCGCCAACCACCCCGCCAGCGTGCTGCACCCGCAGGCGCACCCCGCCCTCCTTACGCCCAACCCTGAGCATAAGAACCATCTTCTGGAGCAGGCGGGCATGCAGGTGCACCTGTGCCTGCCCTTCACGCAAGAGCTGGCGGACACGGAGGCGGAGCCCTTCCTGGACTCCCTGCGCGGAGCGCTGAACATTGCGTGCTTCTCCGTGGGCAGCAACTGGCATTTCGGCAGCAAGGGCAGCGGCAACACGGACACCCTGCGCGCCTACGGCGAGCGCCACGGCATCCGCGTGGCGGTGAACGAGCTGCTGGAGCGCGGCGGAGCGCGCGTTTCCTCCAGCCGCATCCGCGAGCTGCTGGCGCAGGGCAGGCTGGAGGATGCCACCGCGCTGCTGGGCCATCCCTTCGCCATTCACGGCGTGGTGGAGCATGGCCGCCACCTGGGCCGCACCATCGGATTCCCCACCGCCAACATCACCCCGCCGCCGCACTCCTGCCTGCCGCCCTTCGGCGTGTACGCCGTCTCCGCCATGATTGACGGTGCGGAAGTCCACGGCATCGCCAATATCGGCCTCCGCCCCACCATCCACGAATCGCGCAAGCTCCCGCGCCTGGAAGCCCATTTCCCCAACTGGTCCGGCAACCTCTACAACGCCCCCCTCACCGTTGCCCTCCACCGCTTCATCCGCCCGGAACAAAAATTCGCCAGCGTGGATGAATTGCAAAAGGCCATCCGGCAGGATTTGCTGGAGATATAGAATACCGCGCGCTCTGCGCGCGCATTATTCCAATTTGTACATCCACTAGAGGCCGAGCTCGTCCATGCTTCCCTCCTCCTCGTCGATGTCCTCCTCCGGCTCTCCCTCGTACACGCGGTCTTCAATGGGATTGCCCGTGACGAAGCATCCTTCCGTCATGGGAACGGTGACGCCCATTTGATACTCGCCGCCGTCCACCTTCACCATGGCCAGGTGCGCCACGCGCGGCATGAGCTTTTTCTCTTCCTCGGTGAGCCCTGCGAATTCCTTGCCCTTGGCGTGCTCGATGCGGTCCAGGTAGGAGTTCGCCACGGATGCCACCTTCTGCGATTCCGCCACCAGGGGTTTGTCCTGCAGCTCGTACTTGTAGCTGATTTGCGCCACCTGCTGTTCCGCGGCATCAATGGCGGCGTCCCACTGCTTGCGGGGCATGGCCTTGATTTGCGGCACCTCCTTGTCCGCGTAGGCGTTGATTTCCTTCCTGCACGCCTTGTACAGGGCGCTGCTCTGCCGCTCCAGCTCCTTCCTCCTCGCCATCAGGGATTCCAGCTTCTTTTCGTCCACCACGCGGTGGTACAGCTTTTCCACCGCCGCATCCTGCTCCGCCTCCCTTTGCCTCCCTAGTTCCTTGATGCCATCCTGCAGCATCTTCTCCGCATCCTCCCCGTCCGCATCCGCCACAAAGGGCAGGTCCCTGTACGGCTCGATTTCCTCCCGGATGCGGTTGCGGATGTCGGGCAGCAAATCACGCTCGCTCTCCGTGACGAAGGGGAACTTGGATGAGCGGCGGCAGTTGTAGACGATGTCGTTCATGGGTTGCGTTACCTCCTCCCGGTAGCGGCTCCTGAAATCAGCCGTCTTCTTCTCGTACTCGCGCTCGCATGCCTGAATGCGGTCGTATGCGTCCGCCCTTACCAGGGGGACATCGTCCTCGGGAGCGGCCTTGGCCTTGGCGATCCATGCTTTGGCGATGCGCTCCATGGCTTTCAACCCCTCCGCGGGGATGGCTGTGTACTCCTTCTTCATGCGCTCCGCCTTCTGCATGAGTTCCACCATGCCGCTCTGCGCGTGCACTTTTTCGTACAGGGCCTCCGTGTTGATTTTCCGCTCCGTCTCCCTCTGTCGCTTTTCCTCCTCTTGCCGGGCTTTCCTCTGCTTGTCGCGCTCCTCTTGGTATTTCTCCCGAACTTGGGAGAGTGCGTCGTGAAACTTGCTGTCCTCCTCGTTCTGCGCCACGGCCAGGTCTGCGGTGTTGCCGATGGCGTACGGGCCGTCGCCGCCGCAAGCCTTGTACATGCGGGACCTGATGCGGGAGGAGACGGCATGCATGAGCGCCAGCTTTTCCGCGGCGGAGAGCCCCTTCCAGCCTTGCCCGCTCTCCATGGATTCGCAGATGGCCTCGTATAGTTCAAAGATTGCTTTCTGGTAGCGGTTTCCAGCTCGTCGATTTGCTGTTGGGCTTGCTTGTAGAGTTCCGAGATGGCGCGGCGCGGAACGTCCGGGTTCTCGGTCTCGGTGGGGTCGCGCCTGAAGCGTTCCACCAAGTCGGCGCAGCCTTTGCGGTACCGGGATATGATTTTCCGCTTCTCCTCCACGAACGGCTTGCGCTTCTCCAGCAGCTTGTCCAGCTCATAGTGCTGCCACGCGCGCTCCGTCAGCGCATCCAAATCCACCGCATCATCTGCGGCAGGGGGCGTTTCCCCATCCTGCCCGCGCGGCGCGCCCCCGGGTTGAGTGACGCACCAGCCCAGCACGGCGGCAGCCAGAAGCGCGCCTGCCCACAGCAGCCAGCGGCGCTTTGCCTGCCGCTGCGGCTTGCGCTTGCCGTCCAGCATGGCCAGCCATTCCGCCGCGCTTTGGCAGCGCCCGGCGGCGCGCAGCCCCAGGTTGCGCATGATGCCCGCCGCCATGCGCGGCGCGGCGTGCACGCGCTCCGGCACCAGCTTTTCCAGCGGGTGCAGGCTGTCCTCCGTCATGCGGCGCAGGGTTTCCTCTGCCGCGCAGTTGGAGAACACCTCGTACCAGGTGGCGGCCAGGGAGTAGAAGTCCGTCCACGGGCCAATCTCCCCCTTGCCGGATATTTGCTCCGGTGCGGCATACGCGGCGGAAAAGGCTCCCTGCGTGAGCGTGTGAGTGAGGCGCGAGATGTTGACCGCCGAGCCGAAATCCACCAGCACGGGCCGCCCGCTTTCATCGAACATGATGTTCTCCGGCTTGATGTCGCGGTGGATGATGCCTTGCGCGTGCATGTAGCCGAGAGCGTCCAGCAGCTGCCGCAGCCACGCCTCCGCCTGCTCTGCAGCGGTGGGCGCATCCGCCGCCTCCGCGGCGTCCAGACGGTCGCGCAGCGTGTCGCCCTCCAGCCAGTGCATCACGCAAAACAGGCTGCCGTTCGCGGCGAACACATCATACACCTGGACAATGTTCGGGTGGTTGAGCTTGGCCAGCAGGCGCGCCTCTTTCTGCAGGTCCGCCATGGCCATGAGGTACGCATCCTGCAGCGCGGGTGTGCGCGGCAGGATGGCCGCGGTGTCGCCATCTCGCACGCAGATTTCCTGCGGGAAGCACTCTTTGATGGCTACGTTGCGCTCCAGGGAGATATCCCACCCCGTGTAGGTGATGCCAAACCCGCCCTGGCCGCATACGCCCAGGATTTTGTACTTCTTCTTTTCGCCGAGAAAGGTGCCCGGCGGCAGCGCGGCTACCAGTTGCATATTCCCGAGCGGTTGGGTGTTGACTGCTACTCGGCAGGCTGATTGTCGCTATCGCCCAGGCGCGGTACTTCGTCTGCCAAAAATTCCGCCAGCGTCTTGCCGCAGCGGAACGCCTTTTGCTCCAGCGCCTTGCGCGTGGCCGGGTCCAAGCTCAGCGTCACCAGCGTCTCCTCCTGTACCTTCACGCGGCTCGGCAGGGAGATGGGCAGCTGCTTGATCAGCTCGCGGATGATGTGCTCCTTCGCCGCAGGGATGGGCTTGCGCGCCATCCAGTTGCGGACCGTCGCTTCCGTGACATAGCACTTCTCCGCCAGCCAGGCATAGTTCATGCCGTTGGCCTTCAGCCAGAGCTTGACATTCATCTTCAGCTCGTCTTGATTCGGTGCTTCCACGTCAAGCATTGTAGCAATTCTGCCATCCCTCTGCAAGCTATTTTGCCAATTTTTACCTAAAATATTTCCAAGATGGAGAAAAAAGGTTGACAATGTATCTAAAAACAGGTATTTCTAAAAGCGTAATAGCTACTTTATAATGTCAAACGTATCTTTCACTTGCCCCAACTGCGGACGTCACCAGCTCATGCGCATTGAACAAGCCATCCACCGCTGCCTGCTGCGCTTGGCGGATGATGAGAGGAACGGCGTGCTCGCAGAGCCGCTGGACCGCACGGACGAGCTGCAGGGCGAGGTGCTGGGCTACCGCTGCATGCACTGCCGGTACCCGGACAACCGCAACACGGAATCCGGCCCGGATTTCCAGTGGAAGACGCTGGAGGACGTGCTCTCCGCGGGGGCAGTGGAGATGAACGAGCAGGCCCCGCCGGAGCTGCGGAACTGCATGGTGTGCCACCCGGATGGCCGCCTGGAGCCCGTGGTGGTGGAAACCACCCGCGCGGGCCGCCTCACTCCCGCCCAGCGCCGCGCCGTGCTGGCCGCCCGCAACGCCCCGCAGGGCTGCATCCTCATCTGTGAGAAAGACAAGGGCATCAAAGCCTTCTCCCACCAAGACTGGCCCGCCGCAGAACACGTGCGGGTGTAGCCGCTGCAACATCCCTACCCACCCATGAAAGGCCTTCTCCCAGTTTCGCAAGCCGTGTCATCCGTGCGCCCGCAGATGTGGTGGGTTGCCACGGGAGCGCTGGTGGCGGTGGCGCTGCTGTTTATCCTGAGCCTGGTGATGCTGCGGAGCGGCGGCGGTGTGTGGTGGCAGGCGCTCAAGGCGTTTTCAGAGGCATCCATGGTGGGCGCGCTGGCAGATTGGTTTGCGGTGGTGGCCCTGTTCCGCCACCCGCTGCACCTGCCCATCCCCCACACCGCCGTGCTGGCCAACAGCAAACCCCGCGTGGCCTCTTCCATCGCCTCCTTCTTTTCCGCCAACTTCTGGCTGCCGGAGCTTGTGCGCGAGAAAATTGTGAAGGTGGCTCCCGTGCGGCTCCTGCTCAAGGCGGTGGGTGCGGGTGACAAGGAGGCTTCCGATAAGCTGCGCAGCACCATGCTGCAGGAGATCCTGCCCATGCTGCAGGAACCCTCCATCCGCCGCGATTTGGCCGCCAAGCTGCGTGTGTTCATTGACCGCATGTCCCTGGAGAACACCGCCGCCGGCCTGCTGCAGGGCGCCGCAGGTACGGAGCTCCCCGCGCGCGTCACTGCCTCCCTGGCCGCGGAGGCCGCCTCCTTTGTGGCCGACAACAAGGACACCCTGACCAATGAGCTGGCGGACAACCTGCCCATGCCCGCCATGCTGCGGGATTCCCTGGTGGGCCGTGTATTGGGGGCCGGGTTCGGTATGACTCTGGCTCCGCTGGTGGTGGACAAGCTGCAGGACTACCTGGCGGATGTGGCCGCCACGCCCGCGCACCCGCTGCGTGCCAAGGTGCAGGGCAAGCTCACCCAAATGATGCAGGACACCGCGCCGGACAGCCAGATGATGGCCACCCTGGCGGAAGTGAAGGCCACCCTGCTCACCCCGGAAAGCCTGGACCGCCTGGTCACCATGCTCAGCCGCGAGGTGGCCGGCTGGATGGACGACACCCCTGGCGGCTCCGCCGGCAACCTCACCGCCCTGGTGCTGGATTTCATGGAGAGCAACCCCGCCCTGGCCGCCAAGCTGGACGAGCTGGTGGCGGACATTGCCGCCGGCTCCGTGGAGCGTACCCGCGGGTACGTGGAGGAGGAACTCCGCAACACCGTCATGAACTGGGATATGGACACCATGATCGCCAAGATTGAGGAGCAGGTGGGCAGCGACCTCCAGTTCATCCGCCTCAACGGAACCATCGTCGGCGGCATCATCGGCCTCATCCTCTTCGCCATCACCCTCTTCATCCACTAAACCATAACCACCATGAGTAGATCAGAAAAAATAAGGCAGATTATCAACACCCGCGCCTCCAAGCGCGGTGAGGTTGAACAGCGCAAGCAGTGGCTCGAGAACGTTCGTTCCTCCGTGGACAAACTCCAAAAGCTTATTCCCGCCATGCAGGAATTCGCCAATGACAGCTCAGTCCTGGAGGGTGTCAAACAGGCCGCCGATACAGCGGCCGGCAACATCCGGAACCTGGATGTCCTGCTCGGCAGGCTGGACGCCCGCTACACCAGAAGCACTCTCAAGATAGGTATCGTCGGCGTGCCCAAGCAGGGCAAGAGCACGTTCCTGCAATCCCTCACCGGGCTGGACGAGGAAACCGTTCCCACCGGAGACGTGTGGGTGACCGGCGCTCCCTCCTACCTTTGCAACGATGAAGGCGCGGCGGAAACTTTCGCCATAGTTCACCCGTACTCCAAGGCGGCGTTCCTGAACGATGTCCTGCGCCCGTTCTACAGGGAACTGGACATGCGCCCGATCAACCGGATAGAGGATTTGCTCTCCACCGACATGCCCGACGGGAAGGGGCTCACCCCCACGCAGCTCAAGAAGCTGGAGCGTTTGGTCTCCCTCAAGAATCACTACAACGATTACAGGGATCTCTTGGATGGGGCGCCTTTCCGCATTGCCAAGTCCCAAATCAGGGAGTTCGTGGCTCAGCACGATATTTCCGGAAGCAAAGATTACCACAAGTGGTATGCTGTGGAGTATGCGGAAGTCCACTGCAAGTTCCCCCAGAACGAGGTGGGAGACATCATGGTCTGCGACACACCCGGCCTGGGCGACTTCACCGCCGGTGCGAGGGAGAAGCTCACCGCCGCCATGTATAGGGAGATGGATGTCGTATTCCTCCTCAAGCGCCTGGACCCCAACGACCAGAACGTTTCCGAGCAGGACACCGAATTCATCGGGGCCATAAACGACCCGAACAACGCCTATCCGGTGGGTGAATGGACCTATATCATCATCAACAAGAAAGCCGGCGATGCAATGCGGCCTGATTTCCGCTCACGCATCTCCTCCGGGCTGCTCTGCCCCAATATCTATGAGCTGGACGCCAAGGACACGAACGAGGTTTCCGCCCAGTTCGAGGCTATCCTCAACAGTGTGGTGACACAAATGCCCAAGCTGGATGAACTTCTCTGCCAGGACTATGATAAGCAGACCAAGGCTCTCAAGGACAGCATTGCCGGGCTGGTGGAGCAGGCCTCCAAGTCGATTCGCAAGGCTGTGCCCTCAAGCAGGCGTGCAGTAGTGCGCGGGCGCGCCGGAGAAATGGTGGACCAGATGTCTGCCCGCTTCACGAAGCTGTTGGAGGAGTACAGCACACCGGAAATGCTGGGCGCACCGGAGTTTGTGAAGGCCATGAAAAAGGTGCTGGAAGGGATGAAGAAAGCCCCGGAAATGCCGTACACGGCCATAAACGAGCAAGCTCCCAATGTTTGGATGAGCAATATGGAGACATCCCTCCGCTCCGAAATGACTTTCAAGTTTGCCGAACTGGACGGAAAATTGGAGGAGTTGATCCAGGCTATGCGTTCCAGAGTGGCAGACATTATCACGGCGCCGGAAGGCGGCAACCTGGGCTTCCTCACGAAGGGCAGCGATGCTTCAGTCTGGAGCAGCCTGAAGGACGCATTCACGGGTTCCGATGTGCAGGAGCCCGAGTATTGGGTGCGTGCCATCGAGACTTTGGAGGGCATGCAGCTCCCCGTCCGCTCGTTCTTCCTTCCCCATATTGTGAGCATCCTGGATTTGTTTGACCCGAAAGTGAAGAAGACGGACCCCCTCGTTCTTAGTTTGGAGTTCAAGCCTGGAGACAATTTGGAGACATGCCGCAAGAAGCTGTCTCGGAAATGGGAATACGCCAGGGACACGATAGAGGGAAACATCCTGGACGATGATTCGGAAAACCAGGTGACGCGGGCGGTGATGCGCGTACCGGGCCTGGCATTGGCTGCCGCCATCAAGGAGTTCATGTTCGCATGGTTCCATGGCGGTGGTGAACGCGCATGCCAACAGCGCTGGCAGGATTTCTACGGCGAGTACGCGGATTTAATCTGGACGGACGAGTTCGGCGAGGATGCCTCGTCCCCCTTTGCCCTCGGCATACAGTGGAAAGACTGCGTGAACTGCTTGAAAGCTTCCATTATCAAATAACCAAACGACACCATTATGGAAAACATAGGCAATATCAACGGAATAGATACATACCGATTCAATCCCATCAAGATTACCTTCGTGGGTGCCCGCGGCACGGGCAAAACATCCCTGATGGCATCCATGTACCATGAACTCAAGGAAAAGGAGGTGTCCTCCTTTTCTGTCACAACGGAGACGGGCCGCATTCTCCAAGAAACTTATGGGGAAATGCTGGAGATGATAGAGGAAACCCCTCTCAACGACATTGTTGAAAATGTCGGCATAGCCGGCAATACCGGCAGGGACGCATACATGTTCGAAGGCCGGGAGTCCATGGACGACATGCAGTTCATATTCCCGTTTGAGTTTACAGACCTGCCCGGCGGCTGGTATACTGATGCGGAAGCCGCCGCCCTTCACGAGGAAGAGGTGCGGGATATGCTGCTGGAGTCCTCGGCAAGTTTCCTGGTGGTGGATGCCCCCGCCCTGTTCAAAGGTGGAAGCGTGCATGTGAAGGACAACAAGACCACTGCCGTAGAGACGTGGTACAGGAACAACATGGACTTGCTGGCTCAAAGGAATCATACGGTCATCCTCGTCTTGAGCAGGTGTGAACGGTTCCTTTCCGACGCCAACATGAAGAAGGAGCTGTTTGACAAGGCACGCAAGGAGTACGGGCTCCTCGTCAGTGATTTACGGAGTGCCGGGGTTCAGGTGGTATGCTCCTGGGTGGAAACCCTCGGCGGCGTCCAATTCTTCAAATATGAAAAGTACGACGATGGTGTGAGATGCGCCAAATTCATCAGGACGGGAGACTACGAACCGCGAAATTGTGCTATGCCCCTGATTTTGGTCCTGCGCCACGGCATGAAGGAAATTGAAGACCGCTTGCACCAGGAGCTGAATGCTTTCTGGCAGTGGCTAGCTAACATTTTTGGCATTCAGACACCAACGAAAGTGGCTCACAACTGCGCTTCTAGGCTGCTCGCAATTCTGGAAGACAAGGTAGGCAGCAGTGAATCCCAGTCCACATTCCAAATCAAGTAAGTCCCCATGAACATCGAGGTCAAGTCAGCAGCCAGCAGTGCCGGCGACTACTATTGGACGGGCTCCATGTCCAGTGTTGTTCCGCAGGAACGCTATCTCCGTGATTTGGACAAGGCCTATTCCGTGCTGGCGGAGGCGCATGGAGACGGAACCTATTCCGTCCTCATGCACCGTCTGCACACGGTTCCGGAAAAGCGGGATTCCCATAACCGCGCCATTACCGCCTCCGTCTATGTGTCCGGTCTCACGGAAAAGGCGGCACGCAGCCTTTTATTGGCGTACTTTCGGAACCGTGAGGGTACTGAGGTGGCTCTGTGCAATCCAGACTGCATCCGCGTGACACCCGATGATTTCTGCATAGACCGCGGCAAGCTGGCATCAGCTGTCTCCAAGCTTATAGAGGGAACGGGAGCCATAGGGGAGGAGCCGGTGGCGCAGGGCGAGCTCTGGAGCGAGGACAAGGCCCTGGACCGCAAAGAGGAAATCCTGGCATGGCTTGAGCGCCACCGCATGGGAAGCGAGCCAGGTCCCCGCATCGTCTGCTCCCATTTCCTTGTTCCGGACAATCTGCCCCCTGTTGATTTGGCTCTGTTCGTGAGCGGGGAGGGAGAATACTCCCGCCCCCTACCGCTTGCACCGGTCACCCCCGCATATCCCAACTACAGGACGGTCTGGGTGGGTATCGGCATTACGGCGGCAGCTATTCTGTTGGCTTGGGCCACATGGCGTCTGGTTGTGAACCTCCATGCTAAACAACAGGATGCCGCAGTTCAAAAGCAATTGTCGGAATGAAGGAAGTAGCACCGTAAGCTCACCGTACCGCAATGAATCTGTTCATCTTGGCCGCAGGCTTCCTGCATGATTACGCATGGCTACCGGGAGCCCCCTCTCCCTCCTCCGGTTTAGCGGAGGCCATGGCTTGCCTGACCTCTGCCGACAAGGTGAATTCCCTGGTGGCCTGGCGGGCGGATGACGTGTCCTGTTCCGTGCTGGTGGCAAAGATTCCAACAGCAACAAGGGATTCACATGGCCGGGCCCTTTCCATCACCATGCTGGCGGAGGGATTGACGGAGCCGGAAGCACGGGCGCTCGTCTTGTACTACCTGCTGTGCAGGCAAGAATTCTATGGGGGGGTGCGCGGCGCAGTCGATACGGCAAATGATGGGGCATCAGTGGATTTGGAGGGGCTGCAGGCACACCTGAACCGGTGCATATTCCATTGCCATGATGCGGTGGACATCGCCCCGCTTCCGCCTTTGCTCCCGGGCTCATATAGGAAATCCATGGCCTTGGAGCCCGATTATGATTTGGACATCTCGGGGGAGTTCTTGCAGAAACACTCTCTGAGCCCTGGCAGGGGCGTTAAGATTGTGCTGTCTGATTTCGGGTGCGACCGGGAATGCTGCGCCGATATCCTGTTGACCGCCAAAGAGGTGCCGGAAGCACCGGAACCGAAGCCGGAGAAAAGCGCAACATCTCGTCTAAGCCGCCCGGACCCGATGGGCAAAATACCGGAACCCCTGCGCGAGGTTTTTGCCGTGGTCCGCAAAAAAATACAAGGAAGGGTCAACCCGCCGCGTGGCAGGGTCTAGCACCCTCGGCATGCGGTATTGATAATTATCCCCATGAATCGGCTCAAAAGCGTATTGGTGTGGGTGGGTCTGCTGCTGCTGGCCTATTTCTCCGCGGATATCATTGAGAAGGGGCGGCAGCTCAACTCCCTTCCTCCGTACCCTGTGCTGGGCTGGCTTTTGTGGCTGGGCATAGTGGTTTTCCTGTGGTTCCTCCTGTTCCAACCCATCATTCAGTTCGCCCGGCTGAAGGGCGCGGACAGGATGACCCCGGAAGGCCGCGCGCGAATCGCCCTGCGCTACATGGAAAGGCATGGCATGGATGAACGCGGCAAGTCTGTTTGCTGCAAGCTCACCAAGGCCCTGAAGGGGGAGGGCTCCTTGGAGGAAGCCTTGAGCGAGTTCCGGGCGGTGGACAACCGGTGCGAAGAGGCTACAGATTTGGTGCTGCGCCATGCCAAGCTTGCCGGGCTGGGTGTGGTGTTCAGCCGCTGCCCGCTGGTGGACGGCTTGGTGCTGCTCATGACTCAGGGACGCTTGGTAGTGGAGCTGGCAAGGCTGGCCGGGTACAAGCCCTCCCCCGTGTTTAACACCCTGTGTTTCGGTTGGATGGCAACCAATTCCATGTTCGCCGCGCTGTTTGCCCAGGACACTGCGGAATGCGCCGGGGATGCCTTCGCACAGACCATTGGCGACATGCTCGGCGATACGAACGTTATCGGGGCGGATGCCGTGGGCACGAAACTGTGTTCCTACACCGTCTCCTCCCTGCTGGAGGCGCTTTCCGCCGGCGCAACCGTGTATGTGACCGGGCACGTCTTCATGGGCCTTCTCTGCCTGGAGGCACCCGCGGAAGGCGGCGGCACCTTTGCGCATATGCTCAAACTGCGCCGCAAGGCGCGTGCGGAGCTGGGCCGGGAAATGCTCATGGCCATCCCGTCCATCGCCGCCAAGGCCGTGGTGAACTCTGCTTCGGAGGTCGGGTCGGTTGTTGGCGGCGCGGTGAAGGATGCTGCCTCCTCCGTGCGCGATGCCGTGGGCGGCACCGTTAACGCCGTGGGAAGTACCGTGGGTGGTGCCGCCCAGGCAACCGGCAGCGCCATCTCCTCAGCCGCTGAGAATATCGGCAATGCCATAGGCCGCCTCTGGAAACACTGAATTACGATGTATACTGAGTAGCCCTCAACCTGCATTCTAAACGTTATGGATAAGGACAACGTACAGCCCATTGTGCACGTCATGGGCAGGCTGTGGTTCCGGGCCCATGCCCTGGAGCAGAGTATGAGCGCTGCCATGGCGCATGCGGCGGCCTTGGATTCCGCTAATCCGGAACTGGAGGAGCTGCTGTTCACCTGCTGCCCGCCGCCCCAGCAAATCATGCCCACCTTTCTGATAGACCTGGACTCGGTGATTCCCTACCCGCGCGAGCTGGACATGCAGCAGCGCCGGGAGGGCGCGCGCTTTCTGGCACGCAGGGCAGGGGAGGTGGATGTGGTGTTCCACTGGCGCGCGTTTGCGGACACCCTCCGCGCACTGCCGCAACTTGCCGACTTCCAGGCGGCGGAGGACCGCACGTTGCAGCTAATCGGCGCGCAGGCACAGAGCCTGCCCTTTGAACCAGATGCCCGCAGCGGCATCTGCGCGGCGTGGGGGGCATACTGGACCTCCGTGGCGCCTCAGGGCCCGGTGCGCGTACCGTTCGCGGAGATGCTGCAGCACATGCTGTCGGTCATGGATCTATCCGTTACCGCCCGCATGGAGGCTCTGGAGAAGTTTGCGTTTGACACCTCGGCGGGAGAGAGAGTATAAGGAAGATGAATATGAAAGCGATTGCATTCTTGGCTTTGACGGCGGCGCTGTGCGGCGGGGCGTGGGCGCAGCAGGGGAGCGCGTACACCACGCCCGGCGGCACCAGGCACTACAACGGGCCAAACGGCTACCACGGCTCATCCTACACCACGCCGGGCGGCACCACGCACTATAGCGACAACCGTGGGACGAGCGGAACCTCCTACACCACACCGGGGGGGACCACCCACTACTCCGACAACAAGGGTACGCGCGGAACCTCCTACACCACGCCCGGCGGCACCACGCACTACACGGACAACAAGGGCCGCAGCGTCACCTCCTACACCACGCCCGGCGGCACCACGCACTACCGCGACAACCAGGGTCGCACGGGAACGTCATACACCACGCCGGGAGGCACCACCCACTACAGCGGGAACTTCTTTGACAAGAAGTAGCCCGCGGGTTACGGCAGGCGCTTTTCCTCCGTATCCTGCGGGGCGGGGGTGCAGTTGCGCATGGGGCGCTCCTGCCCTGCGGGTTGGGATTCCTCCTCCGCACCCGGCAGGTTGTCTGTGCGGCGGTAGACGGCGGCGGTGATGAGGGAAACCGCAATGGCCAGCACGCCGATGTCGTCCAGCCAGCCGACGACGGGAATGATGTCCGAGAGGATATCCGCGGGCCACACGGCGTAGATCAGGGCGAGCAGGGCAATGATGATGTTGCGCGGGGTGACCAGCTTGCCCTTCATGTGCTGGGCGGCGGCACCGGCGCGCTCGCCGGCGGGCTTGCCGTGGAAGAGGCGCACCACCAGCTCCGGCAGCGCCAGCAGGCATCCTCCCTTGTCAGGTGTTGGGTTCATACCGCCATATATACACCCACGGCGCCAAATGGCAACACCAATCCGCGGCTGCCGTGTCATGCCCCTGCATTTTTGATGCGCACATTGCTCATTGAACATGCCCCTCAAATCTGCTACACTGGTTGCAGCAGAAAAAAATAGTACATCGTAAATAGTACCTAGTAAATCCCCATGAATCCCACGCATCCCATAGAAACGCACGGACGCCCGATTATCCTCATCGGGCTCATGGGGTGCGGCAAGACCACCATCGGCAAGCTGGTGAGCAAGCGCACGGGCATGCCCCTGCTGGATATGGATGCCCTCATTGAGGAGCAGGTGGGCATGAAGATTTCGCAAATCTTTGCAGAGCAGGGGGAGGCGCATTTCCGCATGCTGGAAACCGCGCTGCTGCGCTTTCTGGCGGAGCACCCGCAAATGCCCCCGCCCATCATCTCCACCGGCGGCGGCGTGGTCGTGCGCCCGGAGAACCGCCAGCTGCTGCGCGAACTGGGCTTTGTTGTGTGGCTTAATGTCTCCCCGCGCAGCCTGCTGCACCGCAATATCCGCTCATCCAACCGCCCCCTGCTGCAGACGGAGAATCCCGCCGACACCATCTACCGCCTGTGGGCGGAGCGCGGCCCGCTCTACAAGGAAACCGCCCACCGTATCCTCAACACCTCCCGAACCGAGGTGGGCGAGGTCTGCCGCCGCGTCTGCGCCCTCGCGGAACGCTATTTCGCGCACCGCTAGCGGCGCCGCCTCTCAGTGCAGCGACTTCAAGCGTTGCAGGAACGGCGCGGGTATGGCGGCGCGTTGCTCCGGGGTGTCAATGTTGCTGTGGTAGAGCACGCGGCCTTCGTTGTCGAATATCTCCACCGTCAGCAGGTTGTTGGCCCCGCGCAGCATGACGGAACCGGCATTGTCACGCAACCTGACAATGATTTCGCCCGCGCGGCCCTGCACCGTATCGCGCCCGTTTTCCGCATTCACCTCGCATGCGTGGTCGCGTATCGCCTGCATGATGTCCGTGAGCTTGGCGGTGTCGATTTCATTCGGCAGCAGGGCCAGCTGCTCGCATACCGCGTTGTGCAGTTCGCGGATACGCTCCTGATTCTCCGGGGTGAGGTTCAACGGGCGCGGCACGCGGTCGCCTCCCACGGCGGTTTCCAGGCTGCTTTGGGTCTTGGCCGCGGGGCTGGGGGACAGCATGAGGCGGACGTTGGTGACCTGCAGGTGACCGCGGCGCATGAATTCCACGCGCACGGTTTCCATGGCGGCGTGCTTGGAGAGCAGGGTGGCCAGCTGCGCCCTGTTGTACACGGGCTTGCCGTCCAGCATCACAATCACGTCTCCCGCCTCCACGCCGGCGCGTTCCGCCGCGCCGCCGGGCAACAGGGAAAGCACGCGCACGCCCCGCTCAATCGCCGCGGGATGCGCGGCGTCCGGCACCACGTCCTCTCCCACCAGCCCCAGCACACTGTGGTGGGACACCGCCGCCTGCGCCCATCCTGTCATCAGCAGGAGGAAGGCTGGCAAGCTGGCGAGCAGGCGTTTCATGGGGTGGTTGCAATCAAAGAATGTCTTCCGGCACCGTCACGCTGATGGTGGAGGGGACGCGCACGGTGTAGGTGGCGCCATTCTCGTCATCGCTCAGCACAAAGGTGTCCTCGTAAATCACATCGTAGGTGCGGGTGGGCAGGCCATCCTCGCTCCAGTTCACGCGCTGGTTGTCATGCGTGTCAATCACGCTGCGGCTCACCAGGCCCTCCGGCGCATTCACTGCCACGGCCGTGTTGATGGCGCAAATGCCGCCAGCAATGCAGCACACCGCCACCACCGCCGCCGCATGGTGCAGCCAGCGCTTTCCCTCGATGCCGCGGATGCGCTTGGCCGCCGCCGCCATATACATGGCCACGCCCATGCGCCCCAGTGCTCCCAGCGGCACGGGGGCAGGCGTCAGCCGCCGCAGCTGCGCCTCCGTACGCTGCAGAGCCTCCTCCTCCGCAGACGCTGTACACATGGCTGCCAGCAGGCGCTTTTCCAGCGCCGGCGGCAGCAATGCGGCTTTCATGCCATTCAGTTCTGTGTGTGCTGTTTCCATGTGGTTCTCATTTACATAGGCGCATGAACGGCAAGGTTTTATTTTCTTCCCCCGCTTTTCTTGTCCCGTTTTAGGCAGGGCTGACGCATGTTAAAGATTGATAAGTAATTGCTCAAGGAACTCCACGGACCAAGCTGCCCGTAATCTCTTGCCTTTCAAGCTTTTAATTCGGCCGCACGGGACAGGCGTGTTTTTGACGACCGCCAGAGCCATGCGGTTGAGGCGGGAAAAATTCTGTGCCGCGTTTTGGAACGCCTTTCTGACGGTGTCCTCCTGGAAACAAAAATCAAGTGCCGGCACCGGCTACGTCCATACCCTGGTGGGTACCGCGGCCAATGTCCACGATTCCCAAGCTGCTGCGGCCCTGATCCGGGATGACGACCACGTGGTTTACGGCGATTCCGGCTACCTGGGCGTGGAGAAACAGGCTGCAGTGAAGGATGACCCGCACCTCTCCACCGTGGAGTTCCGGGTGAACAAGAGGCCCAAGAGTATCCGGGAGAACACGCCGGGTACCAATTGGGAAAAGGCAATCGAGCGCGGCAAGTCATCGGTGCGCAGCAAGGTGGAACATCCTTTCCTGATAGTCAAGCGGCTGTTCGGCTATGCAATGGTGGCGTACCGGGGCCTGGCCAAGAACATGAACCGCTTTATGGTACTTTTCGCAAGCGCAAACCTCCTGATGTGTGCCCGTGCCGGCCGCTCCCTGGCCGTTGTCACGGGGGAATAGTGCCCCGATATCTGGATTTTGGAGAACAAAAGGGGGCCTGTGGCCATGTAAAGCCTATATCCATGTGCACCGCAGGGGAAATGTCGCGTCGAACGGCAAGTCAAGGCGGTGGTTGCAAAGTCAATGCCTTTTGTTCAGCGTTTCCTTAACGGCAGGCAACAGCAGGCGGCGATGAGCAAATACCTTTTCACTGGCGGCATGATTCCCATGGCACCTTATACCTGAAACACAGTCGGCAGTCCAGAACAATCCGCCGCCGCGGCATGATTGGTGCGGCACGGTGGATCAGCCCCCGGCGGCGGCGGCAAAGGCGGCCAGCAGGGCATCTCCATCCGGGGAGAGGATGGATTCCGGGTGGAACTGCACGCCGAAAGCGGGGCGCTCCCGGTGCTCTATGAGCATGGGCACGCCCTCTGCATCTGCCGCGCACAGGCGCAGGCAGGGCGGCAGGGTGGTCGCATCCAGCGCCCAGGAGTGGTACAGGCCCACCCGCAGCGTGCCGCCGGGGTGCAGGCGGCAGGGCGCGCAGGGAAATTCCGCCACCATGCCGTGGCGGGGGGCATCCAGGTGGCGGAGGCGTGCGCCGTGGTGCATGCCCAGCATCTGCATGCCCATGCACACGCCCAGCACGGGCATGCCCGGCGGCAGGGTCTGCAGCAGGCGGAACCCGGCGGGGTGCTCCTGCGGCAGCCCCGGCCCGGGGGAAAGCACCAGGGCGTCAAACTCCTGCAGGGCGGCGTTTTGAGCTTGAGATTCCGGCAGTATTCTGATATGAATACCCGCAACCCGGCGCAGGCGGTCTGCCAGCAGATGGGTGAAGGAATCCTGAAAATCCACCAGTAGGCCACGTATCATGCAGCCCAGTATACCAACAGGCGCCCCGGCAGTCAAACGCAATAGCATTGCGGCGCGGCTGAATGCCCTGGCGGGCACGGGCAGGCCCTTTGCCTTTGCCATACCGTATGCGGCAGACAGCCTGCTGGTATCCGGGGAGGATGCGGGGTTCCTGTACAGCCTGCCGAACGGCAGCAACACGCCACAGCAGCACTGCCCGCTGCCGCAGCACATTGCCTGGGATCCGGAGCACGTGGACCGCGCCGCGTACCACCGCGCCTTCTCCACCGTGCAGCGGCACCTGCTGCGCGGGGACAGCTACCTGGCCAACCTCTGCATGGCCACACCCGTGCGCACCAACCTGGGCCTGGAGCATATCTACCACCATGCCCGCGCGCCATACAAAATGATGCTGCGCGGGCAGTTTGCGTGCTTTTCCCCGGAGCCGTTCGTCACCATCGGCGCAAACCGCATCTCCACCTTCCCCATGAAAGGCACCCTGCCCGGCCACCTGCCGCTCTCACGGCTCATGGATGATGAAAAGGAGCGCCGGGAACACGCCACGATTGTGGATTTGCTGCGCAACGACCTGGCCCTGGTGGGGCATGATGTGCGCGTGGACCGCTACCGCTACCCGGAGCGCATCACCAACCACCGCGGCACGCTCTGGGCCACCAGCTCGCAAATCTCCGCCACGCTGGAACCCGGCTGGCAGCACCGCCTGGGGGACCTGCTGCTGCGCATGCTGCCCGCCGGCAGCATTACCGGCGCGCCGAAGGAGTGGACCTGCCGCGCCATAGCAGAGGCAGAGCCGCACCCGCGCGGGTTCTACACCGGCATCTTCGGCTGTTTCGACGGCGCCACGCTCCGCAGCGCCGTCTCCATACGCTTTGTGCAGCAGGCGGGGCCGGGGCGGCTGTTGTACCACAGTGGCGGCGGCATTACCCTGCTGAGCGACGAGGAAAGCGAATACCGTGAACTGTGCGACAAAATCTATGTGCCCTTTGCTCTTTGAAACCATACGCGTGCTGCAGGGCAACGCGCAGAACCTGCCCTGGCACCAGGCGCGGGCAGAGCAGGCCGGCGGCGCCCCCCTGCCCCCGCTGGCCGCGGTGTGCAGCAGCATGGCTCTTCCCGCAGAGGGGGAATACCGCCTGCACCTGCCCTACTGCGGCGGGCAGTGGCTGGCCGCCCGGGCACAGGCCACCGCATACACCCCGCGCCGCATACGCAGCCTGCTGGCGGTGGAGACGGACATCACCTACCCGCGCAAGAGCGAGGACCGCCGCGCCCTGGATGCCCTGAAAGCCGCCCACCCCGGGGCGGATGAGCTGGTGCTCTGCCGCGGCGGCTGCGTTACGGATACCACCTACAGCAACCTCCTCTTCGGGGAGCCGGGCCGCTGGGAAACGCCGGATACTCCGCTGCTGCCCGGCACCATGCGAGCCCGCCTGCTGCACCTCGGCCTCATCCGCACCGCCCGCATCCGCGTGCAGGATATCCCGCACTACCCCTTTGTCTCCCTCATCAACGCCATGCTCCCGCCGGGGAGAATCATGTTGCCAGCATCCTCCATTGCCTTGGCACCAGGCAGGTAATCCCCGGATGCCTTGCCCAAGCGCCAGGGAGCACGGGAACACGCAAAATCAGCAATTTTTGCATAGATATTTCATTCTTTCTTGATTATCCATGCAAAAATTGCTAAGGAAACGCAGATTTATTCCAGGACTCCTGATTTAAGTGTAGTCAAACTCCTCCGCCAGTGATTAAATTTCGCACGGCAGAGCAAATATGGAAAAGCAGCTTTCTTTCAGTGACATGGAGAAGTCCGGGCGCAAGAGGGTTACCCGGCGCGAGAAGTGCCTGAGGCAAAAGGATGCAATCATTCCGCGGGAGGCCTGGGTGGAGCTCATACGCCCCTATTACCCTTCCGGTCACCGGGGGCGGCCCAGCCGGGGAATCGAGCCGATGCTGCGCATGTACCTGTTGCAGGTGAGGTTCAACCTGTCGGACGAGGGAACGGAGGATGCCGTGTGCGACAGCGAGGCCATGCGCAACTTCGTGGGAATCGACTTCATGGAGCAGGAGGCGCCTGACGCCACCACCCTGCTGAAGTTCCGCCACCTTTTGGAAAAGAACGGGATAGGCGAAATGATATTCGCCCACGTCAAGCAGAGTCTCGAGCAGGCAGGCCTGATGATGCACGGGGGAAGCATCGTGGATGCCACCATTGTCGGGGCCCCTCCCTCGACCAAGAACGCGCAGGGCAGGCGCGACCCTGAGATGCACCAGGCCAAAAAGGGCAACCAATGGCATTTCGGCATGAAAGTCCACATCGGCGTGGATGCCGGCACCGGCTACGTCCATACCCTGGTGGGTACCGGGGCCTGGCCAAGAACATGAACCGCTTTATGGTACTTTTCGCAAGCGCAAACCTCCTGATGTGTGCCCGTGCCGGCCGCTCCCTGGCCGTTGTCACGGGGGAATAGTGCCCCGATATCTGGATTTTGGAGAACAAAAGGGGGCCTGTGGCCATGTAAAGCCTATATCCATGTGCACCGCAGGGGAAATGTCGCGTCGAACGGCAAGTCAAGGCGGTGGTTGCAAAGTCAAGGCCTTTTGTTCAGCGTTTCCTTAGGAATTAAGGATTTTGGAAAAAAATCCCGCGCCCATCGGGCGCGCTAATCCTAGTCGCCGCGGCGACGTCACCATCATCAGCCCACGGTGCAAACCGTGGGGGAAACCCGCTTTGCAGTCTTCAGAGGGGAACCCTGCTCTGCGGGGTGGTTCCCTGCATACATCGCATACCAGTTCGGCGTGTCCCCTAAATCATCGCGTGACCAGTTCGACGTGATGCCCCGTAAAACCGCATACCGGTGTGCCAGGGGGGCCATGTTGCAGAAATACACCTGCAAGGGCAGGGTTCACGGGTGTGGTGCCGCACCGACAGTTGTATTTCCCCGGCGTATCTCCGCGACCTGGACACCCCGGCCCCCGTCCGCAGGGTTACTTGCCCCTGCGGCGGCGGAAAGCCAGGCCTGCCAGGGCCAGCAGCGAGAGCGTGGCAGTGGAAGGTTCCGGCGTAGCCGACACGGTGGCCAGCAGGGTCTTGCCTTCATCCGCCAGGGACAGGGCCAGGCTGTAGTCGGTGCCCTCCACCAGGGTGGTATTGCCATCCGGCGTGAATGTCTGGTTGGCTATTTTCAAGGTGATGCCGGAGAGGGAGGCTTCTTCCAGGGAGAAGGCCGAGATTCTCTCTTCCTCCACCAGTTTCATCAGGGTAAAGACACCCTCTGCGAAGGTGACTTCATCGCCGTCGAAAACGATGGCATCGTTGGCAAGGGAGCGCGCGGCGATGGTGTTGCCGAAATGCCTGATCACCACCCTGTTCACGGCCAGTTCATCCGTAACGGTCAGTTCCGTGCCTTCGTTGGTCAGGAACAGCGAGTCTGCCGTGATGCTCTCGAAAACGTTTTCACCCGCTGCCAGGGTCAGGTTTTCACCCTTGCTCGACACGTTTCCCTGGATGGAGGCGCCCTCTTTCATGGTGATGTTGCCGAGGAGCACCACCTCCCCGGCTCCGGTATTGGTCAACGTACCGCCAATGACAGACTCCTGCCCCTCTGCGCCGATGGTGACGGTCGCGTCGGAGTTGATAGCGGAGTCCTCTTTCATGGTGATGTTGCCCAAAAGAACCAGCCCCACGTCATCGCTCTTATTGGTCAACTTGCCGCCAATGACGGTCTCCTGCCCTTCTGCGCCGATGGTGACTTTCGACCAATCGTACATTACGACGGTCACATCCGTCAGCGTGGCACCATGGTTGAATGTATAGTCGTTATACTCTGCTATGAGGGTGGCGTTGCTGATTGACACCGCGGTTTTGTCGGTGCCTTCGCCCATGCAGGCAAAGGCATTGTCGCCCGTAAAGGTGAGCTCGCCGCCTGTCACCTCCACCGTGTTTTCATTGTCGGTCACCAGGGTGATGGAGGAGGCGCTGAACTTTCCTCCTGTCATTTCAATCTTGCCGCCGCTGCCGCCTTTCTCGCAGCCAAGGACGATACCGTCCCGTGCGTCAAGTATGCCGCCGTCCACCAGGAACTTGGCTCCGCCTTCCAGCCGAAGATTGCCGGTCAGCGTAAAGGTGCGCTCATCCCATTCCTCGCCTTGGATGGCAAGGTATCCGGCACCATTGAACCGCAGCCCACCGTCCACGAGCACATTGTTCCTGAAGGTGATGTGGTTGGTAAGCGTCTTCGTGTCGGCAGTACCCTGGAACTTCACCGTGCCGGCACTGTAATCGGCTACCTTGTTGGAGACAGTTTCCATGAGTCCCTGATTGACGGTGATGGGGGTCAGGTCGAGGACCGCATCATAGTTCACCTCAATGCCTCCGTCATCAACCCTCGGCAGGGCATCGAACGTACCCGTCTTTCTTTCTCCCACACGCAGCGCGCCATAGACAGTCAGGTGATCTGTAGAGGTAAAGCTGTAATTGCCATTCACCTCCATGGTGCCGACCTCCGGGTCATCTATCGCATTGATAGTGCCACCGCTTCCCTGGAAATAAACCTCGGAGCCCGGCGCAAAGTCTTGGCCATCATTGCCCCAGGCATCTGTCCACACCGGGTAGATGAAGTTACCATTCCCGCCGTTCCAGAACAGCTGATTGGCATATGCGCAGGGGGTGGCGGAGAATGCCGCTACAGCGGAAAACCCGGCCATAACAACGGCGCGGAGGCGCTTGGAAAGATGTAATTGCATAAATTGTTTGCGATGCGGTCGATACGACAAAAAGTACCGGGAGAGAACACCTCCCGCGAGGAGTAGTATAACAGACCACCAACAGTTTGACAAGGAAAATCCTATATTTCCGTGTCATCGCGCGTTGGGACAAAAATCGGACACCGGATGGGGAGGATTTGGGAGGGGCGAAAAAGTTGCGGGACAGAAATCGGACACTACAATGCCTGCATGGCATTGACAATGAGTAGAGAAAATAACGCTCGGAGAGGTGCCACCCATAGCGTGAACGGGCGTGGTTCCGTCTTCGCCAAGGCTACGCCGAGACAGGTGGTATGCAAACCGACCACGCCTGTTACCATCAATCATTGCACCCGCCCGATAGGTGACATGCAATCCAATTCCTAACCGCAGATTTCCGATTTGCCATAGCTACATCCCGCAACCATGCGGGTTAACGCGCCTCTACCGGGGCGTTATGGGATGGCAATGATCGTAAATTGTAGATTGTAAATTACCGGGTATCTGTGGCTCCGTAGTGCAGCAGCAGGCGCACGCATTCCGCGTGGCCGGCCGATGCGGCGCAAGTCAACGGCGTCATTCCCTCGGTTTCATCGTCCACCTCGAACCAGCATTCGGGGTCCGGGGCATCCATGCGCCCCTCGTCCTCGTCCGGGCTGAGGGCGAAGTCCCCCAGCAGGTACTCCAGGCACGCCCGGCTGTCCTTCCATGCCGCCATGCGGACGAGATAGGCCCAGAACCGCCCGTCCCCCGGCTTGGAGTGGGACAAGAGGGGGCACAGCAGCTTGAGCATCCCGGCGTTGTCGGCTATGCAGGCGTTGCTTGCGGCCCGCTGCAGTTTTGCCTGTGAGAATTTGTGGGTGGACACAAGCTCCTGCACGGCGGCGGTGTCGCCGTTCGCCACGGCTTGGAAAAGCGGGTCCCCGCGGCCCGTGCGGCCACCGGCCCTCTGGAGCAGCCGCGTGCATTCCCTAGAGCCCGCGGCCTCGGCGGCATCCAGTGCCGTGCAGCCCTGCGCGTCCACCGCGTTGATATCCGCACCGGCATTGAGCAGGACTTTGACCATCTCCGCATGGTTACCCAGCGCCGCATTCATCAGCGGGGTTTCCCCCTCGCGGGTGGCGGCGTTCACGTCCGCCCCGCCCTCAACCAGCAGCCTCGCGCCCTCCGTGTTGAAGGCCGTGCATGCGCGGTAGAGCGGCGTGCATCCATCGGCATCGGCATGGTCCACATCCGCACCCGCTGCAATCAACAGCCGCAGCAAATCCAGGCACGATTCACACGCCGCTGCGCGCGACAGCAGGGTCTCCCCGTCCTCGTACTCCTCGTCCACCTTGGTGATACCGTGCCTTTCCGCCAAGGTTTTGACGGCTTCCTGACGTTGCAATTCGCATGTTTTGCGATATTTGCCCGTAACGTTGTCCATTATATAACCTATGCCATGCTTGTCAACGCGTTTCCGTAGGCGGGAACTGTGAATTCTCTGGTTGCTGTAATTTTTTGATTGTTTGTTTGCTGTGCTGTTGATTATTTACTGTCAATGGACTGAGCCTATATTCCGTGTATTACAAATCGTAATACAATCTAATAATTGTTGATGCGTACCATGCGCCGTGCTAAATTTTTCTGATTATGCAGACATCTATAACAGAACCTGTTTCAGCTTCCCACAACTTGCCCCCGGTGACTTCTCCTAATCGCATCAATTATATCGATGGGCTTCGCGCTCTTGCAATTGTTGGTGTTGTCTTATTTCACTGTTTTCAACTGTTCCCCAATGGTTATTTGGGAGTAAATATCTTTTTGGTGATTTCCGGCTACCTGCTTTTCCGAAACTTTTGGAGCAGTGATACAACATTTTCCTTTGCAGAATTCGCCTGCAAAAAGTTTTGCCGCCTGTGGCCCGCTACTATTTGCATTTCTCTGTTGAGCGGAGCACTTGTTCTGTTTCTGCTACCCAGCAGCGAGTTCCATCCAACGCTTATCGATGCCATCGCGACACTTCTTGGAGGGGCAAACCTGTATTCTGATTACATGACCGATGGGTATTTCACAAACATCGGTTCCATCAAAATGCCTCTTTCGCATACATGGTATCTTTCCATGATTGCCCAAGTTTATTTGTTTTCAGCTATCCTGCTATATTTCTGCCGTGGACTTTCCAATAAGGCAAAGCTCCTCATTCTTTCAATTTGCATAATTATCTCATGCATTATCTGCTACTTGCCATCGTTATGGACTTTGGTGACACCTCTCCATGAAAAATTCTCAACGTATTACTGGACAAGCGGTAGATTGTGGATGGTGTTCATGGGGGCACTAATTCCTCTTTTTCCATGCCTGGACAACGCCCCAAACACCAAGAAAGCAATCGGGGGCGTATCGTTTGTCATGCTGGTCCTTGTCACACTGTTTCCTGAGAAATATACCATCATCTGGATTCCGGAATCAATTTCCATTGCATTGTCGATGGCATGTATAAAATACGGAAGCGATGGATTTTGTTCTCTGGCATTGGGCAATCGTGTGAGCGTGGCTGTGGGCAAATATTCCTTTTCCCTCTATCTAATTCACTGGCCCGTACTGGTATTCATCGCGGCCTACTCCATTTCATGGAACGAGAGTGTATTGCCGAAGATGCTAGCCATCGCATGCTCGGCTGTTGGCGCTTTCCTCTTCTACCATATCGTGGAAAAACGCAGACTCTCCCCCAAACGGGTGGCGCTGTTCTTGTTCCTTTCCCTTGCCTTCTTGTACGCCTCAAAAGAAAATTGGCACAGGATAATATATCATTTTAACAGAATCTGTCATTTCCACAATGAGGTTGAAGATATCGGAAAGGCCCCATCCGACGGAATCAAACTTGAAAGGCGGGAGCTAAGCGAGGGCAAACTGTATCAGACGTTGCCGAATTTTCGCCGTCTGAACTATCAGGGAAACATCATGAACTATTTGTTTTCATTTGAATATACACCCTTGTTGTATTCTATAGGAGACAATGAAAAGGAAGCAAACTTCCTGCTGATAGGAGATTGCCACGCGGAAGCGCTGATAGAAGCAATGGATAATCTGGCAAAGCGCCATGATTGGCACGGTGCCTATTTAAACACTTATATCATTCCCATAGAAAACCTATTCAACGGCCCAGTCTATTGCCAGCGCTGGGATAGGGAAAAGGCTGAACTTCTATTGACATATTTGCGGAGAAACCCGCAGATTGAAACCGTTTTCATTGCCAATTATTGGCGATTAAGGAAAGTCGAAAAGCCGTATTATGATTGGGACGGAAAGCGAATTGATCCGAGGCAGTCGCCTGGTCTTTTCAACAAGAATCTGAGAAGCTACATTAAACGAATAAGGGACTGTGGCGTAAATGTTGTTCTTTTTACCGACACTCCATATTTCGGCAAAACAGACAATCCCGTTCAATACGTTAAAAAGCATGTGATGCTCAACATGCCATGGGACAAGGAGATGCTGAGTTGCACCAAGGAGGAGTATGATCAGAGAAACAAATCCATCAACGATTATTTGGAGCATATGGCGCAAGAAAAACTCTGCGATGTAGTGCATTTGGAAAAAGGATTCTTCGGGAACGGAGCAGCAAGTTGTTATAGGGACGGCGTATTTTATGCAAGGGATCAGCACCACCTGACACCACGGGGAGCCCTGAAGGCATTGGAGGCGGTGGAGGAAGAACTGGATTCCCTGCTGCGCAGCGCTCACCCGGCTGGGCAGAAGCAGTAGCTTTATAGGCACCTATCTCGCATGACCTTGCCCTTTTGACAAAAATTGCTTTATCAACATGGGGAGGCCTGTTACACTAGGCGCGTGGCCACGCCACTGATCCAGGTTGTTGCAAAGTCCCCGGCGTTTGCCCGGGACCTGGGGCGCTTGTGTGCCGGCGGCACGCGGGAGGAGCCTGTGGTGCTGGACCGCGTCTGCCCGTCCGCGTATTCCTTTGTGGCGGCCATGGTGGCGGGGATGAGCGAGAATCCGCGCCGCGTGTGGGTGGTGGCGGATGCCCTGCCCGTGCAGGAGCGCGTGGCCGCGGAGTGGCCGCTCTGGCAGGCACCGCCCGCTGTTTTCGTGCCGGAGCAGGAGATGCACATCAACAACGGCATCAGCGACCCCGACCTCGCCGCGGAGCGCCTGGAGGCCCTGCGCGCCATCTGCGGCGCGCCCGTGGAAACCCAGGCGGTCATCGTCACCGCGGATGCGCTGCGCCAGCCCGTGCCGGCCTTCGAGAGGGCAGGGGACTGCACGCTGACCCTGCGCGTGGGGCAGGAACTGCCGCCGGAGAAGCTCACGGAAACCCTGCTTGCCCGCGATTTCGAGCGCGTGGACCAGGTGGTGGCGCGCGGCCAGTGGAGCCTGCGCGGCGGCATTCTGGATATCTTCCCCCTGCAGTCCGCGTGGCCGCTGCGCGTGGAATTCTTTGGCGATGAAATCGAGAGCATCCGCGCGTTCGACGTGGACTCCCAGCTCTCCTTCCGCAAGCTGGAATCTGCTGATATGCTGCTGGACGAGCCGGAGAGCGCGGACACGCTGGAGGGGCTCATTGCGCCGGACGACTGGGTGGTGAGCCTGCCCGGCAGCGGCGTGCCGGGGAATGTGCTCGTGTTCGAGGTGCCGCCCGACCGCACGGACGCGCTGCCGGAGGACATCGACCAGCTGAACGCGGGGGACGGCGCGGCGTTTTTCGGCTCGCCGCTCGGCTCCTTCGAGAGCGGCGATTTCGTGATGCAGGAGGCCCGCCGCAACCTCGCGCGCCTGAACCTGGAGAAGTGGAAGCGCGACAAGTGGCGCGTGGTCATGTTCTTCCCCCATGAGGGCGAGAAGGAGCGCTTTGAGGAAATCTGCGGCGAGGACCCCGCCTGGAGCGGCGTGCAGAGCCGCGATGGCGACCTCCCCTTCGGATTCGCCGTGCCGGGCGCCAAGCTCGCCGTGCTGTCGTCCGCAGAAATCTTCGGCCGCTATTCCTCGCCGCGCGCACGCCGGCGCGACGACCGCGAGGAGCGCATGCGCCGCGAGCGCGCCCAGGCACCGCTGCGCGAAATCTCCGCGGGCGACCTCGTCATCCACGCCGCCCACGGCCTCGGCAGGTTCGAGGGCATTGTGCGCGATGAGGAGACGGGCGAGGAGGAGCTGCACATCACCTACGCGGGCGGCGTGCTGCTGCGCCTGCCGCTCCAGCAGAGCCACCTGGTCTCCAAGTACGTGGGGCTGGGCGCCAAGGCCCCGGAGCTCAGCAAAATCGGCGATTCCCGGTGGAAGCGCGCCTGCAAGGCCGCGGAGCGAGCCGTGGCGGACTACGCCGCCCAGCTGCTGGAGGTGCAGGCTGTGCGCGAGAGCGACAACGGCTACGCCCACCCCGCCGATTCCTCCTGGATGTGGCAGTTCGAGAGCAGCTTCCCCTTCCGCGAGACGCCCGACCAGCTCCGCGCCATCAACCAGACCAAGGCCGACATGGAATCCCCGCGCCCCATGGACCGCCTCATCTGCGGCGATGTGGGCTTCGGCAAGACGGAGGTGGCCATCCGCGCCGCGTTCAAGTGCGTCACCGGCGGCAAGCAGGCCGCCATCTTGGCGCCCACCACCGTGCTGGCAGACCAGCACTACCGCACCTTCCGCGCCCGCATGAGCGAGTACCCCGTGCGCATCGAGCTGCTCAGCCGCTTCACCCCCGCCAAGCGCGTGCGCGAAATCATCCAAGGCATCTCCCGCGGAGACGTCGATATCGTCATCGGCACACACAGGCTCATCTCCAAGGATGTCCACTTCAAGGACCTCGGCCTCGCGGTCATCGATGAGGAGCAGCGCTTCGGCGTGCGCCACAAGGAGCAGTTCAAGCGCATGTTCCGCATGGTGGATATGCTCACGCTCTCCGCCACGCCCATCCCCCGCACTCTTTATGTGGCCCTCATGGGCGCGCGCGACATGAGCACCATCGATACCCCGCCGCTCAACCGCCTGCCCGTGCAGACCGCCGTCTGCCCGTACAACGAGCAGCTCATCGCCAAGGCCATTGAGCGGGAGATGGCCCGCAACGGCCAGGTCTTCTTCCTCCACAACCGCGTGCAGAGCATCCACAAGGTGGAGCAGGAGCTCCACCGCCTCGTCCCCAAGGCCCGCATCGTCGTCGGCCACGGCCAGATGGACAAGGGCGAGCTGGAATGCATCATGCGAGATTTCGTCAACGGCAAGGCGGACGTCCTGCTCTCCACCACCATCATCGAGAGCGGTATCGATATCCCGAATGCCAACACCATCATCATCGACCGCGCGGACCGCTTCGGCCTGGCGGATTTGTACCAGCTGCGCGGGCGCGTGGGGCGCGGCGGCCACCGCGCCTACGCCTACCTCCTGCTCCCGCGGGAAGCCCTCTGCACCGGGGATGCCCGCAAGCGCGTGTCCGCCATCAAGCAGTTCACCGAGCTGGGTAGCGGCTTCAAAATCGCCATGCGCGACCTTGAAATCCGCGGCGCGGGCAACTTGCTGGGCACGCAGCAGAGCGGGCATATCGCCGCCATCGGGTTCGAGCTGTACTGCCAGCTGCTGCGCCAATCCATAGAGCGCCTGCAGGGCAAGGTGCCCACCGCCCGCGCGGATGCCTTGTTCAAGGCGGATTTCCTCTGCCTGAGCGAGGCCATGATGGCCACCCGCGAGGACGCCCACGCCCTCATCGGCGCCTACCTGCCTTCCTCCTACATGGAGTCCACCAAGGCGCGCATGGATGCCTACACCCGCCTGGCGCGCGCCACCACGCTGGAGGATATCGACGACCTGGAGCGCGAGTGGCACGACCGCTTCGGCAAGCTGCCGCGCGAGGCCCGCCACCTGCTCGCCGTGCAGAAAATCCGCCTGCTCGCATCCCGCCGCAATATCAGCATGGTGGAGGTCAGCGGCCAGAAGCTCATGCTCACCCGCAACAAGGACTACATCCTCATCGACAAGCGCTTCCCGCGCCTCACCAAAACCAAGCCCGCCGACAAGCTGGCGGAGACCCTGCACCTCATGCAATCCATGTGATGCCGCTGCCCATCGAACAGATTCATGCCGACCTGCTGCGCGCGGTTTCGCACGCGGGTGCCACCGTGCTCATCAGCGCGCCCACGGGCAGCGGCAAGTCCACGCGCGTGCCGCTCATGCTGGAGGAGGCGGGCTATGGAGAGAAGGGGTGCATCCTGGTGGTGCAGCCGCGGCGGCTCGCGGCGCGCCTGCTGGCGGGCTTCGTGGCGCGGCAGTACCCCTGCCAGCTGGGGCGCGAGGTGGGCTACACCGTGCGTTTCGATTCCCGCCGCTCCGATTCCACGCGCATCCTCTTTGTGACCGACGGTATCCTGGAGCGCCGGCTCACCGACGACCCGCAGCTGCGCGGCGTGTCCGCCGTGGTATTCGACGAGGTGCACGAGCGGCGCCTCTCCGGCGATTTGTGCCTGGCGCGCGTGCTGCAGCTGCAGCGCACGCAGCGCCCGGAGCTGGCCGTGGTGGTGATGTCCGCCACGCTGGAGCTGGACAAGCTGCAGGGCTATCTGCCGCAGGCGCAGGTGCTGCGCGCGGAGGGGCGTCTCTTCCCCGTGGAGGTGGCCTACCGCCAGCCCGTGGCCGTGCGAGACCGCTTCGGCCACCTCGCCCCGCCGCCCGTGTGGGACCAGTGCGCCGCCGCCGTGCGCGATTTGACGGAGCATGACGACTGCGGGGATATCCTGGTGTTCCTGCCGGGCGCGTATGAAATCCGCCGCACGGTGGAGCTGCTGGAGAATGTTTCCTGGATGAAGGGGCGGGATGTGTTCCCCCTGCACGGCGCGCTGCCGCCGGAGGCCCAGAACCGCGCCGTGGAGTGCGGCGAGCGCCCGCGCGTCATCGTTTCCACCAACATTGCGGAAACTTCGCTCACCATCGAGGGCGTCCGCTCCGTGGTGGATGCCGGCACCGTGCGCGAGGCCCGCTGGGAGCCCCACCGCGGCCTCTCCACCCTGCACATCGTCCCCATCTCCCAGGCCCAGGCGGACCAGCGCACGGGCCGCGCAGGGCGTCTGGGCCCCGGCCGCTGCATCCGCCTGTGGAGCGAGGCCGACCAGCGCCGCCGCGCGCCGTTCCCCTCGCCGGAGGTTCACCGTGCGGACATCTCCATGGCCTTTCTCAACCTGCTGGCCTGGGGCTGCAAATCGCTGGATGATGTGAAAAATTTCCCCTGGCCGGATGCCCCCACGGAAACGGAAACGCAGCGCGCCTGGCAGCTCCTGCTGGACTTGGAGGCGGCGGATGAAAACGGGCTCACGGAACTGGGGCGGCGCATGCTGGCGCACCCGCTGCCGCCCGTGCTGGCGCGGCTGATGGTGGAGGGCGAGGATGCCCGCCTGGTGCCGGAGATGGCGGCGGTGGCGGCCTTGCTGCAGGGGGAATCCATTGCCCTTTCCAGCGGTCTGCATCCCAGTTTGCGCGAGCGCGGCGACTTCTGCGACTTCCAGGCGGAATGGCGTGCCGTGCAGGCCGCCGCGCGCTGCAATTTCGCCCCGCAAGAATGCACACGCCTCGGCATTCAGGCGCGCGCCGCACGCGAAATCGTCAAGGCTTGGCGACAGCTCGGCGGCAACGGCGAACCAGAGAAAATCTTTGTGGAAAACCTGGCGGAGGTGTTGCCGCGCGCGCTGCTGCGCTGCTATCCCGCCAACCTCGCCGCCCGCAACGGCACCGCTTCCAACACCGCGCGACTTTGCGGAGGCCGCGGCGGCAGCATCGATGCCGACTCCGTGGCCGCGCACGCCCAGGAAAGCGTTTTCCTGCCCGCCGACATCACGGAAATCGGCGGCAAGCGCGTGGAAACCCGCCTCTCCCGCTGCACCGTCATCCCGCAGGAAATCCTGCCCACGCGGCAGGACAACGTTCCCGTGTACGACCCCGCCCGCAAGCGCGTGCTCAACATCCGCAGAACCCTCTACCGCGATTTGGTGCTCGCAGAAAAAGAAACGGGAGATGCCGACCCGCAGGACGCCGCGCCCATCCTGGCCGACCAGGTGGTGCGTGGAAACCTCAAGCTGGAGCAGTGGGACGGACACGTCCTGCAATGGATCCGCCGCCTCGCATGCCTCCGCAACGCCATGCCGGAGCTGGAACTGCCCGAATTCGGCGACGACGACCGCCTGGTGGCCATCACCATGATTTGCGAGGGTGCCGTGTGCTACAAGGATATCGCCACGCGCCCCGTCCTGCCCGTGCTGGCGGAGTGGCTCTCCCCCTGGCAGCGCGAATGCCTCAACAAATACGCCCCCAAGGCCATCACCCTCGCCAACGGGCGGGAAGTGAAGCTCCTCTACCGCGAGGACGGCACCCCCACCTTCGCCCTCAAGTGCCAGCTCCTCTTCGGCGTGCACAACACCCCACGCATTGCCGACAACCGCATCCCCTGTCTCGTCGAAATCCTAGCCCCCAACCAGCGCCCCTATCAAATCACCGCGGACCTCGCCTC
>R28__coassemble_137_pt1 | contig 39557 bp, 31 predicted proteins | sample R28__metabat2_low_PE_030 | metagenome-assembled genome bin R28 | reverse complement strand
TGTTCGTGCAGTCGGGATTTCCCCTCGAACTTCCTTTCCCACGGGGCGTTGCCGCTCCGTAGTTGCTTCGGGCGCGCCCCTCGCGCCCTCCCCCTTCGGGGCAGAAGCTCCGCTTCTGGCTAATCTGCCTTACAGCCGTCGGCAGCTTTGTTCTTCAGGTCTGTGTTTCCGCATCATCACGGCACCTTGTGGACTTTCACCACAGTTCGCGTATCGCGTCGGTCGTACTAAAAGCCCCGCCTGTCGGGAGACAGGCGGGGGTAAAAAGATACGTCAGCGGAGGCGGTATCAGAACTTATAGCGGAAGCCCACGTGGTAGGCGGTGGACCAGCGTTGGCGGTCGTAGGACTCGCCATTGTGGCTGTGCTTGCCTGTATCGCGCAGCAGGGTGGCCATACCGACAATGACACCGAGCTTGTTGCTGAACTGGTAGCCGTATTCCACGTTCATGGTGGCGGAAACGCGCTGCCCCGTGGCGGAGGCATGGGCAAGAGCAAAATCGACCGTCACGCCCGAATTATCCGTCAGCTTGGTGTAAACACCGATGTCGACGAAGCCCTCAATATCGTTGTTGCGCCCCTGGTCCACAGACTGCTGCATACCAAAGTCAAAGAAAGGGGTAAAGCGTTCCCCTTGGTGCATGTAGTAGCCAGTCAGCTCCAACTGGCTTTCATGTTCGTGCAGCGAGTTGCGGTTGTTGGCATAGTGCGTTTCGATGGACACGAAATCCTTATCGGTAAACGCACCGTTGAACATGAGGGCGAAGTCATATTCCACCTCACGGTAATGGGAGCGGATGTCGGGAGAACCGGGATTTTTCATGCGGGCGCGGTCCCACGCCTCGTAGCCGCCCAAGGTCAGGGTCAGCCATTCGGCAATGCCGTAATAAATGGTCTGGCTGGAACCGACGAAATTGTAGCGGGTTTGGTCGGTCTTGCCTTGGGCGCGGACACCGAGGGCTTCAAGGTACACCTCGTTGGCATCGGGGTTGAAGCAGGGGCTGATGAGGTTGTCATCCGCACAGGCAAAAGGGGCAGCCAGAGCGGCCAGAGCGGCGGTAAAGAGCGTCTTTTTCATCGTTGGTGGTAAGAAAAGGTGTCAGGTCGTGCGGCGGCATCAGAGCTTGAAGTCCACAAATTCATTCCACTGTTCGCAGGTGGTCAGGCGCAGGGTCTTCGCCTCCATATCGTACACGCAGTTGTAGCTGGTTTCCCACACAAGCCATGGGTTGTGCGTGGGGGTGCTGTGTTCGAACTGGCTGATGCTCGCGTCGATGTACTTCACGAATGCCTTGTTATCATGCGGCGTGGAGAGGGAGAAGTTCATGCCCTTTTCGGGATTGTCGTAGAACTCGGAGTACCAGAAGGGGGTGGTGTTCCACGAGTAGGTTTGGGAATAGGTCACGCGGCGCATGAGTTGGCGCATACCCTCCACCGAGGTGGCTTCATTGTAGTGACGGCGCAGAATGTCGGCGCGTTCGATGCCGCAGGAGTGGGGTGTCATTTCGGGCGTGGTGAGGTAGTAGTTGGTCATTACCTTGTGCTTGTCGGTCACATACATCTTGTCGTCCTTCACTTCCACCACAAAGGTGTGGTGCTTGTCAGAAATCATCCAATGCAGCGTGGGACTGTGGTCGGCAAAGACGATGTTCGCGTTCTCCAGCAACTGCACGGCGTGCTTGGCGCTGGTAGCGTGGGAAAGGATGTAATTCACCACGTTCACGGAGGGGATGGTTGTCTCGGCACCGGGTTTGGTACCCTTGTCGGTAATGTTGGAGTCCTGCTCATCAATCATGTTGATATTGCAGGCAACGCCGTGTTCGTTCACGCCGTCCATCAAGTCGGCGGGTAAGCTCATCAGCAACTCCTTCTGCTTTTCCAGCGCGGCGATATCGGGTTTACCGATGCTCATATCGCTTGCCACGCTCATGAACAGCTGCGGAGAGGCAGTCGCGCCCATGTACGCTGCGGTACCCTCACCGCGGTCAACCCACAGCACGAACACAGGGTGGTTGGAGCGGAAGTAGTCCAGATTACGCCCGTAGTAACGTCCGTTGGTAACGGCGGAGCAACCCATGCGGAGGGCGCGTTTGTTCACCGAGTTCTGCCCCAGCACCTTGCTCATGTCAATCTCCAGCGGTTTCACCTCATCAGCTTGGGCACGCATGGTGTAAATGTGGTCGTTCACTTTGTGCAGTTTCAGGTAGTCCTGCGGCTTGGTGCCATCGGCGGCAGAGGCGCTGAGCGCAGCAACGGCGGCGAGTAAGGAAAGAAAATGGTGTTTCATGGTTTTCAATCTAACGGCTAGGTTGTACCGCTTGAGAGGAGGATACAACAGGGGCCGCGCGGAAACAAGAAAAATATAATCGCGGTACAGCAGACATCACCGTTCACTTCACCTTTGATGAAGTTTTAACACCCTTGTCATTTTTAGCTAAACAGCATCAAAATAAACTACTTACGCCGCAATAAGGCAGATTATCGACACTGGGCGGGCATGGTGAGCATTTTATCAGCATGCACCTGCGGCATTCGCCCCTCCAAGGCCGCGGAGTGTGCAACCAGCCTGCCCTACGGCAGGCTTCCCGTGGGTTTCATATACCGCGCCGTACCCCCCACGTTGCCTCGGACGCGCCTCACGCGCCCTCGCCCTGCGGGCAAACGCTACCGCGTTTGGCTAATCCGCCTTACAGCCGTCGGCAGCTTTGACATGTGGGACCATCCATCTTGCACCATTGGTATGGTACTCAACTCGTGCGGCCTTGCCGCAAAGTAATCGAGTAGGGGCCTTACCCCCCTCCATGTCAAAATAAACATCACCCAATGTGGTTCCTTCCGTCTCTGACCGCACTACATTGATATATTTTAGGTCGGTGCCGGCATACCCTGTATACTTTGAATTTGTAGACGGAGCATACCATGAGGAGGAGGACGAAATTGTAGGAGAAAATATAATTGTTCCTATATTAGCACCCTGTATCGTGCTTGTTCTGTCCGGATTGACTTTAGACCAGTCAATCGCGTACTGGCCCGAGATGCTCGGGGCGGCGCCATAGGCTATGGTGAGAGAAACGGAAGCGATAGCCGCCATGAGGGCGGCGCGCAAACCATGCGGGAGGTGGATTTTCATTGTTGTTGAATGAGTTGTGTTGTTTAGAATTGTTTTGAAAAATCGGGGGAGGCAGTATTTTCAGTGGTCGTTAAAGTCCACATTTGCCCAGCGCGGGTTTACAGCATTAGAAATGCTGTATCAAGCACAAAATAACACATGGCTTGAAAAAAATTGCGTGAATACGCTTTCTTTGCATCCATAATCAATAGCCGAGGGATAGGAGTAAGCGGTTTTTGCCGTAACGCTTTTATTTTTCAATGCCATGCTGACCCTATTCTTTTGCAATGCTGTACATTCACGCCAGCCCTCATGTGGAGACTTCAATGCGCAAGAGGTAAGAACACGAGGACACCAAGACCGACACCACACCGAGCGCAAAAAAATGCGCCGCTCTACGAAAAACCATCCAAACAGCCCTTCACGGCTACTGGACAGACCTCTACCCCGACCGCTAACATCTCGAACCGCTAAACAACCGCTAAACAACGACCAAAACCAACCCAAACCGCAAACACCGACAAAAAACACTTTTGTCCTTTGTTAATCTGTAATACACACACATCATGCCCACTACCAAAGAAATCAACTACGCCATGCAGCTTGTCGAAGAAAACAAAGCCGTAGCATTAACCAATGTATTCAACCTTCTCCAAGGAATAGTCCCGGCGGGAATCGAACCCACATTTGCCCTTTAGGAGAGGGCCGTTCTATCCATTGAACTACGAGACCGTGATGGATGCGCTAGGCGGCGCCGCAGGCGGTGCGGACGGCGTCTATCTGTTCTGCGGAGAGGTGCTTCTGCAGCTCGGTGAGCATGCGTGGGAAGTACTCCCCGCGGGTCCAGCCGTGCAGCGGCTGGGGCTGGGGCTTGTCGAAAGCCCAGAAGGGGATGGGAAGCGCCACGTCCAGGATGGTGGCGGCAAGAGGCATGATGCGGCAGAGGGCGTCTGCCACGGCCTGCGCGGCGGCGGGGCAAGTCTCCAGCGCGCGCAGCAGCCATTGGCAGGCCATGTGGTTGGCGGGGATGGAGATGCTGTCCAGCAGGTCCTCCAGGCGCTCCTGGGGCAGCTCGCAGAGGGGCTGCATGAGCGGCAGGGCGCGCATATCCGCCAGGCTGAGCATGGCGTTGAGCATGGGGGCGTTGTCTAGGGCGTCGTCAGCCTTGATGCAGCGCACGAGCTCGATGACGCCGGAGAGGGGGGTGTCCGGAGCGGGCTGTGCGAGTGTGACGAGATTGAGGGAGGCCTTGACAGCGACCTCGGGAGCGGGCTCGCAGAGGATGTAGGGTAGCAGCGACTTCCAGCCCTCGCCCTTGCGCGAGGAGATGAAGCGGCAGAGCATCTGCATGCTGGTGCGGCGGGACTCCACGGAGGTCTTTTCCGCAAAGACGGGGTAGATATCCAGGTTCTCCTCCTGCTTCTCCTCGTCGTTGCTGGCCATGAGGCCGCAAGCCATCATGGCGAGGGGCCACTGCTCCTGGCCGATTTCATGGATGCGCACGGGATCGTGCGCCATGGCGGCGAGGCGCTCCAGCTCGGAGAGGCTGTCGAAGTTGTCCTGGTAGATACTCACTGGGATTTACGATTTACGATTTACAATTGACAATTTTTTTTAAGTTCGCGCGGCGAAGCCGCGGGGGAATCAATTGTTGGCGGGCTGGTCTGTTTCCAGGGCGTGGTTGGAGACGTCCTGGTTGAGCCAGGAGTTGTCGCCGGAGCCGTCAGCCGCGGGGGCGGTTGCGGGAGCGACGGGCACGGGGGCGTCCACATCCAGCAGGGTGAGGCGGAGGTCCACCACGCTGTCACGCACCAGGGCGCTGTAGGGGCACTTGGCCTTGGCCTGCTCATAATAGGCGCGAGCGGCCTCCTTGTCGCCGGTGACCTTCGCGATATCGCCGAGGCAGACAAAGGCGAGCGCGGTGTAGGGATTGTCCGGCAGTTCTGTCACACGCTTCCAGGCGGCGGTGGCCTCCTCGTTCTTGCCGTCGCCCATGTAATCCGTGGCGATGGCGGTGATGGCGCGGGACTTGAGCAACACGCTGGGCGACTTGGAAGCCACGGACTCCAGGCTGGCGATGGCGGTGGCCTTGTCACCGCCATTGCGCAGCAGGGAGATGCCCTTGAGCAGCTCGCCGGTGGCGGCGGCGGGGGTCTCACCATACTCGGACTGCAGCAAATCGAGGGAAGCGGCATCGAAGGCCTCCACGGTGGCGACCTTTCCGGGTTCGTCTGCCTTCATGGCGGCCACGGTGACGGCGGCGGCCTGTTGCTTGTGGTCGTTGCGGGTGGAGAAGTAGGCGATGACGCAACCTGCGGCGATGCCAAGGGCGATACCGCCCCAGAGGAGCTTCTTATAGTGTTCGTTCAGGAACTGCTCATGCTTGGAGGGGCCGAGCTCGATTTCGCCGATGGCCTTGATTTCCTCCGGGGAGAGGGGCATGATATCCTCGTCTTTGTTCTGGTTGTTCATGACTGGAGTTTTTGAATTTCGCTCAGGTTGTGGATGCGGTCCACATCAAAATAGTTGTTGATGCCGAGGTTGCGGTAGATTTCCATGGTGGCGCGGGATTTGTTGAGGGTGTAGAAGTGGATGCCGTCCACATCCTCGTCCAGCAGCTCGGCGCACTGCTGGCTCGCGTAGTTGATGCCGATGCGCTCCACGGACTCCCTGTCGCCCCCGGCGCGCAGCAGCGCCTTGAGCAGGCGCGCGGGGAAGTTGGTGCCGGCGGAGAGGGTGGCCATGCGGTGCATGCCCTTGAGCGTGGTGATGGGCATGATGCCCGCCACAATGGGCGCAGATATGCCCAGCAGGCGGCAGCGCGCCCGGAAATCGAAAAATGCGTGGTTGTCGAAGAACAGCTGCGTGCAGATGTAGTCCGCGCCCTCATCCATCTTGGCCTTGAGGAATTCCATCTCCTGCAGGCGGTTGCGGGATTCGGGATGCCCCTCCGGGAAGCCCGCCACGCCGATGGTGAGGCGGAACGGCAGCTTGCGCTGCTCCTCCCACTTGCGGATGAACGCCACCAGCTGAGAAGCGTGCTGGAACACGTCACGCGAGCGGTCGTACGAGGGGTCGTTCTGCGGGGGATCGCCGCGCAGGGCCATCACCGCGCGTGCGCCGGACTGCACGTAGCTCTCCAGGATGTCGGCAATCTCCGCCTCGGTATGCCCCACGCAGGTGATGTGCGGCACGGTGGACAGGCCGCCGGCCTGGACGCGCTGCACCACATCGCGGGTAAGCTCTCGGGAGCTGCCGCCCGCGCCGTAGGTCACGCTCACGAACGCCGGACGGAACGCCTTGAGGCGCTCCACCGTCTCCAGCAGGCTGGCAGCACCCTCCGGGGTCTTCGGCGGGAAGAACTCGAAGGAGAAGGTGGGGGTTTTCTCAAACATCCCGGCTTTGGCGGATTCCGGCATCAGGGCATGGGAAGGGGTTCCAATTCATCTGACATGGGCACGGCGGTTTCCGTGGCACCGTTGTTGGCGGGGAGCGGGGCCGCGCTCGTGGGCACCGGCGCGCCGAAGTTCATGTTGTCCTGGCGCAGGTCTTGCACCGTCTCGAACGGGGTGATAATCACCTCGTCGCCAACCGCCGGCATCTTGTCCTCCGGCAGGAGACCGTCCTGCACCGCGCCGCCGTCCGCGTTCGCGGTGAAGCTCGACTGCTTGATCTGGGCGCTCACCTGGCCGGATTCCTGGTCCACGTTGTCAACCTCCGCCTCACAGACGATGTTGTTGCCGCGGCGCAGGGCCACCACCAGGCCATTGTTGATGGGAGACTGGGTCACCGGCTTGAACAGCACGGAATTCCACTCCTGGTTGAAAGAGGTCACCAAGCCAATGGGGTGGGACTCGTCCACCTCCTCGTCGGCCTTCTTGGCCATATCTTCCTCCTGCTTGCGGCGGGCGTCCGCCAGCACGCTGCTCTCCTCCGCCTCGGTCAGCTTCTTGAGGCGCTCCTGCTGGGCTTTCTCCGCGGCGGCGCGGGCCTCTGCCACGGCATCGGACTCATGCTCGGGGTCCAGCTCCTGCATGCGCTGTTGGTGTTCATCCTTGCGCTGCTGGTAGGCATCCTGGCTCTGTTCCGCCCTATAGGCCTCATAGCGCTCCTGCTGCTGCGGAATCATGTACGCCACCACATAAAACATCAGCCCCACTGCCAGGCAGAGCAATACCAATATTGTGACGCGAAAACCATTCATGCGCTCCATTCTATCAAAACCCGCCCGCGTTTCAAGCCAAGAGTGTGTCAAACAAGCGGAAATCCCGCATGCGCGCGCAAAGGCAATGACGCAATTTGAGCTTGACACGGGGCAAAAAAAATTGTGTCTATAAGACAACAAAGCGCCAGCGTGGCGCGGCGTGTCACATCACCTAAGAACCATGTCCAAGACACTAATCATTGCGGAGAAACCCAGCGTGGCAGCAGATTTGGCGCGCGTGCTCGGAAAGGAGCTGGGAAAAATGAAGAGAGACGAGGCGAGCGGGAGCTATTCCAACGACTCGCTGATAGTAACCTCGGCGGTGGGTCACCTGGTAGAGCAGAAGAAGCCGCAGACAGCCGACGGGAAGAGCCTGCCTTGGAAGATGGAGTGCCTGCCTGTGCTGCCGGAGAGCATGGAGCTGGAGCCGATAGAGAAATCGCACGACCGGCTGAGGAAGGTGCTGAAGCTGGCGCGCTCCAAGGACGTGAAGGAACTGGTGAACGCATGTGATGCCGGGCGCGAGGGTGAGCTCATCTTCCGCAACATCGTGCGCTTCGGCAAAATCGCCAAACCCATCCGCCGCCTGTGGATGCAGAGCATGACGGATGATTCCATCCTGGAGGCGTGGCACTCACTCAAGACGGACAAGGAGATGCAGAACCTGGCGGACGCCGCCGTGTGCCGCTCGGAATCCGACTGGCTGGTGGGCCTCAACAGCACGCGCGCGCTCACCGTGCTGCAATCCGGTGCGGGCGGCTTCAACATCACCCCCACGGGCCGCGTGCAGACCCCCACGCTCGCCATCCTGGCGGAGCGCCAGAAGCAGGTGCTCGCCTTCAAGCCGGAAGACTATTATGAAGTGCACGCCACGTTCCAGGCCAAGGGCGGCACCTACGAGGGCAAGAGGTTCGACCCCGACTGGAAGAAGGACGAAAAGGCCCCGCAGAAGCAACGCGACCGCCTGTGGAGCGCGGAGCTGGCGCAGGAGATTGCCAAGCGCTGCTGCGGCCAGGAGGGCACCGTTCTGGAAACCAAGAAGCCTGTATCCATGCCGGCGCCGATGCTGTTCGACCTGACATCCCTCCAGCGCGAGGCGAGCAACCGCTACGGGTTCTCGGCCAAGCGCACGCTGCAGATAGCGCAGGAGTGCTATGAAAAGCACAAGGTGCTCACCTACCCGCGTACGGATTCCAAGTACCTGCCCAACGATTACCTGAAGGTGGCCACCCGCACCGTGGAGAAAATAGGCGCGGCGCTGGAGGACTACGCCCCGTTCGCGCAGCAGATCATCAAAGACCGCGGCATCCGCCCCACCAAGCGCGTGTTCGACAGCTCCAAGGTGAGCGACCACTTCGCCATCATCCCCACCGGCAACTTCGTCAACCTCACGGGTGATGCAGCCAAGATCTTCAACATGGTGGTGCAGCGCTTCCTGGGCGTGTTCATGCCCAACGCGGAGTACGAAGACACCGAGCGCACCACGCTGGTGGCCACCGCCAAGGCCAAGGACTACTTCCACACCCACGGCCGCGTGCAGCTCGCCGCCGGCTGGCGAGCCCTCTACGGAACCGACAAGAGGAAGAAGGACGAGCTCTGCCCGCTCGGCAAGGGCGAGACCGTGACCGCAACCAAGGTGGAGGACGTGCAGGACACCACCAAACCGCCCGCAGCCTACACGGAAGCCACCCTGCTCACCGCCATGGAAACGGCGGGCAAGCTGGTGGACGACGAGGACCTGGCGGACGCCATGAAGGAGCGCGGCCTGGGCACCCCCGCCACACGCGCCGCCATCATCGAGGGCCTTATTTCCCAAGAGTACATTGTGCGCGACGGCAAAGACCTGGTGGCCACCCGCCGCGGCATGGACCTCATCGACCTGCTGGGCAGGATTGGCGTGAGCACGCTCTCCAGCCCGGAGCTCACGGGCGACTGGGAGTACCGTCTCAAGCAGATGGAGAACGGCAAGCTCAAGCGCAAGGATTTCATGAAGGATATCCGCTCCTACACCACCGACATCGTCGACTGCGTGCGCAACTTCATGAAGGAGGGCAAGAACCCCGACCTCAAGGTAGCCTGCCCCGCCTGCGGCGCCAAGGGCCTTACCAGCCGCATTGACGCCGTCACCTGCAAAGACCCGGACTGCAAGTTCCGCCTGCGCCGCATCCATGCCGGCCTGTCGCTCAACGACGACCAGCTTGCCAAGTTCATTAAGGAGCGCGAGCTTCCTGTGATGGACGGCTTCCGCTCGAAGTTCGGCAAGCCGTTCTCTGCGGGGCTGCGGCTGGTGGAGCCCAAGACCGCGCGCGGTTCCTGGAAGGCGGAATTCTACTTCGACGACGATGGCAAGCGCGACGAGAAGAAGGATGAACAGATTGATGCGACCTCCTGCGGCAAGGTGGCCGTGAAGGACCAGGGCAAGCTGGAGCTGATGGAGAGCGAGAAATTCTGGATGGTGCCAGACTTCCAGACCGGGAGCGATGCCAAGGGCTTCTCCATGTCCAAGACCATCCTTGGCAAGCAAATCACCAAGGAAATCGTGATGAAAGTGCTGGCCGAGGGCAAGAGCGAGCTCATCGAGGGCTTTGTCTCCCAGCGCACCCGCCGCAGCTTTGATTCCTACCTGGTGCTAGATGCCAAGAAGGGCAACGTGGGCTGGGAGTTCCCGCCCCGCGAGGAAAAGGCCAAGGCCACCCGCCGCACCAGGAAGGAAGGCGGCAAGAAGGAGGAGAACGATGCCCCCGCACGCCGCTCCGCATCCAAGGCAGCCAGTGAGAAAGTGGGAACCGTTACCGTCAAGGGCAAGGGTGAGCATGATCTGCTGCAGAACGAGGACGAGTGGCTGGTGGACGGCCTCTCCTTCGGCAAGACGCGCAAGCCTCTCACCATCCGCCGAGAGATGTGCAGCGTGGCCATCACACAGGAGATGGTGACCCAGCTGCTGGCCAAGGGCAAGACAGAGCTCATCAAGGATTTTGTCAGCCGCAAGACCGGGCGCAAGTTCGAGGCCTACCTGGTGCTGGACACCAACGGAGGCCGCGTGAGCTACGAGTTCCCCGAACGCAAGTAAGGATAGGAGGCCGCCATGCCGGGCTTTCTGACCAGGCTGGACCGCTTCACCACGGGCATTGTGCTGGCGGTGCTGCTGGGTCTTCTGCTGCCGTGCAGCGGCGCGGGTGCGGAGCTGTTCTCCTGGCTCACGAAAGCGGCGGTGATACTGCTGTTCTTCCTGTACGGGGTGAAGCTGTCGCGCGCGTCCGTATGGGAGGGGCTGCTGCACTGGCGGCTGCAAGGGCTCGTGGTGTTCGCCACATTCATCCTGTTTCCGCTGCTGGTTCCGCTGCTGCGGCCCGTGCTGGAGCCGATGGTGGGAGGCGCGCTGTTTGCGGGCTTGCTGTATGTGGCATGCCTGCCGTCCACGGTGCAGAGCAGCATTGCCTTCACCTCCGTGGCGGGCGGCAACGTGCCTGCGGCGGTGTGCTCCGCCTCCGTGTCCAGCCTGCTGGGCGTGTTTGCCACGCCCCTGCTGGCGGGTATCCTCTTCTCCACCACGGCAGTGGCGGACAGCGCGGCCATCGGCATGGATGCCGTGCTCAACATCTGTGGCCAGGTGCTGCTGCCGTTCGTGTGCGGCCAGCTGGCGCAGCCCCTGCTGCGCGCGCGGGTGCAGCAACATGCGGCGCTCATCAAGCTCAACGACCAGGCGACCATCTGGCTGGTGGTGTACACGGCGTTCTCCAGCGCCACGGCCAACGGCTACTGGCAGCAGCTCGGCATGATCCACCTGCTGGGGCTGGTGGCGGCCAGCTGCATCATCCTGGGGCTGGTGCAGCTCATCCTGTACGGGCTGTGCCGCGCGCTGCGTTTCAACCACGCGGACCGCGTGGCCATCATCTTCTGCGGCTCCAAGAAGAGCCTGGCGGTGGGCGCGCCCATCATGCTGGCCATCTTCGGGCACTTCGACAACAACCTGCTGCTGCCGCTCATGATATTCCACCAGGTGCAGCTCATGGTGTGCGCGCGCCTGGCCGCCATCTGGAAACACCGCTCCGCCACCCGCGAACCCGCATAATTCATCCACCACCATGCTAGCCGAACTCACGCATCCGTTCATCCGCTGGTCCAGCCCGCACATCGTGGCGCTGGTGCTCACCGTGCTGGCCGCCGCCGCCGTGCTGTGGTGGGGCAGCAGGAAGCCACAGGAGCAGCGCTTCCGCATCTGCCGCGTCATCGCGGTCGTCATCGCCCTCCAATTCATCAGCGAGTTCTGCTGGCGCGCGTTCTCCGATGCCTACGGGGAATGGCGCTACAACATGCCGCTGCACTTCTGCTCGTTCATGAGCATCGTGGCGTTCATCGCGCTGTGGTGGCGCAAGCGCTGGGCGTGCGCACTGGTGTACTTCGCCGTGCTCACGGCCAGCATCCAGGCCCTCATCACCCCCGCCATGGCGGATGGCTACCCCAGCCTGCCCTTCTTCATCTTCTTCATCTCCCACGGCCTGCTCATGGTGGTGGCGCTGGCCATCCCCGTGCTCATCGGATGGCGCGCGAGGGGGTACGACGACCTGCGAACCCTCGCGCTGATGAACCTGTACGTGGTGCTCATCATCCCGGTCAACATCTGGCTGGGCACCAACTACGGCTACACCCAGGGTGTCCCCCTGCCCGGCACCATCCTGGACTACCTGGGGCCCGCGCCCTGGTATTACCTGTGGGCGGAGCTGCCCGCCTTGGCGGTCTTCCGCATCCTGATGCTCTTTGTCCACGACAAAACGGAGAATTGAACCTATACGCTTGAACCGCCATGACACCCCAATTCACGCTCGATTACCAAGTGATGTACTACGACACCGATTGCGGCGGCGTGGTGCACAACCTGGCCTACCTCCGCTGGGTGGAGGAGGCCCGCACCAAGATGGCCACCGCCATGGGCATAGACTACGCCGCCCTGGCCAAGGAGGGCCGCCACACCGTGCTGGTGAGGCATGAGGTGGACTACCACTCCCCCGCCTTCCTGGCAGACCGCATGCACGTAAACGGCATCCTGGAGCGCGCGGAGGGAGCATCCCTCTACTTCCGCTTCGAGATACGCCGCGTGGAGGACGACAAGCTGTGCGTGAGCGTCCGCCAGCGCCTGGCACTGGTTCAAATGCCCCAGGGCCGCCCCTGCCGCATCCCCAAGGAATGGGCAGCGCAGTGCGCCAATTGAAACCGCCCATGACAAAGGGCTTCAACCACCCTCGTACAAGCTCACTTCATATAGGTTGCCGTCCAGTTCCACGTACAAGAAGCGGACTTTCTTGGCGCCGCCAGGCGGAATGACCAGCACCACCTTGTCGGCTTTGTCGTAATACACATCTCCGATGATCAACATCCCGCGCACCGATTGTTCAAGAGGGGTCAACCAGGGAGAGGAATACGCCCCGACCACAAAATCGACACTGTGGACAGCGTCGACATGTTCCGTGATATTGACGACATTGCGTTTTAGCCTGATTTGTTCGAGCGCCTTTTCCTTGAGTTGGGAAATATTCTCCGATTCCCCGGGGGTGACGGCATGAATCTCGACAACGTGCTCATTGGGGAACACTCTGCCGTCGGTCAGGGAAACGATGGATTGCAAGAAAAAATAATTAAATTTTTAAAAAAAATTTTAACGTTTTAATAATTTAGTTTGTTTTTTTACCCTTAAAAGCCGGCCAAACCCTTTTTTGTTGGAAATTTTTTAAAAAAAAAAAAAAAAAAAAAAGCCTACACGCCCAATCGTCCGTCAACAATGGAGCCGCTTGAACCTTGGGCGGATGCTGAGAAGGAAGGCTTTTTGCGCCTTTCGGGAGAGGGCGGAATCCTGCACCATGGTCTCCACGCGGGGCTGGCTGTTGCATGCCGCCCGGATGATGCGGCGGGCGGTTGCCTCTGCGATTCCCAGCTCGCGCGCCCAATCGGTGAAATGCGCGGCCATGCCGGCGGCGGCGGGGCGGGCATCCGCGAAAAGGCCCTTGTCCAGGGCGAAGTCCGCATCCTTCACATGCAGGCGGGTGTTCATCACATCGTATGCGGGGGCCAGCACCATGGAGCGGCTGGTATCCCCCAGCAGGGCGAAGTTCTTGAGGTGGGCATCCCCGTTGCAGAGCAGGTAGTTGAGCAGCACCATGCGAAACAGGCGCAGCGCATCCACCCTGGGTGCGGCGCTGGCGCGCATGAGCGCATCGGCGAGCTCCTGGTAGCTTCCGGCGTACTTGGCGCCGCTGTTGCCGCCCTGCATGCCGGTGATGGCGGCAAAGTCCTCCAGGTGCAGGCTGCGACCGTCCGCCGTGCGGTCGAACCGCCGCGTGAGGTAGGCGGGCTCGCCGTTGCCGAAGAAGCAGAGCGCGCACGCCGCCGTGGGCAGGCGGAAGATGCGCCGCGCCACCTCCATGCACAGCTGCTCGTTGGAGGGCGCGTCCTTGCGGTGCGTCATATAGGCGTCCGCGGGGCATGGTTTCATGATGTACCCGCCCTGCTCGCCGTCCCTGCGGTAGCGCAGCGTGGTGCCGTCCAGCACCATGGAATACTTGTCCTGCGCGCCTGAGAAGGAAAAGGTGCGCCGCATGCCGAATCCGTCCACGCGCGCCTTGCTCGGCGGCTGGGCGTACGGCAGCACGGGACACACGTCCGCGCCGTCGAACATTCTGTCGCGCAGGGCGCGCGCGTAGTGTTTGGGAAGCCCGTTCATGCCTCGTCCCTCCTTTCCACCACCGTCACATCGCCCAGGGCGTCCGTGTGCGCCAGCGCCAGCAGCATGCCGAAGCGGTCATCGCGGTCCAGGAGCCCTTCCCGGCACACGCGCCGCGCGAAATCTCCCTCCGGCAGGATACTCTCGAAATACGGGAACAGGCTCTCCGACTCATACGCCCTCTTGCGCCGAGGCAATGCCATGCAGACGCTCCCCGCATCCGGCAGCGCCAGATACTCCGGCAGGTAGCGCAGACGGTACACCCTGCCGCCGCGCTGCACGGTTTCCGTGAGCTCCGCCGCCGCCGTTCCCTTCACATAGACGAGTGCCTTTCTCATGGTGCGTCCCCTTTCTATTCCGCGCGGCTCTGCACCTCCACGCGCAGCGTGAGCCCCAGCGTGTCCAGCACCTGCTCCAGGTGCCGCAGGCTGATGCCGCCGCTCCCGCGCTCAAAGCGGCTCAGCATGTCGATTCCCAACCCCGTGAGCTCCGCCAAATCCCGCAGCGTGAGCCCAAGCTCGCGCCGCCGCCGCTTCACTTTCAGGTTGATTTCTTCCATAAATTCTTCCTTTTTGCAGAATTTAGCACAAAATGTGCGACAAGCCAACCCCAAATTCGCACAAATTATGCAAAAATGCAGAAAATCAGCGCGCCGCTCCGCATTTTCAAATCGCACCTGGCAAAAAAACTGCTACCACAGACGGGACTCGAACCCGTACAGCCTAAACAGCCGGGAGATTTTAAGTCTCCTGCGTCTACCATTCCGCCACTGTGGCAAATGCGCGTACGCGGGAGATTGAAGCATAAATGGAGCGGAAAATCAAGGCGAAAGGCGCCGGGCGGCGCATTTGGCTTGAAAGTTACGCGCGGGCGGGTATAATACGCGCGCTATGAGCGAAAATGAACCTGTACAGACAGCGCCGGGCTCCTCTGAGGAGGAGCTGATAGCCGTGCGCCGCGAGAAGGTGGGCAAGATCCGTGAGCTGGGGGTGAACCCCTACGGCGGGCGGTTCGACGTAACCACGAATGCGGCGGAAATCAAGGCTCATTTCGAGGAGGGCAAACAGGTGCGCTTCCTGGGCCGCATCACCGGGCTGCGCGATATGGGCAAGACCCAGTTCTTCACCGTGGCGGACGTGCGGGGCTCCATCCAGTGCATGCTCACCAAGAAGGCCGTGAGCGAGGAAGCCTGGGCGCTCTGGAAGCTTCTGGAGCGCGGTGACTGGGTGGGTATCGAAGGCGAGACCTTCATCACCCGCACGGGCGAGCCTTCCGTTCGCGTGGATGCGTTCAAGGTGCTTTCCAAGGCCCTGCGCCCCATGCCCGACAAGTTCCACGGCCTGGCAGACCAGGACCTGCGCTACCGCCGCCGCCATATGGACCTGATGAGCAACGCAGACAGCGCCAAGCGCTTTGTGCAGCGCTCCCTCATCGTCCAGGAAATCCGCAATTTCCTTCAGGAGCGCGGCTTCCTAGAGGTGGAGACGCCCATGCTGCAAGACATCGCGGGCGGTGCGGCGGCTAAGCCGTTCGAGTCCTACTACAACGCGCTGAAGAAGCCCGTGACGCTGCGCATTGCTCCGGAGCTGTACCTGAAGCGCCTGATGGTGGGCGGTTTCCCGAAGGTTTTTGAATTGAACCGCAACTTCCGCAACGAGGGCGTGGACCGCCGCCACAACCCGGAGTTCACCGTGCTGGAGGTGTATGAAGCCGGCGGCGATTACGAGACCATGGCCGATCTGGTAGAGGACATGGTGACCACCGTGGCGCAGAAGGTTTTCGGCACGCTGCAGTTCGACCAGTACGACGACGAGGGCAACCTGCGCTGGACGATTGACCTGACGCGCCCGTGGCGCCGTGCAGACTATGTGGACCTGGTGAAGGAGGTGGCCGGAGCAGACTGGTTCGACCTCACGCCGGAGCAGCGCCGCGCCAAGGCGGAGAACGAGCTGGGCGTGCAGATTGGCGAAGACCTCGACGACGTGGGCGTGACCCAGCAGGTATACGAGAAGCTCGTGGAGGAGAAGCAGGCGAACCCGCTGTTCGTGTGCCACGTGGCGCGCGACCTGGTGCCCCTGGCCAAGGCCAACCCGGAGAACCCGGAGGTGGTGGACGTGTTCGAGCTGGTGATGAACGGCCAGGAGCTCTGCCCCGGCTACTCCGAGCAGAACGACCCCATCGAACAGCTGGAGCGCCTCAAGCACCAGGCCGGTGAGGAAACCCAGAAAATCGACTACGACTTTGTGGAGTCCCTGGAGTCCGGCATGCCCAGTGCGGGCGGCATCGGCATCGGCATCGACCGCCTGTGCATGCTCATGACCGGCGCCTGCTCCATCCGCGACATCATCCTTTTCCCGCAGCTCAAGAACCGCGGTTAACCTGCCATGAAAAACGCAGCCATCCTTCTGACCATGCTGGCATGCGGCCTCTGCGCCGCACAGGAAGCCCCTGCCCCGCAGCCCGCGCCGCAGGCACAGCCCCAGGCGCAGCAAAGCGGCATGTACCGCGATGCCCGCACGCACCAGGTGCTCACCCACGTCACCATCAACGGCGTGAAGGCGCTGATGATGCTGGACACCGGCGCATCCCACACCGTGCTCAGCAAGAAGTTTGTGGACACCAAGCTGCCCAACGCGCAGAAGCTGGATACCAGCGGCATGCAGTTCAACAGCGCCAGCTCCCGCCAGCGCCCGGACCTCTACGTGGTGAAGCTGGACACCGGCGCAAAGGTCGGTGAGCAGACCGTTTTCGAGCAGCCCGTGCTCTGCCTGCCGCTGGATGGCGTGCAAAGCAGCATGGCCACGCCCATCGACGGCATCCTCGGCATGGATATCCTCGGCTGGCTGCCCTTCACCTTCGACCTTCGCAACGGCGACAACTGCCACTGGGGCCTGCCGGAGGACGTGGACACCATGGTGCCCATGGAGCCCCTGCAGGTGGACCAGATGCAGCGCCCTCACATGCAGGTGGACACCGGCACGCCGGAGAAGCCGCAGCCCGCGGTGCTTCTGCTGGACACGGGCAGCTCCGTGACCTACATGCCCGCTGAGGCGTGGGGCATGGGCAAGTCTGAGGCGAAGGCGACAGTGGGCGTTTCCGATGTGAACGGCGGGCGCTACGTGAACGTGGAGGTGGGCAAGCCGAAGCCTCTCGCTCTGGGCAAGGGCGTGCAGACCCTGCCGATAGCGCCGCAGCTCCAGCCGGGGCAGAACGGCGTCATCGGCATCGATGCCCTCAAGGGCCTGCGTTTCGTGCACAACCCGCAGAAGAAAGACCCCGCGCACTTCTTCCTCATCTCCAAGTAAGCGAGAGCCGCCATGAAGCTTGCCCTCTCCATCGTCCTGCTCATCGCCAGCAACACGTTCATGACCTTCGCGTGGTACGGGTTCCTGCGAGATCCCGGCCAAACGCCGGACACGCCATGGTGGAAGCTGGTGCTGATGAGCTGGGGCTTGGCGTTCCTGGAGTACTGCTTCATGGTGCCGGCCAACCATATCGGCCGCGAGTACGGGCTTTCCCTGGCCCAGCTGAAAATCATGCAGGAGGCCATCACCCTGGCGGTGTTCGTGCCGTTCATGATTTTCTTCATGGGCGAGCACTGGAAATGGGACTACCTGTGGGCGTTCTTCTGCGTGATGGGCGCCGTGTTCTTTGTGAACCGCGAGGGGCTGATGACGCCGTGAGCGGGCTCACGGCAATTAGGATTCCTGATTAGGATTAGGCAGGGCGGCAGAAATGCCGCCTTATTTTTGTTGCGGCTGGGAAGGCTCATCCTGCGAGAGGGAGCGAAGCTTGGCACCGAGGGCGGGATTCAGCTCGGTGATGGCATCCAGCATAGCGGGGTTCCAGGGCTCCATGAGGACGGCGGTGCACTGCAGGCAGCAGAACATGACGATGACGGCCATGACGGTGCGCACGCCCGCGGAAGGCACGGGCGGCTTGCAATCTTGGATGCAGCGGGTCTGGATATCCCACGCGGTGATGCCGCGGCGGCCCAGCTGCCAGCGGGAGAAGAGCATGGCGAAAATCGGCAGGATGGAGAACATCATGCCCATGCCCAGCACAAACACCAGCAGGGCGCGCGCAAACGCCCGCCCAAAGCCCAGCTTGCCCCCCTGCCCCGGCCGAGACGGGTCCATGGTGCGCACGCGCAAACGGAAAAGCGCCTTGCCGGGCGTGGTGCCCCACGTGCAAAGCAGCAGCGCCTCCAGCACCAGCATGCCCAGCCAGAACACCGGGTTGCTCGGCAGGTACGTCAGGTTGAACGGCGCGTGCTGCAGGTACAGCACACTGTACACCAGCACCGTGTAGAGCGACATGTCCACCAGGCGCGCCGCCAGACGCACGCCGGGCGACGGCAGGTACAGGCGCTCCACGCCATGCGGCATGTCCGCCTCGTCGGGTGTCTCCGCGGGGCGCATGTCCATGCTGCGCGGGGTGTCGCGGTCGTCCAGCTCCGGCAGGGGGTCGTTGGGGTCGTAGGTGATGTGCTTGGGGGCGCGCTCCGTGAGGAAGTCCGTGAGGGCGGGCAACTCCTTCAGGGGCACCCAGCCGACCGCTCCGGCGTGCCAGCCCAGCGTGTCTGCGGAAAGCTCGCCCGTGCGCACCTTGGAAATCATGTCCGGCACCGTGGCGGGGCCGCAGCGTTTCCTTTCCTTGTCTATCCAGTAAATATCCATGCGCGGCGGGTTAGTTGGAACGCAGGGCCTTGGCGGGGTCCTGCCGCGCCACGAGGAAGGCGGGGATGATGGAGGCCGCCGTCACCATGAGGAAGGCCTTGAACGCCTGCCAGGCAAACATGGCGGGATCGTACACGGCGGGCAGCGTGATGCCGTGGGCCTCCATCGGGAACGGGTCCATGCCGACGCTGGCCATGGCGGCCTGAATCTCCAAACGGTAGTGGAGGGTGAGGATGGCGAGCAGCACGCCGAGCACGGCGCCGAAGAAGCCGATGATGACGCCCTGCCAGGTGAAAATGCCCATAATCTTGGCAGGGGTGGCGCCCATAGCCTGCAGCACGGCGATTTCACGCTTGCGCTGCATGGACACGGTGAACATGACTGCCATGATGCAGAAGCTTGCGATAAGGGAAATCACGGAAAGCACAAAGCCCATCATCACGCGCTCGTTGGCAATGAGCTGGTGCCATTCCTCAAAGCGGCGGGACCACGGGATGATATCCCACTGGCGCCCGGTGGGGTATTCCGCGCAGGGCTCCATCGGCGGCGGCAGCATCTCGCGCAGCCGGGACTCGATGGGGCCGGGGTTGTTGGCGTCCTGCACGCGCACGCAAATGCCGTGCACCACGCTCTTGCCGCCCGAGGAGAGGCCCAGCATGTCCTGTGCGATTTGCAGGGGCATGTAAACGTTGGGGCCGGGCATGTTCTCCGGCGGCTGGTAGATGCCCACAATGGTGAGGTCCACGGGCATCACCATCTGGTTGATGCCCTTCACGGCCTTGCCGTCCTCCTTGTCGCGGTCAAGCGCGGCAAGCCCGGCGAGGGTGTCGTTCCAGCGCTTCTGGTCCTCCGCGGAATAGGGGGCTCCCTCCTCGCGGGACTGGATGATTTGGAAGAGGGTGTCCAGCGCGTCCTGCTCGCTCTTGCGGAGCTTCTTGGCCGGTATGTTGAAGAGCACGCCGAGCATGCGGTCCACCTTCTCGCGGGCAACGGTGCGGGAACCGTCCTCCGCGGCGGCGGCACCGTCAAAGAACGTGGACGACGCCTCTTTGAACTCCTTGTTCTCCTGCGTGATCATGGGCTCCTGGATCATGGCCCAGATGTCGGCAATCTCGTCAATGCTGCCCACGGGGGTGATATGCAGGGAATCGCCGATACCGAGGCCGAGGGAGCGGGCGGTGGTGGCAGACACCACGCATTCCTCGTTCAGCCCTTCGCCGAAGTCGAACGTGCCTTCCTTCAGCATGGGCAGCAGCGGCTGCAACTGGGAATCGTTGTGCGGCTCAACGGCGTTGAAGCGCACCGTGATGCGCCCGGAACCGCTCTGTGCAAAGGCATCGCTCTCCAGCATGGGGTACACGCTCACCACACCGGGGATGGAGGAAAGCTTCTCCTGCAGCGCGGGCCAGTCCACCTGCTCGTCGGAAATGCCGAGGTGCTGGAATCCGTCGTGCTGGTCGATGACGAAATGCGGGGCAAAGGCGAGCACGCGGGATTCCATCTCGTTCTGCAGGCCCTCCATCACAGAGAGCACCACAATGAGCGCGGTGACACCCAGCGCAACACCCGCCAAACAAATGAGGGTGATAATGGAGAACATGCTGCGCAGCGGATTGAGGTATCTCACCGCCAGCATCAGGCTCAGGTTGCGTCTCAGCAGCTTCATGCGTTGCGGGAGAGTATCCACCATTCTCCCCCCGCGCGCAAGCATAATCCCCGGCATGCGGGCTACTTGCTAATCAGGCGGATGAGCTTTCGCTTGAGGTCGGTGAGGGGGAGGTAGCGGAAGGGGATGTCAAAGAGGGTGGTGTTGGTGAGGACGGATTTGCGGTGTGAGAAGGCATCGAAACCGGCCTTGCCGTGGTAGGAGCCGATACCGCTGGGGCCAACGCCGCCGAAGGGCAGCCCGGGGACGCCGAGGTGCAGCAGGGTGTCGTTCACGCAGCCGCCGCCGAAGGAGAGGCTGCGCAGCAGGCGGCGGCGGTTGCGCAGGGAGGATGAGAAAATGTAGCAAGCCAGCGGCTTGGGCAGCCCGCGCACAATGTTCTCCGCCTCATCGAGGTCCTTGATTTCCATCACGGGCAGGAGCGGGCCGAAGATTTCCTCTCGCATGATGGGGGAGAGCTGGGTGATGCCGCCGAGCAGGGTGGGCTCCACGCGCATGGTTTCCGTGCTGCCGCGGCCGCCGCAAAGCACTCGGGCGTCCTTCATGAGGGCACCGAGGCGTGCCATGTGCTCGCGGGAGATGATGCGTGCGTAGTCCGGGTTGTTCAGCGGGTCGTCGCCGAGCATCTTCTTCACCTCGTCGGCGAAGGCCTGCACAAAGGCATCCTTCTTCTCGCGCGCCACCAGCACGTAGTCCGGGGCCACGCAGGTTTGCCCGGCGTTGATGATTTTGCCGAAGGCGATGCGGCGGGCGGCGAGCTTGACGTTGGCGGTGGCATCCACAATGCAGGGAGACTTGCCGCCCAGCTCCAGGGTGACGGGAATCAGGCGCTCGGCGGCGGCGTGCATCACCTCTCGCCCGATGGCGGGGCTGCCGGTGAAGAAAATGCAGTCGAAGGGCTCGTGCAGCAACTGGCGCGCGGTTTCAGGGCCGCCCTGCACCACCGCCACATAGTCCTCGGAAAAGCGTGCGGCAATCATCTGCTGCAGCAGCTTGTTGGTGTTCGGGGTGAACTCGGAGAGCTTGAGCACGGCGGTGTTGCCGGCGGCAATGGCGCTCACCAGCGGATCCAGGGCCAGCAGCACGGGGTAGTTCCACGGGCTGATGATGAGGGCGCAGCCGTACGGCTCCACCCGCACGCGGGAAAAGCCGGGGAAAAGCGCGCCGGGCGTGTGCACCCAGCGCGTGCGCGACCACGCCCGCACATGCCGCAGGGCGTAGCGGATACTGCGCTGCAGCATGCCGATTTCCGTGAGCAGCGCCTCGTCCTCGCTCTTGCCCAAATCCGCCTGCAGGGCTTCGCAAAGCTGCGGGGTCCATTCCTTCAGGGCATCCTGCAGGGAACGGAGGGCGCGCTTGCGGAATCCCACGTCCAGCGTGGCCTGGGATTGGAAGCGGCGGCGTTGCTTTTCCAGAATGGGGAACATGCGGCGGGATATGCAGGGTTAGGCGTTGCGGTCTGCGGCGGCGCGGGTGAGGCGGTCCATCATCGCGGCGCCGAGCCCCACGGTGGGCAATTCCTCTGCCACAATGGCGTCCACCTCCTCACACTCGTCCATGGCGCGCATCACGGCAAACAGGCGCACCGCGGCCTCCGCCAGGCGCCCGCTGCCGGGGGAAAGGGACATCTTCTCCACCCAGCAATCCATCTGCGCGAGCTTGGATTCGCCCTTGTAGGAGATGAGGCCGTAGCGCACGCCGGGCTGCGGCGTGAACGGGCCGAACGGGCTGCAAAGGGTGAGCGGCTTGCTCGGCGCGTAGTGGCTCTTGAGCTGGCCGGGCGCATTCGGCGCGGCGGGGGTGTCTGCCTGCGCGCCCTTCTTGGCAGCCTTGACCACGCGGCAGACCTCGCGCAGCTTCTCGCGGGTGATGGGTCCCTCCCGCAAAATGCGCACGGCGGGGTTGCCCTTGTCGTCCAGGCAGGGTGCCAGGATGGTGCTCTCCAGCCCCTCGGAGCAGGCTCCGGCATCCAGCACCAGCGGAATGGAACCGCCCAGCTCCTTGAGCACGGCGGGGGCGGAGGTGGGGGAGATATGGCCGAAGCGGTTGGCGCTCGGCGCGGCGACGGGATGGCCCAATGCCTTGGCGACGCCGCGCATGGCCTCGTGGCTCGTCACGCGGCAGGCCACCGTGGGCAGCCCGCTCGTCACGATATCCGGCACGCACGCCTTGCGCGGCAGCACAAGCGTCATGGGCCCCGGCCAGAACTCCGCGGCCAGCGTGTCCACCAGCCCGCGCAGCTCCTCGGGAACATCCGCAATCTCATGCACGGCGGCGGCGTTCGGCAGATGGCAGATGAGGGGGTCGAAATGCGGGCGCTCCTTCACGGCAAACACCTGCGCCACGGCATCCGCGTTGAACGCATCCGCCCCCAGCCCGTACACGGTTTCCGTAGGTATGGCCACCAGCTGTCCCTCCGCCAGCAGCGCCGCCGCCTCGCGGTACGCGGCGCGGCAATCCTCCAGCGGGTCTATCTCCAAAACTCTCGTCTCCATTTGCGCGGGCATGATAGCCCGCACAGGCGGGCGTGTCAACGCCCGCGCGCATCATGCCGTCTCCAACCCGCATGGCATGCGGGTTCCCGTTGGTTCTTCACCGGAATCCCCCATGGCGGGATATTTCGTTTTGATTGACAAATTGCCGCCGGGCGGTAGAATGCTCGCATGAGCATGAAAGCAATCCTTGCCGCCGCGTGCGCCGCACTCACATTGTGCGGCACCTGCCGCGCCGATTCCCTCACCGATGTGAACGCCCGCAACGCCAAGCTGCCGGACTACAAGACCCTGCACAACAAGGTCGACAATTTCGAGAAGCCGATGATGTGGCTGTTTGTGGGCGACAGCATCACGCACGGCGGCCAACACACCCACACGGAGCGCAACTTCGTGGAGCATTGGATGGAGATTCTGAAATGGGAATACGGGCCCAAGGCAGGCACGCGCAAGTACGACATCATCATCAACACCGGCGTGAGCGGGGAAACCGCCACGGGCTTCCTCCCCAACGCCAAGTGGAGGCTCGGCCAATTCAAGACGGACGTGGTCTTCATTATGTTCGGCATCAACGATGCCAACAAGGTGAAGGACCTGGAGAAATTCAAGAAGGACCTTGCATCCATCGTGGGCATGGTGCGCAAGGCAAAGGCCATCCCCGTGCTGCAGGTGCCCATGCTCACCTCGGACGGACAGGCCAACCGCCCCGACTATGCGGAGGCCGTGCGCACCGTGGCGGACAAGGAAAAGTGCCTGTTGGTGGACCACGCCGCCCACTGGAAGGAGGCCTCTGGCAGCGATACCGCCAAGGCGGAATGGATGAACAACGCCATCCATCCCAATGCCCTCGGCCACCGCATCATGGCCTACACCATCGCCAAGGAGCTCGGCATCCAGCCCAACAACAGCCCCACCCTCAAGCTGCCCACCAAGTGAGTTTCCTGCGGCGGCGGGTGGAGAGGAAGGCCAGCGCCAGGAGCGAGAGGGTGGCGGTGCCGGGTTCCGGAATACGGGGCATGGCGGACTGTATCCAGGAGAAATCGCTGATATAGACGTCCTCTCCCAGGTATTTCCCTCCGCCCGGCAGCAAGTCCTCGCTCTCGATGTGCAGCACGTTCAGCTCCGTGGTATAGCCTTCCCACACCTCCACGAGCATATCCCGGGCCTCGCATGCAACGCTGAAAAGGCCGTGCTGCCCCACGCGCTCGTCGTCTGAATCCGTGAGATACATCCGGGTGATGTCGCCGGAATCGTTGCACTCCACACCCCAGAGCGTGAGGCTGTGGGAGAAGGTGGGGGAGACGATGCCCAGGGTGATACCGCAGCCGGACGTGAGGGCGTTCACGATGGCGGCATTCATGGCCGCGCCATCGGCCATCATGCCGATGGCCCAGAAGAAGTCTATGCCGCCCTCGGTACTCACCAGGTTTTGGTAGTATCCGCCCTGCGTGAGGCCGTATTCGGAGATATGGTACCTGTCCTCATCGATGGTGCCGTCCAGGTACCAATGGAAGGCGTCCGTCTCATAGCCGCTGTAGTCGCCACCCTCATCGTGGTCGATGTTGCCGAAGGACTGTACGAAAGTGCTCCAGATGGCATCGCTCCCCTGCGGTGCGCCACTTGCCAATGCCAGCTCCGCGTTCCTGTCCTGCCACCAGGCCAGCATGTTGGAGGATGATGCCGCCCAGCACAGCTCGTCGTCCACACCGTCGAAGTCCTTGTTGACATCATACCACCCCGTCTCGGCGTCCACGCCCTGAGTCCATATCTCCCCCGCCGTGCCGATGGAGCAGCAGCAGCACAGCAAAAGCCCTGTCCAAAGCGTTTTCATTGCTCTCCCATAGCGTACCAGCCCGCCGCGGGTTGTCAAGAAGTCTTGTTCCGGGCACTGCAAGCGCGTGACGGAAAAACGGCTTGCATCAAGAGCGGTTGCGGGGTAGGATAGCGCGTATGAAGCCCTGCATCGTCATCGCATCCCTGTGTCTCTGCCTGTTCACCCTGCCCAGCTGCAAAAGCACCGGCAAGATAGTGGCCACGCCCACCTATCTGCAGGCGGACTCCCCCAGCGACCCTCCGGGGATGCGCGCGGCCCGCGCCGCCGAGCGCGCCAAGCGCGTGAAGGACGGCACCTACAAGCCCGGCGAGCAACTGGACGTGCAGGGCGGCAAGGTCTTCGTCTTCCGCCGCAACCCGGATATCGACAAGGAAACCAGCGGCGGCATGGTGAGCGCGGACAAGGCCAAGATTGTGGTCTGCGAGGGCATGTACTACTATGTGGAGCTTGACGACGGCAGCAAGGGCTACATCCGCGAGACGGACTTGGTGAACCCGCAGCACCTGGTGCAGAAAGGCCTGCTCCCGGAGGTGGGAGCCGACGGCATGCCGATGCCCGTAGGCGCCGGCACGCTCTTCCCTGAGGAATCGGCCGTGCAGGGCCAGCCCATCGAGCTGGACCAGAACCAGAAGCTCATGACCAACTCCGCCGGACGCACCGTGGTGGTGGCCACCAAGACTTCCGAGAAGGGCGATGCCTTCGAGGCTCGCAAGCGCGCCATGATGGGCGGGGGCGAAGACCAGCAGCCCGCCAAGGACAATGCCCTGCCCGAACCCAAGCCGGAGCAGGAGGCGGGACAGCCCCCCCTGCCCTCGCCGGACGACATCCCGGACCTTCCGGAGTCCAACGTGCCCATGTAACACTCCGGCATGCCCACGCGCCCCTTCCCCGCCCTGATTGAGGAATTCCTGCTGCATCTGGCGGCGGAACGCGGGTTGAGCGCCAACTACCGCATGTCCGTGCGGCGCAGTCTCACGCGCCTGGCGGAATGGTGCGGCAAGCAAAACCTCACGCCGGAGCAGCTCACAGAGCCCCTGCTTGCGGCCTACCACCGCTCCATGCGAGCGGATGGACTGGCCGCCTCCTCCTGCCGCGTGGCCATGGTACACCTGCGCATTTTCTTCCGCTACCTGGCCTCCACCAAAACGCTGCCGGAAAACCCCGCCGCCCTGCTGGTGGCCGGCGGCATCCGCCGCACCATCCCGGAAACCCTCACCGCGGAGCATGTGAGCAAGCTGCTGGAAAGCATCGACCCCGCGGACATCCCCTTCGGCGCACGAGACCGCGCCATGCTGGAGATGCTCTACGGCAGCGGCCTGCGCGTCAGCGAGCTTGTTTCCCTGCGTGCGAACCAACTCGACTGGGACGAGATGTTCCTGCGCATCACGGGCAAGGGAGACAAGACGCGCTATGTGCCGCTGGGCGGCGTGGCGGCGGACGCCCTGCGCAACTACCTGCGGGAAGGCCGCGCCAAGCTCGCTCGCCAGGGAAAGCGCACAGATGTGCTGTTCCTATCCAACCGCGGCGGGCAACTCACGCGCGAGCGCATACGCCAAATCATCAAGGCGCGCGCCGCCGCAGCGGGCCTGCCGGAAAACGTCTACCCGCACATCATGCGCCACTCCTTCGCCACCCACCTGCTGGAGAACGGCGCGGATCTCCGCGTCATCCAGGACATGCTCGGCCACGCCGACCTCGCCACCACCCAAATCTACACCCACGTGGAGCAAAAGCGCCTGGTGAACCTCCACCGCTCCTTCCACCCGCGCGGGAAGAAGTAGGCGGTGCCCGCGCAAGTCTTACTTGCGGCGCGCGCCCCGTTTTGGTAGAATACGCGGCAAGTATGAAAGCAGCATTCGCCGTAATAACCCTGTTGGGAGCGCTGGCCGCCGCCGCGCCCGCCGCCGTGAGCCCCGTCTACCCCACCCCGCAGAAGTGCCAGCTGGGCACGGAATACACACGCGTAACCGAGGTGGTCATCTTCCCCATCACCAGCAACGAACGTGGGAAGGACGACCCCAGCTCCAACCTGCCCGCCAAGGAAGGCTCGTACGCCTTGCGCATCACCCCCGGCAAGCTGGAGGTGTTCGTGCATGGACAGCCGTGGTCCTCCGAGCTGGACGAGCTGGGCCTGTACTACGCCAAGCAGACCGTTTCCCAGCTGCTGAAGGATGTTCCCGGTGCCAAGGACGCGCAGAGGGACCCGTTCCCGGACAAGGGAATCGAGGAGGTGGCGAAGCTGGGCGAACTGCCCTGCGGCACCATCCTCGACTGGCCGGACCTGGCGTACCGCGGCACGGTGGAGGGCTACTACGGCATCCCGTGGGGCGGCGAGGCCCGCATGTCGCAATTTGCGTTCTACGGCCGCAACAAGATGAACTTCTACCTGTACGCGCCCAAGGACGACCCCTACCACCACGGCAGCGGCTGCTATGAGCTGTACCCCGCGCAGCAGGCGGCGGAGCTGAAGAAGCAAATCGACTGCGCGCGCAAGAACCACGTGCGCTTCGTGTGGGGCATCCACCCCGCCAACACCGTGAACTGGAACGACAACGGCGGCAAGAGGCAGCTGGAGGGCCTGTGCGCCAAGCTCCAGCAGCTCTATGATTTGGGCGTGCGCGATTTCGCCGTGCTGGTGGACGATTCCGGCGGCGAGATCTGCAAGCCGGAGCGCCAGGTGCAGCTCTGCAACTACATCCTGGAAAAATTCATCCGCACGCACAAGGATGTGAACCAGGAGCTCGTCATGTGCCCCACGGGCTACAACCGCAGCTGGACCAACCCGCAGTTCCTCGGCACGCTCGGCGGCGGGCTGGACAAGGACATCCACGTGATGTGGACGGGCGACACCGTGGTGCACGACATCACGCTCTCCGGCCAGCAGTGGGTACACCAGGCGCTGGGCCGCCCCACCTTCATCTGGTGGAACTGGCCGTGCTCGGATTTCAAATCCAGCCGCCTTTCCATGGGCCGCACATACGGCAACGGCCAGGAACCCAAGATGCGCGAGGAGATGACCGGTTTTGTGGCCAACCCCATGGAGCGCGCGGAAGCCAGCAAGGTGGGCCTCTTCGGCGTGGCGGACTACACCTGGAACATCTGCGGGTTCGATTCGGAGAACTCCTGGCACCAGGGCATCGACCGCCTGTACCCGAGCTGCGCGGACGCCATGCAGGTGTTCTGCCACCACAACTCCTACCTGCTGCCCAACAACCACGGGTACTTCCGCGAGGAGTCCGCCGGCATTGCGGACGATGCCAAGGCGTACACGGAATCCGTGGCGGCGGGCAAGCCTGATGCCGCCAAGGCCAAGAAGCTGCTGGAGGAGTTCGCCGCCATCAACAAGGCCGGCAAGGAGCTGCGCCACGCCAAGGGCATTGAATCCCTGCAGAAGGACATAGCCCCGTGGCTGGAGGCCTTCCAGCTGACCGGGCAGGCCGGTGCGCGCATCATCGGTGCCCTCTCCGAGAAGGAGGCCGCTTCCGCGCTGGAGAGCCTGCTGTACGCGGGCAACCGCATGGAGCGCATCAACCGCATGGAGCGCACCTGTTGGAAGAACGGCAGCGTCGGCACCACCACCGGAATCGAGGTGGCCGCCTACGCCATGACCCCCGCCATCAAGGAGACCATCAACTTCGTCAACGCTCGCGTCTACAGCCAGCTCGCCGGTACGAACGGCGACGCCTGCAGACCCGTCTTCACCAGCAGCGTGGGTGATGCCCAGAAGGATGCCAAGAACGTGGCCGACGGCGATCCCAAGACCCTCTGGCACTCCGGTGCCCAGCAGAAGGTGGGCGACTGGATTGGCCTGGACTGCGGCGGCGCGGTGGATATCCGCACGGTCTGCCTGCAGATGGGCGGCCGCTACGCCAAGGACTTCATCCCCCAGGGCCAGATGGAGTACTCGCTGGACAACAAGGACTGGAAGCCCCTGGGTTCCCCCACGGAGGGCGCCAGCGTGAACGTGGTGAACGAGAAGCCCGTGCACGCCCGCTATGTGCGCTACCGCGCGCTCCAGGCCGCGCCCAACTGGCTTTCCGTCTGCGAGTTCACCGTCAACCGCCGCCCCGGCACCGTGGTGAAGACCAACATCCCCGGCCTGGCAGCCGCCTCCGCCTACCGCGATGAGAAGTCCGTGGGCATCAACCGCATCTTTGAGGTTGCCCAGATTGCTCCCGGGCAGTCCATCTGCTTTGAGCTGGCCACCCCGCAGGTGGCCACCTGGCTGGAAATCACCCTCAACAACCCGGATGTGGACAAGTGGGCCAAGGTGGAGCTCCGCACCGCGGACGGCAAGTACGTCGCCGTGAAGCCCAACCGCCAGGGCGGCATGCTCGTCATCCGCCAGAACGGCATGCCCAAGGAGCCCGTTTCCGGCCTGCGTCTCACCAATGCCGGCAATTCCACGCAGGATATCAAGCTGGACATGTTCAAGCTGGACATGGCGCCGGACGATCCCCGCACCAACCCGGATTCCCTGACGGACTGCGACATCTGCTCCGCGTTCGACCTCTCGCGCCTGCCGCTCAACACGCGCCTGGCCGTGCCGGCCAAGGCCAAGGAACTGCTGGTCATCGGCACGGGCGACATCACCGTTGAAGGCGCCGCCGGCGCTCCCAAGGTGAAAGGCCCCGTGCGCATCTACCAGCTTCAGCCGGGCAAGAAGCACATCACCATCAAGGCCGCCTCCCAGAAGGACAAGGTCGTCAACGAGGTCATCTTCCGCTGATACCTCAGCCCACCAGCGGCACCATGCCGACTCCGCCGCGCCGAGTGTCCCGGTACACTCGGCGCGTTCGGCTTCCCTCCCCGAAGAAGCGCAGCGCGGCATCACGGCTGATGCCCTGCAGGTTCACATAGCGCGTGAGCAGCAGGCTCACGTCACGGTGTCCCATGTAGAGCTGCAGCGTGGGCAAATCGCGGTATGCCTTGGCAAAATAGCTGGCGAAGGTGTGGCGCAGCACATCCTGCTGCCATTCCGTGAACCCGGCGTCACGCCGCAGCTCCTTCCAGCGGTTGATCCAGTTGGGCGGGCAGATGCGCTGCTCCGGCGCGCAGGGCCCCTGCTCTTCCAAGATGGCGCGCAGGCTTGGGCAGAGCGGTATGCTGCGCCCGCCGCCCGTCTTGGAATGCCGCGGCGGCACCGTCAGCTCCGCGCTCTCGGTGTCGATGCATGCGTACGTGAGCCGCGTCACCTCCTGCGGGCGCACGCCCGTATAGAGCATGAGCGCCACCGCGGGGCGGCAGCTGCGGTGCTGCACGCGCCGGCTCACTTGCAGCAGGCGCTCGATTTCCTCCGGCCGCAGCGGGACGATGGTCTTTTCCCGTATGCGCGGCGCCACGGTGCCCTTCACCGGGTTTTCCTTGCACCAGCCCCGCCGAATCCCCGTCTGGAACAGCACGGACAGGCACGCCCGCGCCTTGTGCCGCCGCGATTCGCTGGGGAACCCCGCCTCCAGGATTTCCGTGCAATGCTGCGTGCCGATGCGGTTCAGCGGCCTTTCACGCAAGCCCTCCACGCTCTCCATCAGCCGGTTCATGCACTGCCGGAAATCCTGCACCGTGCGCGGAGACTGCCCCGCCTTGCTGTCCAGCGTCTGCTGCACCGCTTCCCCAAAGGCTATGCTCTTCCCGCTCTCCCGGTGCAGGCGAATGCCTTCCCGCAGGCATTTTCCCAAAAGCCGCAGCCGTTCCCCGGCTGACGTTTCCCGGCAGTCAAGCTCATCCAACCCGTTGAGAATAAGGCGTGCAGCCTCGCTCGGTTTGACACCGCGCCCTTCCAACAAATAAATTGCTACATCTGTGTCTCGCAAGTCCATACGGTTTACAAAAGCGTAGTCAACCCCACTTTTCGTTTTTTTTTCATTTTTTTCCCAAAACAGCCCATTTTTCCTTTCCTCCCTTTCCCGAAAGAATCAGCGGTTTGCAGCGTCGTTTATACTGAAACAGTGCATCAAATCCCCACGCAGCACCGAAACAGCATGCATCGTTATACAACGCAGAAAGGGCGTCGGCGCGGCATTTTTCGTCATCTATTGAACATTTGTAGTGCGGCACTTGCTTAGTATACAAAATAATACCGCTTTTGTAAAGCGGTATTATTCACGTGCAGACGGAAATTTCCGGAGCACCCCCGGGCAGGTTCATGTATGGCCTCACCCAAACAGACAACCCCAAAAAAAACGACATTATGAAATTACATCTACCAGTCAGACTGCGCGCCAGCCTCATCGCTGCCGTCATCGCCGTTACATCCGGTGTGTACAATGCACACGCCAACGATATCACGGATACGAACATACCGTTCACAGAGGTGTACAACCGCACTTCCGGCAACACGTACACTGCCTCTCAAAACATCACTTTCCAGGCCGTCCAGCCCACGCAGGGACTGTACGCCAGCTTCATCAGCGGCGATACAACCCTGACCGCCGGGCAGAGCCTGATCTTCTACAACCACTTTGGTGCCAACAGCACGGATCTGCAGCCCGAACAGGAAAAGCAGTATGACGGCCTGCTCGACATCGTTGCCGACGATATCCAGGTTGTGCGCGGCGGATACAGCGTTGTGCTCGAAGATGTTTCCATCACGGACAACATTCCGGTGGAAGGAACCAGACAAACAGCCGTAGGAGGCATGAGCAACCTCGTGGTACTCAACGGAGACGTCTCCTCTCTGACGGATGCGGAAAAGAAGACCCTCCACGCTGAGGAGCTCATTAACACGCCCAATGTCACAGCCCGTGAGAATTCCGAGGTCTCGATGGGCGCCTTGGTGGGAGCCGGCAATTTCGGTGCATACGGCAACGGAACGGATGTGAGCAGCGTCGATGCAGACAGAATCGGCACCACGGATACCCGTTTCGGCAATGTTTCCGCAGCCAATACGGAGCTGAATGTGGCAGGCGACGTGTACGCCACCACGCTGGTGGCGGTTCGTAGTGATGTGGACCTTGATGGCAAGGCCGATTTGATTGGCCTTGACTTGGACGTAGATTCCTCGCTTACGGCGAAAAAGGATATAGATGCCGGCGATACCACCGGCCATGTGTCCGTTTACGGCTCGGTGGAGTCCACGGAGGGCAACGTGCACCTGATTCACGGCAACAAGAGCGACAAGGACGGCCTTCACGAGGGGGCATCGGTAAAGGCAGCCGAGAAGGCTATCATTGAGGATATCCATGCGGTCTTGGCAGAAGTGGAGGGCACAAAGGGCGTAATTATCGCCAACGGCTCCCTGGTGGAGGGCTCCACCATCACCGCCGGTGACAGCGAGGCCGAACCCGCCGTGCTGGCTGATGTGATTATCTCCGACAGCACGCTGCAGGAGTACACCGATGCCGAAGGTGTGGTTACCAAGAACACGGTAAATGCCACGGACGATGTGGTCATCAAGGATGGTGCCGTTGTCGGCGGTTCGGTCATCAATGCGGATGACAGCGTCATCGTGACCGGGGCAGGCAGCGAGCTCTCTGGCAAAGTGGATGTGAACGCCGGGGACAAGATTGTGGTGAAGAACGATGCCACGCTTGATATCGATGGCGGCGAGGACAGCGATGCTTCCGTGGATGCCGACACACTGGCCATTCGCGATGTGGCTGATGATACGGCCACCATCTCCAATGCCGGCATCGCCCTGAATACGGCACTCATTTCCGATGAGCAGACCCTGGTGCTCAACCACGATACCGGAACAATCGGTGCAGTAGTGGAGGCCAACGACGGTGCTCCCGAGGTGAATGGTGCCAGCCTGGTGATTGATGAGGCTTCCGAACTGGAAATCGGCACCTTCTACTCTCAGGACAGCGAAGACCCGACAACGGCCGAGCATTACTTCGGCAATGCCGAAGTCAAGGGCGGTTCCACCGTGGATGTCACGGCACCCTCCTATATCAAGAACTACACCGAGTCCGGCGAGGATACGGTGACCACGTTCCAGGATACGACCTCCATCATCAACGCTTCCATTACAGGCCCCGCCAAAACGGTGGCCCACGCTGATTCCCACATCGGCCACCTCTCCCTCGCAGATGAGGGCGTGCTGAGCCTGGTGAATGGAACGGAAGGTGACGCGCACGGTTATATCGCCAACATCACGCCCGGTGCAGAAGGTACCATCAACGTGGTGGACGGCTACCTGAACACTCCGGAACTCGACGAGGAGGGGCTCACGCTCGGTCTCAACGGCGGTGTCGTGACACTTAAGCCTGTCCGTGCATCCCAGGGAGCCACCGTGAGTTCTGAAACCCGAGCCAACCCGCATGTGCTGGTCAAGTCCATCACGGATGCCGCCGACACCGGAGCCACGGAAACGCTTGGCGTCTCCACCATCCGCACCCGCGTGCACCAGTACATCTTCAACCCGGGCGAGGAGAAGACATACGATGCCTACACCTACTACTATGTGGCGCGCTTCAACGGCACGCTTGACGACGGCACCGAGGTGACCGCCGGCCAGCTTGTCAAGCGCACCGACACCGCCACCACATACACCCTGGCCAATGGTGAGACTGTCTACAACGGCGTGATTGAGGCAGCCTTCCTCAGCGAGCACGACAGCCTGCTCCTTGACCGACTCGATCAGCCCACGCTGGATGAGAACGAGGAGCTGCAGCACATCATCGGTGACAACTACACGGTGCTGGAGACGGGTCAGATTTGCACCTTTGTAGACACCATCACCTATTACGATGGTATCTACGAGGGCAGCGAGAGGCACAGGGACGGCATTGCCTCCCTTACCGTGAAGGAGGATGTCTCCGCCAACAAGACCCATATCCGCGTGTATGAGATTGCCCATCGCGACGGCACGGCCGATCTGAACTCCGGCATTGTCGATATCCAGGGCGACCTTTCCGGCTCCGAGGATATCTTCATCGCGGACAAGGAAATCTCCATCGGCTCCATGAGCGGCCAGGACAACCTCATCGTTTCCCTGACGGATGATGTGACCATTGGCGATATCGGCACGGATGAGAACGCGTCTTCCAACAACACCATCAAGGGTGTCAACGTGACAACCGGGGACATCTACGGTGACCTCAACGAGCTGGTGGCAGATGAAACCATCACAACCGGCAACATCACCGGCGACACAAACTCCCTGACTGCCACCAACATCTCAACCGTCAACATTACCGGTGACGGCAACGAGCTGACGGCTTCCGAGGATATCCACACGTTTGACATCACCGGCGACGAAAATATCCTGACAGCCGGCGGCGGCGTTGACTCTGGAGTGGTTCAGGGCAATTCAAACCAGCTGAGCGGAAATGAAGAAGTGTGCGTCGACGGTGTGATTGGCGACGACAACGTGCTGACTTCCCAGGACGGCCGAGTCCTTGTACGCGGCAATATTGAGGGGGACACCAACACGCTGGATGCGTACACGGATGTGCAGGTTGACGGCTCCGTGATAGGAGACGGGAACTGGCTGGGTGCCCAGACCGGCGATGTGCAGGTGGATAAGGATGTTATCGGTGATTCCAACACCCTCTACGCCCTTGAAGGCGATGTGCATGTGCTCGGCAACCTGCAGGGCGATGCGAACACCCTCATCTCCGTCGGCGGGGAGTCTGTTGATGTATACGGCACCATCTCCGGCGAGGGGAACGAATTGTCCGCCCAGAGCGGCAGCCTCTTCATCGGCGGCATTGATGGCACCAACACCATCGCCACTGCCCAGAAGACCGCCCATGTGGGAGCTCTTTCCGGCGAGGGCACGCAGCTGCTGGCCTATGCCAACGGCCTGAGCAAGGATGACACCGCCATCTCGATTGACGAGTTCAATGCCCAGGATTCCTCTGTCGGCATCGCCACGTTCAGCAGCGATGAGTACGGGTACGCCAGCGGCAACGGTTCCATCTACATCGGCACCATGAGTGCTGTGGATGGCGCGGTTGACGAAGATGCGTGCAACTACATCACTTCACCCAACAGCTACGTGGAAATCGGCGCGCTCAATGGCTCCAATGCATACACAGAAGTAGATGCGGCTACTTGGATCTACATGGGATATGGTAGCGAGGGTCTGGACACGGCCTCCAACATGGAGCTGTATGCCCAAGTTCTGGATGTGGGTTCCGAGGAGGGCCTAGTGCTCACGGATTCCACTATCAACACGCCTCAGGCCATTGAGGGTACGTCCCTCACGTTGAACGGGGATTCCGTGGCAGCCACAGCCGGTGTTTACCTGGACAACCTGACCCTGGGAGACAACGCCATCCTGCGCGCCATGGAGGCTCAGATTACCGACACGCTGACGCTGGACGGCACGCGAGTGACGTTCGATGTGACGAAGGTGGACACCACCACCCTGGTGCTGCGCAACAATGCCGATTTGGCAGCCTCCCGCGTAGGTGCCGAGAACCTGGTGGTGGAGGATTCCACCTTTACCCTCACTTCCATTGATGGCATCCAGAGCCTCAAGATCGACCACTCCAAGGGGCAAATCAAGCAAGCGCTGGACAGCCTGAGCGGAGATGTTGAGATTGTGAACGGCTCCGAGCTCTACATGACCGACAATCTGGGAACAACCGCTGCCATTACGGTGGCAGACTCCACGGTGGAGGTCAGCAACATCACGGCCGGCAACGGCTTGAATGCTGAGGACGCCATTGTCCGTTCCAAGAATGCCATTACCATTGCGGGCGGTGACACCACGCTGACCCGTTCCGAGATGGAGGCAGAGAGCCTGGATGCAGCCGGCAACATGAGCGTCGACGTTTCCACAGTGCATGTCCGTAAGAACATCTCCGTGGGTGGTGATGCAGAAATCACCGCAGGTTCTGTCGTGATTGCCGATAATGGTGATATCACTGCCCAAGGGGATATGACCGCCGGAGAGTCTACTCTGCGCGCCGCTGACACAATTGCAGCCGCGAAGAAGATGACGCTGAACATGACCAATGTGTCCGCTCACGAGATTGTGGCAGGCGACGCCCTGTCTATTGAAAATGGTTCTCAAGTGGCCGCAAGCGGTCTTGTCGCCGCCGCAGAAGTTAATGTGGTTGATTCCTCGCTGGAGGCCGGCAGCATTCTTGCCAAGAACGGTCTGAGTGCGCAGAACGCCGGTGTCGCAGCCCGTGAAGACATCTCCATTCAGGGTGGCGAATCCGACATCGAGAATGCTGTCGTTGCCGCCAAGCAGCTGTCTGTGGACGGTATCGTGAACGCCCGTGAAAAGGCCCTGCTCCTGGGGCACATCACCGGCTCCGGCACCATCAACAAGACCGGTGGCGATGCCCTGGTGATTGCAGATGCCGACAGCAATGTCGCCATCAACGTGCAGGATGCCTCCACCCTGAAGCTTGCCAACGGCATCAAGGTGGGCTCCGTGGATATGGGCGACGACGCCGCCACGCTCCAGATTGGTGAAGCCGACCATGTGGACACGGTACGGGCTGCCAGCCTGGCTCTCTCCAAGAACACCGCTCTCTCCCTGGATATGGACATGGACAAGAACACCATCGACAAGGTGGATGCTCCCGTGGCCGATCTGGACGGTGTGACCCTGACGCTCAACGCCATGGGCGACGAGTCCAAGGTTGCCGACCAGAGCCGCGTGTCCTTCGTGACCGGTACGGTCACGGGTGAGGCCAACGAGGACGTCATCTCCAACCTCCAGACCTTGAACGCCTATGCGGACGGTAACTGCATCGTCTTCAGCAAGAACTTCCGCAGTGTGGCAAGCCTCAATCAAAACCAGCGCAACGCATCCGCTGCCCTGGCCGACCTTGAGGACCACATGGAAGTGAGCGGCGAGATGGCCGATGTGATGGATGCCCTCCACCACACCCGCAGCGCCGAGGAAACCCGCGCCGCGCTGGACAATCTGGGAGGTGTCGGGCTCGCTGCCATTACCAAGATGGCCACGGATGACGAGCATGACCACATCCAGGCCCTGCGCGGCAACTTCCAGGCGCTCGCAGCCGGAATCGACTACCGCTACGACGAACAGGGCAACCGCATTGCCGGCCTTCAGTCCTCCGCCATCTCGGCAGCCGTGACCGGCGGCACCACCAGCGTGGGTGCTTCCGACGGCTCTCCCAAGTACAGCCGCAACAGCATCGGCGCTCTCGTCACCGGTGTCCACGCCTTTTCCCGTGACTGGGTGGGCGGCCTGAGCCTGGGATACACCCGCTCCGACGGCGACTGCGGCACGGTGAGCATGAAGTCCGACGCCCTGTACCTGGACGCCGCCCTTATCCGCCGCACGAAGTGGACGACCCACACCGCCACTCTCGGCATGGGTCACTTCGACATCAAGGAGGACCGCGCCATCAATGCGGGTTCCGGCGACCACGCCTACACGTCCAGCGCCCATGGCGGCACTTCCGCCACATTGGTGGAGCTCTCCTATGAGGCGGTGGTAACCATCGCCAAGAAGGAGCAGCATGCGTTCGCCGGCGTGTTCCAGACGGACCTCGTGTTCGGCCAGTTCGACACCTTCACGGAGAGCGGGGCCGGCACAGCGGGCATCCGGGCATCGTACGATGATGTCGCAAGCGTCAACTTCGGCATTGGCGGCCGCTACACCTACAACTGGGGCAGCGCAACCAATCCCGGCTACTTCAACGTGGAAGCGCTGTTTGTAGCGAACGCAGGAGACCGTGACGCTGTGGTGAAGAACACGTTCGTTGCCGGTGGCCAGACGTTTGAGCAGCGCGGCCCGGATGCGGGTGCCTGCGGCCTCCGCCTCAATGCAGGCGTGCTCATTCCCGCCGGCAAGCAGTGGGGCGTCTTCGGCAACGTCACTTCCGAATTCCGCCAGGAGCAAAGCAGCGTCAGCGGCAGCGTGGGCGTGAAGTTCGCATTCTAACCCAATCCCGTCCGCCCCTGCCACGCGGGGGTGGACGGAAAATCCCTTTCATCGCGCAGGTATTAGCGTGGTGATGTATCGAAGGCCCGTCCCGGTTACCCGGGGCGGGTTCTTTTGCACATGGTGAATGGAAATGCAATAAAAGCCCCTCAGGGGTTGAGTGGGGGAGCGCCGTCCACAAACTTCAGCATGCGTTCCTGGAGGTCGCGCACTTCTTCTGGCGTGGGGGTATAGATGTTGGCATCCGGATTGTGAGACGGCTCCTTTGGCATCTCAGGCTGCTGAGAAAGCAGGAGATATGCGGTGAGGGCGGCAGCGGCCAGCAGGAGGGCGCCAATTATGGCAATGACAATGCCGCGGCGGGGCGCGGGGCGGGGCGTTTCCCTGGAGGCCAGGGCGGCGAGCCACGCGTCTGCGCTTTCAAAGCGCTCCTCCGGGAGCAGGGAGAGGGCGCGGTCGATGCTGCTCAGGAAAGCGGCCGGGAAGTCGCGCAGCAGGGCGGCATCCTCCGCCAGCGGACGCAGGCGGTCGCTTTCCAGGCGCTGCAGGGCCTCTTGGAGCGGCTCGTGCAGCAGGAGGCAGCGGAAACTGGCGGCGAGTGAGTACAAATCAGACCAAGCGCCAGCGGTACCCTGCATGTTCTGTTCCGGCGGGGAGTAGGGAGGCGAGAACACGGGTGCGTGCGGGGCACCCGCCGGCACCGCGGCGCCGAAATCCACCAGGCGCACGCAGCCCGCGGCATCCACAATCATGTGGGTGGGTTTGATATCGCGGTGCAGCACGCCCTCGCGGTGAAGGCTGCGCAGGATGCGCAGCACGCTTTCCAGCAGCAGCGGCAGCTGGCGCCGCCGTTCGGGGGCTTCCTCCAGCCATTGCGGCAGGGGAAGCCCTTCCGCGTAGTCCGTGACGGCATAGGCGGTGCCGCCGGCCTCGAATATCTCATGCACGGCGGGAATCTGCGCGTGGTGCAGGTTGGCCAGCACCTCCGCCTCGCGCCGGAAATCCGCCAGGGATGCCGCAAACGCGCGCTCCATGCCCGGCAGGGGGACAATCTCCCCGCTTTCCGCATCGCGCTCACACAGCCCCTCCGGGGCATGCTCTTTGATGCACACGCGCCGCCCCAGCTGCTTGTCGCGCGCCAGGTAGGCGAACGCGAAACCGCCGTGCCCCAGGCTGTCCAGCAGGGTGTAGATGCCGAAATCTGTCCCGGCGGGCAAGGGTAGCATGGCGTGTCAGGGAAGGGTTACGGTTTCTTTTGGTTGACCGGCAGCACAATCTTGCGGTTGCGGGCAAGCGGCTTGCCGTTGGCGCTGCCGCGTGCGGCCAGCTCCGCGATGCTCTCGTTGATGAGGTCGGCCACGCTTCTGCCGCCCTGCTGCGCGGCCTGCACGAGCTGGGCGTATGTTTCCGCCGCCATTTTGACGGAAAGGGTGACATCCGGCGATACCTCCACCGTACCGGGTGCCGTAATGGGGTCCGCCGGCATCTGGGTGATGAGCTTCATGATGAGCTGCTGCTTGCGGGGCGGAATGGGAGCCTTGGCCATCCAGTTGCGAACCGTGTTTTCCGATACGCCGCACTGTTCCGCCAACCAAAGATAGTCGATGCCGTTCATTTTGAGCCACGCCTTGACCTGAGCCTTGAAGCGCGCTGTTTTGTCTATGTCTGCCATACTGATACCATACGCCCGTCCTATTGCCGTGTCAATACTTCCTTGTGCCCCTCCCCGGCACACCATATGGGCACCGCACACAAAGCGGTATAAAACACAAAATTATTGTTGACTTATAGCACCGTTTCGGTATTATTACAGCGTCAGGTGCTGAGCACACTTCTGCACCGTTTCAAGGTTTGATGCCGCCGGGCGGCATGCTTCCGGTGCCGGCAATGTCTGCCCCGCCGCCCTGGAGCGCCCGGCGGCATCAATTGGATGAACCAAGTCCATGTACGAATCGAGATGGAGCGCGCGCCGAATTTTCAAATGACAATCACTGCCGTCCCATAAAATTTCGAGAAGGCACAAAAAAGTGGTGGTAGGT
>R28__coassemble_125_pt1 | contig 42156 bp, 32 predicted proteins | sample R28__metabat2_low_PE_030 | metagenome-assembled genome bin R28 | reverse complement strand
ATCGTAGGCGTCGGCGGTGCTGATGTTGTCGGAGGCGCGGTCAATCTCCACGGGAGCGGTGACGGCCACGGGCTGGGCCTCCTCGGTGCCCCAGAGCTCGATGGCACCGTCTGCATAGGCGCCGTAGGTGGATTTGGGGTCGATGTTGCGCATCTCTGTGTAGAGGGCGCGGAGGCGGGACTTGGAGGCGCCGGAACGGCGAAGGTGGCCGGCCAGGGCGGCGAGCATCATCTGGCGCTGCAGGCGGGAGTAGCAGCTGTGCACCATCTCACTGCGGATGTAGGCGTTGGCGGTCTCAAAGTCCATGGTCTGGAGCTTCTCCACCACGGCGAGGGGGTCGAACTTGAGGCGGTTGGCGAAGCCGACCTTGTCTCGCTTGTTGTTCTGCACCTGCTCCTTGTCGATTTCCGGCAAAGTGATGTCAATCTCAGCGGCGCGGAAGAGGAACCTGGCCTTGCTGGCGCCGGAGGAGCGGTTGGCCCTGGCGAGCAGCTTCTGCTGGTCGCGGAAGTCGTCCAAAATGCGCTTGAGGGCGGCGGTTGCTGTTTCCGCATCCTTCATTTCCTCCGGTTTCTGCACAATGCCGCGGAGGTTGTTCTGGGAATCCAGCACGGCAAGGCAGGGATAGCTCCAAATGCCGGAGGGAAGCTTCTTGTCGCCCATCATGCGTTTCATTTCCTCCTCCTGCTTGGCGTCCGGCAGCTGGTAGACGGGCATGGCCAGAAAAACGCAGCGGGAAAGCGCGGGCAGGAGCTTGCGCTGCTCCACAAACTCCTCGTACTTCTTCTTGCTGAGCTTGTCGTAGTTGGCGCCGTAGACGAAAACGACGACGGGGTTCTGGCCGGCCTTGTCGAGGGCTTCCGGCAGGGACTTGGCGTTGGCGGCGTGGGCGGAAGGCTGTGCGGCAAGGAGCAGCGCGGCGGCGGCAAGGCTGGCAAGGGTTCCCTTCATGGCTGGCTTATGCACGGTTCTTTTTTCCGAAAACGTAGAACCCGGAGATGGTGGGCTCGTACTTGTCGCCCTCGCGCAGCATGCGCACATACTTGGCGGTGGGCTTTTCCTGGCGCATATCGAAGCGGATGTTGGTGCCCTCGATAACGCCGTTTTCCGCGGTGCGCTGCCAGTTCTGGCCATCGTTGGAAATCTCGATGTAGAACGGGCGGTCCTTCTTTTCCTTCTCAATGGGCTTCTCGCAGACGCAGACGATGCCGTTGATGGTGGAGGGACCCTCCAGCGTGCAGGTGAGGCCGGCGTCGCCCTCGAACTTGCCGGGCATCTTGCCGCCGGTGCGCTGGAGCACCGCCCAGTGCAGGCAGCATTCCTTCATCTGGCCGGGGTCGATGGTGGTAGCGGTGCGGATAGAGCCGTTCATGGAAACCACCCTGCCGGGGAAACCGCGCAACTTGGCGCGGTGGCGGGGGAACTTGGCGCGGCACTTGTGAGAGGCGAGCTTGCCGATGGCCTGGAAGACGTACACCTCATCGTTCTCCGCGGCGGCGTAGATAGCCTCGCCCAGGGTGGCCCAGGTGTCGTCCAAGTCCTTCTTGGAACGGGAGGTGCGCTGCATGGATTTGAGCAGCATGTCCGTGTAGTCCTCCTTGGCGTCCTCGTCGCCGTCCATCTTGGCGATGTAGTTGAGCCCCCAGGTGAGCACGGCACCGGCGTAGTCCTTCTTCTTCATGAGGATGCCGAGCACCTTGGAGACGTATTTCTTGCGCGCGTCGTCATCCTTGAACGCGGCCGTCTGCGCCTGGAGCAGCGGGGTCACATCCCAGCGGTTGCTGCCCCAGTCCTTGAACTGCGAGCAGAGCCCGGCGAACATATCGGTAAGGGACTCCGGGTCATTCTGCAGCGGCAGGAGATCCGGGTAGACATAGCGGCAGAGCATGGTGGCGGCGGCGTGGTAGTGCTTGGCACCGATCCCCTCCGCCACATGCTTGTGGAGGCCGTTCCAGCGGGAGACGTTCTTGGGGTCTTGGCTCTTGAGGTAGCTGCGGTAGCGGGTGATGGCGTTCCAGTTGAGGGGCTGGGCGGCCAGCGCCACATCATAGGTGAGGAAGGCGGAGGCCTTCTTCTTGCGGGCGGTCAGGTAATCCGCCAGGGCGGTGAGCTCATCCGAAACGAGGGTGGGATAGCGGTCCTGGTAGAGGTCCTGCATGAGGATGAGGAAATCCCAGCCGGGCTCACCCCAGAATTTCTTCTGGAGGGAGTGCTGCCAGTAGATGGAGTTGCCGAGCTTCCACTCGTTGCCCACGCGGATGGTGTAGGCGCAGTGCCCGGGCTCACCCATGGTCATGGCGGGAATACCGGCGGCCAGGGCGCTGAAGGCGGCATAGTGGGAGAGCGCGCCGCACACGCCGCCAATCTCGCGGTATGCCCAGGCGGTGATGTTGTCGGTATACTTCAGGATGGGCGCCAGGTATTCGGACGAGAAGACGGAATCACCCGCCACGTTGCGGAGGCGGTAGCAGATGTGGGACTCGCAGCCCAGGTAGCGCTCCACGGGCAGGCGCACGTTGTCGCACAGCCACTCCAGGTTGCGGGGGTCGCCCCACTGGCCCACCTCTTGGCCGGGCTCGCTGCAGCCGGTCACCAAACGCGTGTCCCAGTAGGCCAGCTCGTCGAAAATGGCGTTGAGCTTGTCGGCATGCCAGGCGTCGTTGTAGAATTTGAAGCGGGCGAGCATGTCCTCCTTGCTCCAACCCTCGCGTGCGAACTCCAGGGCGGTGGCGGTGGCAATGCGGCGCGTGACGGGCTCCTTGAGGCGGAAATCATCTGCCGCATAGATGGCGGCCAGGTATTCCAGCGCGGTTCCCAGGTTCTCCGTGGGGCCGGAATAAAGCAGGCCGCACATCCAATTGAGGTCGTTGCCCAGCTTGGCCATCATCTCCGCGCCCAGGAAGGTGGAGGCGGCCTGCTGCACGGCTTGGGCCCCTGCCCTGCGCAGCATGGTGATGCGCGCCAGGTCCAGCCGGTTCTCCGGCGCGGCCATCAGGGAAAGCACGGTTGCCTCATCCGCCGCGCCGAGCTTGGCGTCCACGCGCTCCGCGAGCGTCTTGTACAAGGCGGCCGCCTGCTTCCAGTCCTCCTGCTTCAAATCGGTTGCCACGAACTCCTGCTTCTCCGTCTTTTCAAAGACGGTCTGCAGCTTGCGCACCTGGCTCATGGCGGCGGTCATCTGGGCGGCGGAGCGCAGCTTGGGCACGTTGTCCTGCTGCGGATCCATGTCCACATCGTCCTCCAGGTAGACCTCCACCTCCGCCGGTTCCAGGGCGGCCGTGGGGGAATCCTTGGCGCCGGGAACGGATGCGCTGCCGTCATCCTCCGATGCCAACAGGGACTGCGTCTCGTCGCTTATCCAGGCATCGTTGTCGGCCTCGGTGTCGCTGTCCTCGTTTTCCTCCCACGAGGAATCGTCCATGGCCACGCCGGGCTGTTCAGCGGGGCGTCCCGGGGAGGGTTGCCCCTGGCCGGGCTGGGATGAGTCCGCTACAGCGGAGGACGGGGCATTCTGGGCATTGGGGCGCAGCAGCACCGGGCACAAAGCCATGCCGAGAGCAAAGCTCAAGCCCGCGCCCACCAAAAGCTTCCCCAAAGGATTTCTCATAGTCAGGAGCGCTTCCTGAGCGCGTCAAGGGTTGTTCTGGCAGCGTAGCGGATCATCGAGTCGGAGTGCGACTCGAACTTCTCCACCACGGGGATGGCGGCCCGGGTGCCCTCACTCTGCAGGTAGCGCATGATGGCGTTGATGGTGCCGAGGGAAGAGGTGGACTGCAGGAGTTCCAGCAGGCGTGCCTGCACAGCGTCACGGGCGCGGGCGCTCAGGGCCATGAGTACGGAGTTCCACTCCACGGGGTCCTTGCTCCAGTATTCCACAATGGGATCCACCATATCGTTCTTGCGCTCCGCGATGAGGAAGTTGATGACGCTCTCGGAGACATCACGGTGCTGCTTGAATCGCATGTGGAAATACTTCCAGCAATGGTCAACGATAGCCTTTCTGGCGGAATTGCCCCGGGAATCGGAAGTGGGAGAGCCGGCATATGTCATGGCGGCCTCCACCAAGGCGGCATATGTTTCCGGGTCATCACCCCAAGGTTCGTTGAGTGCGGCCAGCAGGGCATCCCGGATATCCCCGCGGGAATAGCTGACATCCGCCCCTTTCAGGGTTCTGGCGGCCATGCGTATGCGCATGGGGTCCAGGCACGACAGCTCGCTGATGTTGGCCGTCACGAAATTGGCGCTCTGGGGAGAGCTGAGCACCTCCGCCGAGTGCTCGGACACCATGTTCGCCTTTTCGGCATCATACAGCACCTCGTAGATGCCGTCCTGCACATTGGCGTACGTCACGCGGCCGATACGGCAGAGCAGGTCCGAGATGTCGCGGCGCTCGCCCTGGATGTTCTGCACCACAAAGAGAGTGCCATTGGCACGGGTGAAGGGCTTGGTCAAATCTGCATGCAGCAGGCGGGTGAAGGCATCGCGGATGATGCCTCGGGCGCGCGCGTCCTGCACATCCACATAGATGGCGTAGTGGGTCAACTGGCGCACCCTCTTGACGTACTGGGTGAACACCGTCAGGTCATCATCCGTCAGGACGCGGCGGTTTTCCGTGGGCTCGAACACGGGGGCTTCCGGATTGGAGTTATCCGTGGCGGCCACCACGGCGGCGGGTTTCACGGTATTGGAAATCATGGACCAAACCGTGGGCATAAACCACCCCAGGATGATGAAAAGAGCCACAATGGGGTACACCACCTTGGGACGGCGGCGTGTGGAGAAAAACACAAACCCTGCGGCCACCCAGCAGAAGACGATAGAAAAGATTCGCTGGGAATCCGTATCCAACTGCGCGACGGGGGTGGCGGAGGAATCGCTTTCCCCTATCAGGAAAATGAACAGGCAGACGAGGAAAAGGAAAATGCCGATGGCGAAACGTATTTTGCCGGCGGTGCTGAAGGCCTCCCCGGAAAGGTAACCCTCATTCATGCGCTCCGCGCGGGCCGCCTGGCGCATGTTGGCACCCTTATACTCGTCGTGCAAAGCCTTGAGTTCAGATTCGCTCAGCCTGGCGGCCGATGAGAATTCGCCCTTGAGACAGTCCGGGCAAATGGACATTTCCTCCTGATTCGTAACAAACGTGCGTCCGCACCTGGAACACTTTACTTCCATACGCGGTGATTATATCAGGCTCCCCCCCCGTGAAGCAAGCATATAATTACGATTCCATGGCACGAAAAAAACGGCGCACCGCGAAAGGGATGCGCCGTGAGAATGGAAAATGTTGCAAGAGAGTGCTTAGGCCTCCTCCTTTTTGGCGGGAGCCTTCTTGGCGGCGGGCTTTTTGGCGGGGGCCTTCTTGGCCGCGGGCTTCTTGGTCTCCTTTTCAGGGGCCTTCTCAGCCGCAGTCTTCTTGGCGGGAGCCTTCTTGGCGGCGGGCTTCTTCACCTCCTGTTCAGGGGCGGGCTCGGCCGGGGTCTCCTCCTTCACCACCTTGCGCGCCAGCTGGACGGGCGCGAGGTTCTTGGTGTTCTTTGCGATTTCCTTCTGACGCTTGATGTAAGCCGTGCGACGACGGCGCTTGGTTTCCTTGCGATGTTGTTGACCCATTGTCTTGGTGGTTTAGTGGTAAATGCGAGAGTATTCTATGCCCATAAAGCGGGAAAGGCAAGGCAAAAATGCGTGTGTCTGTTTTTTGTTGCCTTGCCCGCGGTGCCATGATACCATGAGACCCATGAAAATAGCAATTCTGGGAGCGGGCTCCCTGGGTTCCTTCTACGGAGCCAAGCTGGCGGAGGCCGGGGAAGACGTCACCTTCATCGTCCGCTCGTCATACAATGCCATCCGCGAGCACGGCCTGCAAGTGCAGAGTGTGGACGGGGATATCTTCCTGCCGCGCCCCAAGGTGTGCAAGCACGCATCGGAATGCGGCCCGGTGGATTTGGTTATCGTGTGCTGGAAGGCGATCTACAACGACCAACTGGCGGAATCCCTGCCGCACCTGGTGAAGGAGGGTACAGAGGTACTGAGCCTGCAGAACGGCATGGGGAACGCCGAGGCCATCAGCGAATTCGTGCCGGCGGAGAACGTGTATGTGGGGCTGTGCTTTGTGTGCTGCATGCCGGACACGCCTGGCACGGTGCGTCATTTGGAAGGCGGTGACATACAGTTTGCGCCGTTGCGCGGAACGGATACATGCTACGAGCGCGCGTGCGCGTTTGCGGAGCAGTTCAAGCGGGCGGGCATTCGCTCCACGGCATACCGGGACCTGGAGTACATCCAGTGGCACAAGCTCATCTGGAACATCCCGTTCAACGGGCTGTGCCTGGTGCACGGCGGCATCTCCGTGCCGGAGCTCTTCACCATGCCGGAAGAGGTGGAGCGCGCCCGCACCATCATGGGCGAGGTGTGCACCGCCGCCAAGCTGCGCGGGTTCCCCCTGCCCGACAGCCTCACGGAAAGCCAGATGCGCCGCACGGAGGTCATGGGGGATTTCACCCCCAGCACCGCGGTGGATTTCCTCCGCAAGCGCCCCATCGAGTATGATGCCATCTGGGGCATCCCCCTGCAACGCGCACTGGATGCCGGGGCGTCCGTGCCCGCCATGAGCCGCCTCTGCGCGGAAATCCGCCACTGCATCGGCATGGAATGACCCCCGCCTGCACCAGAACCCTGAGGGGGCTAGCGGTGCCGCTGGCGGCGTTGGCGGCACTGGCCGGCGGCGGTTACCTGCTGCACCTTCCCGCACAGCGGGTCGGCGCGCACGAGCGTGCGGCGGGGCTATCACGCCCCGTGGAATGGGGAGGCCAGCGGGATGCCTTCACGCGCCGCCTCTCCTTCCTCACGCTGGGCGGGCTGCGCTCCCTGACGGCGGAGCTGATGACCGCCGATGCCACGGATGCCTGGATGAAGCAGGACTGGCCGCGCGCGCAGCGGCGCTGGGAGCAAATCACCACCCTGGCCCCACAGCGCCCCAACTACTGGATGCGGGCCGCGCGCGACATGGCCCGCAACGCCGTCTCCCACACCCTGGGGCGGCGCGATTTGGAAGCCCCGCAGCAGGCGGCACTGGCCGCCGCCTACCTGGAGAGCGGGGAGCGGTTCCTGCTGGACGGGGCCTCCGCCAACCCTGAAAACCCGCTGATTTATTTGGAGCTGGGCAACTTCTATGAGAACCCGGCGCGCCGTCCCCAATTCGGCAAGGCGGCGGAAGCCTACAAGCGCGCGGTGGAGCTGGGAGCCCCCACCATGTACCGCCGCTGGGTCTTCTACAACCTCTCGCGCATCCGCGGGCGCGAGGCCGAGGCCCTGGAGCTGGGCCGCTCCCTCTTCGCAGAAACCAACAGCCGCACCCCCACCCTCCGCTGCCTGCTCTTTGTCCTCCAGAACCGGCTCAACCTGCCGCAGGAGGAACGCCTGACCGTGGATGAGCTTTTCGGCAGCGAGCAGAAGGCCCGGCGAGACCTGGCACTCTTCGCCAAGAACGACCTCCGCTTCCCCATCACCGGCGTGGCAGACTTTTTGCAGCGCAAATGATTGTTGCCGCACCGCGCGCGGGAGAATGTGCGTAATGATGCGGAATTTGATTGTCGTAAGGCGAGATGGGGTATAGAATGTCCGCGTGAAGATAAGTTCCCTCAAGCTGCTGGTGCTGAAGCTGGCGCTGTTCGGCACGGTGATAGGCTACCTTGGCGTTGACCTTTGGGTGCTGGAAGGCCCGGTGTACCGCACGCTGCACCCGCTGCAGACCGCTGCGGCGGAGAAACCCGTGGCCACCGTGAACGGGGAGGCCGTCAACCGCGCGCAGCTCGCCCGCCACACCGCGGAGCAAAACCTGCTGGCAGGGCGCGCGCTCGACGACTCGTCCCGCACCGCCAGCATGATCCTGGGGCTGGTGAACAACAGCACCATCCGCATCCGCGCGCGGTACAACGACCGCAACCTGCCGCCGCAGAAAGAAGCGGCACAGCAAGAGATGGCCCGCCTGCAGAGCCGCTGCGCGGACGAGCACGCCTTTGCGGCGGCGCTGCAATCCCAGGGCTACACGCGGGAGCACTTTGCCGCCAAGCTGGAGGCACGTCTGCTGGAGCTGGCATGCCTAGAACGAGCGGTGGCAAAGCACGCGGCTGTGGAGAACGAGGCTCTGGCGCTCCATTACGGGCAGCTGAAGGAGGAGCTGGAAATCCCCGCCTCACGCAGCGTGAAGCACATCTTCCTCGCCACCCTGGAGAAGGATGCCGCAGCGGTGAAAGCCGATGCGGAAGCCCTGCTGGCACGCATCCAGGCCGGGGAATCCTTTGCAGAAATTGCCAAGGAACGCAGCGAGGACGAGCGCAGCGCGCCCAAGGGCGGCGACCTCGGCACGCTGTACGACGACGGCACGCTGCCGCTGGAGGAGCTGAACATTTTTGGCGAGACCCCGCTGGCGGCGGGGACGCCCGCGCTGGTGCAGAGCCGCTGGGGCTGGCACATCGTGCTGGCGGGTCCGGTCACGCCCGCGTACACACCGTCGCTTGACGACTGCCGGGAGTCGCTGCGCAGCGCCATCGAGAGCGCGCAGCGCGAGCTGGCCACGGACGCCTATTTCAACGCGGCGCTCAAGGAGGGACGCGCCAAGAACCACATCCACATCTTCTATGGCAAGTGACCGCATCAGCGTGAGCCGCGCCGCGCACGGCCTGCGCGACTGCATTGACGTGCCGGGCGACAAGAGCATCTCGCACCGTGTCGCCATCCTCGGCGCGCTCGCGCGCGGCAGCATGCGCGTGAGAAACTACCTCTGCAGCGAGGACTGCCTCAACACCCTGCGCGCCATGCAGCAGATTGGCGCAACGGTCACACCCGGCGATGCGCCGCAGAATTTCACGCTCACCGGCTGCGCCATGCAGCCCGCCGCCCCGCAGCGCGACATCGACTGCGGGAACTCCGGCACGGGCATGCGCCTGATGGCGGGCGTGCTGGCGGCGCTGCCGTTCGAGAGCCGCCTGTACGGCGACCGCTCGCTGAGCAAGCGTCCGATGAAGCGCATCCTGGACCCGCTCACGCAGATGGGTGCGCGGGTGGAGGCGTGCGGCGAGAAGCCCGGCTGCGCCCCGCTGCACATCTGCGGCGGCACGCTGCAGCCCATCGACTACACGCTGCCGATGGCGAGCGCCCAGGTGAAGAGCGCCGTGCTGCTGGCAGGCATGCTCACGCGCGGCACCACGCGCGTGCACCAGCCCGCCGTCACGCGCGACCACACGGAACGCCTGTTCGCGCACTTCGGCATTCCCTGCTCCGTTTCAGAGGACGGGCTGGACATTGCGGTGACGGGTCCCGTGGACATCGCGGCCAGGGACATCACCATCCCCGGCGACATCTCCAGCGCGGCGTTCTGGCTGGTGGCGGCCAGCATCGTACCCGGCAGCGAGCTCACGCTGCGCAACGTGGGGCTCAACCCCACCCGCTGCGGCATCATCCCCGTGCTGCAACGCATGGGCGCCGACCTTACGATTACAAATCGTGTGGACGCGGGCGAACCATACGGCGACATCACCGTGCGCCACGCCCCGCACCTGCACGGCACAGATATCGGCGGCGCGGAAATCCCCAACATCATTGACGAAATCCCCGTGCTGGCCGTGGCCGCCGCCTTTGCGGAAGGCACCACCACCATCCGCGACGCCGCCGAGCTGCGCGTGAAGGAGAGCGACCGCATTGCCACCACCGCCGGGAACCTGCGCGCCATGGGCGCCGCCGTGGAGGAACTCGACGACGGCATGCGCATCACAGGCGGCGCACCCCTGCACGGCGCCACCCTGCAGAGCTTCGACGACCACCGCATCTCCATGTCCTTCCTCATGGCCGGTCTGGCCGCGGATGGCGTCACCACACTGGAGGGCTGCCAGAACATCGGCACTTCATACCCCGGGTTTGAGGATACACTGAGGGAAATGGCAGCAAGGTACTAGGTACTATGTACTATGTACTATTTTGAAATTCGCCGCGCCGGATGGCGCGGGGGCGGTTTGGGGCTATTTCCCTTTCCAGGCGTCCCAGAGGTAGGAGGCCAGGAGGTAGAGGGATTGGCCGAGTATGCCGCCGATAATGGCGACAGGCACCACTATCCACATGGATTTGGCATCACAGAGCCATGCAGCCAGGGACATGGCCGAGAGAGCGCCAATCAAATAGGCGACACTCGATTTCCACATGTCGTTCATCGGTGGTGGCGGTGGGGATTGAGGTCTCGCTGGTGTTCCTCGCGGTCGTCGCGGTTGCGTAGCATGCCGCGGCGGTTGCGCTTGAATACGCGCTCCAGGGTCATCTGTCGCTTTTCGTTGCGGCGTTCCAGCTCGGCAATTTCGGCATCCAGGTTGAGGAAATGCTCATAGCGCTCCTGGGAGAGGGTGCCTGCCTCCAGCGCGGCACGGATGGCGCAGCCCGCATCCTTGCGGTGGGAGCAGTCCGCAAAGCGGCACTGCGTGGCCAATTCCGCGAGGTCCGCAAACTCGGCGCGCAGGGTGGCGGCATCCGTCCACATGTGGATTTCACGCATGCCGGGGTTGTCGATGAGCACACCGCCGCCGGGCAGCACCACCAGCTCGCGCGCCACGGTGGTGTGGCGGCCCTTGCCGGTGACGGCGTTCACGTGGCCGGTCTCCAGCCACTCGTCGCCCAGGAGGGAGTTGACGAGCGTGCTCTTGCCCACGCCGGAGGAGCCGACGATGGTGATGGTGCGTCCCTTGGGCACGCGGCGCAGGTACTGCGGGTAGCCCTTCTTCCAGCGTGCCACAATGGGGTAGACCTCGCTGCAGAGCGGCTGCACCTGGGCGCAGAGGGCCTTCACCTCGTCCTCCGACACGGTGTCTGCCTTGTTGATGAGCACCACGGCCTCCGCGCCGCACTTGCGGATGAGCGTGAGATAGCGCTCGATGCGGCGCATGTTGAAATCATCCGCAGCATCCGTGACCACCACCACCATGTCCACGTTGGCGCCGATGACCTGCTCTGCGCAGCTGCGGCCGGGGGCCTTGCGGGAAAAGCGGTTCTTGCGCGGCAGCATGGCGCGTATCACGGGAAGGTCCTCCCCCTGCCCCGGGTCCACCGCCACCCAGTCGCCCACGGTGGGAAGGTCGGCGTCGGACACGGCATCGTGCCAGACCTTGCCGCCGAGCACCACCTCATGGTCGCCCCTGCCCTTGGCAATGACGGTGAAGTTGATTTTGGTCTCGCGGATGATGCGCGCGGGATACCAGTCGGGCTGCTGGAGCGCGGCGAAGGCATCGGCCAGGCGGGTGTCCCAGCCCAGCATCTCAGGGGTGACTTTCACTTGGGGCGGATGATGGTGGCGTGTTCGATGATGTGCATGGCGATGTGCTCCTTGGTGTCCTTCTCCAGATACTCCACATGGTCCGGGAACACCAGCACCACCTCGTTTTCGCGGGAATCGAAACCGATGTCGCGGCGCGAGACGTCGTTGCCCACCACCATGTCGCACTGCTTGCGCTCCAGCTTGCCGCGCGCGTAGGACTCCACGTCCTGCGTCTCTGCGGCGAAACCGATGAGCGTGCCCTTGAAGCCGAAAACGCTGCGCATGCTGCCCAGGATATCTGGCGTTCGCTCCAGCTCCAGCACCATGCGCTCTCCCTGCTTCTTGATTTTCTGTTCAGAGTACGCCACAGGGCGGTAGTCCGCCACGGCAGCGGTAAGGATGGCCACATCCACCCCGTCCAGCATGTCGCGCACCGCATCGTACATCTGCTGCGCCGTCTCCACATGGATGAAGTCCACGCCCGGCGGCACATCCAGCGTGGTGGGGCCGGATATCAGCAGCACCTCATGGCCATCATGCCGCGCCGCGCCCGCCAGCGCATAGCCCATGCGCCCTGACGAGCGGTTGGTCAGGTAGCGAGCGGGGTCGAGCGGTTCCCTCGTGGGTCCGGCGGTAATGAGAAACCTCATGCGCCACACTCTAACACACATCCGCCACCATGGCAACTCCCAGGCTTGCGTTTCCGGGGGCAGATTGAAAAAGAGCCGCCCGGGATTTCTCCCGGGCGGCTCCCAATTCGCTTGCAAGGTCTCGCTTTTCGAGCTTGAAAGCACAAACACACACATGAAAAAGGCGCTCTTGAACGCCTACAGCTGTTCCCAACTGCACTTTCACTATACAGCATTCCTAATACTGTAGGCAAGCCTTTTTCTCAAAAAGCTCAAAAAAAATAGGATTGGAGCGATTATCTGCCACACCCAAGAAGAGGCACCCCGTACCGCCCAATTCCATAAATAGTTCTATATCAGCACATTGCAATTTGATGCTTGCCTACAGTATTAGGAATACTGTAGAGCTCAGAGGGCAAACTCCTGGCAGAGGTTGGGGTTGTTGGGGTCAAAGGTGACGCGGATCTTGGTGCAGCCCTGCTGGCGGTACTTGGCAGCATCCGCCTTGGATAGACCGGCGTTGAAGTTGCCGTCCACAGGGCAGTTGAAGACGTGCGTGGCGTCGACCTCCACGCGCTTGCCCTTGACGGAAACGTGCTCATCGTCCGGGAGGGTGAGGACAACGCTCTTGAGGTGGACGCCCTTGGCCTTGAAGGAGGTTCTGCCGGCAATCATGGCGTTCTCGATGGTGATGACCTCGCCCTCGGCCTCAATCTTGGCATCCTTGATTTGGGCGGGGTTCTCCTTGGTACCCTTGATGCCATCGGACTCGATTTTGCAGAGGCCGAAGGCGGCGTTCCTGTTCTTGGCGGGGGAAAGGAGCAGGGTTTCGCCGATGCGGAATTTGGAATCGCCGGAGAGGACGGTTCTGCCGGGGCAGCGGTGCTCCTCCATGGCAAGCTCACCGCAGTTGCAGAGCTCCATGTAGCCGGCGTTCTCCAGGCCGATGACGTGGAGCTGGCCGCGCAGGTAACACTGGCCGGCGTTGCGGATGCCGTTGGCGGAGAGCGCGGCGCGGTCGCCCCGCAGGGTGAACTGCGCGCCCTTCTCCACCTCCACCACGCCGTCCTTGAGCTCCAGCTCGTTCTCCACCATGAGCACGGGATAGCCCTTGGCGGCGGAAGCGGCAATGTGCACGTTGCCGTGGTGCTTGGTCTTGGCGGCCAGCACGGTGTTACGGTTCACGCTGCCCTTGTCCGGCAGCTTGGCGGCGCAGCCCTTTTTCTTGGCCACAGCCTCCGGCGTGTTGATGAACGATGCGGAGCTGATGTAGACGCGGAGGTTGTTCGTCAGGCAGAAACGGCTCAGCGGGTCGTTTGACGTCACGTACAGGCCGCCCTCGTCCTCCATCAAATCCACGCGGAACACACTGCCCTGCTTGTCGTCGGAATCCGTGAAGTAGAGGGCATCCGGCAGCTTGTCGCTCCCCTTCTCATAGCCCCAGCACGCCAAGCAGTGGCCAATCTGCATTGTGGAGCCACCCTTGGCCTTCACATCGTACAGCTCCACGCTCAGCAGCAAAGCCTGCCCCGCACGGGAGAGCGCCGCATCAAACACCTTGCGCAGGTCCTTGCGCGTCTTCGGGGCGGTGGGCGACGGCGAGAGGTCGGAAGACCCCATATCCCACAAGCAGCCGCAGGGGCCGTTCTGGCCCTCCTTCCACTGCGGGGGTTCGGGGGAGATATTCTTGAAAAAGCCGCCGCCTTGTTGAGGTTCCGCGAGGTGGAGACGCTTCACGAGCTCCTCCGTGGGCGGGTGGACGAGGGAGCCATTGATCCACCAGGAGAGCGTGTTCAGGTTGAATCCCGGGCCGTGGGTCCAGTTTTTGATGAGGTAGTTGTACACGGACAGGCAGCCGGTGGAGGGTGTGCTGGCGGAGACCTCCTTGGCGCCGTTGGGCAGCTCCGCGCCCTCGTCGTGCAGCTTGCCGTAGAAATCCTGCCAATGCTGGATAACCGTGGCGCCGGACGCCGCCCAGCAGAGGTCCATATCCTGCATCCAATCCTCCGTGGGGCGGGCATCGTCATCGTTCATGGCGTACTTGTCCACATCGTAGATACGGCCGGCCACCAGGTTGGCGGCCTGCAACGGCAGCATGCCCAGGGAGATGGCGGCAATGGTGGCGGCGAGCGGTTTCATGGCGTTACTTGGCTGAAGAGGAAGGTTTATCCTGCGGCGGAGCTTGAGGACTGCGCTTTGGTTTAGCGTTGGGGCGAGGGGGGCGGGAGTGGCCGGAACGGCGCATGCGTTGGCGGTTCTCGCGCATGCGCTGGAGGTTGCGGCGCAGCTCCTGCATGCGTTTCTGATCAGAGCTTTGGAGGAGAAGGGATATCTCCTGCTGCTGCTGGGAGCGGTCTGCATCCTGCGAGGGATGCATGGAAACGAGCATGGCGAGACGTTCGCGCTGCTCTGGGGTGAAATCGTCTCGGCTGGTGAGGAGGGAAAGCACGCCGAGGGCCTGCTCGTTGACGCGGCGCGCCTCGTCAGTCTTCTTCTGGCGGGAGAGCGCGGCGGCATAGCGGTCGCTGACGTTGATGAAGCGGATGAGCAGATCGGAATCGCCGGGGTTGTCAGCCAAGATGCTGCGCATGTAGTTGACGCCCTTGGCCCATTCCTCCAGGGTGACGGCATCACGCCCGGGGAGGAAGCCCTGCGGGCGCAGGAGGGCTTGGACGTAGGCTTGGCGGTAGGCATCGTTCCGCGGGTCTTCCTTCACCCATCCGTCAATGAGCTGGCGGAGGCTCTGCCCGCCCGTAAGCAGGAGTTGCGAAATCTCCCTGGCTCCGGAACGCTGCAGCAGCTCCACCTGCATGAGGCGCAGGGTCTCGTTGGAGGGCTGCTCCTGCAAGAGGTCGTGCAAGAGCTTGGCTGCGGCCAAACGCTCCACGCCCGTATTGCGCCGGCTGCCGCGCGAGGACTGCGTGCTGCGCGATGCCAGCGTCATAAGGGCGCGCACCTTCTCCAGACGCAGCTCGAACAGGTCGTCGTCTCCAATGGCATTAGCCTCCGTATGCAGGAGCTTGTATGCCTCGCGGCGCAGCTGGGGTTTGTCCTTCTGGCGCAGCATGGAGGCAGCCAGGCCGTTGACGGCGCGCATACGCTCCACGGAGCCCTTGGGGAAGAAATCGGCGGCACGGCGGAAATACTCGGTGGCAGTGGCGAAATCCTGTGTGCTGTAGGCAATGCTGGCCATCACGCGGCAGGCGTCGCCCATCTTCTCTCCACCGGATTCCGCCTGTGATGCGATTTCCTCGTAGTACGGCATCAAATCCTCCAGCAAGCGCGCATCGGACTTGGTGGGCTTGTCGGTGAGCCCGTGTTCGGAGGATGCATGAGGCCCGCCGACACCGGAGAAGATGCGCTGGAGGGCGGCGTCTGCAATCTCTGCGTTGCGCTCGGCCTGCTCGCGCTGCACGCTCTCGTTGCGGTAGCCCACGCTCACGGAAACGAGCAGCAGCACCACCAGGAGCGCCGCCGCGTGGCTCCACAGCGCCACCGCGGGGCGGCGCTTGATCCACATGGCATAGCGGCGCAGGAAGGAAGCGGGGCGCGCCAGCACGGGCTCCCCGTTGAGGAAGCGCTGCAGGTCCGCGTGCATGTCGTCCATGCTGCGGTAGCGGTCGGCGGGGTCGTAACTGATGCTCTTGTTGATGATGGCACCCAGTTCCCCCTCATCCTGCAGGGGCTTGATAGGCTCCGAGCAGATGCGGTGAATGAGGCTGCCGGGTTCAGTCTCCTGGAACGCGGGGCGGTTGGTGAGCAGCTCGTAGAGCGTGAGCCCCAGCGAATACTGGTCGCCGGCAAAGGAGTTCTCGCCGCGGAGCAGGCGCTCCGGCGCCATGTAGCGCAGCGTGCCGTCGTGGCTCTGGGTGACCAGCGGTGCCTGCTCTCCGCTGTTGAGCACGGTGGCCAGGCCGAAATCGCCCACATGCAGCACGCCATCGTCATCCAGCATGAGGTTGCCGGGCTTGATATCGCGGTGCAGCACGCCCTGCCCGTGGGCGTATGCCAGGGCGGCAGCGGCCTGCACGCCCACGCGCGCCACGGCCTGCTCCGGAGCCATGCCGTGGAACACGGCACGCACGCGGGCGGCGCTAACCCCCGCACCGTTGACCAGGCCCATCACGTAGTAGCGGTAGGAGCCCTCCTGCCCTGCGCCGAAAACCTCCACAATGTTGGTGTGGCGGAGGCGTGCAATGAGGCGGGATTCGTTCTCGAAGGCCTCGCTGTGGCGGGAGTCCGAGTTCCACGAGGGAGCCAGGATTTTCACGGCTACCTCACGGTGCAGGGATTCCTGCACGGCGCGGAAGACGGTGCCCATACCGCCGCTGCCAATGCGCTTGATGAGGTGGTAGCCGCCCAGGTACTCCGGGAAATCCAGCACCAGCCCCGCATTCGGCCGCGTGCACTGGCTCAGCCCCTCCACGTCCATCATGGCGGGCAGCAGGTCCAGCAGCTCCGCCGCGCACTCCGGATGCTCCGCCGCAAAACTATCGGGCGTGACGGCCTCCCCCCGGCGCAGGCGGTCCAGAAACTCGTCTGCGAGGGTTGCCACCAATTCCTCCTGTTCGGCTTCGGTCATGGCTAGGGGGTGATTTAGAACAGGTCGTTCTCCTGGTTGACGAGTTCCTGGAACCGTTTGAGGGCGCGGACGTACCGGATGCTGGCGGCCTTGGGGTCGATTTGGAGGACGGCGGCGCACTCGTTGTTGCCGAGTTCCTCGAAATGGCGGAGCTCCAGGATTTTGCGGTCGTTATCGGAGAGCTTGGAGAGGACGCGGCGGGTGATGGCGAGGCGCTCCAGCTTCTCCATGTGGGAGCGGGGGCTGGAGATGGAATCCGCGAAGTGGGCCCAGGCGTCCATGGTGCTGTCGTTGGTGGCCCCATCGCTCTCCTTCATGGCATCGCGCTTGGCGGCGCCGAGGTGTCGGCGCTCCAAATCCGTGAGGGTTTGCAGGGCAATCATGCGCAGCTTGACGTAGATGGGCACCTCCGGCTGCGCGCGAAGGAACTCCACGCGCTTGCCGCACGCCAGGTAGGTTTCCTGCAGCATATCCTCCGGGCTCAGGCGGCGGCTCAGCGCCGGCGGCATCTTCATGGCCAGGAGATTGAGCAGGCGGGTGCGGTTCTGCATCCAGATTTCCGCGAGCCACAGGTTTTCGGGGGGCGTTTCCATGCGTAGGGTAGAACGTTATGGGCGGGGGTGCTTCAACACAGCCGGCGCGTCAGTTGCGCACGTCCTCCTGGCGCAGGTCGCGCGCCATCAGCTCGGAGAGCACATCCGTGGCGGGACGCGCGTTGTAGATAACCTCGTGCATGGCGTCGATAAGCGGCGTGCGGGCATCCACCTTACGCGCCAGCTGATAGGCGGAAAGCGTGTTGGGGAAGCCCTCCACCACCTGCCCCACGCGCTGGGTGCATTCCTCCAGCGGCACGCCCTGGGCAATCAGGCGGCCCGCCTTCAGGTTGCGGCTGTGCTCCGAATAGCAGGTGACCACCAGGTCTCCCATGCCGGAAAGCCCCATGAAGGTGTCCGCCTGGCCTCCGCGCGCCAAGCCTATGCGCATCATCTCCGCCAGGCCGCGCGTGGCGAGGGCCGCGCGCGCGTTGTCGCCCAGGCCCAGGCCGGCGCTGATGCCGCTGGCCAGGGCAAACACGTTCTTCAACGCACCGCCGAGCTGCATGCCCACCACATCCGTGGAGGTGTAGATGCGGAAGAACTCCGTGGAGAGGCGCTTCTGCACGGCCTTGGCGATGTTCAAATCCTCGAATCCCACCAGGGTGAGGCTCGGCAGGCCGAGCACAATGTCCTCCGCGTGGTTGGGGCCGGAAAGCGCGCCCACGGGGCAGGAAAGCTGCTCCTGCAGGATTTCCGTCATGAGCATGTTGGTGTCCTTCTCAATGCCCTTGCTGCAGTTCATCACCACGGCGTTCTCACCCAGGCAAACCTTGCCCAGGCTCTCCGCCACGGAGCGCATCACCACGCTGGGCACCACCACCAGTACCAGGTCCGCGCCCGCCACGTCTGCCCAATCGCTGCTCACCAGCACATTGGGCGGCAGGGGGCGTGCACCCTCCACCGGGCGCAGGCCCATGCGGGTCTCGCGGATGATGGAGGCCTCCACCTCGCGGTTGGTCCAAAGGACGACATCGCCGCCGGTCTGGGCGGCGGTGAAGGCCAGCGCGGTGCCCCAGGCGCCTGCGCCGACCACGGCTGTCTTGCGGAAATTGTGTTCCATGGTATCAGGATTGTTGATTGGATTTTTTGGAAAAAGCTTTCGGCTCCGTGCCGTTGCACAGGCGTGCAATGTTGGAGCGGTGCTTCACAATGACCAGCACGCAGATGAGTGCCAGCAGGCCGATAAGCATCATATCAGGCACACTCAGCACACCATCCGCCCACCAGAACTCGTACATGCCCAGCAGCACCATCGCCACTCCCGCCACCATGCTGGAGAGCGACACATAGCGCGTCAGCACCATCATCAGCACCCACACGCCCAGCGCAATGCCGCCGAGCGCGGGGGAGAGCGCCATGATGCAGCCGGCCGTGGTGGCCACGCCCTTGCCGCCCTTGAAGCCCAGGTAGCAGGTGTAGGTGTGCCCCAGCACCAGCGCCAGCATCACGCCCATGAACCAGCCCATCTCCGCCACGCCAAACTGCGCGGCATCACCGCCCAGATGCAGTTTCATGAGCAGCAGCGGCACATAGCCCTTCAGGAAATCCAGCAGGAACACAGGGATGCCCCACTTCTTCCCCAGCACGCGGATGGCGTTCGTGGCGCCGATGTTGTGCGAGCCGTGCTCCCGCAAATCAATGCCGTTCACCCGCCCGGCTAGGTAGCCGAACGGTATGGCCCCTATCAGATAGGCCAACACAATGTACAGGATATTCTCCAACATTCGCCCGCGAGTATACCCCCGCCGCGCGCGGGTGTCAAGATACCTCTGCTGCATGATTTCGGCGTGCTTGGCTGCGGCGGGAGGGAAGGAAGATTGAGGATTTGGGATTTGGGATTTCGGATTTGTTGGTAGGCGAGCGTGGAGTGTTTACAAACATAAATTATATTGCATTCCCTGCCGAACCCGCCTATACTTGCAAGCACATGCAAGAGACCCTTATCGACCTCAAGGAACGCCGGAGCTGCCGGAAGTACGAAGCGCGGCAAGTGGAAGAAGCCCAGCTCGCCGCCGTGCTGGAAGCCGGCACCTACGCCCCCACCGGCCACGGCACGCAATCCCCCGTCATGGTGGTGGTGCAGAACCCGGAGCTCATGGCCCGCCTCTCCAAAATCAATGGCGAAATCATGGGAACCGACCGCGACCCGTTCTACGGCGCGCCCACCGCAGTCATCGTGTTTGCCGACACCGCCCACAAGACCGCGCGGCAGGATGCGTGCATGGTGATGGGCAACCTGATGAACGCCGCGCACGCGGTGGGGCTCGGCTCCTGCTGGATCAACCGCGCCAAGGAGATGTTCGAGCTCCCGGAGCTGGCGGACCTGCGCCGGAAATGGGGGCTCCAGGACACGCTGGAGGGTATGGGCATCTGCATCCTCGGCTACGCCGCGGAACGCGGCATACGCCCCGCCGCCCCGCGCAAGGAGGGATACATTATCCGCGATTGACGCCGAGGTATTGACGATTGCCCCTTGTTCACCAAACTACGGCCCACCCCGCAGGATGGCGGGGCGGGCCGTGCTTGTTTCACGCGGTATGGCGCTTGACAAAGGGGCGGGTTCAAGCTATAAGCGGGTGGAAAATTTCACCATGAACCGCAAGCTCACCACCAGCCTTTTGTGCCTTCTCCTGTCCTTTGCGTGCCTTTTCTGCTACGCGCGCGCGCAGGAAGACGAGGAACTGGACTATACAACAGACCTGACGCTGGACACCGTCCGAAAGACCATGCAGCAGGAGAAGGAGCTCAGCCCCAAGCTGATGCCCCTTCTGGATGCGCAGCGCAGCCGTGCGGCAGCCAGCCTGGACGAGCTGGAGCGCAAATACGAGGAGCTGCGGCTCTCCACGTTCTACCAGGACTCTTCCAACTTCTTCCACCTCTCCCACACCTGCAGCGAGATTGCCAAGCTGCACAGCCGCAGCATCAGCGACAACTTCCCCATCACCCGCACACGCGTCCGCATCGGCATGGCCGTTCAGCGCTACACGTTCCTGGCCCAGAGCATGCGCGAAATCAACACCGCCAAGCTCTCCCCGCAGGAAAAGCAGCAGCTCAAACAGGCCCTGGCAGACTGCAACGCTATGGAGCAAAACTACAAGAAAATCTACGATGACATGCTCAAGGACGAGGAGCGCTTCAACAAGCTCTCCGAGAAAATCCGCAAGCTCGACATCTACGCCAACGGCACCGAGGTGGGGCGCTACGCACGCCTCTCCGCCGACCGCAAGCCGGTAGACCTCAAGAAGATGGTGGACTACCGAGAGAAGCAGAAAAACGAACAGGAAAAAAACGACACGACCACCAAGGACAACGGCGGCAAGAAGGATGCCCAGGCGGGCACCGCCACCTTGCTGGAGAAGGCCCGGCAGATCAGCAAGGAGGATGCCGACACCGACAAGCGCCGCGCCGACTTCATGAAACGCGCTGTGGAAGAGGCCAAGGCGTATGGAACTGACGTGGACCTGAGCGGCACACTCACCCTGGAAAAGGAGCAGCAGGTGGAAGGCCGCCTGGCAGCGCGCATCGGCATGTGCCTCTGGGTCCCCTCCCGGCTGCACCGCGACTCCGACATACCGCTGGGTTTCCTGGAAAGCTGGGGCTACCTATTCCAAAGCGTCTACCAAACCTACATAGCCCCCTACGACCCCACAGCGGCGCGTGCGATGGGGCGTGCAGGGCTGGTTTTCCTGGGGCTGCTGGCACTGGCGGCCCTGCTCTGCCACGGCATCTGGCAATACTGCAAGCGGAGGCTTGACCAGCGTATCAGCCGCAAGCGCCTGCGCGCCGCCATGCTTCCGCTGGCCTGCGCCTTCAGCGGTGCAGGGCTGCTAATCTACGGACAATTCGCGCACCCCACCTACCTGGGCGACCACTTGGCAGACATGGGAGAGTTCCTGCTCATCTCAGCCGTGCTGTTCGGGTCCATGGTGGTGTACCTGAACTCTCGGCGCGTGCTGGGCGGCATCCGCCTGTTCGAGCCGCTGTTCCTCACCAACTTCCTCTGCATTCTCTACTGCGTGCTGATGTGCAACAACTACGTGCTGGGCATGACAGCGCACCTGCTGTTTGCGCTGGGCGCGGTGTGGATGCTGGTGCGCTTCCTGAACCGCATCAGCAACCTGAGAATCGCCGCGCGCGTGTACGCCGTGCTGAGCATCATCATCATGGCCGCGGGCGCGGTGCTGTGCTACGTGGGCTACTACTACATCTTCATCCTCGTTGAGCTGTCCTGGTATGTGCTGATGGCCAACTTCATGTTCATGACGGCGCTCAACAAGCTCACCCTGCTGGCATGCCGCCGCGTGGCCGCCAGCAGGCGCCTGCTTCCCTTCCGCACCTATATCAACGCCTGGCTGCGCCTGGTGGTGTCCCACATGCTCAAGCCGCTGATATTCCTGATGCTCATCTGGTACGGCCTGAGGTGGTCCACCGAGTGTTTCGACCTGGCGCACTTCCTGCAATCCTGGATGAGCGTGCCGCACCACTTGGACGGCTTCATCCGCACCATCTCCGGCAACGACATCATCCTCATCATCACCGTGGGCATCTGCATCAACTGCTTCATCCAGGTGCTGCGCCAAACCATAGCCATGATGTACGGGGAGAACGCGGACGCCGGGCGGAACCAGACGCTCACCACGCTGTTTGCGCTGCTGGTGTGGTGCGGGTTCGTGATCTTTGCGCTGGATATCCTGGATGCGGACTACAACTCGATCCTGGTGGTGATGGGCGGTATGTCCGTGGGCGTGGGCATCGGCTTGAAGGACACCATAGAGAACCTGGCGTGCGGCGTATCGCTCATGCTGGGGCGCCTGCGCGTGGGCGACATGGTGGAATGCGACGGCACGCGCGGCAAAGTGGTGAACATCGGCTACCGCACCACCACGCTGGAAACGCTGGCCGGCTCCGTGGTCTGCTTCCAGAATTCACAGCTCTTCAACCAGAATTTCAAGAACCTCACCCGCAACCACCAGTATGAGTTCGCCACCGTGGAAATCGGCGTGACATACGGCACGGACATATCGCAGGCTCGCCGCCTCATCCTGCAGTCCCTGCGGCACCTGCCGGGGCTTTCCTCCCAGCATCCCAGCTATGTCACCCTGAGCGAATTCGCGGACAGCAGCGTCACGCTCAACATCTGGGTGTGGGTTCCCGTGAACGGCAGGCAGCTGGTGCTGTCGCGCGTGCGCGAGGCTATCTACAAGACGTTCAACGACAACGGCATTGAGATACCCTTCCCGCAGCAGGACCTGTACATCAAGCCGCTGCCCGGCACCGCCAACCCGTTCCAGGCCCCGCCCGCGCCGCAGCAGTGATTTGGGGTTGCAATCAAGAGAGAAGCCAGATACAGTTGAAGCCATGAAAAGGACAGGCATCTATGCAGGCAGTTTCGATCCCCCCACCAACGGGCATCTGTGGATGATCCGGCGCGGTGCGGAACTGTTTGACGAACTGGTAGTGGTGCTGGCCGTCAACCCGGAGAAGCATAGTCTGCTGAGCATTGCCGAGCGCCAGGAGATACTGGAAAAGCTGGTGGCGGGGGTGCCCGGCCAGGTGCGTCTGGCTACGGTGGAGCATGGTTTCCTGGTGGACTTTGCGCGCCAGGAGGGTGCGGATTTCCTGCTGCGCGGCATCCGCAGCACGGTGGATTTCGAGTATGAGAAACCCATGGCGCGCATGAACGCGCGCATGGAGGGAGGCATCCAGACGGTATTCCTGATGCCGCCGAGCGAGCTGGAGGAGATATCCTCCTCGCTGGTGCGCGGTTTTGTGGGCGTGCCGGGCTGGAAGCGCTGGGTGAAGGCATGCGTGCCGCCCTGCGCATTCGAGACCATTTGCGCCAAGCTCAAATAACCGCCTGACACCGCCCATGCTGTACTGGGACAACAACGCCACCACCGCCCTGGCCCCGGAAGTGCTGGAGGCCATGCTGCCCTTCCTGCGCGAAAACTTCTTCAACCCCTCGGCCTCCTACGGCCCCGCGCGGGAAGTCCGCCGCGCCATGCAAACCGCGCGTGAACAAGTGGCCGCACTCGTCGGCGCAGAGCCGGAGGAAATCGTCTTCACCTCCGGTGGCACGGAAGCCGCCAACACCGCACTTGCGGGCATGAAGAACGTTCTCACGCTCGCCACGGAGCACCCCGCCACCCTGCACACCGCCGCGGGAGACGCATGCCCCGTGCTCACCAACGGCCTGGCGGACCTTCCCACGTGGAAGGAGCTGCTGCCCGGGCACGATGGCGCCAGCTTTGCCTGGGCAAACCATGAGACAGGCGTGCTCCAGCCGGCACGTTCCCTGGCGCAGAGCGCGCATGAGGCGGGCTTGCGCGTGCATGCGGATTTGGTACAGGCCGCGGGCAAGGTGCCCGTCCAGCTGCACGCGCTGGAAATAGACTTTGCCTCCCTCTCCGCCCACAAGCTGCACGGCCCCAAGGGCGTGGGCGCCCTCTACATCCGCCGCGGCACCATGTTGGACAAGCCCTTCATCACCGGTGGCGACCAGGAAGACCTGCGCCGAGCGGGAACGGAAAACGTGCCCGGCATCATCGGTTTCGGCAAAGCCGCGGAACTCGCGCTCGCCGCAGCAGATTCCTACGCCGCGCTGGCATCCCTGCGCGACAAGTTTGTGGAGCTCCTGCGCGCGGGCGGCGTGGAGGTTGCCATCAACGGAGCGGCCGCCCCGCGCCTGCCGCACGTGCTGAACATGCGCGTGCCCGGCGTGCGCGCGGAGGACATGCTGCACCTGCTGGAACCGGCAGGGCTGCTGTGTTCCGCCGGCTCCGCCTGCACCAGCTCGCACCCCTCACCCAGCCACGTGCTGCTGGCCATGGGGCTCACGGACGCCCAGGCGCGCGAATCCCTGCGCATCTCCCTCTCCCGCTCCACCACCGCGCAGGACGTGGAACAGGGCGCGCAGATTTTCCTGCAAGCCCTCCGCACCCTCCAATCCGCCCAGTCCCCCATCACGGGGCCCGTCACGGTGTACAGGTAACGCGCGGGTATGCCCGCGTGGTGCGTAGACACACAGGCCCATCACTCCTTGCCGGCGGTGACGGCAATCCAGTGTTCGCCGGGCTTGGTATGGGTGCGCACCTTGGTGAAGCCGGCGTGGCGGAACAGCTCTTCAAACTGAGCGCGGGTGGGGTTGAAGAGATTGTAGAGGGAAATTTCCTCGCGCTCATGCGCGGAGAGCTCGGCATCTCCATAAATCTCCGCGATGAGCAGGAAGGTGCCGCCGGGCTTGAGCACGCGGTGCACCTCACGCAGGTTTTCCTGCGGCTGGGGCCAGAAATAAAAGCTCTCCACCGTGGTGATGACGTCGAACGCGGCATCATCAAAGGGCATGGCTTCCACGGAGCCGTGGAGCACCTGCATGCGCCCGCTCTCCACTGCGGCGCGGTTGAGCTCCGTGGAGCACGCCACCGACACCTCCGAATAGTCCATGCCGGTGATGCGGCCGCTCGGGGCGCGCAGGGCCAGGCGCCGCAGGGTGGCACCACCGCCGCAGCCGATGTCCAGCACATCCGCCTCCTCTGGCACATCGATGAGGGCGAGCCCCCACTCCGTGAGCGGGCCATGGCTGGCGTTCATGCGGGCAAGCATCTCCGCCCCCGCTTCACCCGTGGGGTTGGCGGGGTTTCCCTTCTGCGTGACGGACGGTTCACCGTGGTTGTTGGTTGACATGCCCCTATCATACACCAAACGCCCGCATGCGGCAACGCTGCATGTGCTAAAAAACCGCCGTTCCCTTGCGGAAACGGCGGCTGAAATGCTAAGGCAAGTGTCTTTACTTGAACTTGGCGATGAGGATCTGGCGCTGGGCCTCCAGCTCGGCGGGCAGCTTGTCGCCCACGTTCTGGAAGAGCTCGGTCTGGGACTCAAGCTCAGCCTGCCATTCGGAATCGCTGAGGTTCATGTTGACGTTGAACTGCTCCTCGGAGTAGCCCTCGAGACCCTCGGTGTCCAGCTCGCTGTAGGCGGGGGAAACGCCGAGCTTGGTCTCCACGCCTTCCACCTCGCCATGGCAACGGCGCAGCACCCAGTCGATGACGCGCATGTTGTCGCCGTAGCCCGGCCAGATGAAGTGGCCTTCGGCGTCCTTGCGGAACCAGTTCACGTTGAAGATCTTGGGCAGCTTGCAAGCGCAAGTCTTCTCACCCATCTCCAGCCAGTGCTGCCAGTAGTCGCCCACGTTGTAGCCGATGAAGGGCTTCATGGCCATCGGGTCGCGGCGGACCTGACCAATCTTGCCGAAGGCGGCGGCGGTCATCTCGGAGCCCATGGTGGCGCCCACGTACACGCCGTGCTTCCAGTCGCGGGACTGGTAGACGAGCGGCATGGTGGTGGCGCGGCGGCCGCCGAAGAGGAACGCGCTGATGGACACACCCTCCGGGTTGTAGTACTCCGGATCAAGCGTGGGGCACTGGGCGGCGGGAGCGGTGAAGCGGCTGTTCGGGTGGGCGCACTTGACGCCTTCCTTGCCCTTCTCCGGGGTCCAGTCGTTGCCCTGCCAGTCGATGGCGTGGGCGGGAGCCTCACCGTCCATGCCTTCCCACCACACGTCGCCGTCGTCCGTCAGGCCCACGTTGGTGAAGATGACGTTCTCCTTGATGGTGTCCATGGCGATGGGGTTGGTCTTGTAGGAGGTGCCGGGAGCCACGCCGAAGTAGCCGTTCTCGGGGTTGATGGCGTGGAAGGTGCCGTCCTCGTGGGGCCAGATCCAGGCGATGTCGTCGCCGATGATGCTGGTCTTCCAGCCCTTGGCGCGGAGCGGTGCGGGGGGCACGAGCATGGCCAGGTTGGTCTTGCCGCAGGCGGAGGGGAAGGCGCCGGTGATGTAGGACTTGCGGCCCTTGGGATCCGTGACGCCGAGGATGAGCATGTGCTCAGCCATCCAGCCGTTCTTGCGAGCCTTGGTGGTGGCGATACGCAGGGCCAGGCACTTCTTGCCGAGCAGGGCGTTGCCGCCGTAACCGGAACCGTAGGAGATGATCTCACCGGTCTCCGGGAAGTGGCAGATGTACTTCTCCTCGTTGTTGCAGGGCCAGGTGACGTCCTGCTGGCCGGGCTCGAGGGGAGCGCCGACGGAGTGGAGGCAGGGCACGAAGTCGCCGTAGCCGTCACGCTTGGGGTTGCCGCCGCCCTGGGTCTCGTCCTCCAGGCGCTTGAGCACCTTGGCGCCCATGATGGTCATGATGCGCATGTTGGTGACCACATAGGCGGAGTCCGTGATCTCGATGCCGATCTTGGCGAGCGGGGAATCGAGCGGGCCCATGCAGAAGGGGATGACGTACATGGTGCGGCCCTTCATGCAGCCGTCCAGGAACTTGTTGAGGATGGCGCGCATCTCTGCGGGGGCCTTCCAGTTGTTGGTGAAGCCGGCGTCCTCCTGCTTCTCGGAGCAGATGAACGTGCGCTCCTCCACGCGAGCCACATCGGAGGGAGTGGAGCGGGCCAGGAAGCAGTTCGGGCGCTTCTCGGGGTTCAGGCGGATGTAGGTGCCTTTCTCAACCAGCATGTCGCACAGCTGAGTGTTTTCCTCGTCCGATCCGTCGCACCAGTAGACGGAGTCGGGCTTGCAGAGCTGGCGGATCTGCTCCACCCATTCTGCGGCCTTCTTATGAGTTGTACCAGTGATTTTCATGGTGCCCGTATTATACCACACCTGCCCCGCAAATGCAACCAAAATTTTGCGTGTCCGCCAAGAAAAACGAGTTACAGGGCAAATGCATCCGCCATGCGGTCCTGCTCCCTTTGGGGGATACGGAAGGATGAGGCCGCGGAGCGCCATCCCGCCACAGCCCTTGACAAGAGCTTCCAGGCTTCTTGAGCTTCCGCGAGCCGCAAGTGGAAGTAAGCGCAGGCATCCAACAGGCTATCGCGGTTCACGGCATCCCCCTCCGGCGTGAGCGGGGTGGCACGGTCCAGCGGGGCCACGTCCGGCGGCGAGGGGTTCACATCAAACAGAGGCGAGAGTTCCCAACCGCCAGGGTGCATGCGAATGAAGCCGTGGTTGCGCATGTGGTCGTCCGTGTTGGACACCAAGTAGTTGAACGCCATGCGCCGCCAGAGCTCATGAAGCTGGCGCTCGTAGTCTATACAGGCTGTCTGCATGGTCTCCGCCAGCTCCAGATAGCTGCGCCGGTCGCCGTCCTCGGCATCCAACATGCTCATGGCAGAAAGATACGGGATGCGCCCGTTCGCGGAGCCCCGGTCAAATTTTTCCTCAATCAGGACATGGCGGCGCGTGCCGCCCACCACCAGCGTCTCCAGATGGAATGGCGGCACGCTCAAGCCCGCCTCGTTCGCCAGCTTCAAGGCAACCGCCTCCCACGCCACCACATCGTAATCTTGGTCGGCACGCGAGAACTTGGCGATGCAAAGACGTCCGCGTTCATCACGCACGCACGCCTTGGGCCAGGCACCGCCCAGGGAAGAACCCGGTGTCAGCAACAGGCGCAGGTCAGCATCGCTCTCCCTTTCCTTCACCGTGTTGTCCACAGCATGCTGCAGCCTGCGCAAGTCCACCAGAGGCGGCACGGCGTTCTCAAGGCTGTTGTCCAGGAAGGTGGCACCGCCGTCAAGGCTGTAACGCAACGCACCTTGGCGTGCAACATCGCACACGCGCAACAGGCAGTCAGCCTCCGACATCCAGCGAAGGCGCTCCCCCGCCTCCCGGGCACGCGCAGCCTCCGCCCTCTTCATGAGAGTACGCCCCCAGCGGTCAGGGCAGGAATCCGCCATGCAGCCGAACAAGCTGTGCGGTGTGTACTGCACGCCACGCACAAGCGGGAGGGAGGGCTGCAGCTCATAGCCTTGCGGATGCACCAGCCATGCCGTGTCGTACTCGAACTTGGCACCAGCCTTGCCGCCGGCCCACAGCGTTCCCACCCGCACCGGCGTTTTCCCGCCCGGCAGCTCCGTGTACACGCCTATCTCCGTCTCGCCCATGGCTCTACTTCATGTGAACGCGCTTGGGCAAATGCTCCACATTGAGCGCCTGCCCCACCGCATCTCGACTCAAATCCACCATGTCCCGCAGCAGGGAGAGCATACCCAACGCATGCAACACCGCCGCGTAGCTTCCCATGCCCACACTTCCGTCGCCGCGCTCTATCCGCGTCAGCGTCGCGCGCGATATCATCGCGCGCTCCGCCACCAGCGCCATCGTCAACCGCCGGCGACGACGCGCGTCCCGGATATCGCGCCCTACCTTGCCCAAGGCGGAAACAACTCCTGCAGGAATCGGCCATTTACCCTTCATGCCGAAATTATGTACTATATTTGGCGCATTATCAAGAATAATATTGCATATATGATACCATATTTTTCAACATCGCACAACACGCCAAGCGAGATATGCCCCCCCCGCTGGAAATAGCCGCAGAAGTGCGTGCTTGCGGGAAAGGGGGGAAATGTGGTAGCATGGTGGGGATATGGAAACGGGGATGAGCAGCGGGGAGATGCGCCTTTGCACACGGCTGGGCTTGACCGGCGCGGATGCAGAGGCGCTGGTGGAGGCGATGCGGCGCGGGGAATCATCGCGCTCCGCAGTGGTGCTGGCGCCGAACGCGCCGGAGGGGTACGTGCCGCCGTTTCCGTGCGCGGAGGACGTTCCCGCCTGGCTGCCGCCGCGGGTGTACCTGCCGGCAGAAGGGGTGCGCCCCGCCCTGCATGCAGACTACGCGGCGGGGTGCTATTACATCTTGGATGCATCCTCCTGCTGGGAGGGTGCGGCGCTGGGGGTGGTGCCGCCGCCCGCGCGGAGCCTGGACCTGTGCGCGGCCCCCGGCGGCAAAACGCTGCTGCTGGGCGCGCGGTTCGGGTATGCACATGCGCACACGGCCAACGAGGTGAACGCGGCCAGGCGCGGCGTGCTGCGCCAAAACCTGCGGCAATGCGGCTGGGATGCCGCAGAGGTGAAAGGGCTGCGGCCGGACCAGTGGGCGACCAGCGGAGAACTCTTTGATTTAATCTTGGTGGATGCGCCGTGCAGCGGGCAATCCCTGCTGGCCAAGGGCATCAAGAATCCCGGCTGCCTGGGCGCGGGCATGATAGGCGGCAACGCCAAGCGCCAGCGCGGCATCATGCTGGCGGCCGTGCGCTGCGTGGCGCCTCACGGCCACCTGCTCTACACCACGTGCACCTACGACCCCGAGGAGGACGAGCGCGTGGTGGCCTACATTCTGAAACGCCATGCGGGCTGGCGCGCTGTGGAAATCCCGGCGCTGTCCGCGTTCCAATCCACGCTGGCCCCCTTCCCCGCCTACCGTCTGCTGCCGCAGCACGGTTTCGGCGCGGGGGGATTCTGCTGCCTGTTGCAAAACAGCTCCACCGAACAACCTTTACCATGAAGACAACGCTCCTTTCCCTGTTGCTCTGCCCCCTGCTCTGCGCTCCCGCCGCCGTGGCCATTGATGCCCAGGACGTGCTGGACGCCGTGGTGGACTACGCCCGCAAGGCCATGTACCCGCAAGCCCCCCTCCCGCTGGAGAAAGCCGTGGCAGGATGGGTCTTCATCGGCGGCATGGCGGACGAGTGGACCGGCATCATGCACCACGTGGCCAACCACACCTCGTGGCTGCCCATCGAAGGCGAACAGCTGCGCGCCTACCACCACTGGCACATGGGCGATGCCGAGAACTTCGACAAGGCCGCGGAAAAGCTGGCGGAACGCCTGCAGGCCTTCCGCACCATCAACCCCACCGCGCCCCTGGTGCTCGTGGGCCACTCCCTGGGGGGTTCCACCGCCCTGCAGACAGCAGCCAAGCTGGACGGCAAGCCCGGCGGCCCCGTCTACCTCGTCACGCTCGACCCCGTGGACCGTCTCACCAACCCCATCCGCCCGCAATGCGTCACCTGGTGGGGCAACAGCTATATCGTCAACTCACAGGACGCCCGCGACTTCATTCCGCAGATAGGCGGGCGCTGGAACGCCTGCAAGGGTGCGGACGTGAACATTTGCATGGATGGCCGCACGCGCGACGACTACGGCTACTTTTACCAGCACGGCGGGGCCATGAGCATGCTCTTCTGCAAGGGAGACGCCACGCAGTCGCTCTACCAGCAGCTGTGCGAGCAGGCTAAAAAGGCGCGTCAATAACACCGTAGAGACGCAGCACCCAAAGTGCCAGCGCCACCAGCGCCGCCAGATACCAAAGCACGACGGCGCGGCGCGACACATGGCGGCGCTGCGTGTTCTCCGTGCGCCCGCGATTCAGCGTGACCTTGGCCATCTGCTGGCGGTACACGATATCCGGGTTGGCATCCAGTTCTTCTTTCACTGGAGAAACCTTAACAAAGGACGGGCGATATGGCAAGATAATACCGCATCCGAGAATTTTGGATGGGGGATTTAGGATTTGGGATTGGGGATTTGAGGGTCGGCCTCCTGCTCACGCTGGGAGAGGGCGATTTGGAGGGCGTTTGCCATGTTATGGCAGAAGACGTAGAAGACGGGGCCGATGTAGGCAAGCGGGGTGGCGTAGTCCTGCCCCGCCATGTAGAGGGTGAGGACGGTGTTCTTCTGGCCGAGGCACTGGGAACACTCGCGCTTGAGGCGGGGGTAGCCGAGGCGGTAGCCTGAGAGGAACCCCGCCGCGCAGATGACGAGAGCGCCGAGGGCCATGGGGAACATCTCCCAGAAACCGTAGCCGCGCGCCACAATGCGGTCCACGCCGCACGCGGAAACAATGGTCAGGTTGCCAATCCAGAAGAAGAGGGAAACATCCTTCAGCTTGGGAGCCCAGAAACGGCATGGCGGGTACACCACGCGCATGAGCACAGAGAGCACCGCGGGCGCGGCAAGCACGCTCGCCAGCTGCCCCGCCACCATGGCCACCAGCTCGCCGTAGCCCATATGGGCCTCCGGCAGCACCAAGGGCAGAATGAAGGGTGTGAAGAGCGCGTACACCGCGTGGCTGAGCACCATGGCGGTGGTGGTGAACTCCACGTTGCCGCGCATGATGTTGATGATGATGGGACACGCCGCGGCAATGGGCGCGGCGCCGCAATAGTAAAGGGACTCCGCCAGCACGGGGTAGCCCGCCGCGCGGGCGAGGGCGAAAAAGCCCAGTCCAATCACCTCAATCCCCAGCAGCACCCACAGGTGCATCATGCGCGGCTTGAGCTTGGCCGTGTCGATGCCGATGAAGGTGATGGAGAGCATGAAGGCAATGCCGATGGGCAGCCACCACTGCAACCGGCTGAACTCCGCATGGAAGATGCCGCCCACCAGAAAGGCCGCCACCATGCCCAGGCTGCGTACGCGGTGAATCATGGCGCGGTCTTGCGGCGCTCCAGGAGTTGTTCAGCTGCGTCTTGCTCTTTCTTGGGATAGGCGATGCGACTGTGGTGCATCGTGACGATGTTGACAAAGAAGGTTTCTTTCAATTTCTCAATCTCGCCGAGGGTGAGGTTGCAGTCGCGCAGACTGCCATCCAGGATGCGGCCCTTGAAGATGCCGGCAATCATGTCTTTGATGTCCTCTTCCGTGGGGTTGGCGAGGGAGCGCGTGGCGCTTTCCACGGCATCCGCCAGGCTCACGATGCCGGATTCGCGCGTCTGCGGAATCGGCCCCTTGTAGGAGAAGATGGAGGCGTCCACCTCATCCGGGCAGGTGTCAATCAGCCCCTCGTCAAACTTCTCCTTCTCCTCCTTGTACTGGTCGAGCGCCTTGCGGTAGAAGAAGTAGACGGTGGAGGTGCCGTGGTGCTCGCGGATGACATCGATGATGCGGCGGTTGAGGCCGTACTCGCGGGCGAGTGCGATGCCGTCGGTCACATGGGCGGTGATGATGCGCGCGCTGGCCTCCGGGGTGAGCTCGGCGTGGGGTGTGTTGGCTTGGTCGCGTATGTTCTCGGCGAAATACTGGGGATTGCCAATTTTGCCGATATCGTGGTAGAGGGCGCAGACACCCGCGCGAGAGACATCCGCGCCCACGGCCTCTGCGCCGGCCTCTGCCAGGCGCTGCACCACCAGGCTGTGGTGGAAGGTGCCGGAAGCGGCCATCTGCAGCTTGCGCAGCAGCGGGTGGTTCATGTCCGCCCATTCAAGCCAGGTGATGGGCGTGGTGATGCTGAACAGGCGCTCCAAGGCGGGTTCCACACCGCCGATGAAAACGGAAAGGACGAAGTTGACCGCCACGGTGGCGCCCAGCTCCATCGCCATGGCCACAAAGTAGCAATGCCCGCCGTGGGTGGATGCCAGTTCCATGTAGCCCTTCGCGTTCACCCACTGCTGCAGGGCGGCGAGGGCAAAGATGCACACAAAGGCCAAGATGCCCACCAGCCATCCCGCGCGCAGCACCTGCTCGCGCTTGTGGACGCGGCGGGAGAGCATGGCGCTGAAAATGCCCACGGTAAAGCTCACCACCGAATAAACGTACACCAGCGTGGGCTCGGAGAACAGCGCCGCCCCCAGCACGGAGGCGCTCAGCGCCGTCAGCAGGCCCAGCCGCTGCCCCGCCATCACAGAAACCGCCGTGGGTGCCAGCATATACGGCAGCCACAACAGTGCCTGCGCAGGGTACTCATAGCCCGGCACACGCCCTTGCAGCCACAGCACACCCACCATCAACGCCCCCTGGAACAGCAGCATGCTCACCATGAGCGAGAGACTGCGCAGGTTCAGCAGGGAGTTCATGCGGAACACGTTGCAGAAGAGCAGCAGCGTGAACAGATCCAGCAGGATCCAGACAATCTTGTTGATGCATTCCCCCGCCGTGTGGCACACCAGGCACGCCAGGCAGCAGTACAGCACCACTCCGATGAACACCACCAGCCATCTCATGTACGGGTTGTTGTCCATCTTGGGCCCCGAAGCCTCCGGGACCCGGCGGAAGATCTGTGAGAATGCTGCCATGGCGGGGAATGCTGGTTGTTAGCGGAGATTGAGCTTCTCCGGGGAAACGGCCTTCACCTTGACGGGCACCTTGACTTCCGGCAGGCCCTCCGCCTTGACGGTGACGGTGGCGGGGCCGGAAGCGGCGCGCTTGCCGCGCACCACAGCCAGGATGCGGCCGTTGAAGAAGCTCTGCTTCGGGTCCTGCATGCAGGTCCAGTCAATGGGGTTGCCGTTGCAGAAACCAACCAGCTCTGCCGCGCCCTCCACGGAGAAGGAAACCTTGCGGCAGTCCGTGGGCACCACGTTGCCGTCCTTGTCGGTGAGCGCCAGCTCGATGAACGCCAGGTCGCGGCCGTCGCCGTCGATGGTCTCGGTGTCAATCACGGGCTTCACGGCGGTGGTCTCACCGGTGGTGACGCGCTTGGCCTTGGCCCACTCGTTGCCATCCTTCTTCACGACGACCTCCAGGGTGCCGGGCTCGTACTTCACATCCTCCCAGACAAAGCGGTAGGAGTTCTTGCCGATGGTCTGGCGACCCTGGCCGAAGGTACCGCCCTCCATGCCGCGCTTGCGCACGCCCAGGCTCTTGCCGTTGAGGAAGAGTTCAGCCTCGTCGCCGCTGGAGAAGACCATGACGGGCGTCACCTCGCCCTCGCGGCCCTTCCAGTTCCAGTGCGGCAGGATGTGGGCCTGCGCCAGCTCCGGACGCCAGTGGGCCTGGTAGAGGTAGTAGGTGTCCTTGGGGAAGCCGGCCAGGTCGATGATGCCGAAGTAGGAGCTGCGGCTGGGGGCCTTGTCGCCCATCTTCTTCATCTCCGCCATGAGGGCCTCCTGCTCCTCCTTGGTCATATCCTTGGTGTTGCCGATGTTGGAGGCATCCTGGTTGTATGGGGTGGGCTCGCCGATGTAGTCGAAGCCGGTCCACACATACTCGCCGGCCACGTTCGGGTTGGCTTCCTGTGCGGTGAACTCGGCATCCGGGCAGTAGCCCCAGCCCGGGGCGTACAGGCCGTACGCGCTCACCTGGAACGCGCGAGCGCCGTCGCCCAATCCCCAGCGCACCGGGAAGAAGTACGTATCGCGCGTAGCCACGCAGGATGCGGTCTCGGAGGCGTAGTAGGGCTTGTCCGGCTTCTTCTCGGCGTACTGGGAGTAGGCCCAGGGCTTGTAGTTGTAGCCGTAGACGTCCAGCACGTCGCCAAATCCGTTCCAGGCGCCGTTCTCGGCGTTCACGCCGCAGGTGTAGGGGCGGGTGGTGTCGTACTTGCGGAATTCGTCGCGCAGGTCCTTGTTGATCTGCACGCCGTCGCCGGTGGTGATTTCAGGGATTTCGTTGCCGCCGCTCCAAGCGATGATGCAGGGGTGGTTGCGGTCACGCTCCACAAAGTTCTTCACGTCCTTCTTCCACCATTCCTCCCAGAACACGTGGTAGCCGTTCACCTTGTCGTACTTCTGGTGCTTCCAGATGTCGAACATCTCGTCCAGCACCAGGATACCGTGCTTGTCGCACAGGTCCAGCACCTCCGGGGCGGGCGGGTTGTGGGTCATGCGGATGGAGTTGCAGCCCATTTCCTTGAGCTTGATGATTTTGCGCTCGTAGGCCTTGGAGTGGAAGGCGGCACCGAGCGGGCCAAGGTCGTGGTGCTCGCACACGCCGTTGAGCTGCACACGCTTGCCGTTGAGGTAGAAGCCGTCCGGCTTCCACTCGGCGTTGCGCACGCCGAAGGAGGTGGTCTTCTTGTCGATGGCGCGGGAACCGAGCATGACGGTGGTCTCCACGTTGTAGAGGTTGGGGTTCTCGCAGCTCCAGAGGCGCGGGATGTTCAGGTCGATTTCCTGCTCCACCACGGCGGTGGAATGGGGCGCCACGCGCACCGTCTTGGAGGTGTTGCGCTGGGATTCAATCTTCTGCTGCACGGTGAACTCAGCCTCATGGTTGCCGGTGTTCTCCACGGTGGTCTGAATCTTCACGGTGGCGCGGTCCGCGCTCACCTTCGGGGTGGTGACGAACACGCCCCAGTGGGCAATGTGCAGCGGGGCGGTCTTCTCCAGCCAAACGTGGCGGTAGATGCCCGCGCCGGGGTACCAGCGCGTGGAGGACGGCTTGTTGCTGGCTTGCACCGCTATCAGGTTGGGCTTGCCGGGCTTCAGGAAGCGTGTGATGTCCACGCGGAAGGAGGCGTAGCCGTAGGCCCACTCGCCGGCCTTCTTGCCGTTCACGTACACCTGCGGACATGCCATCACGCCATCGAAGTCCAGGTAGTAGCGCTGGGTCTCCGGGTTGAAGTCTGCGGGCACGTTGAAGAATTTGCGGTACCATCCATAGCCGTTCCACGGCAACTTGCCGGTCTCGTTGGGCTCGTCTTTCAGGAACGGGCTCTCAATGGCCCAGTCGTGCGGCAACTGCACGGCCTTGAAGTCGCGGTCGTCATAGGAAAGCTTCTCCGGGGCCTCGCCGGCCTTGACTTCCGGTACGGGAATCTGGAGGGCGTGGCCGCTCTTGTTGCAGAAGGTGAGCTCGCTGAGGCTGGCCCAATTGTTGGGGCCGGTGCCGTTGACGGTGATTTTGAAGTCCGAAATGGTGCGGCCGCCCACGTTGATTTCCGTCTCCTGCTTGTCCACAGTGATTTTTTCCTGCACGGGCAGGCCGTTGGCCACATATTCCACAATGGCCTCCTTGCGGTTGCCGTTCTCCCAGACAATGCGGATGGTTTCCACCTTCTCCTTGGGCCCCTTCTTCACGGCAAGCCAGTGGCCGGAGCTGCCGTTGGGGGCGCACCAGCGCGTGCCGGGCTTGCCGTCAATGGCGTCCTGCGCGGCGTGCCCGGCCTGGTAGCCGTCGCATGTGGCGGCAGAAGGCTTTTCACCGGGGGCCAGCGGGCCAAAGTACTTGAACTTCCACCCGAAGTCGAAGGTGCTCCGCTCTCCGGCCTGTGCAAAGGCCAGCCCCAGAGCCATAATCGGCAATATATGCTGCATGTTCATAATGTTTTTCGTTGGTGCGGTTGCTACCGCGCTATTTTACCACCCCCGCCCCGCGCCCGCAAGAAAATTCGGTTCGTTCGGCATGTCGCCGAACGAACCGTTGAAATTCCCGCGCGCGACGCGCGCCTATATTCCCAAATTGTAAATCGTCAATCGTAAATTGTAAATCCTTACGGGGTGTCAATCATGTCCTTCACGATGTTCATGGATTCGCGCATGACGGGATCGATGTCGGAGGGGAAGTCCGGGGTTTCCACCAGCTCGTCCTCGGGGTTGTCGGCCATGTCCATGAACTTGTCCTTGTCCTCCTTGGTGGCGAGGGGCAGCTTCTCCGCCTCCACGTCATCCAGGTTGAGGCGGTAGATGACCAGATCCTTCTCGTCCTGCTTGGACATTTGCTCATAGCGCACCTTGCGCTCGGCATCAATGGCCTTCTTGCGCTCCAGCAGGGTGCTGTTTTCGTCCTGGCGCTTCTGCTTGTTGAGGGAGATGGAGTTCTCCTCGTAACGCTTGTTGGCGCGGTCGGCATCCTCCTGGTAGTACTGGAGGTCCTTGTCCTGCTTCATGCGCTGCTGGCTCTTCTTGAGGATATCCGGCAGGATGCGGGCGATGCGGTCGCTCTTGACGTAGCCGCCGGCGGAGGGGATTTCATCGTAGGGGAGGACGTAGTCCTGCTCGCCCTCACCGATGCGGAAGCCCTGGGTGATGGAGGGGATGACGATATCGCTGGCCACACCCTTGAGCTGGGTGGAGGCGCCGCAGATGCGGTAGAACTTCTGCGTGGTGACCTTGATGAGGCCGCAGCCCTCCTGGCGTGAGAAGTAGGGCATGAAGGCGGCCAGGTCACGCGGCAGCTGGACGGTACCCTTGCCGAAGGAGGTGGGGTCGCCCACGATGAGTGCGCGGCCGTAGTCCGCCATGGCGCCTGCGAAGATTTCAGAGGCGGAGGCGCTGAGCTTGTTGATGAGCACCACCACCTGGCCGTTGAACAGGGGCTTGCCGCTCACGGTGATTTTCTCCACCTGGCCGCGGGAATCCTTCACCTGCACCACGGGGCCGGCACCGGTGAAGAGACCCACCATCTTGCGAACCTCCTCCAGGGAGCCGCCGCCGTTGAAGCGGAGGTCCACCACCAGACCCTGAACACCCTCGTTGTTCATGCGGGTGAGGATGCGCTTCACGTCTGCGGCGCAGTGCACCTCGTTGGCGTCAAGGTCCATGTAGAAGGAGGGCAGCGTGAGGATGCCCAGCTTGTAGGTGGCGGGGTTGCCGGAGCTGTCCTTGGTCTTCATCTCCACAATCTTGCCGCTGGCCATTTCCTCGGACATGGGCACCACGTCTCGCGTGATGGTGACCACGCGGGATTCCCCGGTGTCCGCATCCTGCACGCGCATGCTGATGGACTGCCCGGCCTTGCCGCGAATGTGGTCCACCACCTTGTCGATGCTCAGGAACATGATGTCCGTCCAGTTCTCACCGTCCTCGGACACGGCCACGATATGGTCGCCGAGCTTGAGCTGGCCGCTCTTGGCGGCGGGGCCGCCCTTGACGATACCCTCAATGGTGGTGGAGCCGTCGTCGTCCGCCTTGAGGCGTGCGCCGATGCCCACGATGGAGGCCTTGAGCATATCCTTGAAGCGCTGTTCCTCGCGTGCGCCCATGTAGTCGCTGTGCGGGTCGTACACGCGGGCCACGGCGTTGAGCAGGAAGGAGACCATGTCCTCGCGGTCCGCCTCCACAACGTCGGAGCGCATGCGCTTGAGACGGGAAAGGAGTTTCTCATGCACGGACATTTCCTTGGCGTTGGGGTCTGGCTTGCCCTTGGCGGCGGCCAGCTTGGCCATGTTCTCGCGGCGGCTCACCTCGGAAAGCAGCATGTCCTCCACCTGGTCCTTCCACACCTGGTCCAGCTCGGCGTCGTCCTTGGCGCGGGGGAGCTTGCGGCGGGTGCGCGGGATGTTGCGGTCGGAATCGAAGGCGGGCAGCTTGCCGTCCATCTCGGTAATCATCTTCTCCGCCTGGGCGATGCGGTTGAGGGCCTTCTCCTGGAAGACGCCGTACATGGCCTCCGCCAGCTTGGTGGTCTCGCCCGTCACCAGGTAGTCGCCGAACGTGCTGCCATACAGGTCATACAGCGCATCCACATCCGCCTGCGACAGGAACAGGTGCTGCGGGTCCTGCATCTGGATGTAGTTGTCGAAAAACTTCTTGTACATGTCCTGCGTAAACAGGGCGTGGCTCACATGGGAGCCCTGTATCAGGCGGGCGAATATCTGCCCAATCTGGTCGTAGTCGGGAGCGGCCTGCACGGCCGGGGCCATGACGCCGAAAGCCATCGCGGCCACGGCACCCATTGTGCGCGCGCGGCGCATCCACTGGTTAATCATCGTGTTCATATGGAATAATGCTGAAGGGTCGGCTGTTTGCGCGGTTTAACATGCACTGCCGACCAGGTACGCTTTATACTATGCCTAAAAAACCGCCGTTGTGCCACCTTCTTTTGGAATAATGACACAATCGGCGGGAAAATGGAACGCCGCCCCGCGGCTGTGTTGAGAAAGCACCAGCCGCGGGTGCAGACGGCATCCGGGCCTTACGCCTTCTTGGCGCGGCGCGGACGGCGGGCCTTCACCATGCGGAAGCCCAGTTCCTCCACCAGCTTGCGCAGGCCGGTCTCCAAGACCTCCACGCGCTCGCGGGATTCCTTGAGCTTGGCCTCCAGGCGCTTGGCGCGGGTCTTGGCCTTGCGGGCCTCGACGCGGGAGCTTTGAATGCTGCTCTTGGCCTCGGCCTTGGAAGCGGTGGCCTTGCGGCGGCCGCGGGGCTGGGGCTGGAAGCGGGCGAAGATGGCGTCTTCCGCCTGCTTCTTCCAAAGGGACACCAAGGTAGGAGCCACATTCTTCTCCTTGGCAATCTTCTGGATGGTGGTCTTCTTCGTGAGGATGCTCAAAATGATGCTTTTCTTATCCTCAGGAGTGTACGTTGTATGAGTTCTAGCCATAATATTGAGGCTTTTATGCCGCAGCAATTTTAACACCTTTCTATATTGCATGCAAGGGCATTTTCACAAAAAGGGACAAAAATATGTCAGGAGAGGCATCGTCTTTCAAGACACAAGGGCAAAATTCGTCCGCTTGGCAGGATCCCATTCTTCCACGTCTCAAGCGTGCTTCACAGTCCACCGCCAGCAAGGGCGCATTTCATAGGTTCAGCACAGGAATAGGGAGCATGCCACAAGGCCCCCTTTCACCGCCCCGACACCGCGTCCATGAGGGGAGGCATAGGCCAGGAATGCACACAGTAAAACGATTCCTTGACACACAGGCGGGTGCATGGTAGGCTAACGGGCGGGTGGTGAAACCCGGATTTTAGAAAAACTCGCAAACTCTTTCCATGAAGATGAAATTCCATAAGCAAACGCTGGCCGCCGGATTGGGATTAGCTGCCGCCGCGATGCTCTGCGGATGCGGAGACGACAACACCAAGACAGAAACCGCCCCCGTGGAGAAGCCCGCCGCGGAACAGCCGCAACCGCAGCCCGCCGCGGAACAGCCCGCGGAACCAGCCGCGCAGCCGGAGCCCCAGGCCCAGCCGCAAATCCCGCAGCCCCAGGCTGAGCCCGCAGAGGAGGAAACAGCGGAGGAAGTGGAACCGCAAGAAGCCACGCCCGTGCCCGCCATTCCGGCGGACCTCGCCATCCCGGAGCTTCCCGCCGGAGCGCCGGAGGCCGTGGTGAAGCTGCACCAGGCCGCCACGGACGGAGACATGGCATCTCTCAACAACCTGGGCATCCTGTACGCGCATGGCGCGGGCGTGGAGCAGAGCGACCAGAAGGCCTTTGCCTGCTACTATCTGGCTGCGGAGGGCGGTGACAAGGAGGCTCAGTTCAACGTGGCCCGCTGCTATGTGACCGGCAAGGGCATTGCCACCAGCGTGGAGGAATTTTTCAAGTGGTGCAACAAGGCCGCGAGCAACAACCAGGCGGACGCCCAATTCATGCTCGGCATCTGCTACCGTGACGGACGCGGCGTGGAGGCCAACATCATCGATGCGAAGCGCTGGCTGCAGCGCGCCACCGCCCAGGGCAACGAGAAGGCCGCCCGCGCACTCTTTGCCATTGAACACCCTGGAGAAACCTTCCCCACCGACCGCGTAGCGGGGCAGCAGACCCAGCCTGCACCCGCCACCGTGGAAACCGCCACGAAGGATTCACCCGCCACCACCAGCGTGGCCCAAAACACCAAGAAGCCCAAGCCTGCACCCGCACCCGTGGCAGCGGAACAGCCCAAGCCCGCACCGGCACCCGTAGCAGTAAAGGAACAGCCCAAGCCCGCACCGGCTGCGGAATCCGGCGACGGCTACCACATTCTGGCCAAGGGAGAATCCCCCGCCAGCGTAGCCAAGAAGTACAAGATTCCCCTGAAAAAGCTCATGGAAATCAACCACTTCACCGACAAGGATGTTCGCCGTCTGCAAATCGGCCAGAAAATCAAGGTGAAACCCTGAGGTGGATGTACTAGGTACTATGTACTAGGTACTATTTTGATTGGTCATGGAGCTAACCGCCGAGCAGGAGAGGCGCGTGCTGGCGCTTTTCGGCAAGGATGGCTGGCGTGATGCGCAGCGCGATTTGCTGGTGCGTGCCCTGCGCGGAGAGAACACGCTGGGCGTGCTGCCCACCGGCCACGGCAAGAGCCTGTGCTATCAGGCGGCCGCCGTGTTGCTCGGCGGCGTGAGCGTGGTGGTGTCGCCCCTCATTGCGCTCATGCGCGACCAGAGCGAGGGGCTGGCCAAGCTGGGCATACCCGCCGCCCGGTTCGATTCCACGCTGGAGGACGATGTACGCGCGGGTGTGCTGCGCGATGTGGCATCGGGTGCGCTGAGGTTGTTGTTCGTGGCGCCGGAATCCCTGGAGAACCACGCGCTGCAGGAGGCACTTTCCGCCGCGCCTCTCACGTTGTTTGTGGTGGACGAGGCGCACTGCGTTTCCGAATGGGGGCACAGTTTCCGTCCGGACTACCTGCGGCTCGCACAATGGGCGGCGCAAAGGCCGTTCCACTGCGTGATGGCACTCACCGCCACCGCCACCTCGCGCGTGCAGCGGGATTTGGCAAAGACCTTTTCCATTGCACGGGAGAACATCATCTCCCTGCCGCCATACCGCCCCAACATCACGCGCATGGCCGCCGCGCCGGACGACCGATTCCGCGCTCTGGTAGACTTCCTGCAGTCCGACGACGGAGCGCACCTCCCCGCCATCGTCTACTGCCGCGCCCGCAAGGAGACGGAATCCCTTGCCGCACGCCTGGCGGAATGCGGCTTCCGCGCCGCCGGATACCATGCGGGACAGCCCGCGGAGCTGCGCGAGCAGCTGCAGGACGATTTCCTGGCCAACAAGCTCCAGGTGCTCACCGCCACCATTGCCTTCGGCATGGGCGTGGACAAGCCGGACGTGCGCTCCGTGGTGCACTTCTGCGTGCCGGGCTCGCCGGAGGCCTACCTGCAGGAGAGCGGCCGTGCAGGGCGCGATGGCGCTCCCAGCACCAGTCTGGTGCTGCTGGATGCCGCGGATATCCTGGACGCCCGCAACCGCATCCGCGCGGCAGAGCCGGATGCGGAAGGCGTGCTGCGCGCCGCGCGCTGGATGCTGCCCTCTGCGCAACGGGTCGTATCGTTCTGGGAACTCACCACCTCCTGCGATGTGCCGGATGACGTGCCGCTGCGCCTTATGCAGCGTCTCCAAGACATGCACGCCGTGGAGCCGGAAGCCTATGGCTGCAAGTTCTACAAGGTGAAGCCCCTTTTCCCGATGGGCACCATCCTGGATGGCCGAGATGCCGACGAAGCCGCGCGCCTGCAATGGCTGGATGCCCACCGCGACGGCGAGGTGGCGGATGCCGCCGATGCCTGGGGATGCTCCTACGCCGAGGCCATGGGCCAGCTGCGCGAGTGCGAGGCCGCAGGCGAATGGAAGCTTACGCTGCGCCAGCAGGCGGTCTGCCTGCACGCCACCGGGCCCGCCGATGCACGCGAGGTGGCGGATGAGCTTTCCTCGTCCTACACCCGCCGCTGCCGGGCGGATTTGGCGCGTCTGGACACCCTGCTGCAGATGCTCGTCTCCCCGCACTGCATCAACGATGCCCTGCAGCGATACTTTGCGGATGAATCCATGCCACCCTGCGGCCATTGCTCCGCGTGCCTCCACTGCGTCCCCGCCCTGCCCCAGCA
>R28__coassemble_124_pt1 | contig 42497 bp, 36 predicted proteins | sample R28__metabat2_low_PE_030 | metagenome-assembled genome bin R28 | reverse complement strand
GAAGCCCCCAAGGCCTAAGCCAACATTATCTCAAAACCAGGAAACCGCCCGGGGATGCCCCGGGCGGTTTCCTTCTCCTCGCCTATTCAGCGTGAAAGATTTGCTCCATCACCTTGTCCGCATGGAAGAAAGGCTGCCAGGCGGCAGCGATTGAGGCGGGTGCACGGTGCCCCTGCTCCCATTGTTGCAGCTCCTCCAAAATGGCATCTGCCAGTGATTCCGGGGTGTCTTCCCTAGCCACGGTGCCAGAGTCTTTGGTGGTGTACCACACCACGTCACGGAGCAAAATGGGCTGGTTTGCGGATACAATTGAACCGCCGCAGCACAGCATTTCTGCGGAAACATTGTGGGAACCCTCATACAGGGAGGGGCAGAGCAGCACCTTGGCGGAGTTGTACACACTGTAAAGTTCATGGTTGGGCACCAAGCCCGCCAAGTGGATTTTGGCTTGCGTTTCCGGCGGCAGGGTGGCGTGCCAGGCGCGCAGCTCATCCGTTATCTTTCCGTAGATGTCCGTTGTGGCTGTGCAGCCGCGCCCATACAGGCACGCCAGGGTTTGCATGAGCATTTCCGGGCGCTTTTGGTAGGCATCGTCCCAGCGGCCTATGGCAATGATTTTGTCTTCCTTGGGGCGCCCGTCATACGCCATGGTGGGGGAGACGGGGCAGGCGAAGGGGAAGAACTTGCCCTTCAAACTGCCGTAGAAAGGCTTTTGCAGGATGGCCTCTCCCACGGGCCCGGCGCATGTAATGACATCCGCATACTCAAGGTGACGGGCACGCAGGATATCGATGAGGGGATGCGTAATGGCCTCTTTCAGGCGTGTGGCGAGGCTGGGGCGGCATGGCGCGGCATCCATGAAGAAATCTCCATTGGTGTCCAAGTGTATCACCAACTTGATTCCTGCTTTCTTGATGGCCTTGGCAATGGCGGTGTAGCGAGGTGCCCCCCAAGAGTACAGCACTAGCCCGTCCAGGTGCAGGGAACGCCACCAATCCACGGATTTGAGCGCCTCCATGGGCACGCGGATGATATCCTCACGGATATCATCCTCATGAAACGGCAGAGGCATGATAGCCTTGCTTTCCGCGCCGAGCCTGCGTAGGTTCATGCAAATGAGCCCGGTATCCCGCGTAAAAAAGCGTGCATTCCCGTGGAAAGCCACGGGAGTGCAGGTGAAAATGCGCTTGCCTTGCAGGGGCATGAAGGGAAACGTGCTTAATCCTTCTTCCCGGCGGTGCCCATGGTGTAGCCGGCGTAGTGGCGCATGTTGTAGAGGGGCTGACCCTCCGGCACAGCGTAACCCAACGCCTTGCGGATGGCCAGGAAATCCGCGATGCCGGCCTCGTCCACCTGGTTGAGGGGGGCCTTGTGCAGGCCGGCCAGCAGCACCATCTTGCAGTAGGCATCAGCGTTCTCCATGAACCACTCCGCCTCCTCGATGTGGCGTGCGCCGGTGATGACGCCGTGGTTCTCCATGAAAACGACGGTGCTCTGCTTGGCGGCCTCTGCCACGGCGGCGGCGGTCTCGTCGGAGCCGGGGGTGCCGTAGGGAGCCAAGGGGATGTGGCCCAGGAAGATGTCGGCCTCCGGGTTGATGCCGTTGGGGGGCACAATGCCGGAGAAGAGAAAGGCGTTGCAGCACGGGGGATGCGCATGGATGCAGGCGTTCACACCGGTGGCCTTCATCATGGCGATGTGCGTCTTCACTTCGCTGGTGCGCGGGCGGTAGCCGCACAGCTGCCCGGCCTGCATGTCCACCAGGCAGATGTCCTCCACGGTCATGAAGCCCTTGCTGCAGAGCGTGGGGGAGCAGAGGACGAGGTCCTTGCCCACGCGGACGGAGAGGTTGCCGCCGTTGCCGTCCACATACTCGCGCTTGTAGAGACGGCGGCCCATGTCCACCATGCGCTCCTTGATCACGCGCACTTCGGAGGAATGGAAGAAATCGTCGATTTCCTCACGGGTCTGGGGGTCGTATTTCTCCCAGGGGAAAATGCGCTCCGGGAGTTCGGGATGGATGTATAAATCAGGGTTGGCCATTGTAGTGAATGTTGGTTTATTTGTGAAAGATTTTCAGATATTCGGCGTGCTGTGGTCCGGGTTCCACGGTGGTGTAGGTAATGCCGAAGGCGTCTCGGCAGGCTTCCGGGGTGGGGTAGACGCCGGCGCCGGCGAAGGCGTACATGGCGGCACCGAGGACCGTGCTTTCAGAGACGTCGGCAATGCGGATGGGGATGCCCAGGATGTCCGCGCGCATCTGCACCCACACCTTGTTGCGGGCGCCGCCGCCGACCAGGAGCAGCTCCTTGGCGCGGAAGCCGCCCACCTTCTCCAGCTTGTGCAGGCGGTTGCGCAGGCGCAGGGTGAGGGCCTCCATGGCGGCGCGGTAGATGTGCCCGCGCGTGCGGCCCAGGATAAGGCCCTGGATGCTGCCGGAAACGGGATCGCTGGGGAGGAAGCCTGGCGTGAGGGTCACGCCGTCGCTCCCGGGCGGAATGGCGGCTGCCTCCGCATCCATGGTGTCGTAGTCCGCACCGGTGTAACAGGTGGATTTCACCCACTCGATGATACCGCTGGCAATCCACTGCAAACCGGGGTTGAGCAAGCCCTTCTTGCTGTCGTACTCCACGGTGGCACCGGCGGCGTAGTCTTCCTTGTCCAGCTGGATGCCCTTGGTTCGCAGCATGAGGATTTCCCAAGTGCCGCTGGAGAGGAAGGGCTGGTTTTCCTTCACGCCGCTGCCGAAGAGCGCGAACTGCGTGTCGTGCCCGGTGGAAATCACCGGCACGCTCTGCGGCAGGCCCAGAAGCTCGCAGGCCTCCGGCAGCAGGTCGCCCAGAGACTGCCCGGCGTCCACCATGGGCTTGAAGAGCCCCAGCTCCACGCCAATGGCGGAGAGGATTTCCCCGCTCCATGTGCCGGTTTTCAGGTCCGTCATCTGCGAGGTTCCGGCCATGGTGCGGTCCGTGAACATCTTGCCGGTGAGGCGGTGGGATATCAGGTTGGGCATGAAGAGCCAGGCGTATGCCTGGTCCAGCAGCTCCGGGCGGTGCTCCTTGAGCCAAATGAACTTGTAGATGGTGTTGAAGGCGAACTCGCCCACGCCGGAAATCTCGTTCAGGCGCCCCTGCGGAATGTACTTGCGGATGTTCTTCATGATTTCCGCCGTGCGCGGGCATTTCCAGGAGATAACCGGGTAGAGCAGCTTGCCCTCCTTGTCCACCAGCGCGCCATCCACGCCGAATGTGGTGATGGTCACCGCCTTCACCTGCGCGGCATCCACCTCCGCCACCGCCTTGCGGGAACATTCCGCCAGCTGGGAGACGATGCGGTCCAGGTTCCACACGTGGTATTCCGGGTTCTCGCTGCCGGCATCCGTGGAATTCGGCTGGCTGGACTTGGCGACTATCCGGCCGTGGTCGTCCACTATCATGGCGCGCACGTTCGTGGCGCCGCAGTCTAGGCAAAGTACGTATGACATGGCGTGTTGTCTATGTTGCAAGGAAGTATACCACGCCCCCGCCCGTGCAAGCAAGCGGAAACGGCGGGAAAAGCGTATGGATAATTTTGGATTGGGGATTTGGGATTTCGGATTTAGGATTTGTTTGCGGGCATGGCGAGGTGTGCCGCGGCATGGCGGGGTTTGTGAATTGTCACGCGCGCGGGGAAACAGGTTTCATCTGGTTTCGCGCCTCTGGGCGCGCTATCTTGAGCCGCCTTGGCGGCGACAACCTTTCCCAGCCCACGCCGTAAGGCGTGGGGATAACCACGCCCGATATATCTCACCACATAACCCCGCCTTGCCTGCCTCGGCGTAGCGCAACGCGCGAAGACGGGCGCGGGGTGGATACACGCCAACGCCCGCTGCCCTCTCGCGCCCTTTCTCGCCAATAAAGTTGAACTTGTCAATAATATTGACAAGTTCAACTTTGATAACTATTTTTTCCCGTTGGAAGCAGACCTCACTTTTTCTTCTTCTTGGCCTTTTCTACAATGGGGACCTCCTTGCCTGTGACGATGGTCTCCAGGGGGATGGCGATGAAGCCGATGCCGTGGAGGTCGGAGGTTTCGCTCACATGCGGGGCCTCATAGAGCACGCCGACGGTGGAGGGGCTGCACATGGAGAGGCAGGAGTAGCCCCAGCAGGCGCGGGAATCGTACTCGCAGCCATCATTCCACGTGTTGCCGCCGTCCGTGGAGCAGCGGATGGTCATGTGGTCGCGCTTGCCGGACTTGGGGTTGGAGAAGAGCAGGATATCGCCATACTTCTTGGAGCTTGCGGCGATGATGGAAGCCTGGCAGGTGGGTTCCTGCAGGGCCTTGTTGTTGGTGGCGTGCTCCTGCCAGGTCTGGCCGAGGTCCTTGGTGACGTAGACAATGCGCTTGCCCTGGCGCTTTTCGTTGCGGCAGTTGAGCATGAGCGAGCCGTCCTTCAGCTCCACCACCTGACATTCCGAGGTGTCGTGCGGCACGCCCGTGCCGTACACCCAAGTCTTGCCGCCGTCCTTGGAGTAGCAGATGGTGCTCATGCAGCGGTGCGCGGCACCCCTCTCCCAAATCTGCGCGGGGAAGACAATGACGCCCTTGGAGGTGCAGATGCCGTTGCCGGGGCCGGAGAGGACGGTGGTCCACTCCTCCTTCTTCACCTGCCTGGTGGCGTTTATGTGCTCGCTGCTCCAGGTCTTGCCGTCGTCATCGCTGTACACCATCTCCCACTGACCGGTCTCCTTGGGGTCGAACCCGGTCTTGGAGACGCCCAGCGAGGCGCCGCCCTGGAAGTGGCACACCAGGGATTCCATCCACAGGCGGCCCTTCTTGTCCTGGAGGATGCAGGGGTCGCCGTTGCCGTTGGCCGGGCCGGGGCCGGAATCCATGCCCACGTACGGCGTGGTCCAGGTCTGGCCACCGTCCGTGGAGCGCACCACCGCCACGTCGATGTCCGCGCAGAGGTCGCCGGAGTGCACATAGCGCGCATCGAAGCAGCCCACCAGGGTGCCTTTCTGCGTGGTAATCATGCCCGGGATGCGGAAGGACACGCACTCGCGGTCCGCCGCGCCGTCCGCCTGGTTGCCCACGGTCTCGCCGGGCACGGCCACCATGTAGCCGATGCGCTGGGTGATGGCATCGCCCATGGGCTTGAGGGTCTTGCCGCCCACGGTGACGGAGTAGTCGCTGAAGGTGACGGTGCTGCCGACACGGGATTCATCGCTGGGGCAGACATCCACCCAGAGTGCGGTGTCGCCGGATTCCAGCTGATTGTTCTGGGAGCAGGAGATGGTCACGTTGCCGTTCTCGTCCGGCGTACCGGTACCGAAGACCTTGCTGCCGCGGAACGAGGTGCCGTTGTTGTTGCCGGTGCGCAGGGTGATGTTCTTCACCTGGGAAGGCTTGTCCACCTTGAACTGCACCTTGGTGACGGAGGCGGGGTTGGCCGCGCCCTTGGCGTGCACGATGAGACCCACGGCGGGGTTGATGGGGGCACGCTTCAGCAGGGGATAATTCTTGGAATCCGCCAGGTCCACGCCCTCAATCTTCATGTCGCCTGCGTAGATGCCGATGTCGTCCAGCAGAATACCGCCTCTCTCCGCCGTGGTGGCGCAGAAACGCACAGCCGTGGTGCCTTCCGGCAAATCGAGCTTGCCCTCGTACTTGTAGGAGCCCGTGCCCACCTTCTCGATGGTGGTCACCTTTGTCTCGCCCGCATCCGTCTTGGCAAACACCTCCACCTTGAAGGGTTCCTTGCTGGTCCAGCGTTCCATGTGGAACACGCAGGGGGTCTTGCGCGCCAGCTTCTCCGTCAGCTCGAACGTGACGGACTTGTTCTCGCCGCCCATGATGTGCAGGGTGTTCTCGCCGGTGCGGGCATGGCCCTTTATGATTTCTGCATGGCCGTCAGCCGCAGTGAGCGGACCGTACTCGGTGTCCACCTTGGTGAACTTGCCCACTGGTGCCTTCTCAAAGCCCTCGTTGGCCAGCGTTGTTGCGCTTGCCAGCACGGAAAGGATAAACAGTTTCTTCAGCATGCCGCCTTTTTACCACAATGCACCCGCCTATGCAAGAATATCATGCGCGGCAGGGCATGGTGGTGGGTTTACGTCATGTCCGGTCGGCCGCATCATTTTTTCACAAAAAGCAATTTTTGTTCGGCAAAGTGAGCCGTTTCGTGTTTATATGGGGTGTATGAAAATGTGCAAGCACACAATCATCCTGTCGCTCGCGCTGTTTGGGGCGGCGCTGCTGTCCTCCTGCGTGGCCACGCACAACCGGGTGTTCGACTATGGCCGTGAGGGCGAGGGCGTTCTGTTGAAAAGTGAGACAGAGCGCGTCAAGCTCGCCGGGGCAGAGATTCCGATTGTGTGGGCAACCGTGTACCGCGTGGGCGGAAAGCAGTATGTGGCGGGACACCCCGCGCGATTTGTGCGCCGCGGCAAACCCTGCTTCGTGTACCCGTACCAAATCGACAAGACCTATCATGAGGCCAGGCCGGACGAGACCCGCACGCTGTACGGCGAGGTGGAGACCGGCCCCGGCACGGGCTGTCTGGTGCGCACGCAGACCCCGTGGCTGGAGAGCCTGCCGCCCGGCGCCGTGCAACAACAGACCGGCAAGCTGTTCAACCCGGCAGGGGATGCGAGGTATTGCCATAACGGCGTGGTCCTGGTGACATCCGACCTACACGCCTGTTCCGACGCGCTGTGGGCCTACCCGCTGGGAACCGTTCTGGCAGTGGCGGACGTGCCGCTCACCGTTGCCTCGGCCGGCATAGTCGTCGTTGCCCAGGGAGCCATTGCAACCTACCGGGCCATTGCACCAGCCAAAGAGAAGCAGGCAGAAAACTAGCGGCGCGGCTAGCGCTCCTTCTTGGGCAGGTGGGGTTCCAGGGTTTGGCGGCTGATGCGCTCCTGGCGGCGTGCACGCTGGCGTGCCTGGCGCTGCAGGTGGGCCTGCATGGCAAAGGGGCGGTGGTGGTTGTGCACCGGGCGGGAGGAGCCGTCCTCCTCCATGAGGGAGGCCTGCGTGTTGTCCTTGAAGCAGGCATCCAGAATGCCGAGCACGCGCTCCGCGAGCTCCGGGGTGTCGATGGGCACCATGAGCTCCACGCGGCGGTCCAGGTTGCGGCTCATCCAGTCCGCGCTGGCGATGTACACCAGCTTGTCGCCGCCGTTGTGGAAGGAGAAGATGCGGGCGTGTTCCAGGTAGCGGTCCACAATGCTGACGATGCGGGTGGAGGCGCGGCCCTTGGCGGTGCCGGGGTACCAGCAGCAGATGCCGCGCACGTTCAGGCGGATTTTCACGCCGGCCTGGGAGGCGCGCTCCAGGGCCTCCATGATTTCTACATCATTGAGGGAATTCATCTTGGCGCGGATGGCGGCCTTGCCGCCCTGCCGCGCGCGCTGCGTCTCCGCCTCAATCAGCTCCAGCAGGCGCTGCTTCATCATGGCCGGCGACGGATAGATGCGGCGGAACTCCATGAGCCGCGTGAGTCCCGTCACGGAGTTGAACAGCTGCGAGGCATCCGCCCCCAGCTTGTCGTCGCAGGTCAGCAGGGAGAGGTCGCTGTAGATGCGGGCGGTGTCCTCGTTGTAGTTGCCGGTGCCGAAATGGCAGTAGCGGCGCAGCCCGGTGGGTTCCCGCCGCACAATCATGGCGATTTTCGCGTGGGTCTTGAAGCCCTTCACGCCATACACCACCTGCACGCCGGAACGCTGCAGGCGCTCTGCCTGCGCCAGGTTCAGGCGTTCGTCGAAACGCGCCTTGAGCTCCACCAGCACGGTGACCTGCTTGCCGGATTCCGCAGCGCGGCACAGCGCGGCGATGAAGCGGGAGTTGGACGCGGTGCGGTAGAGGCTTTGCTTGATGGCGATGACATCCGGATCCGCGGCGGCTTCCTCGATCAGGCGCACCACGGGCTCGTAGCTCTCGTACGGGTTGTGGATGAGGATGTCGCCCTGCGCGATGTTGTCGAACATGGAGACGGCGGGATCCACGCTGGCGGGCCAGCTGGGTGTCCAGGATTCCACCTTGAGCTGGTCGTTGCCCGACTCGAACGCCATGCGCCCGAAATCCACCAGGCGCAGCAGCCCCGGCACGCGGTACGTGGAGTTGCCGTCCGCTCCCACCAGCGCCTGCAGACGCACCACCAGGTGGTCGGGTGCATCCTGCGGCAGCTCCAGGCGAACACAGTCGGAGAACTTGCGCGCCACCAGCACCTCCTCCATCTCGCGGGCGAAGTCGCCGCCCTCTTCCTCCGCCACGGCGATATCGCCGTTGCGGGTCACGCGGAAGGGCGTGCAGCCCGCCACTTCCTCGCCGGGCAGCAGGTAGCCGATGAAGCGCGCCGCCAGCTCCTCCAGCATCACATAGCCGCGGTCCTCCAGGGATGAGACGTGGATGCGGCGCGGCAGCGTTTCCGGCAGGGTGACCGCCACGATGCGCGTGGTATCTGGAGAGGCCTTGTCTCGCAGCTCCACCGCCAGCACCAAGCTCAGGTTCGGCAGCACGGGCGGCGTCTCCACCTCCATGGCCAGCGGCGTGAGCAGCGGCGCCACATTCGCGTTGAAATATTTTTCCAGGTCGCCCAGCTGGATTTCCTCCAAATCGTCCAGAGCCAGCGGATGCAGACCCGCCTCGCGCATCAGCGGCAGGAGCTCCCCGCTGAAGAGCTTGTACTGGTCCTCCACCATGGCGTTGGCGCGCACGCGGATGCGCGCCAGCTCGTCCGTGGGGGAAAGCCCGGTAAGCTCCGGGCGGTTCTTTCCGGCGCGCTGCACCAGCATCAGCCCGCCCACGCGAACCTGGAAGAACTCGTCCAGGTTGCTGGCGGTGATGGAAAGGAACTTCACGCGCTCCAGCAGCGGCAAATCCTGCCGCTGCGCCTGGTTGAGCACCCGCTGGTTGAACTCCAGCCATGATATTTCCCTGTTGATAAACATGCGCCGTCCCTTTCTAGGTGAACGTTCACTCTACCACACCGCGCCCCCATCCGTCAAGCTTGACGCGCGGCAGCGATATGTCTATACTGGCGGCATGAACCATTATGCGCTCATCTTGGCGGGAGGAAGCGGGACGCGGTTTTGGCCGCTCTCGCGCAATGCGAAGCCCAAGCAGCTGCTGGACCTTTTCGGGCAGGGAACCATGCTCTGCCAGGCCATCGACCGCTTGAAGGGCATCGTGCCGCCGGAGAACATCTTCATTCTCACCAACCACCTGCAGGAGGCGGAGGTGCGCCGGCAGGCGGCAGAATTGCCGGCGGAGAACATTGTGGCGGAACCCGCACGGCGCGACACCGCGCCCGCCGTCTCGCTGGGCGTGGGGCTCATCGCCGCGCGCGACCCGCAGGCCAGCATGATCATCATCCCCAGCGACTCGCTCATCCTGGACACGCCGGCGTTCCAGGCGCTGGCGCAGGATGCGCTGAACCTGGCGGACCGCGAGGCTGCGCTCATCACCATCGGCATCAAGCCCACGTGGCCGTGCCCGAGCTACGGCTACATCGAGCGCGCGGAAAAGCTCGACGACCCCGCGCTCACCCACAACTGCTACGAGGTGGTCCGCTTCCGCGAGAAGCCCGATTCCGCCACCGCGGAGCAATACCTTGCCAGCGGCAACTTCTCCTGGAACGCGGGTATGTTCATCTGGAGCGTGCCGCATGTGCGCCAACAGCTGGCCGCCCACGCGCCGGAGCTGGCCGGATTCATCGACCGCCTGAGCCGGGCCGCGGACGCACCACAGTTCATCCGCGACGAGTTCCCTAAGCTCACGCCCATCTCCATCGACTTTGCCCTGCTGGAAAAGGCGGACCGCGTGCTCAACTTTGAGGCCACCTTCGACTGGGACGACGTAGGCTCTTGGATATCAGTGGGTAAGTACCTTCCCAAGCAGGAGAGCAGCAACGTCTCCAACAGCCCGCTCAGCACCGTCAGTTCCACCAATAACATCGTTTTCACCGATTCCTGCAAGCGCGTGGCCCTGGTGGGCGTGGACGACCTGATTGTGGTGGACACCGGGGACGCCCTGCTGGTGGCTCGCCGCAGCGAGGCCGACAACATCAAGAAAGTCGTCTCCACCCTCCCGGACGAATTGCTGTAATCCCCCGCACCGTCAGGCGCGCGAGCTTTTCAAATTGTAAATTGTCAATCGTAAATTGTAAATTCAGATGCATCCCGCCCTAGGCATTGATTTCGGGCAAGCGCGCATAGGCATAGCGGCCACCGATGCGTGCGGCATTCTGGCGCACCCGGTGGAAAGCATCCATCTGGACCGCACGGAGCCGCTGGAGCGCATTGCCCGGCTGGTGGCGGAACGCGGCATCCGCACGCTGGTGCTGGGTCTGCCGCTGCGGCTGGACGGCACGGAGGGGACGGCGTGCGAGAAGGTGCGGGCGTTCGGCGAGAAGCTGCGAGCGCGCCTGCCGGAGCTGCCGCTCGTCTATGTGGACGAGTTCCTGACCACCACGGTGGCGCAGGAGAAGCTGCACGCCGCCGGGAAGAAAGCCAAGGATTTCCGCCCCATCATCGATCAGGCCGCCGCCGTGGAAATCCTCAACAACTGGATGGGTTCCGCCACCTAACGCACCGCCGCCATGAACCAACGCCTGCCGCACATCGATATCCTGAAAGGCGTGGCCATCATCCTAGTCGTGCTCTACCATTTGGACCGCACGCGCTTCTACACGGGGTATCTGGGCGTGGACATCTTCTTTGCGGTGTCGGGCTACTTCCTGCTGAAGGACTACGCACTGTGCAAGGATGAGACCGGCTTCAGCCTGGGGGGCAGGCTGCGGAAGCGGGCGGGGCGCCTGTTCCCGCCGCTCGCGGTGCTGCTGGCGGCCACCTTGGCACTGTCCTGCGGCCTGTGCTACTACGGGGACACGCTGGTGGCGGCGGAAACGGGGCTGTGCGCGCTGCTGGGCGTGGCCAACGTGTACCTGGACTACTGTGTGGGGGATTACTTCTCCCATGAGGCGCTGCACAACCCGCTGGTACACCTCTGGTTCCTATCCGTGCTGATGCAGGCTTTGCTGCTGTTCGGCGCGTTGGTGAGCATCACGCGCGGCATGCTGCGGCGGGCGTGGCAGCGCGGTGCGCTTTTGGTGCTGGTAGCCGCGGCATCGTATGCGCTTGGCCATGTGGCGTGGGATACGGGACAGCCATGGGGCTACTACACCACCTGCTCACGCTTGTGGGAGTTCGCCCTCGGTGGCCTGGCGCCTTGGATTTTCACCGGGCGTGAAGGCAACAGAATACAGCGCATGTGGACCGCGACGGCAGCATGCGGAGTTCTCCTGCTTTCACAGGTGCCGGGGTTGCTTGGCGGCCTGGCGGATTTGGCGGCGGTGGCGGCGGCGTGCGTGCTTATCCGCACCGGGGATTCACTGCCGGGTGCGGCATCTCTTTGCGGCAGGGCGCTTGGCGGGCTGGGCCGCGCCTCGTACTCAGTGTACCTGTGGCACATGCCGCTGATCTTCTTCTTCAAGTACTTGGTGGAAAAGCAGCCGTACAGCTGGGACCGCATAGCGCTCATTCCGCTGAGCCTGCTGCTTGGGTACGGCATGTACCTGCTGGTGGAGCGGCGGCGGTGGAAACAGTCGGCGGCGTGGGCGGCGTACGGCCTCGTCCTGGTCCTGCACCTGGCGGCGGTGGCCACCCGCGGCGGCGCGGAATACCTGCACCGCGCGGCATACGCCCAGGCCGTGAACTCCGACACCTACGAGCGCACGGCCTACCGGGGCGACGCCCTGCTGCACGATTTTCCCGCCGCGGAGCTGCACAACTTCCGTGAAGTGCGCTTTCCCCACACCTCGCTCTGGAAAATCCTGTTCGACCGCACGGGAGCCGCCGTGGAGCCTGAAAGCGAAATCGACCTCCTGGGCAATCCCGGCGGCACGCCGGAGTTCATCTTGATAGGCGACAGCCACGCAGGCTCCCTCTCCTACGGTTTCAACAGCGTGGGCAGGGAGCGCGGCTGGTGCGGCGTGTTCCTCAACCCGTACGTCATTCCCGCGTATGCGGATTGCGAGTTTGAATACAGCCACCTCCAGGCCATCCCCTACAAGCGTTCCATTGACAGCCTGCTGCACTGGCTCAACGCGCACCCGGAGCTGCACACCGTGGTGGTGGCCCAAAACTGGGGTCTGCGGATGGAATGTGTCGCGGAGCTCATGCAGGCGCCGCCGGACCAGGCGCCGCAACTGCTGCGCGAGGCCGTCATCGAGTATTTTCGCCTGCTGAAGTCCACGGGCAGGCGGATCGTCGTCTTGGATGATGTCCCGCGCTTCTACTTGTTCAACGTGTCCGAGTTATACCGCAACCTCATCCTGGGCCGCCCCGTTCCACCTCAGATGGTCAGCCGGGAAAAGGAGGATGTGGAGAGCCGGAACCGGTTTTTCGCCGAGCTGTTTGCCGAGCTGCTGGAGCGGGGCTACTGCGATGCCGTGCTACACCAGGCGCCCGCGCTGGAGCGGGATGGGCGCTACTGCGCCATCATCGACCGCCAAATCATGATGAAGGACGACAACCACCTGAACGCCGTGGGCGCGGAGCGTGCCGTGCGCAGCTTTGCAGACGAGTTCCAGGCCATCCTGCACCGCGCCGCAGATTCCGGCAAGTGAGCCCTACCGCACGCGCAGCAGGGTGACAATGCCGATGTTCTTCACGCCCTTGGCCTGGCGCAGGGCGTGGGCGCACGCACGGGTGGTGGCGCCCGTGGTGTACACGTCATCCAGAATCAGCACATTGGGCGGCAGGGTGCGCGAGCCGTCGGCATAACCAGGCAAGAGGGAGTATGCCTTGTAGGCGTTCCTCATGCGTTCCGTGGCGGAGAGGTTGGTCTGGCTGCGGATGCCCGTGTTGACGCGCTGCAGGGGATGGATGATGGGCATGGGGCGCAGCTTCACCAATTCGTCCGCCAGTTCCTGCGCCTGGTTGTAGCCGCGGGAGAAGAGTTTGCTTTGCGTGACGGGAACGGGTACGAGCGCCCAGTCCGTTGTGTCGGAAAGCATGTGGTTAAACTCCCACAGCTCCGCCAGCACGGGCGCCAGCGCCCGCGCCAGGTGCGTGTGCTTGTGGTACTTTAAATCATGCACCAGGTCGAGCGTGGTGTCGTTCTCATACAAAGCGGAGCGCGCGAAGGTGAACGGGCGCGGCTTGTTGCTGCAGGCCTCACAATGGTAGGGGTTCGCCTGGTTGCCGGCCACGGGCGCACCACAGTACATGCACACAGGCTTGGGTACGCGCTCCAGCGAGTGCAGGCACACCGGGCACAGGGTGGCTTGCGATACCTCACCGCACAGCTGGCAGGTGTTGGGGTAGATCCAGTCCAGCATAAAACTCTCTCCTCCCCCGCGCCGTCAGGCGCGCATTATTCAAAATAGTACCTAGTACCTCGTAAATAGTAAATCCTACTTGCGGTGGCGCTGCAGGAATTCGCGGGCGGCGTTGCCGTAGGCTATGGCGGCGGAGTTGTAGGGGTCGTGCTCCAGCACGGTCTTGCCGAAGCTGGGGGCCTCGCCCACGCGCACGGAACGCGGGATGACGGTCTTGTACATCTGCTTGGACAGGTTCTGCTCCACCTGGGAGATGACCTCGTTGGCCAGCTTGGTGTTGCTGTACATAGTCATGATCACGCCCTCGTGCACTAGCTTGGAGTTGGCGCCGCCCTCGCGTATCTGCTGCATCACATACAAGATTTTGGAAAGGCCGTCCAGGCTCAGGAACTCGCACTGCATCGGCGTCAAAACCTCATCGCACGCGCAAAGGGCCGCTGTCATCAGCACACCCAGCGACGGCGGCGTGTCCAGGAACACGAAGTCGAATGCGTCCGCCTTGCGGATGCCCTCCAGCGCGTCCCGCAGGCAGCTCATGTGCGTGCCGGACTGCGTGAGCTCCACTTCCACGCCGGAAAGATCCATGTGGGAGGGCACCAGCCACAAATTCTTGCGCCCGGTCTCCATTATCAGGTCCTCCAGCATCTTCTCCCCAATCAGGGCTTGGTAAAGGCTTTGCGAGCTATCCGCCTCCACGCCCAGGGCGGAGGTGGCGTTGGCCTGGGAATCCGTGTCCACCAAAAGGACGCGCTTCCCGCGCTTGGCAAGCGCAGCGGCCAGGTTCACGGCGGTGGTGGTCTTACCCACCCCGCCTTTCTGGTTGGCTATGGCAACAACTTTCACGGCGGCTATTCTAGCAGCGGGCACTTGCCAAGGCAAGGCGATATTGTGTTGGCAGGCACAGCCGCGTGTGGTATCATGCCTGCATGGATACAACGGATGAGCTGGTGGCCGCCGCACGGCAGCTGAGCCGCGAGATGGAGGCCCTGGAGTTCACCGCCCCCGTGGCGTACACCTACAACCCGCTGGAGTACGCTTGGGCAGGGCATGAGGCCTACATCCGCAAGTTTGGGCAAGGCCCCAAGGATGTGCTTTACCTGGGCATGAACCCCGGGCCGTTCGGCATGGCGCAAACCGGCGTGCCCTTCGGCGAAATTGCGGCGGTGACGCTCTGGATGGGCATCTCGGCGGCGGTGGGCACGCCTCCCGCCATGCATCCCAAGCGCCCGGTGCAGGGATTCGCCTGCCCGCGGTCAGAGGTGAGCGGCCGCCGCCTGTGGGGCTTGTTCGAGGAGATGTACGGCCCCGCGGAAAACTTCTTTGCACACGCCTACGTGGCCAACTACTGCCCGCTGATTTGGATGAGCGAGACCGGCGCCAACATCACCCCCACCCAGCTGCCCAAGGAGCAGGCCGCCCAGATAGACGCCGCCTGCCGCCGCCATCTGGTGCGCCTGATAGAGGTGCTGCAGCCGCGCTGCCTGGTGGGCGTGGGCGCATACGCCCTCAAACAGCTGGAGCTCGCCGCTGCAGAGCTCCCCGGCCGAGAGATGGTGCTGGGCACCATCCTGCATCCCAGCCCCGCCAGCCCCGTCTCCAACAAGTTCTGGCCGGAACGCCCCCGCGAGCAAATACGCGAGATTTTGACCAAGGCAGAGCTGCCGCTGGCATAATTTACAATTTGGGAAATTCGCGCACCGCGTGCGGCGCGGTAGCGTGCCAGATTCGTGCGAGGCGCAGGACTGCTTCGTCCAGCTCCGCGCAGCGGGATTGGATGTCCGCGCAGGACCACCAGGCGAGGTCGTCGGACTCGTCGGAGATGGCGAATCTCTCGTGCGGGGCCTGCATGAGGAAGCGGATGTCGTAGTGGAAATGGGCGGGCTCGCCTTTTGCGGGGCGGTCGGGGATGGGGTGGATATCCACGTCCATGATATCCGCGGAGAGCGGGCGGATGCCCTGAATGCCGCTCTCCTCCTCGGCCTCCCGCAGCGCCACGCGCAGCACGTCGGGATCACCATCGGCGTGGCCACCGAGCTGCATCCAGCGTTTCAGGTTGCGGTGCAGCGTGAGCAGGGCCTTGTCGCCCGCGGGGTTGAGCAGCCAGGCCGACCCCGTGATATGCCCTTGCAGGCAAGTGCGGCAGAAGCAATCCGGCGTGGAAGAAACGAACTCCAGGATGCGCGCGGCCACATCCCGCCGCTCCGCATGGGAAGCGGCGTAGCGGGTGAGCATCTCGCAAAGCGCATACCTGTGGTCCGTGGGAGGCATCATGACGCGGAGATTATACCGCCGCAAACGCAGATGGCAAGATTAGTATTGTCAAGGACAAGCGGATTATGTTAGAATGCAACGCGTGAAGGCGAGAAAGCCCACATCCCCGTGCCGCATATTGAAGCGGACCGCCCAGCTTGCCCTGCTGTGCGGATTGAGCCTTTGTGTAGTTTCCTGCGGCACGCTCAACAGCGTGACCAACGGCTTGACCAACGTGGTGCGCTCCGTGGCCAGGCTGCCAGGGCAGATTGTCAACTCCGTACTGTAACAGGGGTTACTCTCCCTCTTGGAACTCCACGCCCAGCAGGCAAATGTCATCGTCCTGCGGAGCGTTGCCCGTGAATTGGCGCATGGTGTCCAGCGCGGTGTCCAGCAAGCCCTTGACATCCTGCGGGCGCCGGGCGGAGAGGGCATCCATGATGCGCTGGGCGCCGAGCTCGTCGCCATCAGCGTTGCGCGCCTCGGTGATACCATCGGTATAGAGCATGAGCTTCATGCCGGGTTCCAGGCGGATTTCACTCTCGCGGAACATGGCGTTTTCAATGAGGCCAAGCGCGGGCGAACGTGGAATGGGCGGCAAATACGCGCGCCCGTCCGGCATCTGGATGACGGGGGCGGGATGCCCAGCACCGGAGAGCGTGAGGCGCTTCTTGTCCAAATCCAGGTACACGTAGCATGCGGAGGCGAACATGGTGATGTTGGCCTGCGTGAAGATGCGCGACATCTGGCGGTTGAGCGAGGAAAGCAGCAGGCCGGGCGTATCCGCCAGGTTGGCCACCTGCTCCATGAGCCCGCGCAGCATGGAGGCGATGAGCGCCGCGCGCACACCGTGCCCCATCACGTCGCAGATGATCATGCCCAAGCCCGACTGGCCGATGGGGAACACCTCGAAACAGTCGCCCGCCACACCGGTGGAGGGCATGTACACCTGGTGGAAATGGGCACGGCGCACGGTGCCGTCCTCCAGCTTCCACACGCGGTCCGGAATGCTGACGGGCTGAAGCGCCTGCTGCACCTCGCGCGCCAGGTCGATTTCCTTTTCCAGCGCGCGGTTGCGCTCGTCCAGCTTGCCGGCAATATCGCGGTAGCGGTGCTGCGTTTCGATAATCTCCGTGACATCCGATGAAATGCCGACGATGCCCTTGACGGAGCCGTCCGATGCATACCAGGGGAATTTGGAGATGCGGGTCCAGGTGGAGTGGCCCTCCTTCCAGGGCTCGCGGTGGATGCGGTTGGTGATGGGCCTTCCGGTGGCCATGATGTCGCGCTCCTCGTTGCGCGCAACGGAACTCATGGCCGCATCAAAGAAATTCTCGTCGCGGCTGCCGATGAGGTCGGATGGCGTGCGCACATGCATCTTGCGCGCGGTGGCCTCGTTCGCAATCACAAAGCGGGATTCGCGGTTCTTGAAGTAGATGCTGTCCGGCAGGTAGTTAATCAGCGTGCGGAAGAGGTCTCGGTCCTCCATGGCGTGCAAATCCGCCATCTTGCGGCGCGTGATGTCCACCCACACACCCACCAGGCGCACCGGCTTGCGGTCGTCTCCCTGCTCCAGCAGGCCGTTCACGCGAATCCAGCGCCAGCTGCGGGAGCGCAGGTTGAGCAGGCGCACCTCCACACGCAGCGGCGCGGAACCGGGGCTGCGCAGGAAGCGCTGCACGGCGGCGCGGAAAAACTGGCGGTCCTCTGCGTGGATGGTGAGGTCCGTTTCCGTGAAGATGTTGGGTGCCCACTCGGTCAAGGGCAGGCCGAGCATGCGCATGCATTGCTCCGTGTAATAGATGTGGCCGTCCTCAATTTCCCAGCAGTACGCACCCTCCTCTGCGGCACGCAACGCCTTGCGCACCATCTCCCACTTGAACACGCCGTGCACGGTCTTGCCGTCGCCGGACGCACTGCCGCTCTCATCACTCATTCCCTCCATTTAACCACGCCTGCCCTCGTTTTTCAAGGGCGGAATTTCAAAAATTAACACAAAACCCCTCCAACATTGTTCTTGATTTTTCCCTGCCGCGCGCGTAAAATACGCGCGCCGGGGTGTTACCAAGCCCCGCCATGCGCTATGTCCCAAGACAATCTTCAACATATCGAGCAGAACTACATGTGCGACCCCGACGCCGACGGCGGGTTCGTCTACACCACGGTGGAGGCCGCCATCAACTGGGTGCACAAGTACTCCCTGTGGCCCATGCCCATGGGCACCTCCTGCTGCGCCATCGAATACATGGCCGCATCCTGCTCCCGCTACGACATTTCCCGCTTTGGTTCGGAAGTGAACCGCTACGCGCCGCGCCAGGCGGACTTCATGTTCATCTGCGGCACCATCACCTACAAGATGGCCATGCTGGTGCGCCGCATCTGGGACCAGATGCCCGCGCCCAAGTGGTGCATCGCCTGCGGCGCCTGCGCCTGCTCCGGCGGCATGTTCCGCAGCTACTCCGTGCTGCAGGGCGTGGACAAGATTGTGCCGGTGGACGTGTACATCTCCGGCTGCCCCCCGCGCCCGGAGGCCCTGCTCCAGGGGCTCATCACCCTGCAGGACAAGATCATGGCCACGGACCACCCGCTCAAGGACTTCTTCAAGACGCACGACCTGCGCGAGGCGCAGAACGCCGCCTCCGTGCCCACCGACGTCATTCTCGACTAACCCCCACCCTTGCACGCCATGCCAAAACCCACCCTTACCGAACTTCAGAACGCCGCGGCCGACAAGCTGTGCGCGCATTTCCCGCAGCTGGGCCGCAAGGAATTCCGCGGCGACATCACGCTGACCGTCCAGCCGGACGACCTGGTGCGCGTGATGACCTACGCCAAGGAGGCCTGCGGGTTCGACATGCTCGTGTGCGTGTCCTCCGTGGACAACCTGGGGCAGGAGCCGCGCTTTGAGGTGAACTACACCATCACCCAGGCGGAAACCGGCGCCAACATGCTGGTGCGCTGCCCCGTGGGCGGCGAGGAACCCTCCGTCCCCAGCGTGGTGCCCGTCTGGGCCTCCGCCGACTGGCTGGAGCGCGAGCAGTACGACCTCATGGGCATCGACTTCGCCGGTCACCCGGACCTGCGCCGCATCATGATGTGGGAGGGCTACCCCTACCACCCGCTCCGCAAGGACTTCCCCGTGCAGGGCAAGGAGTTCGAGCAGGCCGGCATGGCCTTCACCCAGGTGGCCCCCACCGCAGGCGGCCCCTTCACCACCGCTCCCGGAAACACCGCCGGCGAGCGCGAACCCCATCCCCGCGCCTGATTTTCAACTCTTTACGAATGCTCGGCGGGTCTTACCCGCCGAGCTTCATTTTCTTCCAATATGCAACTTTCACCCGATAGCGACCCCGTTGCCCGCGCCCAGGCGTGGGTGGGTGATGCCGTGCTCGCGCTCTATGTGCGGGAGTGGATTCTCTCCTTCAAGGGAGAGATTGACGGTGATTTCTTTGTGGAGGTGACCAGCAACAACTTCCTCCGCCTCACCGGCAACGCCACCGGGGTGGAAGCCCAGATTGGCCGCATCTACAAGGCAGATGGCCTGGCTGCCGCCTACGCCTGGATTGACGAGAACCTGCGCCCCAAGATGGAGCAGCGCCTCCACGCCCGCCGCTCCGTTCATCCCCACCACAACAAGCGCTGAGGGAAGTCTGTCTACCCGGCATCCCTTTGTGCTTCTACAGTTTTTGGAATGCTGCATCCCTAATGAATCTGGGGAATCGCTGATATTGAAAACATTAGGGATGTTGAGATTAATTCCGGAGTCTCGTCGCACGTATAGGACATGCATCGTTTTTCATACTGGCGAAGAAAAATTGCCTTGACATCTGTATTAGAACTAATGTAGTCTGGCGACTCCTTCGGGGTATAAGCTCGCCCATCACCAACACAGAAACCGAAAATAACAATGAAAAAGACACTGACACTGCTGACCCTGCTGGGGGCGACAGCCGCGGCACCGCTGAACGCCAAGGAATACTGGGCGGATGGGGTGACATTCGACAAGATGACCAAGACGGCCACGGGGGCGTACACCTCCTACAAGCACAATTCCGTTTCCGGACCTGATGCAGCGATGTGCTGGGCGGCAGCGGCATCCAACCTGATAGCCTGGTGGCAGGACCGTACAGAGGAGAACGGCGCCATCATCATCCCGGACGGCACGCCGCGCGGCTACGATGTGTGGGAGACCGTGCGCACCCTCTGGGTCAACCAGGGCGGCTGGGCACCCGCCACCATCCAACACTGGATACACGGCGAAACCATCTCCTGCGGCTATGCTTCCCGCAGCTCCGACGGCTACAATTTCAACGGCTATTACAACCGCATCTCCGGCGCGGCGTTCGGCATCAGCAACTACCACTCCTATTCCGATTTCGAGCCGGAGGGCGCGCTCATCAGCACCTACTGCGTTTCCTCCCACGGTTTCGCGGGCGCTTCCAAGTGGTTGGCGGACGGGTTTGACAACGGCGACGTGTTCGCCTTCGCCACGGACCTGCACGTCATGACCGTCTACGGCGTGAACTACAACGAGAAAACGGGCACGGTGGACGATTTCTACTGGACCGACAACAATAACTCCAACGACAACTATCCCAAGGACCGCTTGATTGCCGGCACGGCGTGGGACAACGGAACGGACGGCGAGCAGATGTATGTGTACGGCGCGGGCAACGACAAGGTGCGCTACCTGTACGGCATCCACACCACGGGCATCCATTTCACGGACTACGATGTGGTGCGCAACGCCGAGCGCAAGGACGAGATGTTCTCCCACTACTGCAACATCATTATGGAAGATGGTGAGAGCTTTGAGCTGGAGTACGACCTGCGTGATGCCAACGCCGCGGACAGCCCTGTCCTGCCCTACGTCTACACGTATGATGGGAATGAGGTGAAAGAAAAGAAGCACATCACCACAGGTGATGTATTCCTGCGCAACGGTTCCCTCTCTATGGTGAGCTGCGCAGAGGGGCGCGAGAAACTGGATGGCGGCGGTGCCGTTTCAGGTTCTATTGTCTTTGAAGATACCGAGCAGGCGGGAGCCACCCGCACGCTTTCCGTTCAGCGTACTGCCACCATTGCCAAGGAAATCAAGATAGCCGCTGCCAACGGCAACGAGTTGGAGGTGACGGGCAGCAACACTGCAACCTTCGGCAAACTTACGGGCGAGGGCAACTTGGACAAGACCGGCACAGGTACCGCTGAGGTCACGCAAACCGTGAGCCTGAAAGGCGCCGTCAATGTGGAGGAAGGCCGCTTCGTCTTCGGTGAAAGTGCCACCCTTGGCGGGGAAACGGTGCTCAATGTGTTCTCTACGGGTCGGGTGGAAAGCAAGTCTGGGTCATCCGCCTCCCTCACCCTTGATGCAGGCATCCACACCAACGACGGCGCGATCACCCTGACGACAACGGTGAACACAGGGGCCACCCTCAAGGGTAGCGGCACCTTCGCAGCCGTTACCGTGGCCGGCGGCACGCTCATCGTGGGCAACTCCCCCGGCCAGCAGACCTACACGGGCGACCTTGCCGTGACCCTGGGTGACATCGTGTTCAGCGTGGACGGTTGGAACGCAGCCGACGGAAACAACTCAGGTTGGGGCCGGGGCGTCTATTCCAATATCAACATGGGCAACAACGACCTCACGCTCGGCGCAGACAGCAGAATCTGCATCAATCTGGGCAACAATGCCCTCACGGAATTGATAAGCGGCCAGGAGGGCAACTTCTCCATGGACATCGTCGCCGGGATTGACAACGTAGATGTATTCAACTCCACCCTGCTGGATCAGCTTGCCTTGCAAACGCATTTCTTCGCCGCTGCCGAAGAAGGAGCCTCCACCGGGGCACTGGCCGCCGGCAGCAGCCTGGACAGCTACCTGCGCAACATGCAGTACAGCATGAACGGCGGCGTACTTACGCTGAAAGGCAGTTACGGAACGGCGAGCTCCGTTCCGGAACCCACCACCGGCACGCTGAGTCTGCTGGCCCTGGCAGCCCTCTGCACCCGGCGCAGGAGAAAGTAACCCCCTACCATAGAAAATCAAACCCACGCCCCGCCCGGCACATCGCCAGGCGGGGCATATTTCTCCCAATGTGCTACTTTCACCGTATGTTTGTATCAATATAACCAAAAGCGAGCGGCGGTCGGCTTGCAAGCGTGGGAAGGTTGTGGTAAGGTGGGGAAATGGAGCGGTTGACACAGGCAATGGTTGGCGGCGCGGTGGCGCTGGCATTGGCGGCATGCACGCAGCACCACGCCTTTGAGCCGTACAAGGGCTACAAGATGGCTCCGTACACGGTGCGCGGCAACCATTTCGTGCCCATGGGGATAGATGCCGCCCTGCGGTACGACCAGTGCGGCGTGGCCTCTCACTACGAGGCGGACGGCGACCGCGGCGCCATTGGCCAGCGGTTGTACAAGGATCAACTGTATGCGGCGCACCGCACGCTTCCCCTGCCCTGCATGGTGCGCATCACCAACCTCTCCAACGGGCGCAGCGTGGTGGCGCGCGTGGCGGACCGCGGGCCGTATATCGCCGGACGTCTCATCGACGTCAGCAGCCTGGTGGCCAAGCAATTGGGATTCCACGGCAAGGGTCTGGAAAACGTGCGCGTACAGGTGCTATCCGTGGGCGACGGCCCGTACCGCCGCACCGCACAGGGCAATTGAGACCCTAGTCGTTCATGCTCTTGCGGCCCTGCATGGCGCGCATGAGGGTAACGGCATCTGCATGGCTGAGTCCGGCTCCTGCGGGCATGCCTTGGGCAATCCGTGAAACGCGGCAATCGAGTGGTGAAAGCTGGTTGGCAAGGTAGAGCGCGGTGGCCTCACCCTCCACATCGCTGCCCACGGCCAGCACCACCTCGCAGCCGGGGCGGCAGCCCACGCGCTGCAGCAGCTTGTCAATGGAAAGGTCCTCCGGCATCACGCCGTCCAAGGGGGAAATTTTGCCGCCCAGGCAATGGTAGAGCCCGTGGAACGCGCCGGAGCGCTCAATGGGCAGCACATCCGTGGGTTGCTCCACCACGCACAGCAGGTTGGTGTCGCGCGCGGGATCGCTGCAGGCGGCGCAAGTCTCGCCGTTGGGAGCAAAGAACCCGCATTCCGGGCAGGTGGAGACGGTGTCGGCCGCCTGCACCAGGGCGGCGGCGAGGGAGCGGGCATCCTGCCTGCCCTGCTGGAGGAACCAAAGGGCGAGGCGCTCCGCGCCGCGGCTGCCCACGCCAGGCATGCGCTTGAGGGAGGAGATGAGCTCCAGCACGGCAGATGGGTATTCCTGCGGCTTCATGGGAGGTAGGGCCGCAGGAAGCGGTAGTACAGGGATTTCACCAACGGCTTAAGCTCCACACCCAGCCAGGCCAGCAGCACGCACAGAATCGGCGCGCCCATGTTCAACACGCCGTGCCACAGCACGCACAAAACCCCCGGCAGCGCCAGCGCCACCAGCGCCAGCAGCGCATACAGCGCCCGTTGCACAAACAACTTCTCCCGCAGCAGCAGCAGGGAAATATACAGCGTGACCAACACGCAGATACAGAAGATGCCGCCCATGCCCAGCAAATCCTCCTGTGCCTCCAGCGCACTCATGTAGAACGGCGAGCCTGCCAGGAAGCGCACCTGCTGCAACTCCAGCTCGTCCACCACCCCGCACCGCATGAGCAGCAGCACCAGCGCCAGCACACAGAGGCTCAGCGCTGCCCACTCCAGCAGCAGGCGGTCCCAGCTCCCACGCCGCCGCGCCGGGGCCAGATAGTCCACCAGCCGTGCCACGCGCGCCTTGAAGGAGTCTGGGATTCGGGGAGACATGCGGGTGGGTGGCGCCGCCGTTTACTCGGAGAAGCGCTTGACGACGAGGGTGGCGTTGTGACCGCCGAAGCCGAAGGAGTTGCTGAGCGCCACATCCACCTTGTGCGCGCGTCCCTGGTTGGGGCAGACGTCGAGGTCGCACTCGGGATCCTGGTTGAACACGTTGATGGTGGGCGGAATGAAATTGTCCTGGATGGCCTTCACGCAGGCAATAAGCTCCACACCGCCGGCCGCACCCAGCAGGTGGCCGGTCATGGACTTGGTGGAGCTGACCACCAGGCTGTCCTTGGCGTGCGCGCCGAACGTGCGCTTGATGGCCTTGACCTCACAGACATCACCCATGCTTGTGGAGGTGCCGTGGGTGTTGATGTAGTCCACCTGTTCCGGTTTGACGCCGGCGTGCTGCATGGCAGACTCCATGCAGCGGCTGGCGCCTTCGCCCTCCGGCATGGGGGAGGTCAGGTGGTAGGCGTCGCAGCTCAGGCCGTAGCCCGCCAACTCCGCATAAATCTTCGCCCCGCGGGCGAGTGCGTGCTCCAGGGTTTCCAGCACCACCACCGCCGCGCCCTCGCTCATCACAAAGCCGTCGCGGTCCACATCATACGGGCGGGAAGCCGTGGCGGGGTCGTCGTTGCGGGTGGAAAGCGCGCGCATGTTGCCGAATCCGGCCAGGCCGATGAGCTCCACCGGGGCCTCGGAGCCACCGCAAAGCATCACGTCGGCATCCCCGAACTTCATGATGCGCCAAGCCTCTCCAATGGAGTGGTTGGAAGTGGCACAGGCGGTGGAGATGCTCATGTTGGGCCCGCCGAATCCGTATTCCATGGCCACCAGGCCGCTGGCCATGTTGGTAATCATGTACGGAATGCAGAAGGGGGAGACACGCCGCGGACCGGATTCCAGCATCATCCGCATGTTCTCGCCGTGGATGCGCAGCCCGCCAATGCCGGAGCCGATCATCACGCCAATGCGGGTCAGATCCTCCTTCTCCGGCTCCAGCGCGGCATCCTCCACCGCCTGAACGGCGGCGGCCATCGCCAGCTGCTCAAAGCGGTCACAGCGGCGCGGGGCCTTGGGGTCCTTCTTGAAATACGGCGCGGGGTCGAACTCCCGCACCTGACCAGCCACGCGGGCCTGTACTTCAGAGGTGTCAAAGGTGTCCACCAGACGTATCCCGGAGCGGCCTTCCTTCATAGCCGCCCAGGTTTCATCCACGCTCAGGCCGAGGGGCGTCACAGCGCCCATCCCGGTGATTACGATTCGTCGTTCTGCCATGGCTGCCTACAATCATACCCTCCGTCACGCGGACCGTCAAGCCCAAACGCTAACGCCCAAGTGGGCTCCAAATGGCCGAATGCGCTTGACATGCAGGAAGCGGGAAGTTATCCTCCGCGCGCATGCTAAACGGCATCGACGAGTTTCTGGGCGGGTTCAGCGGATTCCTTTGGGGCTATATCCTGCTGTTCTGCCTGTTGGGTACGCACCTGTATTTGACGCTGGTGCTGCGCTTCCCGCAGCGCTACCTCTTCCGTGCGATGTCCTACTACTTCAAGCGCAGCGGCGAGGGGCACATCTCCCACTTCGCCTCGCTCATGGTGTCGCTGGCGGCCAACGTGGGCACGGGCAACATCATCGGCGTGGCGGTGGCGGTGTCCACAGGCGGACCGGGCGCGGTGTTCTGGTGCATGGTGACGGGCCTGCTGGGCATGGCCACGCGCTATGCGGAGTGCCTGCTGGCCATCCGCTACCGGCGTGTGGACGCGCTGGGCCACCTGGTGGGCGGGCCGATGTACGTGCTGGAGCACGGGCTGCGCTGCAAGTGGCTGGCGGTGGTGTTTGCGGTGCTCACGGCCATTGCAGCCTTCGGCATAGGCAACCTCACGCAGGCCAACGCGGTGTCCGCCGTGCTGCAGGAGAGCGCGCTGAACATTCCCACCTGGGCCACGGCCACGGTGCTGTGCATCCTGGTGGCGGCGGTGCTGCTGTGCGGACTGAAGGGAATAGCGCACACCTGCAAGGCCTGCGTGCCCACCATGGCGCTGGTGTACACGGTGGGCTGCGTATTGGTGCTGGCGGCACATGCCGACTTCATCCTTCCGGCGATACAGTTGATTTTCGACAGCGCGTTCAGCGCGCATGCAGCCACGGGCGGCTTCATCGGCTCCACGCTCATGCTGGCCATGCGCACCGGCGTGCAGCGCGGCCTCTTCTCCAACGAGGCCGGCATGGGCTCCTCCCCCATTGTGGCCGCACCCGTGCAGACCCCCAACGCCGTGCAGCAGGCCCTGGTGGCCTCCACCGGGCCGTTCTGGGACACCGTGGTCATCTGCACGCTCACGGGCATCACGCTCACCACCTGTTTGTACGCGGAACCCGCCATTGCTGCGGCGGACGGCTCCCTGCTGAGCTTCCACGCGTTCAATACCATTGGCCTGCTGGGTTCCGGGATGCTGACGGTGAGCCTGGCGGCGTTTGTGGTGTCCACACTGCTGGGGTGGTCCTACTTTGGTGAAAGCGCGCTGGAATACCTGGGCGGCGTGAAGCTCATCCGCCCCTACCGCGCGGTGTGGGTGGCGGCGGTCTTTGTGGGTGCCGTCATTCCCAAGAGCTCCATCGTGTGGAACTTCTCCGACTGCGTGAACGCGCTCATGGCCCTGCCGAACCTCATCAGCCTGATTGCACTTTCCCCCCTGTTGGTGGCCCAGACCCGCCGCTACCTGTGGAGCAACCGCCTGGACGACACCGACCCAGAAATTGCCGTGGCCACAACCGCGCACGAAGGCAAGTGACGCGTGAACGCACGGCTTTCTCGCTCACGCGCGCGCGTTCCGCGCACGGCTTTTTTCCTTGATACGGCGTAAAATTCTGGTAGACTATCAGGGATATGAACTGGCTGAAGCACGTATCCGCCACAATGATAATGATGGGAGCCTTAGCAACAGGGCAACAGACCGCGCCTTATGAGCCGAATCCTGATTGGGAGAATCCACAGAACCTCAGTCAGGGGAGAGAATCCGCCCGTGCGTTCTTTGTTCCCTTTGCCAACAAGGATGAGGCCATGAAGGGCGACCGTGCCGATTCCTCCCTGGTGCATTCCCTCAACGGAAACTGGAAATTCCATTGGTCCCCCAGCCCCCAGGAGCGCCCCGTGGACTTCTTCAAGCCGGAATTCAACGTCAGCGATTGGAAAGATATCGATGTGCCCAGCAACTGGCAGATGCGCGGCTACGGCACCCCCATCTACAGCAACCAGCGCTACACCTGCATCCGCGATTGGCCGCGCGTGATGACCCCGCCCCGCAACGGCGACGAGCAGGCTTTCACCACCCCCAAGACCGAGCCCAACGCCGTGGGCTCCTACCGGCGCGATTTCGAGGTGCCGGCGGACTGGAACGGGCGGCAGGTGTTCGTCCGCTTCGACGGCGTGGACTCCTTCTTCTACCTGTTCGTGAACGGCCAGAAGGTGGGCTTCTCCAAGGACAGCCGCACCGCCGCCGTGTTCGACATCACCAAGTACATCCACCCCGGCACCAACGTGCTGGCCGCGGAGGTCTACCGCTACAGCGACGGCACCTACCTGGAATGCCAGGACATGTGGCGCCTCTCCGGCATCTTCCGTGACGTCTACCTCTACTCCACCCCCCAGGTCTTCATCCGCGACTTCTTCATCCACACCGACTTTGCGGAGAAGGACGGCAAAACAGACTTCACCAAGGGCACGCTGCGCATTGAACTGGGCGTGGCCAACCGCAGCCAGGCAGATGCCACCTGCACCGTGGAGGGCACGCTCGTCAACGCCGCCGGCAAGACCGTGGCCACCCTGAAGACGGATACCCTGGTGCCCGCGCAGAACGCCGAGGCGAACGCCATCTTCAGCACAGAGGTTTCCAAGCCGGCGCTGTGGAGCGCGGAGAAGCCGAACCTGTACACGCTGCTGCTCACGCTCAAGGACGCGCAAGGCAAGGTGACGGAAACCATCTCCCGCAAGGTGGGATTCCGCAAGGTGGAGCTGCGGGACGGCCGCTTCCTGGTGAACGGCATGCCCGTGAAGCTCAAGGGCGTGAACCGCCATGAAAGCCAGCACGCCAACGGCCACGCCGTCACGCGCGAGGAGTGCCGCACGGAGCTCCTGCTCATGAAGCGCGGCAACATCAACCACATCCGCAACTCCCACTACCCCCAGCCCGACTTCTTCTACGAGATGTGCGACGAGCTGGGTATCTATGTGTGCGACGAGGCCAACATCGAATCCCACGGCTACTACTACGGAGACGATTCCCTCTCCCACCCCGAGGAATGGCGCGCCCAGCACGTCTGGCGCAACCAGAACATGGTGGAGCAGAGCAAGAACCACGCCTGCGTGGTCATGTGGTCCTACGGCAACGAGGCCGGCCCCGGCGACAACTTTGCCGCCGTGCGCGACTGGATCAAGAGCCGCGACACCTCACGCCCCACCCAGTACGAGCGCAACAACGACCTGGCGGACCTCCACTCCAACCAGTACCCCAGCGTGAACTGGGCCAAGGAGGTGGCATCCCGCCCCATCCGCAAGCCCTGGTACATCTCCGAGTACGCCCACATCCTCTGCAACTCCATGGGCAACCTCAAGGACTACTGGGACAACATCAACACCAGCGACTCCATCATCGGCGGCGGCATCTGGGAGTGGATCCACCAGAGCTACGACCAGGAGGTCACCCTGCCGGACGGCCGCACCGTGGTGCGCCAGAGCTACGGCGGCGACCACGGGGAATACCCGAACGACGGCATCTTCTGCATCAAGGGCGTCATCTACAGCGACCGCACGCCCACCCCGCTCTACGATGAAATCCGCAAGGCCCAGCAGAACGTGGAAATGCGCCTGGCGGACCTCCCGGAGGGCGCCAAGGACGTGACCGTGAACATCACCAACCGCAACTGCTTCACCAACACCAGCGAGTATGATGCCGAGTGGGTGCTGCTCAAGGAAGGCAAGGAGGAAGTGGCGCGCGGCAGCTTCAGCGCAGATATCGCCCCGCTGCAAACGGGCAAGATGAGCATCCCGGTCCAGAAGCTCGGCGCGGGCAAGTTCAGCGCAGACGCCCGCTACTTCCTCAACGTGAGCTTCAAGCTCAAGCAGGACACCGCCTGGGCTCCCAAGGGCTACGTGGTGGCCACGGAGCAGCTCGTCCTGCCGGAGGAGTTCACCAAGTTCTCCACCAAGGCCCACCTGCTGGCGCTGGACAAGGATGCCAAAATCAACGTGCGCAACGAGAACAGCCGCCTCATCGTCATCGGCTCCAACTTCTCCGTGACCATCGACAAGGCCACGGGCGGCCTGCGCGACTACATTGTGAACGGCCACCAGCTGCTGGGCAGCAAGCCCACGCTGCTGCTCAACGCCTTCCGCGCGCCGCTGGCCAATGACAAGTGGGCCATGAACCAGTGGCTCAACAACGGCTTCCGCAACCTCAACCACACCAGCAGCCCGTTCACTGTGGAGCGCATGCCCGGCGGCATCGTCCGCGTCTCCTGTGATATCGTCAGCCAGGGCATCCGCAAGGAAAGCCTCGACAGCCGCGACTACGACACCGGCAAATTCACCGTGAAGGACCAGGGCCCCGTCATGGAGCGCGAGTTCCGCTTCACCACCCAGATGGTCTACACCATCATGCCCAACGGGTACATCTGCGTGCAGGCCGGCATTGTGCCCAGCGTGGAAAACGTGGTGCTGCCCAAGCTCGGCTACCAGCTCACCCTGCCCAAGCAGTACGGCAACGTGAAGTGGTACGGCCGCGGCCCCGGTGAGAACTACCCGGACCGCAAGAGCGGCTCCGACATCGGCATCTGGGAACGCTCCGTGGCGGACATGGTGGAGAAGTACCCCTTACCCATGGAGATGGGCAACCGCATGGACACCAAGTGGGTGGCCGTCACGGATGATTCCGGAACCGGCCTCATGGTGGCGGCATCCACCGAGGAAACGTTCAACTTCTCCGCCCTGCCCTGCACGGCACAGGCGCTCTTCGCCGCCTCGCACCCGGAGGAGGTCCAGCAGGCTAACGCCACCATCCTCAGCATCGATAAGGTCACGCTCGGCCTGGGCGGCGCCGCCTGCGGCCCCCGACCCATCGACCGCGACATCCCGCTCACCGCACCCACCACCTTTGTCTTCTCCCTGCGTCCCATCACCCCGGAGCAGGACCTCTGCGTGGTGGGGCGTGAGGTGATGCCGCTCACCGGTGCCGTCACCCTCACACGCGACAGCATGGGCTACGTGCACGCCGCCTGCGGCACGCGTGACGCCAAGATTGTGCTCACCCTGCCGGACGGCTCGGAACACGTGTACAACGGCCCGTTCCTGCAGCGTGAGGAAGGCAACATCGTTGCCATGGCCAGCACGGAGGGCTGCATGGATGCCGCGCGCACCTTCCAGCACATGGACGCCTGGAAGCCCGCCAACCTCATGCGCATCCATTCCTGCTCCAGCAGCAGCGGCGCCGCAGAATCCGCCTGGAACCTCATCGACGGACGCCGCGACACCATCTGGCATTCCTACTGGCACCAGCCCGCTGCGGAATACCCGCACAACGTGGTGGTGGACCTCGGCGTCACCTCGGAACTGCGCGGCTTCTCCATCACACCGCGCCAAGGCCGCGCCTCCTCGCGCGTCCGCAAGCTCGCCTTCTACCTCTCCGACTCTCCCGACAAATGGGGCGACAAGCCCGACTGCGAGATCACCATGGAGGACAGCGACAACGAGCAGCGCGTGCTCCTGCCGGACCTCAAGTCCGCACGCTACGTCAAGATGGTGTGCCTGGAGCCCATGGTCAAGGGTGAGCCCTACGCCTCCGTTGCAGAGCTGGTTCCCATCGTCACCCATGTGGAGGGTGAATACCCGCCGCACGCGTTCTACGCGGTAGTTTACGCCAGCTCCGAGCGTGAGGAGGGCGGTGCCGCGCGCAACGTGCTGGACGGCAACCCCGACACCGTGTGGCACACCATGGTGGGCGTGACCGTGGCCAGCTTCCCGCATGAGCTGCGCCTGGATTTGGGCGGCCAGCGCAAGCTCAAGGGCATGCGCTACCGCGGCGGCGCGCGTTCCATCGGCCGCGTGAAGGACTATGAGGTCTACGTGAGCAACGATGGCAAGAACTGGGGCGAACCCGTGGCTCGCGGCACCTTCTCCGACAACGCGGAGGACCAGCAGGCCATGTTCTTCACCACCACCTCCGCCCGCTACATGCGCTTCGTGGCACTCTCCGCACATGATGGCGGGGATTCCGCCGTGGTGTCCGAAATTGATGCCATCTTGGAAGAAAATTAGGAACCCCCGCATGCTTGAGAAAAAGGCTACAGTAGAGGAGCAGCAGAAATACGATGGCGCCGTAGCTGCCATTAAACTTGCCATACTGCAGCAACAGGTGCAGGCCGCCCGGCGGGTCAATGCAGTGCAGCTTGCGCTCTACTACAGTGTAGGGGCCTTTGTGTCTGCTAATACACGACTCGGATACTGGAAGAAGGGAGCTGTGAATTATATCAGCAGCCGTTTGCAGGAACAACTTCCTGGATTGCGCGGATTCTCCGCCACGAATATCAAATTGATGCGTTTGTTTTATGAGGCGTGGTCAACGGTTCCGCAATTGGAAGTGGAGCCAGTCTTTGCAAACGCATTAAATGTTGACGCAAAGTCATTTATAAAATCGTCAGAAGCGTCTGACGATTTAAGGCCAATCCAAACAACTGCATCTCCGCCTGCCGGGGATGGGATATTTCTAAACGAGTTCAATGCCATATCGTTTTCGCATCATTGCCTGATATTGAACAAAGTCAAAAACCAGAGGGAGCGGGTCTTCTATGTTCGCTTGTGTGCCGCTGAAAGACTATCCCTGTCGCAACTGAAGGCCGCTATTGCCGATGATAGGTATCATCACTCCGGGCAGATGCCAAACAACTTTGAGATGGCTTTCAAAGATTCACGCTCAGCCCTGAAGGCTGTGGAAATGTTCCGTGATGAGTATTTGCTGGACTTTATCAATCTCGAGGCGCTGGGCACGAGGGACAGGGAGGATTTGGATGAGCGTGTGCTGGAGAATGCTATCGTGCACAACATCCGGGATTTTATCATGACCTTTGGGCGCGATTTCTCCTTTGTCGGCAACCAGTATCGCATTGAGGCGCACGGTAGAGAGCATTTCATTGATTTGCTATTTTACAACCGCGATTTATCATCCCTGGTGGCGGTCGAGCTGAAGGCCGGCCCCTTCAAGGCAGCCTACCTTGGGCAGTTGAACATGTATTTGCAGCTCTTGGATGATTTTGTACGCAAGCCGCATGAGAACCCGAGCATAGGTATCATTTTGTGCTCTGATGCAGAAAAGCCTTATGTGGAATATGCCGTGAGAGACTATGCCAAGCCTATGGGCGTGGCTGTTTACAAGACCCGCGATGAAATGCCTGAAAAACTCCGCCGGGCCTTGCCAAGCATTGAAGATTTGCGCAAGCTCTTGTAGCATGTTTCCCCAGGCAGTTTGCCATCCTGGAAGAGTATTGGATTATTTAGAAATTGCAAGTTAGGTGCGCTCCGCGCGCGGAATTTGAAGGACCCATCCGGTGAAACGCCGGATGGGCCCTTGAAATGCTGCGGGAGTAGGAATCAGTCCACGTTGTCGAAGATTTCCTCCGGCTTGAAGAAGCGCTTGATTTCCGCTTCGGCGCTCTCGGGGGAATCGGAGGCGTGGCAGATGTTGTACATGCTGTTGGTGCCGTAGTCGCCGCGGATGGTGCCCTTGTCGGCCTTCTGGGAATTGGTGGGTCCCAGGATGGTGCGCACGCGGGTGATCACGCCGGGACCGGAAAGCACCAGGGCCACCACCGGGCTGGTCTGCATGAATGCAGAGAGCTTGGGGAACAGGGGCTCGCCCTCAATCACCAGGTCGATGATGTGCGCGTAGTGCTCGCGCAGGATGGCGTCGTCCAGCTGGATCATCTTCATGCCGCGCAGGCGGAATCCCTCCGCCAGCAGGCGCTGCAGGATGATACCGGAGAGGTTCTTGCGCACGCAGTCCGGCTTGAAGAGGATAAGTGTATTTTCGTCGGTGTTCATAATGCTGAATAGTGTTTCGTTGCCACATTGATACCGCTCGCCGCGCGCAAAGTCAAGCGCGGAGTTGGTGTGCAGCAGGGTGCCCAGGCTCAGAACGGGTTGATCTTGAACCAGGGCATGCTGATCTTCTCATCGAATTTGGAAATGCAGCTCTCTCCCATCAGCTCCACCCAGTCGTCTATGGAGGACTTCTGGTGCGCGTAGCTCTGGAAATCCTTGAGGTCATACCCCAAGATGCTGGACTGCCCGGGCATGTACTTGGCGAACTCGCAAACCACACGGCCGGAGGGGTCCCTGAAGCGTGTGCCGATGCAGATGGAACCCTTGTCCTCATCCTTGCCCATGGCATAATTGGCCACGGCACCGGCGGTTCCGGCCACAGCGCCAATCACCTCCATGGCGGTGTTCATGTCCGTCACGGTGGGCGTAACGGAGAGGATGGCGCTCTCAATGGTGAAGACGCCGGGGCCGCCCTGCTGCACCAAGTGGAAATTGTTGCCGGTATCGGCGCTCAACTTGCGGAGCTCTTTCAGGAGGGTCCTGTCAAAGTAATGCTTCAGCTCCATGATTTCTTCCAGCTCCTTGGTGGATGAAGGGCGGTTGACCAGGTAGTTCAGGCTCACCGGCGTCACGCACATACACACACCCTGGATGTTCTCCCCGGTCACACGGCGGTCCCATTCCTTGACGGAAATGTTCTCAGACACCCAGTATGCATCCACTGGCATATCTTTGTAGGGGTTCATCTGCAGATGCTGGAAGAACCCCGTATTTTGCGGAATCTTGTCAAAGTGCATGGATTGGCAGGACACCAATCCCACCGCCGCCGCAAACGCCATTACCGTTGCAATTGTTTCCTTGAGCATCTCTCTTGCATACTACACCACTTGGTGTGCAGCGGTCAAGCCGTTTCCACCCGACGGCGAACGGTGACAGTGACGGAGAACGGTCGGCGACCTAATGCGCAAGGCCCATCCGGCAGATACCGGGTGGGCCTGTGTTTCCCGCGGTGACGGGTGGAATTAAAGCTTGGCATCGTAGAAGGTGTCGTACTTCTCATGCATCATGATGCGCATGGTTTTGTTGGCCATGTCGTACACGTTGCCGTAGGTGGTGTCCCAGAGCAGGAGGGGGTTGTTCTCCGGGGTCACCACCTTGAAGGCCTCCATCTCATGCTTCATCAAGGCTTGCAGGGAGGGGTCGTACAAGGGGGTGTGAATGGTGATGTCCTTGCCGTCGGGAGCGGTGCCGGTGTATTCGGAATACCAGAAGGGTTTGGTATCCGGCTTGTACTTCTGGGAGTACTGCACGCGGCGCATGAGGTTGTACATACCTTCCACGGAAGAACCCTCGCTGTAGTGCTCCTCCAAAATGCGCATGCGCTCCATCCCCCAGGGATGAGCCCGCAACCCGTCGTCGGTCACGATGAAGTTGGTCATCACCTTCTTCTTGTCCGTGAAGCGCAACTGGTCGTCCACCACCTCCACAATGTAGCTGTGGTTGCAATCGGCAATCATCCAGTGGAACACCATATTCGGTGACACCACGCGGATGCTGCGCTTCTTGAGCAGCTCGATAGCCTCATCCGCCGTGGCGGCGTGGTCCAGCACATAGCGGCAAACCATGAAGAGGGAGAGTTCCGGTGCACCGGGGTTGGTACCTTTCTCCGTGTTGTTGGAATCCCAGGCATGCACCACGTGGGTGGTGCAGCAAACGCCCTTCTCGTTCACGCCATCCAGAGCCATGGTGGTGAGGCGCGCCATCTGCTCAGGAGTGTTGTAGAGATTGATGTCATCCTTGGCTTTCGCGGAGGAGTTCAGGGCATCGCTCACATCCAGCGGAGACGGGCTGATGGCCAAGCTGGCGTAATGGTCCTGGCCGCCATCCGTCCACACCATGAAATAGGGGGCGGGCGTGTTGAAATAATCCAGATTGCGGCCCACAAAGTTGCCGTTGACCACGGAGGAGCAGCCGAAACGCTGCACGGTGCACACACTCTGGGCGGGGGGCAGGGAGGCATCATACGGGCCGTAGCTGTTGGCGGCATTCTTGTCCATGCCGGCACAGCGCAGTGTGTAGAGCCCGGTCTGCACCTTGGCCAGCTTCATGAATTCCACAGGCTTCTCGATGGGGATTCCCTTGACGGGCGGGGGCGTCTCCTGTTCAGCTGCCGGTGAGGAAAGGGCGGCGCAACAAGCAAGCGCAACGCCCGCGGCCAATTTCGTGTTACGGTTTTTCATGGCAATGGATGTCAATATCAATACTCTCCCACATACCACACGTCCCCGTGAGAGTCAAGTTGATAACGCTTGCCGCACCATATCAATCCCTATCTGTTTCTACCAATTAGGCGCTGCCTGCATTGACCGCATTCGATAACATGGTAGCATGCAATGGCACGGCGGGAACACGACACGCCCTGCACGCAAACAATAAGAGAAATACATTATGAAGAAGACCATCATGATTGCATTCGCCCTGGGCATGCCCTGCCTGGCAGGACAACCCGTCACCACCATTGCACCCGCTCCTGTTGTCAAGCCCGTGCGCACCTGCGCGGACTCCCCCTGGAGCATGGAGATTGGCGCCAACTACAACTTCGCCATGCGCGACCTGCTCAAGCACTCGCAGGGCGCCTGCAAATCCGTGGACACCATGGGCGGTGAGCTCACCCTGGTGCACCGCAACAGCGAGCGCGACTCCATGTACCTGCGCCTGGGATACGCCTACGGCGGTGAATCCAACGGCGGTTTCTACGGGTTCAGGAACGACAACATCAAGCTCAACACCCACACCTTCGCCCTCACCACGGGTTACCGCTACACGCGCCCGCTCACAGAGCGCATCTCCATGTACATGGGCGCGGGCATCGGCGTGGCCAACCAAAGCATCAAGACCAAGTTCACCGCAGATGGATTCGACCGCCACCACGGGCGCGAGCACGCGCGCGATTTCAGCTACAAGGCGCATGATGCCTCCTGGGGATTCGCCGTGGAGGCGGAAGCCGGCCTCCGCTACCAGATCTGCACCTGCTGGGATGTCTTCGTGGCCTACCGCTTCTCCGCCAACACCGCCAAGAATTCCCTGGGCAGCGGCGATGCGCACTTCACGGATTTCAGCCGCAACCACCGCCAGTTCTTCCACGGCATCAACGCTGGCGTGGCTTTCAAATTCTAATCTCATCCACATTCCTACACGCGGCCCGTCCCGGCATTCAGGGCGGGCCGTTTTCCCTTTTACTCCACATGTGTCCCATAGAAATGGGGGACACATGTGGTTTTATTCATATTTCTTAACTTTATGCTTGACTAGATACATATCTGTTAATAGTATGGGTGGCGTGAGGGCGAGTTTGGCCCTCCGCTTAACAACAAAAGATACAAGCGATGAAAAAGACTATTATACTTGCCGCCATGCTGGCCCTGCCCACGTTTGCAGGACAGAAGGTGATTGTGAACCAGGCTCCGGTTGCCCCCGTGGCTCCCGCCGTTGCCTCTCCCTGGTCGATTGAGCTGGCCGCCACCTACACCTGGGGCGTGCCGGACATCTACCTGAACAACAACGGACACTGCAAGGAAATCAAGAGCATTGGCGCCGACATCACCGGTGTGTACGCCATTGATGAGCACAACGCCGTCACCCTGCGCTTCGGCTACACCTGGGGTGGCGAGAAGTGGGCCCTTGAAGATTACTCCGATGGAGACGTGAGCGTTGGCTCATGGGAAAAAATGCGCATCCACACGTTCAGCCTGATGCCCGGCTACCGCTACACGGATGCCATCACGGACAAGCTTTCCTGGTTCGTGGGCGCCAACATCGGTGTTGCCAATGCCAGCTTCAAGGGCTCGAACTATGAGACCTATTCCGTTGTCGGTGAGGACACCGAGACTTCGAAGCTTTCCTACCACAAGTCCGGCTGGGGCTTCGCCTACTCCGCTGAAATCGGCCTGCGCTACAAGCTGACCGAGAGCCTGGACGTGTTCTGCGCCTACCAGTACGGCGGCAACACCGCCAGCCCCAAGGATGAGGGCTATCGTTTCGCACACCGCCAGCACGGCCACCAGGCCCGCGTCGGTGTCGGCATCAAGTTCTAATCCTCACTGGAACCCATATTTCCAAAGGGCAGGCGGCAGCAGTCGCCTGCCCTTTCTGCGCGTATATGACTGGCCGGCCGGGTTTTTGTTTGCTTTTCTTAACTTTTTTCTTGACATGCTCCCGGCAGTTTGACAGAATGTGCGGCGTGAGGGGCAAATATCCCTCCGCCTAACAACAAAAAAGAGACCAGCGATGAAAAAGACTATTATACTTGCCGCCATGCTTGCCCTGCCCACCTTTGCAGGCCAAAAGGTGATTGTGAACCAGGCACCGGTCGCCCCCGTGGCTCCCGCCGTTGCCTCTCCCTGGGCCCTGGAAATCGGCGCTACTTACGCCTGGGGCGTCCAGGACATCTACAAGGGTGAAGAGTGGTCTCCCTGCAAGGAAATCAAGACCATCGGCGCTGACCTCACCGGTGTCTACAACCTGGACGACAACAATGCCGTGACTCTCCGCTTCGGTTACAACTGGGGTGGTGAGAAGTGGGCCAGTGTTGATGACTATGGTCCCAATGAGGTTTACGGTTATACAAACAAGACCCGCCAGCACACGTTCTACCTGATGCCCGGTTATCGCTACACGCACCACATCACCGATTCCCTGTCCGCCTTTGTGGGCGTGAACGTGGGTATCGCCAACGTGAGCAACAAGTACACCGCGTATGACGAATGGGAAGGTGAAATTTTGAAGAGCCCGACCTTGCACAACGCCAAGTGGGGCTTTGCCTACTCTGCTGAACTCGGCCTGCGCTACGACATCAACCAGACCCTGTATGTCTTCGGTGCCTACCAGTTCTCCGGCAACACCGCCAAGCCCACGCTCAAGTACGAAGGCGAAACGATTTGCAAGGCCAAGGCCAACCACTACCATGGTGTGCGCGTTGGTCTGGGTGTGAACTTCTAATTCCCATCCATCCAATTAATTCTCAGGCAGGCGACCACGTAGGCCGCCTGCCTATTTTTGTACCATTTTCTTGCCCCTTCCCTAACGGGCGCGCGGCATGGGGTGGCATGGATATCCTCCACAAACGCAGCAGAGGCTTCAAAGGGTGGAGACAAGCTCTATCACCTTCCCCTGCGGCCTGAGGGCGCGGGCGTGCTGCGCTTGTTGGGGCTGCGATTGGCAGCAGGCTTGGTGGCTTTAGTGGGCTTGCTGGGTTTGTTTTTTGCTGTTACCGCCGGTTTCACCGGGGCAGGTGCGGCGGGTTTGACAGCCGCGGGCGGCGCGGGAGCAGCAGCGGGGGTCTCGCGCACCTGAAGCTTGGTGGCGGGATCCATCATCTTGGCGAAGGTGGAAATGCCCTCGGCAAGGGCCTTGGCAAGGGAGTCGCGGTACTCCTGGGTGTCCAAGAGTGAACCTTCCTCCTTGTTGGTGGCGTAGCCGAGCTCCACGAGTGCGGCGGGGCATTCCAGAGAGCTGAGGATGCTGTATCTCGCGCGTCGGAGGCCGCCGTCCACGGCACCGCAGCGGCGCACGAGCGAGGCTTGCAGGGCCATGGCAAGGGCGGCGTTGGCGGCATCGTGCTTGTTGCCGGGCAGAAGCTTGTCCTCAGGCGCGGCGGGCTCCATGGTGTAGGTTTCCACACCGCGTGTGTCGCTACGGCCGCTGTTGAGGTGGAGACTGATGAAAAGGGCATCCTTCGCGGCATTGGCAGCGTCCACGCGCTGCTGGTCGGAGAGGTAGCGGTTGTCCTCATGCGTGAACACCACCTCGAACCCGTGCTTGGAAAGCTCGCGGCCCAGGGCGGCGGCCACCAGCAACGTGGCATCCGCCTCGCGCACGTACGGGCTCACCGTGCCCACATCATGCCCGCCGTGACCGGCATCCAGCACCACTGTGCGGATGACTTGGCGGTCCGGGATATAGGTGGGGCGCAACACGGGGTCGATGAGCTTCACCAGGTCCACCTTGGACAGCAGCAAATCACCCTGCGCGCCGCTGCGGGTGGGATGGGAGAGGCGGCAGCGGATGCCGTTGACGAGCAAATCGCGGGAATCGGGGCCGAAGGTGAGGGTAATGTCGCCGTTGCCGACGGAGCGGGTGGCGGAGGCTCCCTCCACGGGAATGAATTTGTAGAAGCTGCGCAAATCCTCCAGCGGAACGTAGTCCGTATCACCCACGCGGGTGGCGTGCCAGGTGGAGCCATCGGCCGTCACGGCGGCGCAGGGAAGCGGCAGCGCGGCCAGACAAGCCGGCGCCAGCAGGGAGAACATGAGGGTTCGGAGCTTCATTGGCGGTTTTCTCTTTCAGTTTCGAATGGATTGCGCGGCACAGCCGCAGGCATCCCCGCGGCGGATACCCAAGCGGCGCGCCAGGCGGTGGATGCGCCACCAGGTGAACGCGTACAGCGGCTTGTAGAGAACGCGTTTCACGGCATCTCCCCAGTTGAAGCCGGGCAGCTCGCGCCCGCACAGCAGGCCGGCGCGGCGCATGCTCTCCATGTAGCGCACGCGCTCAATGCGGTGGTTGTAAAGCCAGGGCTTGTGCACACCCTGGTAATGGAGCACGGCGGGGTAGAGCGCGGCCTCCACGCAATCGCACGGGGTGTTGCCGCGCCACAGAGGCTGGGAGGCGCTCTTCTTGGCGATGAGGCGCGTCAATCCATCATGCCAGTTCCAGCGCGGGTGCAGCTGGAACAAACGCCCGCAAAGCGCGCCGTTCAACGCATCCTGGTCTGGACAGGTCAGCACATCCTTGTGGCTGAACGCAAAATCCACCACGCGCTGCACCAGGCCCTCCCGCCGGAACACGTCCAGGTCCATCAGCAGCACACCGGAGTTGAAGTAGCCGGGGCATTCTTGCGGGATATCCAGCCGCTCATTGAAATGCGAGCCCGGTTCCGACACGCGCTCCAGCACCGCGCCAAGCGCCGCGCCGTGCATATCCGTCTCCGCCAGCTGCCGAACATCTGTGCACGCCAGCGTGTCGATGTCCAGATACACGGCGCGGTGAACCTCCGGCAGCAGCTCCGGCAGGAACACGCGCGACCACGCCACGCGCGGCCAGCGCTCGCCCACCACGGTGAGCCCGTCCGGCAGCACGCGATCGATTTCCATGAAGCGCACGCGGTGGCGCTCCCCTGCCCTGGCAATGAGCGCGCGCAGGCGCTCCCGGTCCTCTTCGGGGATGCCGTCGCTCAGGATGCAGATATCGCACACGGTGTCGGCATGCGCCTGCTCCGCCACGGACCACGCCGCCACGGAGAGCGGGAGCACGCCGCGCGCATTGCTGGCGAATACCACAGTGACGGTGTGGAGGTTTTCAGACATGGTAAAATTTATCTGCGTTGGGTTTTACGGGTGGATTGGAGCTGGCGTGCGCGCTCGCCGGAGATGCTGGTCTGCACACGGGGGCCGCGGCCGGACTGGGGTTTGCCCTTGCTGTCCCGGTTGCCCACGCTGCCGCCGCCAATCTTGTTGGTGCTGACCACCTGGGTGGATTTCGGACGGTTGGAGCACACGGTCTGGCTGTACGCCAGAATGCCGTCCACAATGGACTTGGCCAAGGTATTCCGATACTCTTCCGTGGTGATTTTCACGCCCTCCTCCGGGTTGGAAACAAAGCCGCCCTCAAAGAGGATGGCCGGGCGCTTGATGGTGCACAGCACGCTGAAGCGCGCGCGCTGGATGCCACGGTCGACCGCGCCCGTGTTGCGGATGGCGCGGCTGTGTACGGCTGTGGCCAGGGCAATGTTCTCGCTGTCCTGGTTGTTGCCGCTAAGGTCCTCCAGACGCCGCGTGCGGGCAAAGGGCGATGTGGTGCCGTATGGTGCCAGCGTGAAGGTCTCGATGCCCGTGGCGTGGCGACCGCTGGAGTTGTGGTGGATGCTCACAAAGATGGAGTCCGGCACCTTGTTGGCTATCTCCACGCGCTGCTGCAGCGTCAGGAAAAAATCCTTGTCGCGCGTCATCACCACGCGGTAGCCCCTCTTCTGCAGCAGCACACGCACCTTGTGCGCCACCGCCAGGTTGCACTCCTTCTCCACCGCATAATCGCTCACCGCTCCGTTGTCGTGCCCGCCGTGCCCGGCATCCAGCACCACCGTGCGGATAGTTCCCGCATTCTCAGAATACCGCGGCCGCAACACCGGATCCACCAGCTTCTCCATGTCCGTGGAGGATATCATCAGCTTGCCGTCCACGGTCTGCACCGGGTACGACAGGATGTAGCGGAAGTTGTTCACATAAAAGTCCTGCTTGCCGGGGCGCACGGATATCACGCGATTGCCGGCGCCGTAGTTCACGCAACCCGCACGACCCTGCACAGGTTTGAAGCCGTAGAATTTCCACACGTCCACCAGCTCCACGTAGTCCTGCCCGTTCACCATGGCATGCGTAAACTTTTCCGCACCGCACAGCTCCCCTGGCAGCCCCAGCAGCAGGGCCGTCATGGCTATCAGGATTGTTCTCACTCTCTTCATTGGCGCGGCCTGTCATTCTAACATTCTTGACCCGCTTCCCTCAAGCATAATGTATGTACGCGCGCTCCGCTTGACAGCAGATACGCTCGGCGTATACTTTTCACCGATGGGAACTTCCTTGCCATTTGCGCCTCCATGCCTGGACGATGCCGCCCGCATCCGTGCCATCGTGGCTGCTTGCGCCGGGCAGGGAAACGACCTCTCGTTCGCCTCCATGTACCTCCTGCAGGCCAAGTACCACACGGAGGTGGCGGTGGTGGACGGCATCCTGTACCGCCGGTACAGCGGCAACTCGCGCTTGAACGGCTACGCCTACCCCTTGGGAGCGGACGACCCCTCCCCTGCCCTGAGACACATCAAGGAAGATGCCGCCGCACGAGGCGAGGAGTTGCGTTTCTGCCTGCTCACGGAGGAACAGGCCGCAGATTTGCAGCGCCGCTACCCCGGTCGCTTCCATGCGGAAACGAAACGCGGCGATGCCGACTATCTCTACCTGCGCAGCAACATGGCTGAACTGCCGGGAACCGCGTTCCACAAGAAACGCAACCACATCTCCAAATTCACCCGCCTTCACCCGAACTGGGCGTTTAAGCCGCTGGACGATGGCACCGCAGACCACGCACGCGCCATTGCCAACGCCTGGCTGGATGCTGAAGAAAGCTCCCCTGCCCTGCAGCACGAATTCCGCGCCATCTGCCATGCGCTGGAATGGCGAGATACCCTGCAGCTCACCGGTGGCGTCCTCTACGTGGACACCGCACCCGTCGGCATGGCAATCGTTTCCCATATCACGCCGGACGTGGCCGACATCCACTACGAAAAGTGCCTGCCCGATTGGCGTGATGCTTACACCCTGATCAACCGTGAAACCGCGCGCCGCTTGAATGGCACATTCATCAACCGGGAGGAGGACCTGGACCAGCCCGGCCTGCGCCAAGCCAAGGAATCCTACCACCCCGCCCTCCTGCTTTCCAAAACTTCCCTCCTGCCATGCTGACCCACCTCTTCTCGCCGGACGCCTGCGCCCACTGCCGCCTCTGCTGCAACTTCCACCGCCGCACCGCCTGGGAAACACCCGCCCTGGAAGCAGAGGACGTGGAACGCCTGCGCGCGCGCAACATCCCCCTCACCAGGCACACCAACGGTGCCGATACCATCGCCCTGCCCTTCCATACGGACGACCCGGAAGAGGTGGCGCTCTGCCCGCTGCTGGATACCACCAAAGGCTGCACCCTGCCCCGCGAGGAACGCCCCTTCGAGTGCCGCATCTGGCCCCTCCGCCTCATGCAGGATGCCGACGGCACCCTGCTCATCGGCTGCTACGATGCCTGCCCCGCCCTCACCCCCTCCGTGCAGGAAAACCTCCACGCCTTCGCCACCGGCCAACTCCTGCCCCAACTCCTGCAATTCGCCAAGGACAACCCCGCCCCCATCCGCCCCCTCGACCCCCCCGACCACATTGTCTGGCGCCCACCCACCAAAAACCCGGGCGCGGCGTTAGCAGGGCCCGC
>R28__coassemble_111_pt1 | contig 46200 bp, 34 predicted proteins | sample R28__metabat2_low_PE_030 | metagenome-assembled genome bin R28 | reverse complement strand
CTGTCGCTCCTCTTCCCCCTGCCCTAGCAAGTGAGCCGGCTCCGGTTCCGGCTCTCCCGCTTCATCCGGCTCCGGTTCGGGTTCCGGCGGGGGTTCTTGGGTGGCGTTGTCCATCTTGCTGAACATGGACTCCACGCGGGAATCAATGTCGGCATCCTCCACGGGAGGGGCGGCCGGGACTTCGTCCTCCGGCTCTTCCGGCGCGGTTTCCACCTCTGCCTCCACGGAGGCCGGCACAGGGACGGGAACGGGGTCGGGTTCAGGCTCCGGTTCGGGAGCAGGCTCGGGCTGCGGGGCCTCCACGGAAGCAATGAGGGTGACGCGCAACTCCTCCCGCAGGGCGGGTTTCACGCAAGTGCCGAAAAGAAGTTCCTGGCCGTAGGAGGTGAGCTGGCGCTGCACGGCATCCGCCACGGCATCGATTTCCACCAGGGCCAAATCCTCACCGCCGGCCACATGCAGCATAACCGGGCCGGAAACACCGCCGCGCGCCAGATGGTGCGCCAGCAGCGGGGATTCCATGAGTGAGCGCACCGCTTCGTCCACGCGGTTCTCACCATATCCGCGGCCAAAGGCAAACACGGCGCGGCTGGAGCGGCCATGCATGGCGGTGGCCAAATCATCCAACCCCAGGTTGACGATACCGGGGGCATTGGCAATCCACGGCACGGCAGCCACGGACTGGGCCAGGATGCGGTTGGCCTGGTCGAACGCGGCCTGCACGCCGTCACCGGCGGCGGGAAGCTCGGCCATTTGGTCGTTCTCAAAGCAAAGGCAGATATCCGAATGCGCGTCCACGGCCTGCAGGGCCACTTGCGCACGCTCGCGGCGGGGCTCGCCCTCAAAGCTGAAGGGCATGATCACCACGGAAACCACATACACGCCCGCACGCTTCGCCCACTCTGCCAGCAGCGGTGCCGCGCCGGATCCCGTTCCGCCGCCAAGCCCCGCCACCATCACCAGCACGCTGATGCCGGAAAGCATCTCCTCCATCTGCTCACGGCTGCGCTCCATGGCGCCGCGCCCGGCCTCCGGGCGCCCGCCGGCAGCGGTGAACGATGCCCCTTCCCCACCGAGGTGCACAAAGCGCACATTGCCGCAATCACGCCCCAGGCGGGCATCTGTGGCCATGGCGTAGAGAGCCACGTTCTCCGCGCTGGAACCGCCGAAGTATTGCAGGATGTTGACACCGGCCCCGCCGATGCCCGCAATGGCTATCCGGTCTCCCGCTCGCGGTGTGGTCTGGTAGGGAAGCATGGTTGTCAATCAGAGTTGGGAGCCCTTCTTGCGGAACAGCCTGCGCAGCGGGCCGAACAGGCCTCCCGTCAGCCCGGAGAGCGCGTCGTCGTCGTACCGCTGGGCAAAGCGAATAAGGCCTATGGCCGTGCAGTAGCGCGGATCGTTCAGGTAGCGCCCGTCCTCCGGCGTCATGACGGCCGGTTGCTGCACGGGCATGTTGAAGATGAAGCGCGCCAGGTTGTCCAACCCGCGCATCATGCTGGTTCCGCCGCAAAGGAAGAGGCTCATGCCGTTCTGGTTGAGCAGCTCCGAGGGCACGCAGTCGCGCACGCGCAACAGGGCGTCCGCCAGGCGGTTGCGGATGATGAGGTTGAGCTCGCCGCGGGCCATGGCGACCTCCTGCATGCCGTTCTGGCTGCGGAACTGCGCGAGCGAGCGGTCCTTGGTGTCGCCGAAGGCGTCGCCCTCGTGCGTTTTGAGGAATTCCGCGGCCTCGCGGGTGATGTGCTGGGAGGCAAGGCGGATGATATCCTGGTTGATGGTTTCACCACCGATGGGGATGCAGCCGGAGGAGACGACCTCCCCGCCCTTGTAGCAGATGAAATCCGTGGTGCCGCCGCCGATGTCAATCAGCAGGGCGCCGGAATCCTTTTGCTGGCGGTTGAGCACCATCTGGGCAGTGGCGAGCGGTGCAAACACCAGCTCCTCCACCTCCAGCGGTATCTCCCGCACGCACACCAGGGAATTCTTCACACGGGTGCTCAGGCCGTGGATGATGTGGCAGTTCATGTCCAGCGTCTGCCCGGTAAGCCCCGCAGGGTGCCGCGTGGGCTCGGTGCCGTCGATGGAATAGCCGCCAAGCTCGCGGTGCAGCACAAAATGGTCCGGCGGCAGCTCCAGCTGCTCCGCCTTTCTCTGCGCCTGCTCCATGTGCTCGTCCTCGATGATGTCCTCATCGTCCGGCAAGCGGTAGGACCCCACGTTGTTCGTGCCGCGAATGTGGTCACCCGTCACGGAGAGGAAGACGTTGAGGATGTCGACGTCGGCGTGCTCCTGTGCGAGCTGCCAGGCGTCGCAAACGCACTGGCGGGCCATCTTCTGGTCCACGATTTCGCCCTTGCGGATGCCGGCGCTGGGAACCTCGCCGCACCCGATGATGACGGCGGTGGCATCGGGGCGGATTTCGCCAACGATCATGCAGGTTTTAGAGGTGCCGATTTCCAGACCGGCGAGGATTTTGGTTTTAGCCATATTGGTGTATTCTAGGGTTGTTCAGGGAAAGATGTTATTGGGCGAGCGCCTGGCTGCACGCACCAGGCTGCGGCATGATGCGCGGATCCAGTGTAACGAAATCATCCGAGCGGGTCTCCGAGGGTTTGAACAGGAAACCGGGCTTGCGGTTGATGACCTTGTAGGAGGTGGCTTTGAAGAGCGGCAGCACCATGTTGCTGCTCGGCTCATACGCCTGCTGCCCCGTGAACGAGCCCGTGATGGCGTACTCCACGTTGTCGTCCGTCCCAAAAACCGCGTTCTTCAGCGGGGGCTCCGGGCCGCGGTCCGGCTGGTGGATGGTGTGCTCGTCCATCATCACCAGCTTGGCGGTGCGCCAGCTCTCGCCCGGGCGGCGCAGATAGCCCCACAGGCGCGTGTACGGGATATAGTAGCGGCGGCCAATGTAGTAGTCGCCGGGCTGCTCCTTGGCAATTTGCGCCTCACGCTCGCTGATGGCTTGGCAATCGCTTTTGAGCGTGTTGCAATCACTCAGGCAGAGCACCGCCGCCAGCAGCGTCAAAAACTTTCCTGTCTCCATTCTCATGTACCGCCCCTAGGCTACCAAACACACCCCCAACGGTCAAGCTTGAATGGAGGCACACCCCATTTTCACTTCCACCCGCTTCCGACAATCATGGCGCACCCCCAGTTTGGGGCTCATGTGAAAAAAAATCGATTTTTTTTCATTTTTTTTCAGCATTTCGTGTCCAACAGGTATTATAAGGGATAGATATGGATACACAAGACGACGAGAAACAAGGCATACGGCGTGTGTGGGCAGTGGTGAAGCGCGTGGTGAGAAGCACATGGATGGTGCCCGTGTTCTGCCTGGTGGTGGAGGTGCTGAGCCTGGTGGCGGGAGCCTGGGTTGGCACCGACAGGCCGCGCACCACGCCTGCCGGCAGTATGGTGCTTGAGTTCACAACCACATTCGCCCTGCTGGCCATTCCCGTGGTGTTGCTGTGGTTCATCGGCACCTGCTTTATGAAGCAGAGCTGGGGGCAGCGCGGGTTGCGCCTTCTCTTCACGCTTCTGCTGGGCTACGCCACCTTTGCGGTTCTGGTCATGTATGCGGTGATGTTTGCGTTCGTCCACGACGACCACGAGGCGGACAATTGGGTGGTGCCGGAGGGCGTGGCGCTCGAGGTGCCGGCAGACTTTTATGTGGATGACGACGCGCCCGATATCGTGAAGCGGCTGGCCGGGGAACAATCCGGACACGGGACATCAACCGAAAAAACTTCGCTGCCGGAGGGTTCCTCTCCCCTGCCGCCGAAAAACCTGGAGCTGTTGGCCAAGGAGCATCCCGACCTGCTCCGGGAGTTCTGGATGCGCGCCAAGCTGCTGGGCAGGCAGGAATACACCCGCTGCCACTTCTTTGAGTGGCCGCAAGGAGGCACCGGGTACGAATGCACCATCAAATTGGCTGGCACCGGCACCCCGCCGGCAACCAAGTCCCGCGATGAGATATTCGATGACAGCCCCGACACCACCGTCAGCACCGTTGAACAGCTGGAGAACGGCTGGTCCCTCCTGTCCCTCATGAGAGAGGTGAGTTTCGGGGATGGTGAGAAATTGGACGGCGAGCGCATTCAAGCCTTCACCGTGCAGCAGTACGACGGGCACTTTGCCGAACTCGCGCAACACCCCGCCATGGAGACCGTGGAGACCCTCCTGCCCCTTCCCCAAACGCCGTGCCTGAAACTCGCTGAGAGCGCGCAGCCCGGCATCTACAGCATCACCATCTGGCTGCCCAAGGATGCCCGCAGGGATGGCCACTATGAAATCCGCGCCTTCGAGTACAACACCGGCACGGAACTGTCTATCGACCGCGACCCCACCCTGAAACCGGAATCAGGCTACGAGCTGGCGAACGCCTTTGTGCTGGAGAATCCCGATTTCATGGTGTACACGGGCGACTGGGGCCAATACTACGGCAGCCGCTGGCAGGTGTGGTTCGTGCCCAACCAAGGCGAAAAAGAACTGGTGTGCGAGCAGTTGTTCCTCATGCAGGGCTGGATGCGGTAGGGCGGAACAATTGATTTGGGATTTAAGATTTAGGATTTGGGATTTATGAGAACTCAAGACAACGAGAAACAAGGCATTCGGCGTGTGTGGGCGCTGGTGGAGCGCGTGGTGAGAAGCACGTGGATGGTGCCCCTGCTCTGCCTGGTGGTGAATTTGCTGTGCGTGGCGGCGATAACGTGGATGGGACTCGGCCGCACGGCGCTGATAGCCTGCCTGTGCCTCATCGCGCTATCCTTTCTTGCACTTGCACTGTGGTTCATCGCCAGCCTCTTTTTCAAGCAGAGCTGGGGCAGCCGCGTGCTGCGCCTTCTCTTCATCCTGTTGGTTGGCGGCGTGTTTTTCTGCAACGGAGGCGGGGCGCAATACTGGCATGTGCCGGAAGGCGTGGATTTCGAGGTGCCAGCAGGCTTGAGCGTGGATGAGGACGCGCCTGACATCGTGCAACGCCTGGCCGGCAGAACAAGCGAGCATGGGGCATCTGCCCCCCCATCAACGCTGCCGGAGGGCGACTTCCCCACGCGGGCCGAAAACCTGGAGAAGCTGGCGCAGCAGCATCCCGACCTGCTCCGGGAGTTCGTTTTCCGCGCCAAGCTGCTCAACGAGCCCGGGTGTATCCACTCTGAAGCATGCACCGACCAGCCGGGGAGTGCCAACATGCAAACCTGCTTCGTCAGGCTGCTCTGCGCCGGCATGCCGCCGAGCGACTGGCGCCGGGATCCGTTCGAAAGAAGCGGCAACGCCACCGCCGACGCCGTGGAGGAACTGGGGAACGGATGGACTCTGGAGAGCTATGTGAGAACGGGCCATGACGTGGATGGGGATAAAGCGGAAAACGAGAGGCTGAGAGGCTACGCCATCCAGCGGCTCGATGCGCTTTTTGCCAAGCTGGCGCAAAATCCCGCCATGGAAACCATCGATTCCCTGCTGCCGCTTCCCCAAACGCCGCGCCTGCAGCTGGCGGAAAGCTCATCCCGGGGAATTTACCACCTCACCCTCTGGCTGCCCAAGGATGCCCGCAGGGATGGGCATTATCAGATCCGCGCCTTCGAGTACAACACGGGCACGAAACTGGGTATCGACGGCTTCCATTCCAAAGACGTCATTGTTCTGGAGCACGCCCTTGTCATGGTGCAGCCCGATTTCGCGGTGTACACGGGCGACTGGGGGCAATACTACGGCAGCCGCTGGCAGGTGTGGTTCGTCCCCAACCGGGGCGAAAAAGAGCTGGTGTGCGAGCAGCTGTTCCTCATGCAGGGGTGGATGCGGTGAAAACGCTGCGCTGGCGCGCGAGCGTGTTAAAGAAAGGCACCCCGCCTGGGCGGGGTGCCTGTTTCCATCAACGCCAGGGGCGTGACGAGTCGGTGCGCATGCATCAGCGCATGTCCAGCACGGGAACGAGCAGCGGCTCGTCCGGGCCGACATAGCGGGAAAGCGGGCGGAAGAGGGTGTTGTCCTCAAGCTGCTCCAAGATTTGAGCGACCCAGCCGGCGCTGCGCGCGATGGCGAAAACGGTGGTGAACATGCGCGTGGGGATGCCCAGACTGTAGTACACCGTTGCGGAGTAGAAGTCCACGTTGGCGTTGAGTCCCTTGCGGGCGCGCATCATCTTGGCAATCATATCGCTCATGCGGATCCACTTGGGCTCGCCCATGGTCTGGGTGAGGCGGATGGCGATACGGCGCAGCTGCGGCGCGCGGGGGTCAAGCGTCTTGTACACGCGGTGGCCCATGCCGAAAATCTTCTCGTGGCGCGCGAGCTTCTCGTTGATGTACGCCTCAACGTTATCCTCCTCTCCAATCTCGGTGAGCATCTCGATAACGGCCTCGTTGGCGCCGCCATGCAGCGGGCCCTTGAGGGTGCCGATGGCCGTGGTGATGGCGGAATACATGTCCGAGAGCGTGGAGGCGGTGACGCGGGATGCGAAGGTGGACGCGCTCATGCCGTGGTCCGCATGCAAGATGTAGGCCACATCCAGGATGTGAGCCTCCGCGGGGTCGGGCTCCTTGCCCTTGAGCAGCCAGAGGAAGTGCTCGGCCTCGCCCAGGTCCGTGCGGATGGGCGGCAGGTCCAGCCCCTGGCAGATGCGGTAGTAGTAGGCGGCCATCACGGGCATCTTGGCGATGAGCGAGAGGCCGATTTCCTTCATCTGGCTGGGGTCCTTGGTGCGGTCGTCGTACATGCCGAGCATGGAAACGGCGGTGCGCAGCGCGCTCATGGGGCGTGCGGTCTTGGTGGCGGACTTGAAGAAGTCCAAGATGGGCTGGGGAAGCTCGCGGTCGTGGCGCAGGCGCTGCTGCAGGCCCTCCAGCTCCGCTCGGTTGGGGAGACGCTTGTTGAGGAGGAGGTAGATGATTTCCGTGTAGCTGCACAGATCCACCAAATCCTCAATCTCATAGCCGCAGTACAAGAGGCGGCCCTCATCACCGCGCACATCGCTCAGCGCGGTCTCGTTGGCTATCACGCCCTTGAGCCCCTTCTTGAAAATGGGTGCGTTTTGCTCGCTCTGAATCTCACTCATCGTCGTGTAGAAAAGAAATCGCTTACAGCTCGCCGTACCAAGCGTCCTCAATCTCGCCGAATTCCTTGAGGTCAATCTCCGGGCGGGCCTCCACCCAAGCCTTGACGGCGGCGCGCTGAGCCTCGGTGGTCAGCGTGGGGTCGGCATCATGCACGGTGATATTGCAGCCGGAGTTCTGGAAAAGGCCCAGGCAAACAAGGCCGTTAGGCTCCAGGCATTCGGTATCGAAGGCTTGGATGAACTGGCGGCACTCGGGAGATTCCACATCACCCTTGTACTCAAAAGAAAACTTGAAGCAGAGTTCACGGAACTCACCCACGCGGTATTTTTTGCGAAGTCTCTTTTTCATAACGCGCGTACTCTAATAAATCACCTTCCCATTGTCAATAAAAAAAAAGCCGCCCGGCAAAAGACCGGACGGCTTGTGAAACATTCGTCGAAAAGAATTACTTCTTCTTGCAGCAACCCTTCTTCTTCTTGAAGACGGAGGAGGGCTTGAACGCAAGCGTGGTGAAAGCAGCTATCTTCATGGGCGCGCCCGTCTGGGGATTGCGGCCGGTGCGAGCAGCACGGGTCTTCATCTCAAACGTGCCAAAGCCGACAAGCTGAACTTTGTCCTTCTTGACTGCGGTGGAGATAGCATCGAGGACAGCGGTAAGAGCGCTCTCGGCGCACTTCTTGGTCGCTTCCTTGCCCAGTTTTGCCTGAATCAGGTCAACGAGTTGAGTCTTGTTCATAGGCCTTCATATTAGCACGGCATTGCCCCATTTCAAGGGGAAAATTGAAAAAAAAGGCAAAAAATGGCAAAAAAAGTGCGTTTTTATGGGAAAAACGCACAAAAAAAGGGGCTGGACAAACGGGAAATCACCATTCCAGCGCGGAAATCGCGTCCTTCATCTCGCGCACGGCTGCGGCCAGACCGATGAAGATGGAGCGTGCGATGATGGTGTGTCCGATGTTGAGTTCCGTGAGGAAGGGAACGCTGTTGAGCTCCTGCAGGTTGGCGATTTGAATGCCGTGACCTGCGTGAACCTCCACGCCGAGCTCGTGGGCGCGCGTTGAGGCCGTCACGAGGCGTGCGGTCTCAGCCGCGCGCGCATCACCCTGCGTGTTGGCGAAGCGCCCCGTGTGCAGTTCCACCATGGGAGCGCCAATGGCGGCGCTGGCCTCCACCTGAGCCACATCGGGATCAATGAACATGCTCACGCGGCTGCCGTTTGCCATGAGCGCGGCAACAAGGGGCTTGAGTTCCTCCATGCGCGCGGCAACATCCAAGCCGCCCTCCGTGGTGATTTCCTGCCTGCGTTCCGGGACCAGGCACACGAAATCCGGTTTGAGGGAGAGGGCGAACTCCAGCATGGCGGTGGTGGCACCCATCTCCAAATTGAGCGGCAGCGCAATCTCGCGGCGCACGGCGCGCGCATCGTCGTCCTGCATGTGGCGGCGGTCCTCGCGCACGTGCAGGGTGATGGAATCCGCACCGCCCTGCATGGCTGCGCGTGCGGCATCCAGCACAGAGGGTTCCGTATTGGGCAGGTGAAGCATGGTGGCGTAGCGCGCCTGGCGCAGCGTGGCGACGTGGTCGATGTTGACTCCGAGATGCATGTCCGTGTGGTGTTTGGTGTAAAGACAAGGCACCCGGACGGCATGGTGCATGCGCGCCCGGGTGCGGTAGGGGTTAATGCAGGAAGTGGCGGGCGCCAGTGAACACCATGGCGATGCCGGCGGCGTCTGCTGCGGCAATCACCTCCTCGTCGCGGATAGAGCCGCCGGGCTGGATGCATGCAGTGGCGCCTGCATCAATGGCGGTCTGCAGGCCGTCGGCGAACGGGAACATGCCGTCGGATGCAATCACGCTGCCCTTGAGGGTGAGACCGGCCTGGCCTGCCTTCCACACGGCAATCTTGGCGGAATCCACGCGGCTCATCTGGCCGGCGCCGATACCAAGCGTTCCGTTCTTGTCGGAGAATACGATGGCGTTGGAGTGGACCTGCTTGCAAACGCGCCAGGCGAAGCGCATGGCTTCCAGCTCGTCTGCGGTGGGCACGCGCTTGGTGACCACCTTGGCCTCCAGGTTGTCCAAGCCCAGCGCAAGGTCGTCGCGCTTCATGGTCATGAGGCCGCCGGGCGCGGTGCGCACCATGGGCAGCTTGCAGAATTCCTTCCAGGCGTCCAGGTCAATGCGCATGATGCGGCAGTTCTTCTTCTTCTGCAGGATGGCGCGTGCCTCCGGCTCGTAGTCCGGGGCAATGATGACATCCGTGAAGATGGCACCCACGATACGGGCAAGGGCTTCCGTCATCGGGCGGTTCATGACGATGACGCCGCCGAAGGGAGCCTGCGTGTCCGTCTGGTATGCACGCTTCCAAGCCTCCACCAGGTCCTCGTCGTCCTGCCCCACGCCGCAGGGGTTGGTGTGCTTGAGGATGGCGACCGTCGGGCGGCGGAAGTTCATGATGAGCGAGGCGGCGGCATCCAGGTCCAGCACGTTGGTGTAGGAGAGCTCCTTGCCCTGCAGCTGGGTGAAGATGGAATCAAAGTTGCCGTAGAGCACGCTGGGCTGGTGGGGGTTGTCGCCGTAGCGCAGAGCCTGGTAGAACGGGAGGGAGAGGGAGAAGTTGTTGCGGGTGGATTCCTCCGCGCGGTGGCCCAGGTAGTTGGAGATGGCCGTGTCATACTGGGACGTGCGCATGAAGACCTTCACCGCCAGCTTCTCACGCGTCTTGAGCGTGGTGCTGCCGTCGTGGTTCTCCATTTCCTCCAGCACGGTGTCGTAGTCTGCGGGGTCGCTCACCACGGTCACGCTGGCGTAGTTCTTGGCGGCGGAGCGCAGCATGGACGGGCCTCCGATATCGATTTTCTCAATGGCCTCGGCCAGGGTGACACCATCCTTGGCGATGGTTTCCTCAAAGGGGTAGAGGTTGACGCAGACGAGGTCGATGGTGGGGATGTTGTTGTCCTTGGCCTGCTGCTGGTGTTCCGGCAAATCGCGGCGCTGGAGGAGGCCGCCGTGCACCTTGGGGTGGAGGGTTTTGACGCGGCCGTCAAAGAGCTCGGGAGCTCCGGTGTAGTCGGAGATCTCGGTGACGGGCAGGCCGAGTTCCTGGAGATAGCGGCAGGTGCCGCCCGTGGAAATGAGCTGCACGTTCTGGGCCACCAGGCCCTTGGCGAATTTGTCCAGACCGGTCTTGTCGGACACGGAAAGAAGAGCGCGTTCAATCTTGGAGTTTTCCATAATAGAATATCTGTGGTTGTACCGCCGAAGCGACACGGGAAGGTATACCCAAACGCCCTAAAAAGCAAGCCCAAATTGCCTCCGCCGAAAAGGGCCGGCCGAGTTCAACCCGGTTGATACCCTGCCATTGACACCGGAAGGGCAGGAAAATGGCGGCGTTGGTGATGTTGCCAATGGTGAGGCGGTGGGCCCGCGCATGGCGGCCACATTGCCGGTTCACCCCCCAGGCCCTTTAAGCATAATACATTATGAAATAAAGTTGAAAATACAGAAGACGATGGCGGTGGGCAGCAGCGCCCAGAAGAACAGCTGCATGGCACCGACGCCGTTGAAGAACTTGCTCAGGATGGCCATGCCGGCGGGGTTGGGCGCATTGGCAATCACGGTCAGGCCGCCGCCTGTCACCGCACCGGCCACAATGGCGTATTTCATCTCATCCGACAGGCCGGATACGGTGCTGGCGAGGAAGGTGACGGAGGCGTTGTCATTGAACGCGGTCAGGACGCTTGCCATAGCCATGGTGATGGAACCTCCCAGCTCGGAAAGCTCCTGCAGCACCGGCTGCATCCACCACCCCTGCACGCCGCCCAGTATCAGCAGGCCGGCCATAAAGAACGCCACCAGCAGCGGCACCTTCATGGAAACCGCGTTCTGGCACTGCGGCGTGGCCATGGAGAAACCAAGGAAAAAGAGGAACCCGCCGATGAGGATGGCCGGGTGGTGGGCAAAGTACACCGTCCATGCCAGGAAGAAGATGGACACGGCATACACCCACACGGGAATGACCTCCTGGCGCTCCTCCCCGGAGTTCTGTACATGCCCGGAAATGGAGTCCTCCTCCCGCTGCACCTGTGCCAGGCGAGCGAACTCCTTGCGGAAGAAGAAGAAATACAACACGTTGGAAATGGCAATACCCGCCACGGCCTTCCAGCCGAACTGCGTGAACATGTGCACCATGTCCCAGTTCCACTTGCCCGCCACCATCACAATGGGAGGCGCGGCAAAGTGCGTGAGCGTGCCGCCCACGGAGACGTTCACGAACAGCAGCGCCAGCGTGGCATACCTCAGGCTGATGGAGGGCTTGAGGTAGTAGAACTTCTTGGCCAGCAGGATTGCCCCCAGCGTCATGGCCGCCGGCTCCGTAATCAGCGAACCCAGCAGCGGCGCTATGCTCAGCACGGAAAACCACCACGCCGCCGGGGAGCACTTGCCCAGGTTGGCACCCAGCTGCAGCGTGTTCTCCGCCAGGCGGTAGATGGGACGCGAGGACGCCACCACCATAATCACCGCCACAAACAGCGGCTCCGTGAAACGAGTGTCGTGGTCCACGTACAGCAGGAAATCCTGCATTGAATAATAGTGGCAGCAGACAATCAAGAACGGGATCGTCCAGAGACCGAACACCACCTCTACCTCACCCAGGAAATGGCACATGGTGGAGAGGACGGACACCGGCATACGCTGCCCGGGGTGCTCCAGGCGGAACTTCTCCTCACGCAGCTTCTCTCGGTGGCTGTGCTCCAGCCGGCCCGCCAGGCGGTGGAATCGCGGTGTCAGGAAGGTGTGCAGGATGGCCAGCAGGAAGATGACCGTGGCCGCTATGTTGAAGGGGTCCGTACCCGCACGGTGCACCAGCTTCTGCCACAGGTCCATGCCCTGCTCCTCCGGCGCGTAGACCTTAAGCGGCACGGGGAAACGGCTGTACTGCACATGTGCCCCCGTGTAGTGGTGGCTCCAAGCGGGTTCCTGCCCCTCCGGATCTTGGTTATACACGATTTCACCACATTCCGGGCAGATCGTATGGGAGAACGGCGGGGCAAAGGGCACTCGCATGCGCACGTGTTCCGCAGCGGAATGGCCATCGTACGCATGGTGGTCCTGCTTCAGGTAGCGCTGCAGCGCGGGCAGGCTCACGAATTCCGCCGCATGGAAAAGGAACGCCTTCTCCTTCTCCGGCAGCTCGTATTCATCAATCAGCGCGGCACGGGCGGCGGATTCCTTCTCGCTGGCAGCCGCAAGAGCCTCCTCCACGGCTGCATGGTCATTCCCCAGGCAGCAGGACAGACACGCCATCACCCCTGCTACTATGCAGCTTACTGCTCGTCTGTACGTCATACTGCGCGGCATTATACAGAAGGAACAGCCGCGCGTCCAGATAGAAAGCAAACAGGGGGGCTTCCTGCATGACTTTCATCTAACCTTGCCAAGGGGCGGGATTTGTTATAGAATCGAAAGCGTTATGATGAGAACCCCGCTCCTTGTCGTCTTGGCCGCAGTGGCCCTGACCGCCTGCCAGCAGACCGTAACGGAATTCGACCCGCAGGCGGACGCGCGCGCCCGCCTGAAGGTGACGCGCAAGCTGGGCCGCTATCTGGCGCTGCCCGGACAGGCCATCACGGACGCGCGGGATACCGACCCGGATGCGGCGTTCGATCGCCAAGCGGCGGAATACGCACGCAACCGCCAGACAGAGGTACCCGGCGGGGATGCGGGATTCCAGCCCCCTGCCCTGGACCCCACGCCCGGGGCCAACCAGCAGCACCGTGAACAGGTGAACATCCCGGAGCCCGCCCCCCAACAGCAGGCCCCGGCTCCGGCATACGTGGAGCAGCCGCAGCAGCCTGCGCCTCCCGCCGTGCTGCCGCCCGTGCAGGAGAAGCCTACGGTCAGCCTGCCGACCGCGCACCCCTCCGGCCAGCTGGACTACACCGTGTCCATCACCAACAAGACCTCAGGCCAGCTCTTCATCGAGGCGCAGGACTCCGCCGGCACCATCTACCCCTGCGGGCCCATGACGCCCAACAAGACCTGGAACACGCCGTTCACCAAGGCAGAGCCCATCAAGTGGCCGATTGTGGTGGTGGTGCGCGACCCGGACCAGCCGGGAGCCCCGGAGATACGCCGCTACCGCGTGAACACGCCTGTGGACTACTCCAACCGCACGCTCAACATCTCCATTGTACCGGGCGGGCGCTATGAGGTGAGGCTGGACAACCAGCTCTTCTACGTCTCGCCCGTTGAATCCTGATGAAGACGCTTTTCATCTTCCTTGCCGCGTGCTCGCTCCTGCGCGCGGAGGTGTCGCTTGACCCCATCTATGCCGACCACATGGTGCTGCAGCAGGGCAAGCCCATCATCGTGGCGGGCAGCACATCCCGCGTGGACCGGGACATCACGGTCATCTTCAACGGCAAGCGGGCCAAGGCGTTCATCCACAAGAACCGCTGGCAGGCAGAGCTGCCGCCCATGCAAGCCAGCGCGCGTCCGCGCGACCTCACCGTGGAGCAAGGCGCGGACCGCGTGAAAATCACGGATGTGCTGGTGGGGGAGGTATGGATTGCCGCCGGGCAATCCAACATGCTCTTCCGAGTGGACGAGACGGACAACGCCAAGGAGATACTGGCGGCGGCAAACAACCCGCTGCTGCGCGTGCGGCACAGCGAACCCCGCCCGTACATGGGCAAGGAGCCCTTCCCCGAAAGCGAGTTGAAGCTGCTGGAGGAAGGCCGCATGTTCGAGGGGCAATGGGCGGTGAGCAACCCCAAGAGTATCACCCGGGCATCCGCTGTGGGCTACCTTTTCGCCAGCCGCCTGCAGAAGGCGCTCGGCGTGCCCGTGGGCATCATCGACGCCGCCCTGGGCGGGTCTGAGATGATTTGCTGGGTGCCTGAGCAGAAGCTGCGCCAGGAATACGGCGAGGTGCTGGACAGCACTTGGCGCCAGAGCCCTTTCATCACGCCGTGGCACAAGGAATGCGTGGAGGGCAACCTGGGGGAGCAGCACCTTGCAAACGCCCACCCGTTCCAGCCCGGCTACCTCTTCCGCACGGGCGTGGCACCCTGGCTGAAGATGAACGTGGCGGGCGTGATTTGGTACCAGGGCGAGGCGGATGCAGAGATTCCCGATGCCGCGCAATCCGAAAAGCTGCTCACGGAGCTTATCAAGGGGTGGCGAGATGTTTCCGCCTCACCCAAGGAGAACCTGCCCTTCCTCATGGTGCAGCTGCCGCGCATCAACGATTCCTCTGAACTGCGCGCGTTCTGGCCGGAATTCCGTGAGCTCCAGGCCAAGGTGGCAAACTCCCTGCCAGGCGTGGCTTGCATCTGCACCATCGACCTCGGCACCACCAACGCCAACGTCCACCCGCCCCGCAAGGACCAGGTCGCGGAGCGTCTCGCCAAGCGCGCGCTCGCGGATGTCTACCGCAAGAATGTTCCCTCCCGTGGCCCGGAATTCCAGAAAGCCCGCGTGGACGAGGAGGACGTGTACCTCACCTTCTCCCATGCGGACGGCCTGCGCAGCTCTGACGGCAAGCCCGTGCGCGGGTTCGAGCTGGCAGGGCGCGACGGCCAGTTTTCCCCCGCAACGGCCGTGGTGAAGGGCAAGACCGTCAAGCTGACCGCCGACTTTGTGGACGAGCCTGTGGAGGTGCGCTACAATTGGGCCGTGTATGCAGAACCCAACCTGGTGAACCGCCACAACCTGCCCGCCATGCCCTTCCGCGCCAAGCTGAAATGACTTGTCACGCGCGCGAGGGTTTGGTATGATGCGCGGCGTGAAATCCTTTGCCAATCCCGTACTTCTGCTGGCCGTCATCATCATGTTGGCGGTACATGTGCGCTGCTCCGCAGATGCAGGGGAAGCCGCCGCCGTGAGCGTGGCGGCATGGGTGATGACCCTCTGCGCGGTGGGGGTGCTGGTCAACGGCGTGCTGGCCGTCTCCCGCGCGCTCACGCACCGCTCCGGCTCGCCCATGCTGGCGGTGTGGGCCGTATTCTTCCTCATCCTGGGCTGCGGAGCCTGGGTTCTCACCACCCATGGGGACGAGGCGGCGCGAGAGGACGCCGCAGCCCTGCGCGCCATGGTGGACGCCTGGCCCGCAGACGATGCGGAGTACCCTTTCCTGGCGCGCTCGGAAAACGGTGAGAGCCTGCTGCAACTGGCAGCCAAGACGGGCCGCACGGATGTGCTGCGGCGTTCACTTTCCCAACAGAATGCCGCGGCTCATGCGGAAGATTTCCAAACGGCTCTTCAAACAGCGGCTGAATGCGGCCAGCTGGACACCCTGCGCCTGCTGCTGGATTCCGATGTACGGGGAGACGCCACCTGCAACGGCACCACCGCGCTGCATGCCGCGGCGGTGAACGGCAAGCTCAAGGCGGCGGAGCTGCTGCTGGAGCGCGGAGCCACCGTGGACGCGGCAGACGCAGACGGCAACACCCCGCTCATGCATGCAGCCCTCAACGAGGACGTGCCCATGGTGAAGCTGCTGCTCAAGCACGGCGCCAACCCGGCATACAAGAACCCGCAAGATGGCCGCGATGCTGCTTCCATGACCCGTAGCGAGGAGGTGGAGCATCTGCTTGCCCCGCAGGACAACGACGACAGACAGTAAACAATGGAGGAAGTGCAGCATATTTTCGTGTTGGACGGCTTGCACTGCGCAGCCTGTGCCGCCCGCGTGGAAACCGCCGTTACCAAGCTTGACGGCGTGTCCCGCGCTGAAGTCAACCCCGTGGCCGGGCTGATGCGCGTGCGCCATGACGCCGAGAAGGCAAGCGCGGAGGACATTGCGGCAGCGGTGGAGCGCGCGGGATTCCACGCAGAACTGAGGGAATCCACAGCACCTGGGGCTCAGGCAGCAAAGTCATCCTGCCTACCCTGGGTTGTATCCGCCATCATCCTGATACCGCTGCTGGCGCTGCACTACCATTGGTTCAGCGAGGAAGACTACCCGCTTGTGGAGCTCTGCCTGCTGCTTCCCATCGTGGCTCTCAACTACGGCTACTTCACGCGCGGGTTGCGCGCCCTGCTGCACGCCTCGCCCAACATGGACACCCTGGTGGCACTCGGTGCCGCCACCGCCACCATTTACAGCATTGCAGACGTGGTGCACCTCCACTCCGGGCACGCCTACGCCGACAGTGCCGCCATGATTCTCACCATCGTCTCCTTCGGCCTTTGGCTGGAATCGCGCTGCACCGCCGGCGCCGGTGACGCCCTGGCGGCACTGCGCCGCCGCATGCCGACATCCGCCGCCATTCTGAGGAACGGCGTACAGGAGAGCATACCGGCCGCCCAAATCATGCCCGGCGACACCCTGCTGGTGAAACCCGGGACGCTGGTGCCCGCAGACGGCACCGTGCTGGAGGGCGTTTCCGAGATTGACGAGTCCACTTTCACGGGAGAGAGCACGCCCCTCATCAAAGAAGCAGGCTCCAAGGTGTTCGCAGGCACGGTCAACGGCTCCGGTCCGCTCACCATCACTGCCGCCACCGCTCCTTCCCAATCCGCCATCTCTCGCCTCATTCACCTGGTTGGCGAGGCTGAAATCACCAAGCCCGCCCTTGCCCGCCTGGCTGACAAGCTGGCCGCATGGTTTGTGCCGGCTGCCATTCTGATTGCCATCGTCACCATTCTCGTGTGGAGCATCTGCACGGGAGACGTGTCATTCGCCCTGCGGCGCGGCATTTCCGTGCTGGTCATCTCCTGCCCGTGCGCGCTGGGTCTTGCCACACCGATAGCTGTCATGGCAGCGGCGGGGCGCGCCGCAAGAGAGGGCATCATCTTCCGCACAGGCAACGCCATGGAGAACGCCTGGCGCGCCACCGTGGCCGTGCTGGACAAAACCGGCACGCTCACCCGGGGGCAGCCACACGTGGTCGCCACACGCCCCGTGGGTATTTCCGACAAGGAGCTGCTGCAGCTGGCATCCGCGCTGGAGGGAAGTTGCAACCATCCCTATGCAGCCGCCGTTTGCGCCGCGCTGCCCGCGGATGAGCCCACCTCCTTCAGCGCCCAAGACATCAAGAACACGCCTGGCCGCGGCGTGCAGGGCGTGGTGAACGGCCAGGCCTGCGCCGCCGGCAGCGCCATCTTCATGGAAGAGCTCGGCATCGACACCTCCTCTGTGGACCTTTGGAACATCACCCAAGCGGCCAGCCCCCTCTATGTGGCCCGCAACGGCACCCTCTGCGGCATAATTGCCGTGGCGGACACCCTGCGCGAATCCAGCACGGAAGCCATCAAGGAGCTGCGCCACCTGGGCTTGCGTACCATCATGGTGACGGGTGATTGCGAACGCACCGCCGCCGCGGTGGCAAAGCAGTGCGGCATTGACCGCGCCAGATGGGAGGTGACGCCCCAGCGCAAGGTGGAGATGGTGAAGGAGCTGCAAGCCGCCGGTGAGAAGGTGCTGATGGTGGGCGACGGCTTCAATGACGCCCCTGCCCTCGCCGCGGCAGATGTCTCCATGACGGTGGGCATGGGAACCGACGCCGCGCTCAACAGCGCAGACATCATCCTGGCATACGACGACCTCATCAACGCAGCGGATGCACTGAAGCTGAGCCGCAAGCTGACGGACAACATCAAGAACAACCTCATATGGGCGGCGGGATACAATATCGTGGCCATTCCGCTGGCGGCGGGCGCGCTCTACCCGCTCATCCATTGGACACCCACGCCGGCGTTTTCCGCGGCGTGCATGTGCGCCAGCAGCCTGTGCGTGGTGCTCTCCGCCCTGCGCCTGCGGAAGCGGGACCGCAACGCAAGCGATGACCTGCCCAAGGTGGTAAGCAACGAGGGCTACTAACCCCATGAAGGCGAGCGAAAAGACCAACGTGGTACGCACCCTGGAACAGCGCAAGATTGATTTCCAGGCGTATGCGTACGAGAGCGAGGGAGCCATCACCGGACTGGAAGTGGCGGCTATCCTGGGGCAGAATCCGGCGCAAGTGTTCAAGACGCTGGTGACCACGGGCCGCAGCGGGCAGCACTACGTTTTCGTGATACCCGTGGGTGACGGGCTAGACCTGAAAAAGGCAGCCAAGGCCGTGGGGGAGAAATCGCTGGAGATGCTCAAGCAGAAGGACCTTCTGGGGCTCACGGGCTACATCCACGGCGGCTGCTCCCCCATCGGCATGAAAAAGGCGTTCCGCACCACCATCGATGCCACCGCTGCCCAGTTCGACTCCATCATCTTCTCCGGCGGCCGCATCGGCCTGCAGGTACAGGTGGGCCTGGCAGACCTCGCCCAAGTGGTGCGCTATGAATTGGCGGACATCACCACCGGGCTCATCCACAACTAACACGGCGCAGCGTGAATCCCCGAACGGCAAAGTACGCGGTGCTCGGTGTTGCGATGACCGCAGCGGCGGGATGCTTCATCATGGGGCGGCAGGATTTGGCCATGCGCTCGCTCGGCTGGATTGTGTTGGGCATTGCCGCGCTGGCATACGTCTCCAACCACGTCATGCAGCATGCACGCCACGCGGCAGAGGCCGGGACGCCGCGCAAGCCCACCCCGCAGGAACAGGAAGCCTACGCCAACCCCGCACCGACCACGCTGCCCGCGCATGTGCCCGCCACCCTGCTGCGCTACCGCCTGCGGCGCCTCGCCCAATGGGATGACGATTGGGGCTGGTCCGACGAGCTGGAAGGGCATCTGGCGGATTCCAACATCGAGTTGCAGTTCTTCTTCAGCGGCGAGCAATGGGTGGCGGCGGGGCGCATCCGCATGCTGGACTGCTCACTGGGAGTGCCCTCCATGCGCCGGCTGCTGGCAGAAGCCCCCATCAGCGCGGAGAACGCGGAGCGCATCATCCGCCGCCGCGAGCCGAACATACCAAACGTGCTGCTCTGGTACAACGGCAACACCCTCACCGTGGCACCCCACACCGCTGTGGAGGCGCTGCGCCCCCTGCTCTTCACCCCAATCTTGGGCGAACCGCATGATTTTGACGCCTATATGGAAGTCCTACCGTAAGGCGGCAGGCTCAGGGCTTGGGCTTGCGGGGCACCACGCCCATGCGCTGCACGCGCTCCGCTAGGAACTCCCGCATCTCCTCCGGCGTGCCGGGCAGGAACTCCTTCACCCATGTGTTGGGATCGCCTTTCCGGGCAGACTCATACTCGCTTTCCGTAATCGGCACCAGCTGCAGCACGCTCACATTCTTGTCTCCCACCGTCAGGGTGAAACCGGGCTTGGTGCAATCCGGCAGGGGAGAGGCCAGGAGAAAGGCTGAGAAATCCCCAAGTTTCACCTCGGGGTTCACTGTGTGGCTGAAGGCGTACCACCAGTCCATGGCAACCATGCCACGTGCAAAATTCTTCATCCACAGGATAGGCCAATAGCTGCGCTCTATCTCCTCCTCGGTCGCGCCCTCCTCCATCCACAGGGGGACCCAATCCGCAGGCAGGTACATCATCAGCTCCACACGGTCCCACCCGGGGAACACCAGCGGCCGCAAATCCACCGTTCCGCCATCTATCTGCAGCTCCATACCGTCCGTGGGCGGCACCGTCATGCGGTGCGCCCCCACCCCCATGGTACACAGCGTGTAAAAAGGGCAGTGCTCCCCCGGCGGTATCATCAGGATGTCCACACGGATATCCGGCGACTCCTTCTCGACGAAAATGTTGGAACTCTTGCCCAAGGCCTTTTCCGCCGCATCGGAGAAGCGGCTAATCTCCTCCGCCGTGTACCACTCCACCGCTGCGCCCCGCCGGCGCCACCGGATAAACTTCACCAGGCAGAAAACCAGCAGAGCCACTACAAACAGGACCTGGACAAGATGCCGGGGCTCGCTAAACCATTGGGAGAGGAAATCAGGAGAAGCGCTCATGATGGGGATACTAGCACGAAGAACCGTTGAAATTCAAGGATATTCCCTCCATGAGGTACAACTCCTCGCTCACCTGCTCAGGCTCTCCGCGGTCGGGTAGGAAAATGATTTGCCAGCGCGAGCCGTAGAACTGTCCCTCGTCCCCGCTGTACACGCGGATGTGCGGGAAAGCAATCTCGATGACGCCGCCCCTGGAAGCCGCGCGATCCGCGGCAGAAACGCGGTGCACCATGGGGTCGGTTTCCATGGCCCGGCCCGTCGTGTACTCCAGCGCACGCACCAAGAACGCGCCATCGGTGCTGGCATCCTGCGGCAGGCGCAGCAGCACGTCATAGACACCACCCTTGCCTGATACGCGGATGCAGGGGGCTGCGGCAGCGGGAGAAGCCTCCTGAGGCAGACGGAAATCCACGCCTTGCGGCACCTGCAAGCCATCCGCAAAAGTATCGCGCGCCACGGGTTCGGAAAGCACCACCGCCGAGTACAGCAGCACCATGGACACGCACCAGACAAGGTGCAGCGCCTCTGCCGCGCCACCTGCCAGCACATGGCGCCACACACGCAAAATCTGCCATTTCCGCCGCATCAGCGCCACCACCGCCAGCCACACCGGAACCAGCATGAGCCCCAACAACACACACAGCACAAACCACACGGCTCCGCCCGCGCGGCACAGGCCGCACGCGTTGCACAGCAGCACCGCCACGCTCAACAGCGGCACCGCCCACCAGCTCACGATGATGCGCTTCATTTCTGCTTCCCCATACTAGCATCCCCGCATTCTCCCCGCAAGCGGCAATTGCAGCCGGCGTGCGCTGACACAAAAAGACACGGCGCAGGCTGGAAAAGGCGAGCGCAAGGGAGTAGTCTCACGGATGTGAAGAAGTGCCAGATATGCGGCCGTAGGGCTTCGATGTTTCTAACGCAAATCGTCAACGGAAAGATTACCGAGATGGCGCTTTGCGAGGAGTGCGCCAAGGCTCGCGGTCTCTTTGACCCGCAGTCGCTCACCTTCGCGGAGAAATTCTTCCCGCAGGAGCTGCAGCGGCAAATGGACAAGATTGTACGCCAGCTGGTGCAGGGCGACAAGGAGGACAAGAGCCGGCCCGCCGCCGAGGGCTGCGATGTGATCACCGCCTGCCCGGTTTGCCATTTCACGCTGGAGGACTACCGCCGCACCAACCGCCTGGGCTGCCCGGACTGCTATACTTTCCTGGCCACGGAAATCGGCGCGCCCAAGTTGGAGGCCGGCGGGGATGAACCCGCAGCGCAGGAACAGCCGCAGCGCAGCACCCAGGCGCTGGAGGCCGAACTGCAACAAGCCGTGGAGCGCGAGGACTACGAGCGCGCCGCCGAACTGCGCGACGAAATCAAGGCTCTCAACAACGCACACAAGGCATGATGAAGCTGGAAACATTGCTGAAACAGGCGCCCGCGCACCTGCTGGAAGCCGGCGACCACCAAGACACGCTGCTGGGGGTGTTCTCACGCACGGTACGCAACCTGAAGGGGCATCCCTTCCCGGGCTGGAGCACGGTGGAGGACCGCCGCGCGGTAGCGGAGGAGCTTGTACCCACCCTGCTGCAGCTGCCGGCGTTCAAGCGCGGCACCTTCCAAGCTGAAATGCCTGCGCTGGATTTCAACACACGCCAGCAGCTCCTGCTCTACAACCTCATCTCCCCCTCACTGGCCGCAAGGCAAGACGGCTGCCACATCATCATCTCCCAGAAGAAAAACATAGTGGCCATGGTCAACGAGGAGGAGCATCTGGTCATCCACCAGTTCCGCCAGGGCTACCCGCCCTGCAAGCGCGGCGACAGCCTGCGCGTGGGACGTTTCCTGGATTCCGTGGAGGAACTGGGGCGCGACCTCGGCGCAGCGTTCGACTTTGCAGGCAATGCGAAGAAAGACCACTACCTCACCAGCATCCCGGGTGAATGCGGGTGCGGCATCCAGCTCTACGCCCTGCTCCACCTGCCGGCGCTCAAATTCTCCCACATGATGGGACAGGTGACCAAAGCCATGGAGAAGCTCCACGTGAGCATCTCACCATACTATTCCGACGGCAGCGACGACACCGCGGGCCGTTTCATGCTCTACACCATCCCCGCGCCGGGAATCCACCTCAACCAGATCCAAGAGTATTTCTTCGAGGTGGTGGAGCGCGTCATCGAGCGCGAACTGGGCGTGCGGAACCGCCTGCTGCACGAGCCCGGCCAACGCATCCACGACCTCATCGGCCGCACCTACGGCATGCTCAACCAGGCTAGGCGACTGAGCATCAAGGAAATGCGGGATGCATTCTCCATGCTGCGCCTGGGCACCGTGCTGGACATCATCGAGTGGGCGTGCGGGGCGCGCAAGTTCATTGAGGCGCTCAGCGCGCTGGAGCTGGAGCTCACCGTTCAGGCGGTCACGATGGAGGAAGAGGAGGAAGCGCCGCTCATGCTGGCGGAGCGCTGCCGCGCCTTCCTGAAATCCACCTCACACACTTTCCATTCACCCAACGATTTCGATTAAACCATGAAGAACTTTACCCCACGCGTGCAGCAGGTCATGAACCTGGCTCGCAGGGAAGCGGACCGCTTCCACCACAACTACATCGGTGCGGAACACGTGCTGCTCGGCCTGCTGAAGCTCGGCCAGGGCGTGGCCGTAAGCGTCATGGAGAACGCCGGCATCAACATCGGCACCCTGGCCCAGCAGATTGAGGCATCCATGGTGGAGGGCAACGCCGCCGGAACGGATGGCGAGCTGCCCTGCACGCCGCGCGTCCGCAAGCTGCTCACCCTCGCCGGAGAGGAAGCCCGCAACATGCGCCACACCTACATCGGAACGGAACACGTGCTGCTCGCCATCCTGCGCGACGAGGACGGCCTCGCCTGGCAGGCCCTGCATTCCTCCGGGCTCACCTATGAGAACGCCCGCAAGGGCGTGATGGAGGAAATCGGCACCAACTTCGACACCACCGACGACGATGGCGGCGACACCCCGCCCCCGCCGCCCGAGCCCCTGCCCGGCGGCAACCCCGGCCCGGGGGGCCCCGGCGAGGAGGCGGCGGACGCCCCCAACGCCTTCCTGCACGAGTCTCGCCAGCAGGAGGGACGCGAAGCACAGCGCAGCCGCGGCGAGCGTTCCCGCACGCCCGCGCTTGACGCGTTCGGGCGCGACATGACGGAGCGCGCCGCCAAGGGCGAGCTTGATCCCGTCATCGGCCGCCGCAACGAGATAGAGCGCGTCATCCAAATCCTGTGCCGCCGCACAAAGAACAACCCCGTACTGCTGGGGGAGGCCGGCGTGGGCAAGACCGCCATCGTGGAGGGACTGGCGCAGATGATAGTGAGCGGGGACGTACCGGAGTTCCTGCTGGGCAAGCGCATCATCAGCCTGGATTTGGCGCTGATGGTGGCGGGCACCAAGTACCGCGGCCAGTTTGAGGAACGCCTCAAGGCCGTGATGGATGAAATACGCAAGGAGAAGAACATCATCCTCTTCATCGACGAAATCCACACCCTGATGGGCGCCGGCTCTGCCGAGGGCACCATGGACGCCTCCAACATCATCAAGCCCGCCCTCTCCCGCGGAGAGATGCAGGCCATCGGCGCCACCACCCTCAACGAATTCCGCAAACACGTGGAGAAGGACGCCGCCTTCGAGCGCCGCTTCCAGCAGGTCCAGGTGGGCGAGCCATCCCTGCCGGACACCATCGCCATCCTCCACGGAATCGCACCCCGCTACGAGGAGCACCACCACGTGCACTACACCGACAAGGCCCTGGAAGCCGCCGCCAACCTCTCCAAGCGCTACATCACCGGGCGATTCCTGCCGGACAAGGCCATCGACATCATGGACGAGGCCGGCTCCCGCCTCCGCGTGGCCCATATGACACGCCCGGAAGAGCTCAAGAGCATTGAGCAGCAGTGCGCCAAACTGGAGGAGGACAAGAAGGCCGCCGCCAAGACCCAGGACTTCGAGCGCGCCGCCAAGCTGCGCGACATGGAGGCCCAGCTGCGCCGCAAGCTCAGCTCCGGCATCGACTCATGGAAGAAGGACATGGATACCACCGTGGCGGACGTGACGGAGGACGACATCATGGCCGTGGTCTCCAAGTGGACCGGAATCCCGCTGGCCCGCATGGAGCAGAAGGAGACGGAACGCCTGCTGCAGATGGAAAACGAGCTGAAGAGCAAGGTCATCGGCCAGGATATCGCCTGCTCCGCCATCTCCCGCGCGCTGCGCCGCAGCCGTGCGGACGTGAAGGACCCGCGCCGCCCCATCGGCTCCTTCCTCTTCATGGGGCCCACGGGCGTGGGCAAGACCTACCTGGCCCGCAACCTGGCGGAAATCATGTTCGGCACGGCGGATGCGCTCATCCAGGTGGACATGAGCGAGTACATGGAGAAGTACAGCACCAGCCGCCTCATCGGCTCGCCCCCAGGGTACGTGGGGCACGACGAGGGCGGCCAGCTCACCGAGAAGGTGCGCCGCCGCCCGTACGCGGTCATCTTGTTCGACGAGGTGGAGAAGGCCCACCCGGATGTGATGAACCTGCTGCTGCAGGTGCTGGAGGAAGGCGCCATGACGGATTCCCTGGGCCGCAAGGTGAGCTTCAGCAACACCATCATCATCCTCACCTCCAACGTGGGTGCCAGTCTCGGCAGCTCACGCAGCCGCATGGGCTTTGCCTCCGGAGACAATGCAGAGGCCGACTACGAGGCCCTCAAGGAGAAAATCACCGAGGCCGCCAAGAAGGAGTTCCGCCCGGAATTCATCAACCGCTTCGATGAGCTTATCGTCTTCCGCGTGCTGGACCGCAACGACCTCGCGGACATCGTGAAACTGGAGGCGCAAAAGCTCATCGACCGCCTGGCGGAGAAGAAAATCGGCCTGAGCCTGACGCCGGAGGTGGTGACCATGCTGGTGGACAAGGGCTACAACCCGGAATACGGTGCGCGCCCCATGCGCCGCGCCATCGAGCGCTTGTTGGAGGACCCCATCGCGGAAGCCATCCTGCGCGGAGACCTGGCGCCCGGGCACAACTCCGTGGCCGTCCGCAACAAGAAAACAGACGCCATCGAGTTCCAAGAGGCCAAGCCTGCCAAGCCCAAGCGCAAGCCTGCGGCCAAGAAACCCGCAGCCAAGGCTAAAAAGGCCCCCGCTCCCGCCAAGGAAACCAAGAAAACAAAAAAGAAGTAGCGAACCGTGGCTGGATACGATCCCAACACCGCTAGCGTGCCCTCCCTGGTGGCCCATGCCTTCCTGGCCGCCTGGTCCAACTGGAAGGGACGCGCCACGCGCCGCGAATTCTGGATTGGCGGCGGCATTTTGGCCATCATCTCTGCCGCCATCGTCTACGGCGGTTTCGAGTGGTGCCGCAATCTCACGGACGACGTGGACGTGCAGTTCTATGTGTTGGAGGGGCTCTGTGTGTTATTCCTGGTGCTGCCGGGCATGGGAACGGTAAGCCGCCGCCTGCACGATACCGGGCGCAGCGGCCTGCTCATCGCCGCCGCCTTCGCCGTGGCCCTCATCTGCTTCTGCAACGAGCCCTCCCCGGATAAATTCGATATCCGCTGGGCATCCCTCATTATCCCGGCTGTCATCATCTTCTACTGCATGCTGGACTCCAGCAAAGAGCCCAACCAATGGGGAGATTCTCCCAAATACGTGAAAGAAGACAATTAGCCCTCGTGCCTTTTAGGTACCTTCATGTGCCCCAGATAGGGCATAATCCACGGAGTGTAGCGCTTCATCAACAGAAACACGGCTATGATGAACGCGCACATCACTATCGGAAGCAGCCATATCAGCACGCTGCCCGTTATCCAGGTCGGCACATAAGGTGCCACTAGGAAGAACAGCGGATAATGCAGCACAAACACCAAAAAGCACGCAGGCCCGCACGGAGCCAGGCACTTGGAGAGCCGCGGCAGGCACCGCTCTATCAGCACTCCTCCATATGCTATCAGCATGGCGCCAAATAGCGCACCCACCAGCGTCACCGGGGGACCATATCCACCTTGCTGCGCGTCGTATGCAGAATACCCAACGGCAAACAGCAATCCCACAGCGTACACCGGTGCAAACTTCTTGCTGAACAGGCAATAGGCATCCTCAATCTTGAAATGGCACAGGCAAACGCCCAGAACATAGAAGAAGCACGTATGCGGTGCCAGCATGATTTTCGGATAGGGTACAAAACAGAAACGGCAGTAGCAAAGGGCAATAACGCCCCCCGCCAACACAAGCCACCTGTAGCGCACCAGCAGCGGGGTGAGCAGAGAAAGAACAACTATGTCCCTCAGGAACCAAGTGACGGGAATCGCAGGCACGCTCTCCGGCAACCCGAAAATGTGGATGCAGTGGGAGCCCAGACAGCCAACGCCCAACATGCCCGGCAACTCACCCCATGAAAAACCATGCGTGTGGGACATGGCAAAAACGCCCAGATTCCAGATAAAGAAAGGAACAAACAGCCAAAATGCGCGGTCCAGAGCCTTCTTCCAGGTGATGCGCCGCCCCAGGAAGTACCCCGCCAGGATGAGGAAGTACGGGACTCTCCCGTACAGTGTGGACCCACTGGCAATGTTGATGGAGTACTGGGAACCCGCCAGGGGAGACTCCGGAAAGAATTGCGACATGTGGGCGTAGATAATCAGCAGCGCCGCTATGATGCGCGCGTTGTCTATCCATTCGTAGCGCTTGGTCTCTGCCGTTTCTGCTGCCATCCTGCAACTTACCTTACCCTCTCGCCGTCTGAAAATCAAGTGTGTTCAGAAAGATTTCATCTCCACCCCCCCCGCTGAAAAAATGTGGCAGCGGGCTTGCTATTCACGCGCGCGTGTGATAACATGCGCCGCGTCTTTTAGTTGCAAAACTAAAACAATTAAGCAAAGGTAACAATTTTCAACGCATATGAGAACCATGAAAGCATTGGCGGCGGTGGTGCTGCTGGGCGGGGTGGCGCTGGGGCAGATGCCCGGTGCGGCAACACCGCGCGTGCAGGTGGAGAAGGCCGTGAAGGGCCAGGACCGCATCATCCGCAGGAGCGTGGGAGCTACGGAGGCCATTGATTCCGTGACCATCCACAGCGCGGTGGAGGGCTACCTGCAGGAAGTGAATTTCAAAGAAGGACGCCTGGTGCACAAGGGTGATGTGCTGATGCGTATCGACCCGCTACGCTACGAGGCGGCGGTGCAACAGGCGGAGGCCGCCATCACGGAGCTGGAGGAACGCATGGTTTACGCGCAGAACCGCGTGAACCGCCTGTCCTCCCTTGCCAGCAACCAGGCGGCCAGCCAGGAGGTGTATGAGAGCGCCGTGGCGGCACTGGCCACCTGCAGAGCCAAAAAGGTGGCCGCGGAGGCCGAGCTGGTGCGCGCCAAGAAGAACCTGGACGACTGCACCATCCGCGCGGAAGTCACCGGGCGCATCGGCCGCCTGCTTGTCTCCCCCGGCAACTACATCACGCCCACGGAGGAACTGGCCGTCATCAACCAGATTGACCCCATCTATGTGCGCTTCCCGCTCAGCCAGTACGATGTGAATGCCATCTTCCGCGGGCCGAATGAAATCGGCAAACTGGCCGATGTGCGCATCCTGACCGCCGCCGGGCTGCAGTACGGCAGCGCGGGGCAGGTGAAAATTGTGGACAACCTGCTCTCCGGCGGGTCTGACACCTACACGCTGTGGGCGGAATTCCCCAATGCGGAGCAGGAACTCGTTCCCTCCGGCATCAGCTCCGTGTATGTGAAGCTGCGGGAGACCACCGAAACGGTGATGGTGCCCCTCACCTCCGTGCACCACGACTCCACGGGTTCCTACGTCTACACCGTCGACGACCAGAACACCGTCTCCCGCAAGGAGGTGATTGCCGGTACCGTGCAGGGGCGCTTCCAGGCCATCTATGATGGCATTCAGGAAGGCGAGACCGTGGTAACCGACGGTTCCCACAAAACCCGTGTAGGCGGCACGGTCATTCCCGTATTCCCGGATGAGAAGGTGGAGCGCACCACCACGCAGTCCGGCCAGGAGGCAGACAAGCCGGTGGAAGTGGAAAGCGCGGAGGTGAAGGTCATGGAGGACCCCACCGAACTGACCGTGTCCGGCGCCCAGGTGGAGGCCATCAACACGGTGCTCATCACCTCTCAGGTGCAGGGCCTGCTCCAAGAAATGCCCTTCAAGGAGGGCCAGAAGGTTCACAAGGGGGATGTGCTCTTCCGCATTGATCCCACGCACTACCAGGCCGCGGTAGACGTCCGCAAGGCAGCCATTGCCCAGCTGGACGTGAGCATCCGCGATGCCAAGCAGAAATATGAACGCCAGCAATTCCTGGTGAAGAGCAGCGCATCCAGCAAGGACGAGCTGGAGAGCGCCCGCGCCACGCTGGGTGAGGCCGAGGCCATGAAGCGCGCTGCGGAGGCCGCCCTGCGCGTGGCGGAGGACGACCTGGCGCGTTGCACCATCTGCGCGCCCATGGACGGAGTCATCGGCCGCGCCAAGGTCTCGGAAGGCGCCTACATCTCCACCCGCACGCCCCTGGCCGTGGTGGTGCAGACCAACCCTGTCTACGTTCGCTTCCCGCTCAGCGAGACCGCGCTCATGAGCGCCTTCGGCAATGCCGGGCGCCTCATCAAGGAGGCGGACATCACGCTGGTGACCGCCACCGGGCAGACCTACAAGGAGGCCGGCAAGATTGCCTTCTGCGACAACCACCTGCAGGAGCAGACCGACACGATGAACATCTGGGCGGAGTTCGCCAACGCGGACGGCAAGCTCATTCCCGGCGGCGTGGTCACGCTCAAGATTCGCCGCAGCCCGCAGTTCAAGGTGGCGGCCATACCCGCCCAGGCACTCCTTACGGACACGCGCGGCAAGTACGTGTACGTGGAGGAGGCCGGGCACGCCAAGCGTGTGAACGTCATCATCGGCGGCAGCACGGATGACGGCCTCACCGCCGTCACCCACGGCTTGGAGCCCGGCAGGCGCGTCATCACCACCAACCTCGCGGACCTGGAGGACGGCTGCGCCGTATCCCCCGCCAACGCACAGTAACCCCCTTCCCTACATACGGCTATGTTTTCCGAATTCTTCATCCACCGCCCCAAGTTCGCCTTCGTCATTTCCATCCTGATGATGCTGGGCGGCATCCTGTGCCTGAGCAAGATGCCCATCTCCGAGTACCCGGAAGTCTCCCCGCCCACCATCTCCGTGCGCATGACCTACGCCGGCGCCAGCTCCGAAGAGGTGGCAGAAGTGGTGGCAGCCCCTGTGGAGGAGCAGCTTATCGGCATGGACGACCTGGAGTACTTCTACTCCACCTGCGGCAACGACGGCTCCTACTCCCTCACCCTCATCTTCAAGGTGGGCACCAACGACGACATGGCGCAGGTGAACGTATCCAACGCCATCAAGGCCGTGGAATCCAAGCTGCCGTCTGAAATCAAGCAGACGGGCTACAGCGTGCGCAAGCGCTCCGGCGACATGCTCAACTCCATCTGCTTCACCTGCGATGAGAACAAGATGAGCATCCTGGAGCTCTCCAGCTGGCTGCGCATGAACGTGAAGGACGTGGTGTGCCAGGTGGACGGCGTTTCCAGCGCGGATATCCTGCCGCCGCGCAACTACTCCATGCGCGTGTGGATGAACACCACCCGCATGAACGCGCTGAACATCACCCCGCAGGACGTGCGCGACGCCATCAACGCCCAGAACATCCAGGCAGCCGCCGGTTCCGTGGGCTCTGAGGACGAGCAGGCCTACGCCACCTTCAAGGTGACCGCCACCGGCCGCCTCAAGACCGCCGAGCAGTTCGGCAACATCATCGTGAAGCGCGGCGAGAACGGCCACGTCACCTACCTGCGCGACATCGCCACCGTGGAGCTGGGCTCCGAGCGCAACAGCGGCTACAGCCGCCTCAACGGCAAGAACAGCGTGGGCATGATCATCTTCCGCAATAACGAGGCCAACGCCCTCGCCACCGTGCTCAAGGTGCACGACTGCATCAAGGGTATCGAGTTCCCGGAGGGCGTGGAGTGGACCGCCGCGTACGACCCCACGCGCGCCATCGACGCCACGATGAAGGAGAGTATCTTCACGCTGGGCTTGGCGCTTGGGCTGGTGATATTCGTGACGTTCATCTTCCTGCAGGATTGGCGCGCCACGCTGATTCCGGCCATCGCCATTCCGGTGTCGCTTCTGGGTGCGTTCATGGTCATGCACGTGCTGGGCTAATCACTGAACGTTCTGACCATGTTCGGCCTGATTCTGGTCATCGGCTCGCTGGTGGATGACGCCATCGTGGTGGTGGAGAACACCATGCGCCTTATCCATGATGAGAAACTGCGCCCCCTCCCCGCCGCCATCAAGAGCATGAAGCAAATTACCGGCCCCGTTATCGCCACCACCCTGGTAACCCTGGCCGTGTATGTGCCCATTGCCTTCTACGGCGGCATGGTGGGCGTGATCTACACCCAGTTCTCCGTCACCATGTGCGTGGCGCTCTGCTTCTCCACCATCAACGCCCTCACCCTCTCCCCCGCCCTCTGTGCGCTCATCCTGCGCCCGGCGGACAAGAAACCCCGCCGCTCCCGTGTCATTCTGTTCGGGCCGTTCAACTGGGCGCTGGAGAAGAGCCGCAACTTCTACCTGCGCGTATCGGGCGTTCTTGTACGCAACGCATGGCTCACGGTTCTGGTGGTGCTGCTGGTGCTGGGTGCCAACTACCTCTACTACGCGGGTCTGCCGGATTGCGTGATGAAGCCCATCGGCGAAATGACGGGCATGACCGCCAAGATGGAAGAAATCATGAAGGACCCCGCCAAGCGCGCCAAGTTCATGGCGGAACAGGCGGACCGCCGATACAAGCCGGAGAACCTTTTCATTCCCCGCGGCCTCAACAACTCCTTCATTCCCACGGAGGACAAGGGTGCCCTGATGGCCATGGTCTCCATGGAGGGTACCGCCACCGCCAAGCAGCGCACGGACAAGGTGATGCGCCAGATCGAGGAACGCCTTTCCAAGATTGAGGGTATCGACAAGTTCAACGCCATGAGCGGATTCAGCATCACTTCCGGCTCCGGCGAGCAGAACGGCATGATCATGATCATGCTCAAACCCTGGGAGCAGCGCAACAAGCCGGAATTGCACGCCACCAAGATTGCCGCCAAAATCAACGAGGTCTGCTCCGACATCCCCGAGGCAAACGTCATGGCCGTCACGCCGCCCGCCATTCAGGGCTTGGGCGTCACGGGCGGCATCTCACTGGTGCTGCAGGGTACCGGTGACGCCACACCCGTGGACCTCGGCAACACCGCCAAGATTCTCATGGAACGCCTCATGGCCAACCAGGAGCTCGTCGCCATGGCCCGCACCGAGTACAACGCAGAAAACCCGCAGGTCTTCCTGGAGCTGGACCGCGCCAAGGCACAGGCGCTCAAGGTGCCCGTCAACACCATCTTCAGCACCCTGCAGAGCGTGATGTCCTCCTACTATGTGAACGACTTCACGCTGTACGGCTTCAATTTCAAGGTGATGATTCAGGGCGACACGAAGGACCGCCGCACGGCGGATGACATCCTGAACCAGATGGTACGCAACACGGACGGCCAGATGGTGCCGCTCTCCGCCGTGTGTACGCTTTCCTACCGCATGGGGCCGGCCTCCTACGGCCGTTTCAACCAGCTCATGAGCGCGGATATCACCGTGATGGGCAAACCCGGTGTGGGTTCCGGCAAGATCATGAGCTTCATCGAAGACGAGGTTGCCAAGATCAACGAGGAGGAAAAAGCCGCCGGCAACAACCGCCACTGGCAGGCATCCTGGAAGGACCTCTCCTACCAGGAGCGCCAGAACGCGGGCCAGCTGGGGCCGCTGCTGGCCATGGCCATCATTTTCGCCTACCTCTTCCTGGTGGCGCAGTATGAGAGCTGGACCACACCGCTTCCGGTGATGCTTTCTGTGGCGGTGGCCACACTGGGCGCACTCATGGGCGCGCAGCTGCACGGCCTCTCGCTCTCCATCTATGTGCAGCTGGGTCTGCTGATGCTCATCGGCCTGGCTGCCAAGAACGCCATTCTCATGGTGGAATTCAGCAAGGTGGACCACGAGGCTCACGGCACGCGCATCCAGGAAGCGGCGCTCAACGGCGCACGCATGCGTTTCCGCGCCGTGATGATGACCGCCGTGTCCTTCATCTTCGGCGTGATTCCGCTGCTGATGGCCACGGGCTCCGGTGCCGCCAGCCGCGTGGAAATCGGCGTCACCACGTTCTACGGCATGCTGCTGGCCACCTGCTTCGGCATCTTCCTGGTGCCCGCGCTCTACTCGCTCTTTGCACGCATGCGCGACTGGACGGCCCAGAAGCTCGGCAAGAAAGTTCCCTCGCCTAAGAACTAAGGCTTACCATCTATCAACACCACGGCCCGCCCGGCATTCTCACCGGGCGGGCCGTTCTTTTGCCTATTGAGAAAGAGGCGGGGGGAATCTGTCAGTCCTTGCGGCCGCGCATCATGGAGCCGTCGTGAAGCAGCGTGCCGTCCGCCGCCACCGTGTACACATCCGGCAGGTTGCCGCCCGCGTTGCGGTAGCTCGGCAGCTTGTCCACGCCGGGGGAATTACGCATCACGCACGGGAACGGAGCCTTGTACTTCTCCATAAAGGCCTTGGCCTTCTCCACCGTGTCGTCCGCGCTGATGAGGATGATTTCAATACCCTGCTTGCGCATTTCCGCATAGCCCTCCACCAGGCCGGGCATCTTGAGGTTGCAGAAGCGGCACCAGGTGGCGGACTGCATGTACTTGTACTGCTTGGCCTTCAGGTTGGGGCGGGCATCCGTCACGTAGGTGAGCTCCTTGAGCACGGCGGCCACGGCTCCCGCCTTGCCCTTCTGCTTCGGCTGCTTGGCCTTGGCGTCCTTCTTGGTATCCTTCTGCGCCGTCTTGTCGGCACTGGGCTTGGCCTGCACGGGAGCGGGGACCGCGATGCCCAGGCTGAGCAACGCGCTTATCGCGAAGATGGTATGCTTCATCATGGCGCCATGGTATGCGAGCCATTCCGCCCTGTCAAGCTGTTCTGGCAAATTTTGTGTCAGCAAGGCAAAAAAAACTTTTCCCGCGGCGGGTATCTGCTAAAATGACGCGCGGTTGAACGCACCCCCCCGTCTCGCAGAATCAAGGGGATGCGAAACCCAGCCACCATTCACAAACATGTCAAATTATTCCACAAGGGTATTGGAAGAGGTTGCCGCAAAAAATGCGGGCGAGCCTGAGTTCCTGCAAGCAGTGCAGGAGGTTGTTTCCACCATCGCTCCGGTGCTGGACGCCAAAAAGAAGTACGAGGAGAACTGCATCCTGGAGCGCATCGTTGAACCGGAGCGCACGATCATCTTCCGCGTACCTTGGGTGGACGACCATGGCCATGTCCGCGTCAACCGCGGCTTCCGCGTCCAGTTCAACAGCGCCATCGGACCGTACAAGGGCGGCCTGCGCTTCCACCCCTCCGTCAACCTCGGCATCCTCAAGTTCCTCGGATTTGAGCAGACCTTCAAGAACTCCCTCACCACGCTCGCCATGGGCGGCGGCAAGGGCGGCGCAGATTTCGACCCCAAGGGCAAGAGCGATGGCGAAGTCATGCGCTTCTGCCAGAGCTACATGACCGAGCTCTACCGCCACGTGGCAGCCGATACGGACGTGCCCGCAGGCGACATCGGCGTGGGTGGCCGTGAAATCGGTTTCCTCTTTGGCCAGTACAAGCGCCTTACCGGTCTCTTCACCGGCGTGCTCACCGGCAAGGGCCGCAACTGGGGCGGCTCCATCATGCGCCCGGAAGCCACAGGATACGGCGTCTCCTACTTCGCCCAGAACATGCTCGCCACTCGCGGCGATTCCATGGAGGGCAAGACCTGCGTCGTTTCCGGCTCCGGTAACGTGGCCCAGTTCGCCGTCCAGAAGCTCACCCAGCTCGGCGGCAAGGTTGTCACCCTGTCCGACTCCAACGGCTACATCTACGACAAGGAGGGCATCGATGCCGAGAAGCTCGCCTGGATCATGGAGCTCAAGAACGAGCGCCGCGGCCGCATCAAGGAATATGCAGAGCACTTCAAGGGCGTGGAATACCATGAGGGCGAGCGTCCCTGGAACGTCCCCTGCGATTGCGCCTTCCCCTGCGCCACCCAGAACGAAATCAACGGCGACGAAGCTGCCGCACTCATCAAGAACGGCTGCATGCTCGTGGCGGAGGGCGCCAACATGCCCACCAACCTGGAAGGCATCTCCAACTTCCTGGACGCCAAGATTCTCTTCGGGCCCGCCAAGGCCGCCAACGCCGGCGGAGTTGCCACCTCCGGCCTGGAAATGGCACAGAACAGCCAGCGCCTCGGTTGGACCGCTGAGGAAGTCGACTCCCGCCTCTTCCGCATCATGAAGGACATCCACGAGAACGCCTTCGCCCACGCCCAGGAGTTCGCCACCGGCAGCGACAACAAGTTCACCAACTACGTCGCAGGTGCCAACATCGCCGGCTTCGTCAAGGTGGCTGATGCCATGATTGACCAGGGCGTCGTATAACCCGCAACCTAGCACCCTTCGCCCCCGCTGATGGGAACAGCCCGCCCCTGGGTGGGTTCCCTCAATTCAGCGGGGGCTTTGCTTTACACACACTGCAGGGAGCCAAGCGTAGCGGAATACAAAACGCACAATCACCAGCCAGAAGCCAGTGAATCTGCGCTCCGCTTCACATCCAGCATATCCACGGGGTAAATATGCACGTTCACACCCGACGCATCATCGTGATAAACCTTCAACGGCGCATTGACAGGCATCCATTCCAAGCGGGGATAAAGTAGGAAAATGTCCTTGGATACCATTTCCGTAGCGTACGCGCTCATCTGGTACATATCCGCCTGCTGAATGCCATAATGCCTGGCGGGAGTATTCTCCAGAAGCTTCCACTTGGTGTCCATCACCAGCACCCTTCCGTCTTTCTCCAAAAGAATGTCGGGACGGACTGAGAAATGGTGCTCGCCGCCACTGTCAAACAAGTAGTGCCCGCGCGCCTGTGTAGTGACGCGCCAGCCATCAGCCTGAAATGCCTGACGCACATAGTGCGCCACATAATCCTCAAACAAACGCTCCATGGGGAATAGAAGCACGCATGCCTCGGCGCGCCCGGCAAAGCTGCTGAAACTGCGGCCCTGTAGGAACACCCTTGCCCAGTTCATGAGCTGCATGTACGCGCGGCGGCTGCGGTCCGTGCGCACCTTGTTGAAATCCGCATCAATGGGAACAGACTTATCCACCTCATCGAAATACTGCAACAGGACGTCGATTTCGCGCACGAGAGCTGAAGTGGCCGTATGCCGTCTCAGCACCAGAAGTGTGGTTTTCACCAAGCGGTTCTCAGGGCAGTTCAAATCATACTCGTCATAGGCGCAATACAAGCGCTCAGGATGCAGGATGTTGTGCCGCAGTTGCGGGGTGAGCATTATGCGCCCGCGCAATCGGTTCAAATTGCCCTGTCGCGCCACGTAGTCGGCGCGGATACCGCCGCGCACCAATGCCTGCACCTCCCGCAGATACATTTGAATAAAGGCATCCAGCAAAGGCATTTTGCATGTCCGCTGAGCAGCCGTGCCACCCTGGCGAAACGGCGTGTGCGTAAGGCAGCGCAGCATATCCAGCACAAGGCCGCGTGCCTGTTCAGACCCCGTACTTCCGCTGATTTTGGGCAGTATTTCCACCTGATGCCCGCTGCGGAAACGAATCACGCCCACATAGTTCTGCAATCTTACGCATTTCCCAAAACCGGGGAGCTTGCCCGGCTTGAAGAAACCATCTATCTCATTCTCGCCGAGCACAAAATCCAGCAGCTCTTCAAAAGCATCGCAGGCACGCACACCTGCCGGCAGATTGCCCGCAGCGGCACACACGAGTGTTTCATACTCGCAGAATGATTGCACCTTGCTCATAAATGCTCGAACCCGACACCGAGGACTATTCGTAGATGGCGCGGTATGTTTCCGCCTGATGCCATGCAGCCACGCCTTCGGCGAGTAGATGATACACAGCATCCGGCAAATCCACTTCCTCGCTCGCGCTCCGCATGAACAACCCATCTGGTCTGGTGCAGGTCTCAATCATGGGACTTCTTCCCAACACCAGCTGTACCTTCCCATAGTCGTCATGAAAATACTCCTGTAGCTGTGGAATGATTTTCTTTCGGAAAATGCGTGCCAACTCAGCCAAGGAGGGTTTCTCATGGAGCGTCCAGAACAGAGCGTGCCCAATGGCGTGGTCGGCATCATACAGCCACTCGATGCGCTTGTTCATCACCTCCAGCATACGGGCAACGTTCACACCTTCCACATTGTCGGGCAGCAATTCCGGACGCGGTTCCATCGGCACAAAGTCGAACCGCCGCCGCAGAGCCGTGTCCATCATGGCGATGGAGCGGTCCGCCGTGTTCATGGTGCCCAGAATATACACGTTTTTCGGCACGGTGAAATCATCTCCGGACAACGGCAGGGTGACATGCTGCGTCTCCCTCTTGCTGGGCTCAATCAGTGTAATGAGTTCCCCCAAAATCTTGGATATGTTGCCGCGGTTGATTTCGTCGATAATGAACACGCAGGGCTCATCCCCGGCCTCATCGCAGAACTTGCGGAACACTCCGGGTTCCACACTGTAGGTCACAACACCGCCCTTCTCTTCCGGCCTGATTCCCTCGATGAAATCGCCGTACTCATAGCTTTGGTGGAAGGTGGCAAATGCTATGCGCCCCTCCTGCACCAAGCCATTATACTCAGACTTCACACTCTGATAATCTGCCTTAGCAGCCGCCATCACCTCCGCCACGGAACGCCCCATGCAGATTGCCACGGCATACGCCACGGTGTGGTAGGTCTTGCCCGTTCCGGGAGGCCCGCACAGAATGGTGTTCAAGTCCGCATCCGTCACAGTCTTCGAAACAGTTTCCACGTTGGTGACAAAATGCACTTTCACGTCTTCCAAAGCGATGCCGCACACAACAAACAATTTGCCTATGAGTGGCATCATGTTTCGAATTCCGTAGTTGTTATACACAGCATACGTCTCGTCCACCGAGAAAAAGAGCTTGGTATTCCGAAGATAGGCCTCAGCATTCGTGGGCGTTACCAGAGATCCATCCCTGACCAGTTCTTCCCGCTTTTCCTTCCATGCCATCTTCCAAATTAGATTGTACAGGGGGCGCCACGCATTTCCCTCTACCCGCCCCCACAGACAATCCAAGTAGACTGGCTTGGATCCAGTTAGCAGTTCCTCGCGATCTGGGCGCTGAAGCAACGCAGCAAGCGACAACTCCATTTCGGTTCTCTCTGATTTTTGCTCGTTTTTCTCAGACATTGTTTTAGCGAGTATACCTCTTTGGTTCAGGAAATCGCAGTAGTGGTTAAGTATAACGAGGGAATCATTGCCTCCGGGTTTCACGCCGGGGCGCCGTTCCGACCTGCCCCGATACCATTCCGTCTCTCTCAATTCCTCGATAAACTCTTGTATCTCCCCCGATGTTTCAATTTCATACACGGAGGTTATGTCGCGCTCCTGAAAGAGTTCCGGGACATTTTTCCACAGGCTGGTCAACGCCTGCAGGTAGCGGCTTTGGGATTTCGGAGAAGCATTGACATGCACGGCAAGCCACTCGCGAAAAGAAGCTTCATTGTCGGGCATGGGAATACGCACTTTGTCAATGGGAGTATCCGGCGCATCCGACAAGAAGGCCAGCGGCGCGGGAAACTGTGCGGGTAATTCATCCACACGCTTGCCTATCAGCGGTGCCACAGCCTCCTTCTGTTCCGCAGAAAGCTCGCGAATCTGCACTCCCTGCCTGTTGGATTCATACCAGCACAGCAGCTGTTTCCACACATCGGCTGTACAGATTAGCGGCTCAGAACGCAACTGCTCCACCAGCTTGGCCTGCGCCTTGATTGCATCTACCACCCTTTGGAACGCAGGCTGCCAATCGGCGGGAAGGTTATTCAAAGAATCCACATGATGGGTACCACGCACCACAGCGCACACAGGCGCATTCAGGTATATATGCCAGTTGTAATAGCGCCGACGTTGCTCATGCCACTTCACTATGAGCGACATGCCGGCATTCTTCACAGCGGGATGCTCCTTCGCCATGTCAAAAAAAGCCAAAAGTCGCAAAGCAAGCCCCGGAGTCATCCATTTAGTAAACTCATACCTGACTCCTACCGCATACTCTATCTCACCAGCATTGCGAACATATCGGCTATCCTCCTCCACTGCAAGGACAATGCCTCCCAATGCATTCTTTTTGTAAAAATCGCCCAAGGCCGCTACATCCCACCCGCAACCGCATTTCCAAGGCGTCGGGTTCTTGCCGGGTTGCAACGTTATTTCTCCCGTCTGCACCTTTTCTTTCGTGTATTCAGCACAACGATAAAAGAAATCAGTGCGATTGTCCCAGCGGCCTGCGGTCTCGTTCTCTGCCATAAGCCGTCAGTATAACCTTGCGTAGCCATACTCGTCAAGGCAGAATGTGAAAGACAGCACTAAAAGTCAGCGGCACTTGCGCATGCGTATGAGTCCCAAAGATTTTTGCAAGGCGTGGTTCCGTATTCGCCAAGGATACGCCGAGACAGGAGGTGTGCCATGATTGGTGTCAACGAGCGCGGTTAGCAAGCGTGTGTTGGCGCTAATCCACACCGCCATTCGGCGGCGTTGCGAGGATTGATGGGCACACGGGGACATCCCCACGGTTTTCACCGTGGGCTTGATGCAAGGAGGCACCCCGCACATGCGGGGTGCGTGGGAACATGGGCGTTGTTTCGTAATAGCGAGCCCTTATAGGTATGCAAACCATCCTCGCTCATATATGCAAAATGCGCCATGCATATCAAATGGCTCGCACCCCGCAAACGTGGGGTGCCGCCCTGCGGTGAGCCCACGGTGAAAAAGCAGCCGACGTAAGGCAGATTGGACAAAACCGCAAAGCGTGTTTGCCCCGCAGGGGTGAAAGCGCCCGACGGCCCCGTTTAGGGCGCACTGCGCAGCAGTGCGGTAAGGGCGATTGGACAGAAGCGGAGCTTCTGCCCCCGCAGGGGTGAGGTGCCGAGAGGCGGCACCGAATCAAGGCGCGTGGGGCGTGCCCGAATCAACCGTGGGGGGGGTAACCACGCCCGCCATCCCTCCACGGTAACGCCGCCCAGTCTCGGCGTAGCAAGGGCGCGGAGCGCCACGCGGAGACGGACGAATGGCGGTGTGGGGCGGTGTGGGCGAGCGCAACCAACCACGGCCATTCACACCAAGAGCCTCACCCCGCGGGTTTGGTGCGGGGGGAGGCTCTGGATTTAAGAGGCCGCCGGGGCAGGATTAGAAGTTGACGCGGTAGCCGAAGACGCCGTTGACTTCCGAGTAGGAGCCGCGGAACTCGGCGCTCACATCAAAGAAGAGGGAATCGGCATCCGAGCCCACGGGGATGATGACGCCGGCACCGATTTCCAGGCCGCAAGCGCCGTAGCGTGCGGATTTGATGCTGCGGGAGCCCTGCACGCCCAAGAAGCGGGCGTTGGAGTAGGAGCTGCGCTCACCGGCATCAGCCTTGAAGAGGAGCCTGCCTTCCCACAAGGTTGTGCGGTTGTAGAAGGTGGAGCCTGCGGCACGCTGGAGGCGGGCGCCCAGGCCGAAGGTCACCACATCGGAATCGCTGTCGCCGTAGGAGAGGGCGGCATCGCTTCCGCTTTCATTGTACCCGCCCAGGTTGCTGTGGCGGAACATGACGTTGGCGATGGGCTGGAGGCAGGTGGTTGCGCTCTCATTGAGGGCCCATGTATAGCCCACCTCATACAGCAAGCCAAATGCGGAGCCGTCGGAACCGCCCGTGGTGCGATAGGAACCACCGGCGTAGTTGACGGTACGATCCAGGGAGGTATCTGCCCAGCCGAAGGTGCCCACGAGGGTGTGGGTCCAGGCGCGGTGGTTGTACCGGGCAAAGAGGCTGACGTAGTAGCGGTCGAGGTCACCGGATGCCTGATCTGCGGAGCAGGAGGTGAAGTCGCCGTTCATGTAGGTGAAGGCCACACCTGCGGTGAAGCGGTTGGTGAAGTCGACATCCACGCCGACGGTGCCGCCCCAGCTGTTGAGCTTGTATCCTGCGAGCGTGTTTTCCGCCTTGAGGCGACGGAATTCGCCCTCGGCGTTCACCCAGCAGTTGACGTAGGGCATATCCTCATTCACAACACATTCATCACAGCCCATGGAGGTGGTGCGGTTGCGGATGCTGCGCAGCTGGCGCTCCACATCCTTGGAGAATGCGGCCCCCATGGCGGCAAAGGAGGCACCGGCCATGGCGGCGGCCAAACGGTCCTGATCCGCCACGGGAACCTGCTCCGCCTCAAGGGCATCCATCACCGTGGCGAGGTCGCCCTCCGGGTTCATGGCTTGGGGATCAAGCTGATCAAAGGCATCATTGATCATGGCGGCACCGGAAATGCCGTTGTAGGTGTGGGCGGAGGTAATGCCGGAGAAGTGAATCTCCTTCAGGTCCACCAGAATCCAGCCGTTCACCAGACGGGCATTCTCATAGTACTTGTTGAAGAGGGTGCCGTTCAGCTGAACTTTATCTGTAGAGGAATCATCAGCGCCGAAGCGAACCAGTTTCACGCCTTTGCGCTCGGTCGTGTCCCTAAGCTTCATGGCGCGCTCGTCTGTCTCCGTCTGGTAGATTTGCACAGTGGAACCATTGAGATCAAGGGACGTTGCATCCAGCACCACAGCGTGGCCGGTACCAAGTGTCAGGGCTGTATCCTTGGCGGAAAGGCCGCTCACAATGATGCTATTCGTGAGATAGGCACCAGAGGAAGCGGAAATGGTCAAGGGGTTCTTGTTGTTGTCCACTACTTGCCCGTTAAGCACAAGGTTCATGCCATCACCCTGAATGGTGTCCACGCTGGTTGCGCCAATATAGGTGAGTGTTGCGCGGGAGCCGGAATCAGCGATGAGGGAGAGACCGTCACCAGCCGCCAGGGAGGCCTGGGCTCCAACCTGCAGATGAACGATGGCTGAATCATACCCGCCGGCATACACGCCGCCCTGCCCTGTAATCAGCAGGGGATTCGGGCCCGTAAGCTTGGCGCCGACGGCACCATTGAGGCGCATCACCGTTGCCCCCGCTTCCACGCTGGAGGGATTTTGCTGCAAGGCAAGCTCGCCGTTCAGGACGAGGGTATCGGCGCTCATTGTCGCACCTTCTGTCAACGACATATCTCCATTCACTTGGATGGTTCCTGCGCCCACGACCGCGTTATCTGCAGCGGCGAGTTCGCCATTCACTTGGATGGTTCCAGCGTCCACAACCACGTCATTCAGAAGGGCAAGTTCGCCGTTCAAGAGGATGTTTGTTGCGTTCACGGCCACATCATCCTCAATGGTCACCTTGGCGTTGGCCTCCACGTCCAGAGAGTTATACACAGTCAGGCTGTGCTCACCCTTCAGTGTGGAATCCGACCCGGCTTGGAAAGTGAGGGTATAGGCCTTGCCGTTCTCATCCATGACGATAGTCCAAGGGTCCTCTGCCCCCAGCACTAAGGCGTGGGCGTTCTCATCCGGCACCTTAAGCCCCTGCCAGTTGCCACCGGTACCCCAGTACTCGTCAGTGGTTCCATTGGTCCAAATGTAGTCGGCGGCACTCACGGTGAGCACAATATCATGGGATTTTTCATCCTGTCCAATGAACAGGAAAAGCCCCTTATCCTCATTCATCCAGTAAGAACCGCCATTGATGGTGAGGGATGCGGAATCCGCAAAAGGATTGTTCAGGTCCGCAAGGACCACAATGTCGCCATCTTCCACATCCAGGCTCTGGAGGACTTCCGGGGCGACCACGAACGTGGTTGTGCCAGTCCCAAGGCTGCCCGCCGTAAGGCAGGGCGTGGTTGTGGTGAGATGTTGCAGGGTAACGCTGTCGGCGGTAAGTTGGCCGGAAACGGTCAGGGCCGCCAATGGGCTGCTCGTAATGGTCAGGGAACCAGCGTCCACCTTGCCCAGCTCTACATCGCCCGTCACGGTCAAACCTCCATCGACCCGCAAATTACCCTTGTCCGAGGTGGTGGAACCAAGCCTCAAATCCGTCTCGCAAATCAGATTTGTATCATCCGAAGTCAGGGTCAACATGCCGATAGAACCTTCATGCATCACCACCGTGCTTGCACCATCCACCTGCATCAGTCCATTCACGTTCAACACGCCCATATCGACTCCTTCCCTGCTCTTAATAATCACGCCAGATGTGACAAGGAGCTCGCCGTTGTTGTCCACCACGGTATCCTCAACAGCCATCTTGTTGACCGTCATGGTCTTGCCTTCCAGAATCTCCAGGCGGGCTGCGGTCGTACCTTCAGCCTGCAGCTCCACATCGGAAACCACCGTATCCTGAGATGCGCGCAGCGTGGAGCCTTTCACGTGCAGCACGCCGGTGCCGCTAATGCTCGGAGTATCCAGCACAGCCCCACCCTTCACGGCAGGCTGCAACGTCTTGTCTGCGCCTTCTGGTACGTCCAAGATAACCGCCGCAGGCTTGAAAACGCCGGGGCCGCACAGGGCTGACTGCTGGTGCAGGGTGATAGAGTCGGCGGCGAGCGTTTTGGAATCTCCCATACCGAGCTGCCCGGCCTGATCCACAGTCACAGCCTTCACGGAAAGATCCATGTTGAAGATGGCCGTTGCCGAGTTGCCCACGTTGACGGAATCGCTCACCGTCAGAGAACCGCTGCCCAGCTCAAAGGTATAAGGGATTTTTCCCTCCACCGAGAGGTTCTGAGCAATGATGCCCCCCTTTACGGTGATGGTGCCGCCACCGCCCGCTTCGGTAAAGTGAGCATCCATTTCATTCGTGAACGGTGAAGATGCAGCATCCCCATCCTTAGAGGCCCACTTGGTGGAAGTAAGGTCCCAATCTCCAGACCTCGCATTGTTGCCCCAATACAGGGCGCTTGCCTTGGAAGACGTAAATGTCAGACCGGTTCCGTTTGTCACACCCACCTGCACGGCAAAGGTATTTGCATCAAACGATGTTCCCGCGAGGGTCACACTCTCTGTCACCCCCCAATTCGCGACCAGCAAATCAAGAACCGTGGTGTTGCTCGATGCATCGTAGGTTACAGTCAATTGGGATCCATTAAGGGTGACCGCTTGGCTAGCACCGGTCGCGTTGCGCGAAATCCACGAAAGCAAAACCTGATCAGTCATATGCCATTCGTTGCGCTTCGTTGCTTCCGTAGAAGGCACCGTAGGAGCAACCCAGCCGCCGTCTACTCCTGATATGCCTTGCGTCAAGCCGGCATATTGGCCCTGCTGAGTATGGAGATAATAATTGTCGGCAAACTTGAACAGGCTACTCTGGTCGCCGGTTCTAACCTCCGCCATCGTCAGGCTGAGCGTATAGCTGTCGCCTGCCGTATAGCCTTGGGTTGACAACAAACCCGCCAACGTGGAATTAAGCGTTTCGGCGGTATCGGCAAAAGCCATGCCGCCCAAGGCAGCGAGAGAGGCGAATGTGACATTCAGGCAGGCAAGCAAGGCCGTACGCAGCCCGCGGGGGAGATGTAGTTTCATATTTGTTTTTTGTTGGTATAAAGGAGGAAAATCTCTGGATTCTGCTCCAGGGAAGTGCATTACGCAGTGCGGATTATAGCACGCACGCCCTCAAGCGCAAGCAAAAAAGCGGGCAAACTACCTCAAAATTAAAAACGATGAAAAAGGGGGGGGCATTTATTGAGGCTCGCCATAGCCGGGAATTGACATTGCCGCCGCGAGTGTGTAAACTTCGTCCCAGTTATGAAGTGCGTACTGTTTTCTATCGCTCTTGTGACAGCGCTGGCTTTTGCCGGAGCTCCAGCATATTCCCAGAACACGGCACCCCCCGCTGCAACCGCCAAGGAGGCCAAGCCCGGCAGCGTGGTGGCGGAGGCCGTGAAAGACATCCCCTTCATCACCGACAAGAAGCCCAATCCCAAGGCCAAGTTCTACGTCTACCTCATGTCCGCCAGCTGGTGCGCCGCCTGCAACGTGGAGATGCCGCACGTGGTGGAGCAGTACAAGGAGATGTCCAAGAAAAAGGTGGAAATCATCTACGTGAACGGAGACAACACGCCCGAGGCTGCGATTGCCTTCATGAAGAAATACAAGGCGGATTTCCCCTGCATCCTCACTTCCTCCCCAGATGCCGCTAAGCTTCCCGGGTACACCCTGCACCGCAATTTCCCCTGGGCCATTGTGGTGAACGACAAGGGAGAGGTGCTGGACAGCGCCCGCGCCGACAAGGTCTTCAACAACTGGCACAAGACCACCGGCATCAAGGCACCCAAGAAGAAAAAGTAGATTGGGAAATCCTGATTAGGATTAGGATAAAAGTTCGGCGCGCTCCGCGCGCTGGCGTTTTTTGTGGCAAGCGGCTTTATTCCGCTTCGCTGAACTCGTCAGGATCCTGTTCGGCGTCGTCATGCTGTTCATCGGCGGCGGGTGGTTCCGGGGAGGGAAGATCCGGGAGCTTTTCACCGGCCAGAGCCTGTTTGACGAGGTTGACGAGTTCCTCCTCCCCTGAATTTTCTGCACGGGAGGCCGGGGTATCGCCGTTCTCCGATTCAACCCTGGGATTGGCACCGGCGTGCAGGAGGATGAGGGCGCTCTCTGCATCTCCCCTGTCACACGCGAGAAGCAGCGGCGTGTACCCGCCGGTGCAGATGACGTTCACCTCTGCCTTGGCCGCCAGAAGAGCCTTGATGCAATCCGCATCTCCGGCATAAACTGCGTGCATGAGCGCGGTGTATTCGCGATTTGGGGGCTGCAGGTTGACATCTGCCTTGGAGGCGATAAGCAGGTTGACGGTATCAAGGTCCTTGTTGGAGGCGGCACAAGCAAGCGGGGTCATATCATTGTCCCCTATGGCGTTGATATCCGCGCCAGCCTTGAGCAAGGCGTCCGCACATTCGGGATGCTCGTTCTGGCAGGCAAAGTGGAGGGCGGTGTCGCCCGCATCGCTCTTGGCTTTGATATCCGCACCGGCTTTCAGGAGGATTGCCACGTTCTCCTTGCGCGTGCGTGCGGCTAACATGAGCGGGGTAAAGCCGTTTTGGTCCTTGGCGTTCACATTCGCGCCGGCATCAATGAGGGTCTGGATGATGGAAGCGCCATAAGTCTCACAGGCACACATGAGGGCGGTGACGCCGTTTTCATTCGCGGCATTCACGTCGGCACCATCGGCGAGTAGTTTCTTCACTTCGTCGAGATTGTCATCCTCAGCGGCAAGCATGAGGGGCGTCTTGCCCTGCTCGGTGACGGCGTTGATGGCTTCCCCGGCAACGTCAACAAAAAGTTTGACTTCCCGCTGCGCGAGATGGATACCGCCACCCGCCGCCCGGAAATGGAGGGCGTCTGCAACCGAATCGCCAAGGAGCTCCACTGCCACCCCATCGACATGTACTCCCCGCTGGTCAAGCACCCGGAAAACACGATCGGCGATGGCCTCCACCCCAACCCGGAAGGCGCCAAAATCATTGCGGAGGAAACCGCCAAGGCCATCCGCAAGCTCTGGTCCAAGAAATAATCCTGCACCACAGGGCGAGGCGAATCCATTTAGGATTTTGGATTTAGTGGGTATGTCGGCGTGGTGTGTGTACACACATTCACAATCCGGCACCGTATTTGATTGACGCTCTAGCGATTCTCGTCATGCGTGTACACACATGACGTGGTTGTCTGGTGGTTGTACAAGCGCGGTGTGTGTGTGTGCACGGGTGGCTCCATTTAGGATTGGGGATTTGGGATGTAGGATTTGGGATTTCGCGTACTCGGCACAACGGAAAAGGCCGCCGAACGTTTGCTCGGCGGCCTTTGTTAGCCCTGGCGGCTATCTACTCTCGCGGGACCTATCGTCCGACTACCATCGACGTGCTGATGTTTCACTTCCGGGTTCGGAATGGGACCGGGTGGGGCCATCAGGCTGTGACCACCAGGTTTCGACGTTGAACGCCGCGTGCCTGGGTGTCAGTTGCAGGGCTGGGTGATTGTAATGTCCGGCAGTTTCCGGGAAGGGGAGGACTGGCATCCGCATGGCCATGGGATTTACAATTTACAATTTACGATTTACAATTTTTGAAGTTCGCGCGCCTTGCGGCGCGGTTTTTTGAATCAAGTTTAGAAAGCAGCCACCCGGGGTGGTGTTGAGGTCAATTGGATGTTAGTAGCGCTCGGCTGAATGCATTGCTGCAATTACACCTGCGCCCT
>R28__coassemble_108_pt1 | contig 48017 bp, 50 predicted proteins | sample R28__metabat2_low_PE_030 | metagenome-assembled genome bin R28 | reverse complement strand
CTGCCAATCTCCGTGTTGCCTGATCATCGGCCGCGTGGCGGCGGGTGGGGGCGTCGCCGCGGGGGGCTTTCGCCCCCCTCTCACACCACCGTACGTGCCAATTACGGCATACGGCGGTTTCAGGGACAGAGCCACGCGGTTTCCCGCGCTCCGTTCGCTTCCACTCCTCGCCGCTCACACTTGTGGCTCCCGCTTGGGCGGAGTATCGGGAGTTCCACCCTCAACCTCGCCCCTGTGGGCTCTCCCATCCCAGGGAGTCTCTTCCTGTCACTCCATGCAACCGAGATTTGTGTCACGGACTGCCCCTGATTCGGCCCTTCCCGCCGGGGTTGTTCGGTTTGGCGGTACTATGGCCTCTGCTGACTCCCTGCAGACGGACTGCTCCGCAGCCCTTTCGGGCTTTAGCAGGGTCTCACCGAATATGAATACGCTACTTTCCTCCCGCGCCGCCTGCATCTACCTTATGGACTCTTGATGATGTATCGGATTTCGGCACTTTCCGCAACCTCGTCCGTCCATCCGGCCTTGTATGCAGTTCCTGTTCGTGCAGTCGGGATTTCCCCTCGAACTTCCTTTCCCACGGGGCGTTGCCGCACCGCAGCTGTTCTTCAGGTCTGTGTTTCCGCATCATCACGGCACCTTGTGGACTTTCACCACAGTTCGCGTATCGCGTCGGTCGTACGAAAAAGCCCGCCTGGCGAAACGCCGGACGGGCTTTGTGAATTTCCCGCGCGCAGCGCGGCTCACTTTACAAATTGCCAATCGTCAATTGTAAATTCCTTTAGTCCTTTTCCTCTTCCAGCGCGGCCTGAGCGGCAGCGATGCGGGCGGTGGGCACGCGGTAGGGGGAACAGGACACGTAGGTGAGGCCGAGCTTGTGGCAGAACTTCACGGAGGCGGGGTCGCCACCGTGTTCGCCGCAGATGCCGATCTTCATCTTGGGGCGGGTGCTGCGGCCCTTCTCCACGCCGATGCGCATGAGCGCGCCGACGCCGCCCTGGTCAATGCTGGCGAAGACGTTCCGGGGGATGATTTCCAGGTTCTGGTAGGTGCCGAGGAAGGCTCCGGCGTCGTCTCGGCTCATGCCGAGGCCGGTCTGGGTGAGGTCGTTGGTGCCGAAGGAGAAGAACTCCGCGGTCTGGGCGATTTCATCCGCCGTGACACAGGCGCGGGGGATCTCGATCATGGTGCCGACCTTGTAGGAGATGCTGCGGCCCTTGGCTGCGAATACCTCCTTGGCGACGCGGTCTATGATTTCTTTCTGGAGGTCGAGCTCACGCTTGAAGGCGACGAGGGGAACCATGATTTCGGGGTGGACCTCCACGCCGTCCTCCTCCTGGACCTCGATGGCGGCCTCGAGGATGGCGCGGGCCTGCATCTCGGTGATTTCAGGGTAGGCGATGCCGAGGCGGCAGCCGCGGTGGCCGAGCATGGGGTTGAACTCATGCAGCTCTGAGACGCGGCGCATGATGAGCTCCACGGGCATGTTCATCTTGTGGGCCAGGTCCAGCTGCTGCTCCTTGGTCTGGGGCAGGAACTCGTGCAGGGGGGGGTCCAGCAGGCGGATGGTGCCGGGGCGGCCGGCCAGGGTCTTGAAGATGCCCTTGAAGTCGCTCTTCTGGAAGGGCAGCAGCTTGGCCACGGCCTCCTTGCGGTCGTCGATGCGCTCGGAGAGAATCATGCGACGCATGAAATCGATGCGGTTGCCGCTGAAGAACATGTGTTCCGTGCGGCAGAGGCCGATACCGACAGCGCCGAAGGCAACGGCCACGGCGGCCTGCTCCGGGGAGTCTGCATTGGTGCGGACCTGCAGCTTGGTGGCCTTCTCACACCACTCCATCACGCGGGCGAAGTTGCGGTAGCTGCGGCTGTTCTCCGGCTTGCGGGTCTTGTTGATGAGCACTTGGATGATGGAGCTGGGCGCGGTGGGCAGCTTGCCGGCGTACACCAGGCCGGCGGTGCCGTCCAGCGAGAGGTAGTCGCCCTCGTTGTAGACCGTGCCGGCGATGGTGATGGTGCGCGCCTGATAGTCGATTTCCAAATCCTGCACGCCGCACACGCATACCTTGCCCATCTGGCGGGCCACCAGGGCGGCGTGGCTGGAAAGGCCGCCGCGGGCGGTGAGGATGCCTTCCGCGGCAATCATGCCGCGCAGGTCTTCCGGGGAGGTCTCCAGACGCACCAGCAGTACCTTCTCGCCACGCTTGGTGGCATCAATGCAGCGCGCCGCGTTCAGGTAGATGCGGCCGGAAGCTGCACCGGGGCCGGCGTTTAGGCCGTGGGCAATCACCTTGGCCTCCGCGGCCGCCTTCTCGTCGAACACGGGCGCGAGCACCTGGTCCACCTGGTCGGCGGGGATGCGCTTCACGGCGGTCTTCCAGTCGATGAGCCCCTCGCGCTCCATCTCGCAGGCGATGCGGAAGGCGGCGATGCCGGTGCGCTTGCCGTTACGGGTCTGGAGCATGTAGACCTTGCGGTCCTGGATGGTGAACTCGAAGTCCTGCATGTCGCGGAAGTGGTCCTCCAGCTTCTTGCGGATGGAGCAAAGCTCCTCATAGGCGGAGGGCATGCCCTCCGCGAGCTTGGAGACGGGGTCGGGCGTGCGCACGCCGGCCACCACGTCCTCGCCCTGGGCGTTCATGAGGAATTCACCGTAGAATTCATTGGTGCCGACGGCGGGGTTGCGGGTGAAGGCCACGCCGGAGCCGGACTCGTTGGAGGTGTTGCCGAAGACCATGCACTGCACGTTGACGGCGGTACCCCATTCCGCGGGGATGCCGTACTTCTGGCGGTAGGTGATGGCGCGCTCGTTGTTCCAAGAGCCGAACACCGCGCCGATGGCGCCCTGCAGCTGCTCCCACGGGTCGGAGGGGAAAGCGTGCCCGGTGCGCAGCAGCACCAGCTTCTTGAAGCGCTTCACCAGCTCCTGGCAATCCTCTGCCGTGAGCTGGGCATCGGAGATATTCTTGCCGTAGCGCTCCACCTTCACCGCGTGGATGACGCTCTCAAACGGCTCCAGGTCCTCGCCGTCCTCCTTCTGCACGCCCAGCACCACGTCGCCGTACATCTGCACGAAGCGGCGGTAGCAGTCCCACGCAAAGCGCGGGTTGCCCGTAGCCTCTGCCATAGCCTTCACCGTGTCATCGTTCAGGCCCAGGTTCAAAATCGTGTCCATCATGCCGGGCATGGACTCGCGGGCGCCGCTTCGCACGGAAACCAGCAGCGGCATCTCGTCCGTGGCGCCGAACTTGTGGCCCACCAGCTTCTCCATGCGGGCAATGCCCTCATGCACCAGACCATCCAGCTCCGCGGGGTAGCTCTTGTCATGGTCATAGTAGTACGTGCACACTTCCGTGGTGATGGTGAACCCCGGAGGCACCGGCAGGCCGATGCGTGCCATTTCCGCCAGGTTGGCACCCTTGCCGCCCAGGAGAGGTTTCATGCTTCCGTTGCCATCGGCGCTTCCGCCGCCAAAATGATATACTATCTTTTCCATATTTTCCTTCTTTCTCAGTTAATGCAGTCTCGCGTGCGCGTAAGGTATCGGAACACCTCCCTTTTGTCAAGCTCTTTCCATGACCGCCCGGCAAGGCCGACATTCGGCGGCGTGCAAGAAAAAGCTTCACATGGCAGGGGGTACATGGTAGACTGGCGGTGTACGGGAGCGGGTGTGCAGTTGCCCTCCCCTCCCGCTGCACCAACCTATCATCTAGCACCATGCGCGTTATTATCGAACCCGATTACGACAAGCTGTCCGCCTGGGCCGCCGACTATGTGGCCAAGCGGATCATCGAAGCCAACCCCACGCCGGAGAAGCCCTTCAAGCTCGGCTGCCCCACGGGGTCTTCACCCCTCGGCCTCTACAGGGCCCTCATCAAGAAGTACGAGGCCGGCGAGCTCTCCTTCGAGAACGTCGTCACCTTCAACATGGACGAATACGTTGCCCTGCCCGAGGAGCACCCCGAGTCCTACCACTCTTTCATGTGGACCAACTTCTTCTCCCACATCAACATCAAGAAGGAGAACGTGCACATCCTCAACGGCAACGCCGCAGACCTGAAAAAGGAATGCGAGGACTACGAGAAGGCTATCGTGGAAGCCGGCGGTATCGACCTGTTCATGGGCGGCGTGGGTCCGGACGGCCACCTGGCCTTCAACGAGCCCGGTTCCTCCCTGACCGCCCCCACGCACATCGAGTCCCTGACCACGGACACCATCATCGCCAACAGCCGCTTCTTCGACAACGATGTGAACAAGGTGCCCAAGCAGGCCCTGACCGTGGGCATCGGCACCGTGATGGCCGCCAAGGAGGTTCTGCTGGTGTGCAACGGCCACCACAAGTCCCGCGCGCTCGCCCACATCATCGATGGCAGCGTCTCCCACAAGTGGACGGCCTCTGCCCTGCAGATGCACCCCGCCGCCATCATCGTGTGCGACGAGGCCGCCTGCGGCGAGCTGAAGGTGGATACCTACAAGTACTACCTGGACAAGGAGCGCGACAACCTTATCTAATCACCGCTTCCCATCAAGCGCCCCCGTCCGTGATTCTGCGGGCGGGGGCGTTTTTGTTTGGAGCGCTGACGCCGTGCACACCTGAAAACGCCTTTACTTTGGGCGTGTGGCAGGTTAGAATGCGGAAAAGAATGGACACCGCGTTCGTACCAGAGAACTACTTTACGCGCTACACCGTGCCTGAGATATTCGGCACGGGAGAGGCGTGCGAGGTGGATTTGGGATGCGGCGACGGGGGCTTCCTGCTGGAGATGGCGGCGCACTACCCGGAGCGGAATTTCCTGGGAGTGGAGCGCCTGCTGGGGCGCATCCGCAAGGTGTGCCGTGATGCGGAGAAGCGCGGGCTGGCGAACGTTCGCGGGCTGCGCGTGGAGAGCCGCTACTTTCTGGAGTGGATGATGGCCCCCGGCAGCATCAGCCGCCTGCACTACCTTTTCCCGGACCCCTGGCCCAAGGAGAAGCACCACAAGAACCGGCTGGTGCAGGAGAGCTTCATCCCCGTGCTGCACCGCGCGCTGGCGGAGAACGGCGAGATGCTGTTCAAGACCGACCACGAGGAATATTTCCAGTGGGTATGCGAACTGATGGACGCCTCTCCCCTGTTCACCCGCGCGGAGTGGAACGCCGATTTCTACCCCAAGACCGATTTCCAGAAGCAATGGGAAGCCATGGGCAAGCCCATTTTCGCCGCCAGATTCATCAAGAGCCATGTCGTTTGATTTACACAGCACCGATCCCTCCGGCGCCCGCCTGGGCACCCTGCACCTGCCGCACGGAGACGTGCAGACGCCCATCTTCATGCCGGTGGGCACGCAGGGCACGGTGAAGACCCTGCACCCCGCCGAATTGGAGGAACTGGGCGCGCAAATCATCCTGGGCAACACCTACCACCTCTGCCTGCGCCCCGGTGACGAATCCATCCGCGACCTGGGCGGGCTGCACACCTTTGCCGGCTGGAACAAGCCCATACTCACGGACAGCGGCGGCTTCCAGGTGTGGAGCCTTGCCAAGCTGCGTAAAATCACGGAGGAGGGCGTACGCTTCTGCAACCACATCGACGGCGCGTACATGATGCTCTCCCCGGAGCGCAGCATGGAAATCCAGGCCAACCTGGGCAGTGATATCGCCATGCTGTTCGACGAGTGCCCGCCCTACCCCTGCGACCGCAAGTACGCGGAGAAATCCCTGGGCTACACGCTGCGCTGGGCCAAGCGCTGCAAGGCTTGGGTGGACGAGCACCAACCCATGAGCGGCCCCGGCCTGCAGCAGCATTTCGGCATTGTGCAGGGCTCCGTGTACGCGGATCTCCGCAAGGCCTGCGCGGAGGAGCTCGCCGCCATGGACTTCGACGGCTACGCCATCGGCGGCGTCTCCGTGGGCGAGCCGGAGGAGGAGATGCTCCGCGCCATTGAGAACACCGCCCCCTACCTGCCGCAAGACAAGGCGCGCTACGCCATGGGCCTGGGCACCCCCGTGCAAATCCTGGAGATGATTGAGCGCGGGGTGGACATGTTCGACTGCGTGATGCCCACGCGCCTGGCGCGCCACGGCATCGCCATGACTCCGGACGGCCCCATGCACATCAAGAACGAGCGCTGGAAGAACGACACCAAGCCCATCGACCCGGAGGGGCACCCGCACGTGAACCGCTTCTCGCGCGCGGCGGTGCGGCACTTCTTCCGCGCGGGGGAGATGCTGGCGCTGCGCCTGCTCTCCTTCCAGAACCTCCACTTCTACCTCCGGCTCATGGCGCAAGCGAGAAGCGCCATCGCGGCCGGTCAATTCGCTGCCTTCAAGAGCAGCTTCATCTCGCGATACCAAGCTAACGACATACAATGAACACCATGTTATTCCTGGCAGACGGCGCCCCGCAGGGCGGTGGCATGAGCGGCATCATCTCTATTGTCCTCATCTTCGTCATCATGTACTTCATCCTCTTCCGCCCCCAGCAGAAGCAGCAGAAGGAGCTCCGCGAGCGGCAGAACAACCTCAAGGTCGGTGACAAGGTGGTCACCGCAGGCGGTATCTACGGCATCATCCGCGAGGTGATGGACGCCGCCGTCAAGCTGGAAATCGCCCCCAACACCGTCATCAAGATTGCCAAGACCAGCATCGTCTCCCTGGTGAACAAGGACGGTTCCGCGGAAATCCCGCAAAAGTGATTTTTCCAATCTCGTTTCCCGCGAAACGTGCAGGAGGTCTACACAGCGGACGCCGCGCTGGCGGCTGACACCGCACCATACGCTGCGCGGCTGGCGGTGGTGGGCAATCCCATTGCCCATTCCCGCTCGCCGCAGATGCAGCTGGCTGCGTTGCGCTCCGCCGGGATTCCCGGCACCTATGTGCGCGTGCGGGCGGAACGCGAGGGGAACGACTTCGAGCGCACCCTCTCCACCTTGCAGCGCATGGGGTTCTGCGGGCTGAACGTCACCGTGCCGTTCAAGTACCGCGCCTTTGCCGCGGCGGATTGCAGCGGCGACCCGCTGGCCACCCTCTGCGGCAGCTGCAACACCCTCGCCTGGCGCAACCGGTGGGTGGGCTGGAACACAGACGGCCCCGGGTTTGCCCGCGCTATCCGCGCATGGTGCGGGAGCGAGCTCTCGGAGCTGCGTATCGTGCTGCTGGGGGCATGCGGCGGCGCGGGCAGCGCGCTCGCCAGCCAATGCGCCCTCGCCGGCTGCAAACACCTCACGCTGGTGAACCGCCCCAAGCCCGCCCTGCAGGAACTGGGGAAAAAACTCTCCCCCCACGCTCCCGTGCAGGCCGTGGCCGTGGGTGAGGACGACGCACGCCGCGCCGCCGTGCAACAGGCCGACCTGGTGGTGAACGCCACCTCGCTCGGACTCAACGAGGGCGATGAGCTGCCCCTGCCCGCCGATTGGCTCACCCCGCGCCAATGGGTGTACGACATCGTCACCCACCCCACTCCCCTTCAAGCCGCCGCGCGCGAACGCGGCTGCCAAGCCGCCGACGGCCGCGCCATGCTCCTCTGGCAAGGCGCCTTCGCCTTTGAAAAATGGTTCGGCTCCCTGCCCGATACCGCCGCCATGCGCACCGCGTTGGAGAATTGCTAACGCACGGATGATACAGACGGGCATTGACATGCGCGCGCGCGTGGGGCATACTGCGGGCATGTTGAACCTATACGATACACAGTCGGGGGCAATGAAGCCCGTGGAGGCGGAAGACGGCAAGACGCTGCGCTTCTACTGTTGCGGACCGACGGTGTACGCGGCGGCGCACATCGGCAATTTCCGCACGTTTGTGGTGCAGGACGTGTTCCGGCGCGTGGTGGAGCTTGGAGGGTTGCGCACCAAGCATGTGCGCAACATCACGGACGTGGATGACAAGACCATCCGCAATTCCCAGGCGCAGGGCATGCCGCTGCAGGAATACACGGCGAAGTGGACGGAGAAGTTCCATGTGGACTGCGCGGCGCTCAACTGCCTGGTGCCGCATGTGGAGCCGAGCGCCGTGGGCCACATTGCCGAGCAGCTCGACATTGTGCAGAAGCTCATGGAGAAGGGCCACGCCTACCAGAGCGAGGACGGTTCCGTGTACTTCCGCATCTCATCCTACGCCGACTACGGCAAGCTGGCGCACCTGGACCGCCAGACGCTCGATTTGGGCAAGACCGCGGAGACGCGCGCCGACGTGGACGAGTACGACAAGGACAGCGTGGCGGATTTCGTGCTGTGGAAGGCGCGCCGCCCGGAGGACGGCCCCAACTACTGGGATTCCCCGTGGGGCGAGGGACGCCCCGGCTGGCACCTGGAGTGCTCCGCCATGAGCCACAAGTACCTCGGCGACACGTTTGACCTGCATTCCGGCGGCGTGGACCTGGTGTTCCCGCACCATGAGAACGAGATAGCGCAGAGCCGCTGCGCATGCGGCGGCGAGAGCGCGCGCCACTGGTTCCATGTGACGCACCTGCTGGTGGACGGGGCAAAGATGAGCAAGAGCCTGGGCAACATGTACACGCTGGACCAGCTGCAGGAGATGGGCTACGCGCCCGCCGCCCTGCGCTATGTGCTGGCGGGTGCCTACTACCGCCGACCGCTCAACTTCACCCTGGCCGGCATGAAGGACGCCACCAGCGCCCTCAACAAGCTCGGCCGCTTCGACAAGGAGCTCGCCAAGGCCGCAGGAAACGCCGCCAAGGAACCCACCTACCGCGACCTCATCAAGAACCGCCCGGAGGCCGGCCCGTTCCAGCCCGCCTGGGACAGCCTGGAAGACGACCTCAACACGCCGGAGGCTCTGGGCCACGTCTTCAGCGCCATCAAGGGCATGAAGCCCGCGGAGATGGACGCCACACAGGCCACCGAGCTGTGGCGGCAGTTCCGCCTCATCACGGAGGCGCTGGGCTTGCAGCTGCCGGACCCCGATGCGGATATCGAGGTGCCGGAGGACATCCGCGCCATTGCGGAGGAGCGCTGGGCCGCCCGCGCCGCCAAGGACTGGGCGAAGGCGGACGAGCTGCGCGCCAAGCTCGCAGAGCTCGGCTGGGGCATGAAGGACGGCAAGGAAGAATACAAACTCACCAAAATCTGATTATGGAAAACGACGTCACCATTCTGGGCAAGCACACCGCGTTTGTGGGTTCTCCCGACGATGCGAAGCTGGAAGCGTTCCCGAACCGCACGCCGGGCAGGCCGTACAAAATCACGCTGGACACGCATGAATTCTCGTCGCTGTGTCCCGTGACAGGCCAGCCGGACAGCTGCCACCTCACCATCACGTACAGCCCCGCGGAAAAGTGTGTGGAAACCAAGAGCCTGAAGTACTACCTGGCCTCCTACCGCAACTATCCCGCGTTCAACGAACAGGTGGTCAACCGCATCCTGGATGACCTGGTGGCTGCCATCTCACCCGCGTGGATGATGGTGGAGGGCCGCTTCGGCATGCGCGGCGGCATCCAGCTCACCTGTACCGCAGAGCACCAGCCGGAAAACAGGCTGCCCTGATTGTCCATGCTGCGCGCGCTCAAAGTAGCCTGTCTGGTGCTGCTGGCAGCCGTGGTGCTGCCCTGCCCCGCGGCATCGGGCCCGGTGCCCGCCAAGCTGAAGGGCAAGGTGGTGCGCGTGGCGGACGGTGACACCGTGACCATCCGGCTCAAGGACGGCACGCAGGAGAAAATCCGCTTCTACGGCATCGACGCCCCGGAGAGCGACCAGGACTACGGCGACAAGTCGCGCGAGAAACTGGTGTCGCTCATCGACGGCAAGACCATCACGGTGAAAACCCACAGGCGCGACCAGTACGACCGCGTGCTGGGCGACGTCTACCTCGGCAAGAAGGACATCAGCCTCATCATGGTGAAGGAGGGCTGCGCGTGGCACTACGACTACTACGCGCCGGAGCTCACCGAGCTGGAGGAGGCGCAAAAGCAGGCGCAGGCCGCCAAGAAGGGCCTCTGGAACGTGGAGGGCGAGCCTACCGCGCCGTGGGATTTCCGCCGCGGCGGCAAGACCGCCGACAACAAGCCGCAGAAGGACCCCGCCGCCGATGTGGTGCCGGATTCCGGCAAGATATACGGCCAGGTGGTGCGTGTGACGGACGGCGACACGCTCACCGTGCGCATGGAAAACGGGCGTGAGGAAAAGGTGCAGCTGCTGGGCATCGACGCCCCTGAAATGGACCAGGAGTACGGGCGGGAGGCACGGCAGAAGCTTTCCCTGCTGGTGCAGGGCAAGCATGTGGATGTGGTCTACCCCGGCCGCGAGGGGCTGGGGCGCATCAACGGCAAGGTCTACTTCCGCGACCAGTACATCAACCTCATCCTGGTGCAGGAGGGATGCGCCTGGCACTCCGAAAAATACGGGCCAAACGAAGCCGACCTGCGGGAGGCCCACCAACAGGCCAAAGAGGCCAAGAAGGGGCTCTGGACCAATCCCAACGCCCTGGAACCCTGGAAACACCGAAACCAACATTGACTCACCATGAAGGTAGCAGTACTTCTTTCCGGCGGACTTGATTCCACCACCGCGCTGCACTGGGCGAAAGCCCGGCACGAGGTGGCCTGCGCCATTGCATTCGACTACGGCAGCAACCACGGCAAGCGGGAGCTGGCGTGCGCGCGCCACCAGGCGGAATCGCTGGGCGTGCCGTACCGAGAAATCGACCTCACCGTTCTGAAACCGCACCTGGCCAGCGCGCTGCTGAGCGGCGCGGACGCCATCCCCACGGGAGACTACGCGGAGGAGAATTTAAAGCAGACCGTGGTGCCGTTCCGCAACGGCATCTTCCTGGCCATTGCCGCGGGCGTGGCGGAAAGCGCGGGCGCGGAGGGGCTGGTGATTGCCGCCCACGCGGGCGACCACGACCTGTATCCCGACTGCCGCTCTGAATTCATGGACGCCATGGGCGAAGCCATCCGCCTGGGCACCTACGCGCAGCTTCAGGTGCTGGCACCCTTCATCCACGCAAGCAAGGGAGAGATAGCGGCGCAGGGCGCGCAGCTGGGCGTGGACTTTGCACACACGTACTCCTGCTACCGCGGTGGAGAGAAGCACTGCGGGCAGTGCTCCACCTGCCGCGAGCGGAAAGAGGCCTTTGCCGCCGCCGGAATCCAAGACCCCACACTTTACCAATCCTGACACACGCCATGCCTTCCGTCCTCATCAAAACCTATGGCTGCCAGATGAACGAGCGCGACTCCGAACAGGTCGCCAGCATGTTCCTCTCCGGCGGGTACACCCTCACCAAAGACGAGGCCGAGGCCGACGTCATCCTCATCAACACCTGCGCCGTGCGAGAGAAGGCGGAGCTCAAGGCCCTCGGCAAGATGGGGCTGCTCTGCGCGCGCCCGGAGGCCAAGCCCTGGGTGGTGTACGGCTTCATGGGCTGCATGGTGCAAAGCCGCGCCCAATCACTCTTCCGAGACATCAATCGGCTGGACGTGGTGACAGGCACGCGCCAGTACCACAACGTGTACGGCATCTGCAACCGCCTGCTCAAAAGCCGCCTGGGCATGGGGCTCACCGAGCCCTTGCAACGCGGCGCTCACATCTGCGAGGTGGGCGAGGTGGAGGGCTTCCAGAACGAGATACGCGACCACCTGCCGCCCTCCGGCGGCTGCACGGCCTTCGTCTCCATCATGCAGGGCTGCGAGATGCGCTGCTCCTACTGCATTGTCCCCAGCACGCGCGGCGCGGAATGCAGCCGCCCCGCCGCGGACATCATCCAGGAGGTGCGCGAACTGGTGGACCGCGGCGTGAAGGAGGTGACCCTGCTCGGGCAGATTGTGAACCGCTACGGCAAAGAGGAGCCCGCCGTCAACGGGCGCGGCGCCTTTGTGCGCCTGCTGGAGAGCCTGCACGACATCGACGGCCTGGAGCGCCTGCGCTTCACCTCTCCGCACCCCATCGGCTTCCGCGAAGACCTCGTCAACGCCTACACCTACCTGCCGAAGCTGTGCAGCCACATCCACTTCCCCATGCAGAGCGGCAGCGACCGCATCCTGCAGCTCATGCGGCGCCCGTACAAGAACGAGAAGTACCTGCGCCTGTGCGATGCCATGCGAGAGGCGCGCCCGGACCTGGCCATCACCACGGACATCATCGTGGGCTTCCCCGGCGAGACGGACGAGGACTACCAGCAGACCAAGGCCGCTGTGGAGCGCGTGCAGTTCGACAACGCCTTCGTCTTCCAATACTCCCCGCGGCGCGACACCGTGGCCGCCGCCATGCCGAACCAAATCTGCCTGCGCGTGAAGGAGGAGCGCAACCACGACCTGCTGGAGACGGTGAACCGCATTGCCGCCGCCCGCAACATGGCGCTGGTGGGCACGGAGCAGAGCATCCTGGTGGAGGGGCCGAGCAAGAACAACCCCGACCGGCAGCAGGGAAGGTCCTCGCAAAACAAGCCGGTGATTATCCAGAAAGGCAAGGCGGAGGTAGGGACGATTGTGCCGGTGAAGATTACGGAATGCACCGGGTTCACGCTGTATGGGGAAATTTAGGATTTCGGATTTAAGATTTAGGATTTGGGATTTGTTATGAAAGCGATTCTTGTTGGATTGATGCTGACGCTGTCTGTAGTGATGGCGGGGGAGTTTCCGTGGAGCGATGCACCCAGTGCGGAGCTGAAGGCGGCGAGCGTGACGCCGGACCGGGTGTTCACCGAGGACCCGTGCGATTGGCGGCCCACCCTCACGCCCATGTGCAAGGAGATGGTGAAGGATTGCAAAACCGCGCGGGAGGCCGTGCTGGCGCTGGCAACCCAGCTGCCCAAGGCCACGGGCGTGTACTACACCACGGAACGCCGCCGCGCCGACATGAACGCGCTGGAGGCGCTGGCGGAGAAGAAAGTATCCTGCACCGGGCAGAGCATCCTGCTGGTGTGCGCGCTGAGGTCGGTTGGCATTCCCGCGCGCGTGGCGGGCCTGCTCTCCTGGCACCACATCCAGGGCAACCACACCTGGGCGGAAGCCTGGTTCGACGGCGAGTGGCACATGATCGAGTACAATGAGAAGGATTTCAACAGTGCGTGGGTCATGAGCTACATCGGCATGCTGGATCCCGACCACAATGCCATGGAGCGCATCAAGGCCGCCACGCCCGACGGCAAGGACTTTTTCTACCCGCCCGTGCTGGCCAGGCAGATTGGCAAGGAACCCGTGGCATCGGAGGACGTGACCGCGCGCTACCTCAAGCTCTCCCGCACGTGGCACGAGCAAAAGGGCCAGCCCGCCAACGTGCAGAAGCTCATGGTGAACGTCTCCCCGCGCACGGAGGAGGCTCTGCCCATCGTGCTGCTGGACGAGTCCGGCAAGGAGGTGGACAAGGCCACCCTGCCCACCCTGAAGGACGATGCCAACAAGTTTGCGGAGCTCAACCTGCCCCGCGAAGGCAAATTCCAAATCCGCATCGCAGACTCCCCGCAAACCCTGCCCGTCCAGGCCACGGAAAACGCCGTGCAGATGATGACGCTGACGCGCGACACGTCAGCGAAATGAGACGAGCTATGAGTTTTTGCTTGACTTTTCCGTGGAGTGAGCTAAAATGCACTCATCGCCGTGGATAAGTCTGTGCAAACAGATGAAGGTTCCACTTCCTAGCGCCGCCCATAGCTCACAGAAGCTATGGGCGGACATCATTTTAAGCCATGTCAGCATTTGATCCACCTCTCCCCATTCCGGAACTTGCTCAACGCCTCATTGAGCATGGACTGCCGCCCACTGACAGGGACGACATAGAAACACGCCTATTCAGCCTGAATTACTACAAGCTCGAAGAATACACGTGGCCTTTCCGCAAGCTGACATCTAAAGAAGAGAACACACGATCTCCTTATTTCAAGGACGACGCTAACATGGGCTTGATATGGGCCACCTATCTGTTCGACAGGAGGCTCCGGCTCCTATTGCTGGACGCCATCGAGCGCATAGAAACAGCCCTGAAAAATCAAGTTTCCCAGGTTTTGACCCTTTCCAGCGGAGTAAACAATCCGCACGCAGAATGTATCGGTCTATCCAACTTCAAGGGGAAATACGAACAATGGTTGCGCGATGCTCAAAAGGAGTACGATAAAAGTGACAATCCAAGGATTGCCCACTACCGAGAAGTGCGAGACATTGGAGATGTTAAGGCTCTTCCCTTGTGGATTGTCATGGAACTGATATCATTCGGAGGGTTGAGGATAATACACGCAGCCATGTCCGATGAATCGAAGCAACAGCTTGCAGCTGCAATGGGCATGGGGGAAAGATTCATCGACTCATCCCTGTTCCTATTCAACAAGGTTCGCAACAAGTGCGCGCACCACGGCCGAGTATGGAACCATTCATGGAGCAGAGCCAACAAGAGAGGCACGGGGTCCACGCCACTTTTTCCCCCGGCCGCGCTTCCCAGCGACCCTCTATGGCACTGTACATGGGATGAAGATACCGAAAGTTGCGAGTTTCCTGGCAATCCTGCTCACAACGCTTATTTTAACACGAAGCATACCGCATTTGTATTCTTTCTGGCAAAGGTGTGGCTGGACAAAGTTGCTCCCACCTCCCACTGGAAAGAGCGCGTTGAAAACACCGTTGCTCCGCACGGCACCTTAAATCTGGCAGCAAGAGATGCCGGCTTCAGAAAAAACTGCTTCGAACACCCGCTTTGGCGGAGCTAGCATCATTTTCTCTCCCAGCGCTTGTGCTGCATGGCGTCTTGGGCGGCGGCCATTTCCGCCTTGTGCTTGCTGGGGCCTTCCGCGGAGCCGAGGAGGATGCCGCACCAGGTGACGGTGGCGCGGAACGGGCCCAGGCCCGCGTCCTTGCCCACGGCCTCCACGGCGTACTCCGGGCCGCAGTTGTTGATGGCCTGCAGGGTTTCCAGCAGCGCGCCCTTGTAGTTGACGGCGGTCAGGCTCTCCGCGCGGTCCAGGCTGTCGTTCAGCAAGGCGAGCGAGACCTTTCGGGCGGCGGGGTAGCCGGAATCCATCATGACGGCGCCGATAACGGTTTCAAAGGTGTTGGCCAGGACGGAGGGCGTGTTGCGGCCGCCGCTTTTCTCCAGTTGGGGGCTCATGGCCAGCTGCTCCCCCCAGCCGAGGGCACGGCACAGGCCCGACAGGTGCTGGCGGCTCACCACCGCAGAGCGCATCTTGGTGAGCTGGCCCTCATCCGCCTTGGGGAAGCGGGAGAACAGCTCACGGCTCACCACCAGCTCCAGCACGGCGTCGCCCAGGTATTCCAACCGCTCATAGGCGATATTGGTGCTGCGCTTCTGGTCCACGCTGGGGTGGGTGAGCGCCTGCTCCAGCCAGGCGGCATCCGTGAAAGTGTAGCCCAGGCTCTTTTCCAGCACGTCTCTCTGCATGCGCATACTGTACCACACCGCGCCGCTGGCGGCGAACATTTTTTCAGAAGGGCGCGCTATGTGCTTGACAGGGGGCGGTGTGTGGTGACAGAATGCGGCCTAAATGAACAAGCCTCTTCTTTCCATCGCATTGTTGGCCGCGCTGCTGGGTGCCCCCGCGTACAGCCAGGATGCCGCACCCGCCGCCGAAAATACTCCCGATACAACGGCCGAGACGCCGGCCAAGCCCAAGCTCTCCCCCGAGGAGCTCAAGGCAGAAAGAATCAAGAAGAAGTCCGAGAGCCTGAAAATCAAGTGGTACACCGACGAGGAAAAGGCATTCAAGGATGCCAAGAAATACAACCTGCCGGTGTGGGTGCTGTACTCCAATCCCGCCACGTGCGGCGTGTGCCAGGCGCTGGACAAGCACATCATCAACTCCCGCAAGCTCAAGTCGGCCAAGGGTATCTGCATCGGCTACCGTTCCGTTTCCCCGCTGCCCAAGTACAAATGCGACAAGGGCATGCCCATGGGCGCGCTGGTGGAGCCGAGCGGCAAATTCATCTGCCACCTGAGCTACAATCCCAACATGACGCCGGATATGTACATCGAGAAAATCACCAACGCGCGCATCCAGCTCCAGGAAGGCAAGGATGCCCCGCTGATGCATGACGGCAAGAAGATTCCCCCTCCCCCCACCAAGTAAGTGATGAAAGGCGCCATCCTCGCACTCTCCCTTTGCCTGTGCGGCATCACCGCCGCGCAGGAGTCTCCCGCCCCCGCGACTTCCGCGGAGGTTTCCGAAGAGCAAAGGGACCAGCAGCTGCTGGATTCCTACGCCACCCGGCCCACGCTGGAAAACGCCGCGCGAATCCTGTCGCTCTCGACCCTGAACGACGAGAACGGCACGTACCGCGCGGGGTTCTGCAGCCAGCTGATACGGCAGCACAGCGCGCACCTGAACGAGCTGCTGGAGAAGGCGGGCGGTGGGGATTCGCCGGCCATCCGCATGCACATCTGCATCTGCTGCTGGCTGGCGGACACCCCGGAGAGCAACAAGGCCGCCGCAACCATGCTGAAGTACGACCCCATCATGGAGGCGTGGTCCCGCATCAAGCCCGACTCTCCCAAGCCGGATTTCACCAAGCTGGAGGAGCTGTCGTCCTCCCCCATGGAGGCCATGGCGCTGGATATGGCGTGGGGCGCATACGATGCCACGCGCAGCCGCGACATCCTCTGCTCGTTCATCCGCTGCGGCACCCGCACCGCCGCGCCGGAAAAGCCCCGCAAGCTCTGGATGGTGACGGAGGAGCAGCGGGCGCAGGCGCCAAAAGCCCCCAATGGGATGGACATTGTGTCCATGGCCGCCAAGTGGAGCGTACTGAGCCGCGCGAAGGCGGATCCCTCCTTTGCCGCGGAGGTTCAAGCCTGCCTTTCCACCATGCCGGAGGATGTGCAGACGCGCTGGAAAGAACCCCTGCCGGACCATCCGCAAAACGAATCCGAATACACCCCCAATCCCGAATCCCACAAGCCATGACCCTGCGTTCCGCACTTCCCCTGTTGCTTGCGGCAGCCATGCTGCCGGCCAGTGCCCAAGACAAGCCCGCCGCGCCTGCAGCACCGGCCACGCCGGCGGTTCCGGCCGCGGCAGACTTGCAGCCGGAGGTGAAATCCTACGTATTGCTGGTGACCGCCGCCATCATGGAAAAAACCGCGGAGCTGAACGAGCAGGGCGCGGAGGGCGACATCAAGCGCATGCTGGGGGAGGTTTCCGCAGCCAACATGGCGGTTCCCACGGACAAGCTGCCAGAGGCGCACCGCGCGTACCTGGCGGAGCGGCACGCCGTGCTGCGCACCGTGGCGCAGGAGGTGCAGGCGCTGGAAAAGGCCACGGACGAGGCGGCCCAGGCCGTGGTGGCCGCCCACCAGGAGGAGTTCAAGGCCATTGACGCCAAGTACCCGGAACCCGCAGCCGCCCTCAACGAGCGCATGCTCAACAAGACCGCGCACGAGCTCATGCTCCAGGGCAACATCGGCGCGCAGGCCATTGCCTATGTGATGGCACACCCGGAGATTTCCGCCAAAGGACAGAAGGCTACCATGATTGCCTACTACAAGGAGGCGGCGCGCCTGCTGCGTGAAGCGGCCCGCCTTTAATTGCCGAAATAGTCGATTGTGATTGACTAACGTGCGCGCGGACTGTAAAATCCCCGCGCTATGACAGATTTGCCTAAGGCTTACGAACCCGCAGAGGTTGAGGAAAAGTGGCAGTCCCGCTGGATGAGCGAGGGTTGCTTCCATGCAGACCCACATTCTTCCAAACCGGCCTACAGCATTGTCATTCCCCCCCCGAACGTGACGGGTGTGCTCCACATGGGGCACGTGCTCAACAACACCATTCAGGATATCCTGGCCCGCCGCGCGCGGCAGGAGGGCAAGGAGGTGCTCTGGCTGCCCGGAACGGACCATGCGGGAATCGCCACCCAAGCCCGCGTGGAGAAGGAGCTGGCCAAGGAGAACCCGCCCCGCACCCGCTATGACGTGGGCCGCGAGGACTTCGTCAAGATGGTGTGGGAGTGGAAGCAGAAGCACGGCGGCATCATCATCAAACAGCTCAAGAAGCTCGGCTGCTCCTGCGACTGGGAGCGAGAGCGCTTCACCATGGACGACGTGTTCGCCCCGGAGGTGGCACGCGCCTTCACAGAACTCTTCAAGCAGGGCCTCATCTACCGCGGACGCCGCATGGTCAACTGGGACCCCGTGCTCCGCACCGCCCTTTCCGACGAGGAGGTCATCATGACCCCCACCCACAGCAAGCTCTACACCATCCGCTACAAGCTGGCGGACGGCTCCGGCCAACTGCTGGTGTCCACCACGCGCCCGGAAACCATCATGGCGGACGTGGCGGTGGCGGTGAACCCCAAGGACCCGCGCTTCTCCCACCTTATCGGCAAAACTGTTATCCGCCCGCTCGTGGAGCGTGAGATACCTATCATTGCCGACGAGCACGTGGAAATCGACTTTGGCACGGGCGCGCTGAAAATCACGCCGGCGCACGACCGCACGGACTTCGAGGTGGGCATGAAGAACAACCTGGAAATCATCGACGTACTCACCGCGGACGCGCACATCAACTGCCCGGAATGCCCGGAGCTGCACGGCCTGGACCGCGAGGTGGCGCGCGAGAAATCCATTGAGCTCATCAAGGCCAAGGGCCTGCTGGAAAAGGTGGAGAACTACGACAACAACGTGGGCGTGAGCCAGCGCTCCGACGTGCCCATCGAGCCGCGCCTGAGCATGCAGTGGTTCCTGAAGTACCCCTGCGTGAAGGAGGCCGCAGACGCCGTGGCCAACGGCGACATCACCTTCCGCCCCGCCCGCTGGGCCAAGACTTACGCCCACTGGCTGGAGGGCATCCAGGACTGGTGCATCAGCCGCCAGCTCTGGTGGGGCCACCGCATCCCCGTGTGGTACCGCAAGGACAAGGCCCAGCAGCTGCAGGAAGCCACCAAGCTGGACAACGAGGACGCCGCTGCGGGCGACATCTACGTGGGCGTGGAACCGCCCGCCGACGCGGAGAACTGGGTGCAGGACGAGGACGCGCTGGACACCTGGTTCAGCAGCTGGCTGTGGCCCTTTGCCACCATGGACAAGGAATGCCTGGCCAAGTTCTACCCCACCACGGATTTGGTGACCGGGCCGGACATCATCTTCTTCTGGGTGGCGCGCATGATCATGGCGGGCTACCGCTTTGCGGGCGGCAAGCCGTTCTCCAACGTGTTCTTCACCTCCATCGTGCGCGACCTGCTGGGCCGCAAGATGAGCAAGAGCCTGGGCAACAGCCCGGACCCGCTGGACCTCATCGCCAAGTACGGCGCAGACGGCCTGCGCTTCGGCCTGATGCGCATAGCGCCCACCGGCACAGATGTGAAGTTCGACGAGAAGCAGATTGAGGAAGGCAAGAACTTTGCCAACAAGCTGTACAACGCCGCGCGCTTCCGCATGATGCAGGGAGAGGCCACCACCGAGCCCGCGCCCAAGTTCACCGCGGTGCACATCGATATCCTCTCCAAGCTCAAGAAACTGCATGCGGAGGTGGCAGACGCCCTCTCCAAGTACGAGTTCAACACCTACACCCAGGCCCTCTACTCCTTCTTCTGGAACGAGTACTGCTCCCTGTTCCTGGAGGCCGTGAAGAACGACCTGCGCGAGGGCGAGCCCGCCGTGAAGAATGCCACCCTGTTTACCATGGACACGGTGCTGCGCCACTACCTGGCACTGCTGGCTCCCATCATGCCCCACATCACGGAAGAGCTGTGGGCCAGCCTGGGATTCGCCGCCCGCGAGGACGGCAAGCCCCTCATGAGCACCGAGCTGCCCTGCGCAGACTCCCTGCTCTCCGGGCTGGACGACACCGACGTCTCCAAGGCATGCGCCATGGCAACCGCCCTTTACGATACGGCCAACCGTGCACGCAACCTCAAGGCCGAGTACGACCTCGCCACCAACAAGAAGGTTCGCCTCGTCATCAAACCCGCCTTGCCGCTGGACGGCGACCTGTGCGCACGCCTGGCCCTGCTGGCCGGAGCCCAGTCCGCCACGGCGGATTCGGCATACGAGGCACCGAAGGGCACGCCCACGGCGCTCACGCCGTTCGGTGAACTGTTCCTGCCGCTGGAAGGTCTGGTGGACGTGGAGGCGGAGCGTACCCGCCTGGGCAAGGAGATTGAAAAGATTACCAAGGAGATCCAGAAGAGCAACGCCAAGCTCGGCAATGCCTCCTTCGTGGACCGCGCCCCCGCCGCCGTGGTGGACCAGGAGCGCGCGCGCCTGGCAGACTGGGAAGCCAAGAAAGCCCAGCTGGAAGCCATGCTGGCGGCTCTCGCCTAATACCGCATCAACCAACACAACCCTACCTATGAGCGACGACTTCCTCCAAACGCTTTCGGAAGCAGAACAGAAGGCTCTCGCCCTCTGCGGCATCACCGATCCCCGGCAGCTTGCCAAAATCACCCCGCAGGTCCTGGCCCAGGATTTGCAGCAGGCACGCTCCATATTCCCGGACGACATACCCGCCGGCGTGCTCGACGAGCCGCGCATTGCAGAGATCTGCTCCGCGGCCGCCCAGGCAACAGACTCCTTCCCGGAAACGGTTGAGGAGGAAAGCGAGATGCTGGCAGCAAACCGCATCCTCCCCAAAGTTACAGTCTATGGAGCCAATCCCCAGAAGCAGGATGAAGACTTCTTCGTGAACCACGAGCCCACGGGCTCCTCTTTCATCCAGGATCGCCAACACAGCAAGGAGCCTATCACCGACCTGAATACCGCCCAAGCGGAGCGCGGAAAGAGCATGCGCTTCAGCACCATCCGCTGCGGCCACCCCGTCATTGTGTACGTTGGTGCCTTCGCCACCATCCTGCTGATACCCGCAGCGCTCATTGTTCTTGCCCTGCTCTGGCAAGTGGTAACGAAAGGCCATTCCATGACTCCGGAGGACCTGGGAATCGGCATGGCCATTGTGCTGGGAGTCCTTATATTCTACTTCCTGATGAACGGTTTTGCGCGTTGCACGGTATGCCACATCAACATCTTCTCCCTGCGCAATTACCCCCGCAACAAATACGCCTTCCGCATTCCCCTGCTCGGCTACAGCATCTCCACAGCCCTGCGTATCTTCTTCACCCTGAAATTCACCTGCCCCGCCTGCGGCACCAAGCTCAGGCTCTCCGGCCACAACAGCCACCACCACAAGGGGCATACGCACGACCTCGACGCCTCGCGCCACGGTCACCGCTCCAAACGCTGATGCCTCCTTCCGCTACCATGCGCGCCTTGCTGACAACAATTTTCCTGCTGCCTCTCCTGGTGGTTCCCGTATCCGCCCAGGACGCGGCGGCATCACCCGCAGGCTTGGAGAGCCACCGGGATTTGGCGCACGCCATCACCGGCTTCCTCTCCCGCACGGAAGTGTGCCTGCGGGGATGTACGGACGCGGCATCCGTGCAGGCAGCCCTGCCCCGCTTGCGGGAGCTGGCCCAGGAGGCGCGCCGCCTGGCGGATGCCCAGTCCGCCCTGCCTGAGCCCACCATGCAGGACTACATGGCTTCCCAAGAGCTTGCGCTGCAATTCCTGCCCATCTGGAAAGCCATCCGCGCCCACCTGGAGCGCTTGGAGCAGGAAGGGCTCATGACGGATGAATTACGCTCCCTTTTGCAGACCGGACCGGGGGGATAACCCACCTGCCCCTCGTCTGGGCTCAACTTTTTGGGACAAATTTCATTTCAGGCCAACCACAAGATATAGTGGCATCACCTCATCTTCCCCACCACATGATTTGACCGCTTGAATTCAAGGGTGTTTTCCCATTGCCGCGCTTGAATTTTTATGCTTGCAAAAGGTCAGCAAAACCTTACTATCACAGCAACGGAAAGGTCAACTGATGAAAAACGATACTTCCTCCCCAAGCAAACTTACAACCGACGAGGTGCAGAACCTTGCGGATTTTGTCCTCTTCTCCCAGCGCAGCTGCATCCTGAGTCTCTCCCCGGTACTGACACGCGGCAAGGTGTCCTACCCGCAGTTCTTCCTGCTGGCGTACCTTGCGGAAGAGGATTGCCTGTCCATGAGCAGCATCGCGCGCATGATGGGGCACTCCACGGCGGCGGCCACCGGCATGGTGGACAAGCTGCAGACGCTGGGGCACCTGAAGCGCTACACGGCAGCGGCGGACCGGCGCAAAATCATGGTGCGCATCACGGATTGCGGGCGCGAGCTGGTGGCGCAGATGCGCAACAACATCGCACAGGAACTCTCCCAATTGATGGCGCATGAAGACCGCGCGGAGAAGATGGATGCCGCGCACCGCGTGATTTCCCGCCACACCTCCAAAGCACAGAACTAACCCTAAGCACATTCAGCACCGCCATGAGCCAGTACAGCCCGGAATACCTCAGCAAGCTTAACGCCGTCCCCGGCAACTTCGCACGCTTCATCACGCGCGTGCCGGGTGTGGCCACCACCACGGACCGCGCGGCCGTCATCGCCGCGCTCACCCCCACGCATGAGAGCGTCATCACAGAAGTGGGCATAGACCCCAAGATGTTGCGCCGTGCGCAGCAGGTGCACGGGAACAAGGTGGCGCTGGTGGGAGACATCGGCTGCTCCTATCCGGTGGAGGGAGTGGACGGTTTGTTCTGCGGGCGCAAGGCAGACTGCTGCCTGGGCATCTACGTGGCGGACTGCGCGGCCGTGTGGCTGTACGACACGGTGACGGGGGCTCGCGGGCTGGTGCATTCCGGCAAGCTGGGCACGCAGCAGAACATCGTGGGCGAGGCCCTGGCCGCCATGAAGAAGATTCTGGGCGTGCAGCCCATCAACTGCATGGCCGTCATCTCCCCCTGCATCCGCCCGCCGCACTATGAGGTGGACATCGTCACCCGCATCAAGGAGGAGCTCACGGAAGCGGGGCTCCTGCCGGAAAACATCACGGACAGCGGGCTGGACACCGCGGATGATTTGAATACCTTCTACTCCTACCGCATGGAAAAGGGAAACACCGGGCGCATGCTTGCGCTCTTCGGCCGCATCCCGGAAGAACCCGGCGACAACGATTGATGCAACCCACCAAGCAAGAGCTGCGCCACACCATGCTTTCCACGCTGAAAGCCGCGGCGGCGCAAGACCCCACAGGGCGGCGTTCGGCCGCCCTGCGCCGTTTGCTTGCACCCCTGCTCTGCTCCGGCAAACCGCTTGCCGTGGCGGTTTACGCGCCGCTGCCGCATGAGGTGGATTTGCTGCCGCTGCTGGAAGAATACCCGCGGCACCGCTTCTGCTTCCCTCGCTGCGGCGCGCAGCACCGCATGACCTTCCACCACGTGACCGCACCCGCCACGCAGCTGGTGCCCGCCGCGCTCGGCATTCCCGCGCCCGCGGAAGATATGCCGGTGGTGGCACCGCAGGATTTAGACCTGGTGCTGGTGCCTGGGCTGGCCTTCACGGAGGCCGGCGCGCGCCTGGGCTACGGCGGAGGGTACTACGACCGCTTCCTGCCGCTCTGCACGCGCGCCCGCATCGCCGCCGCCGCCTTTGCGGAGCAGATGCTGCCGCATGTGCCCACCGACGAACACGACGTCACCATCCCCCACATCATCCACCTGTAACCCCTCTTCACCATGAAAACCCTGCTCATCTGGTCCGCCATCCTCTTTGTCGCCCTGTGGGGCGCCCTGTGCACGCAAATGCCGCCGGAAGAGGCTCTGCGCTATGCCTGGCTGGTGATTCCGGTGGTGCTGTGCATCCAACCGCTCATCTACTACATCTGGGCACCGCTGGTGGAGGCGTGCGCGCCGGTGTGCTTCTGCGGCAGCGAGCCGGCGGCAGACCCCGCACCCGCGGCGGGCGAGAAGGGAGTGAAGCTCACCGCCGTGCCCGTGCCGCCGGGAGACTGCCTGCTGGTGCGCGACGAGGAATACACCGCCGGATACACGGAGTTTGAGGACAGCCGTCTGCGCAAGGGCACGCAGATGATGCTCTCCTGGCGCCACTGGTACATGAGCTGGCGCTGCGGCCTGCATGTGCTCACACGCTTCTCCAACCCCGACGACAGCCCGCGCACGCACGAGGTCAACATCACCTCCAACGACCCCGACGAATACTTCTCCGTCATCACCGTGGAGCCCGGACAGCGCTACTACATCACGCCGGCGGACATCGTGGCCGTCTCCGGCGGGGTGGATATCCGCGCGCGCTGGCGGCTGTGGCTGCCCGCCTGGTGCATGGGGCAGGTGCGCGCCTATGTGGCGAGCGGCCGCGGCACCGTGGTGGTGCGCGCCGTGGGCGGCATCACCGCAGACACGCTGGAGCCGGGGCAGGTGATGGTCCGCAAGCTGCACAGCCTCATCTGCGCCTCGCAGGGCGTGCAGCTGCACGTGCGCCGCACGGAAACGCTCATTCCCTACCTGTTGGGCAAGGCCACCCTGTTCGACCTGCGTCTGCAGGGCCACGGCACCTATTGCATCCGCAACACCTACTCCCACTCCACCGTGGCGGGACGCCTGCTCGGCTTCTAACCCACGCGCACAGCCATGAAGCAACTGCTCAGCCGCTACCTGATGCTCTTCCTCGTCTTCTGGGCGGGGCTGGCGCTGCATGATTCATGGCAGGACATCCGCAGCTGGTGGCGCAACGACGGCGACATCACGCGCCTGAACCTGGAGATGAAGGAGCTACAGCTGGAAAAGAAGCGTCTGGAGCTCACCGTGTACGAGGGAAAGGACGCCACAGACCTCATCCACCGCACCATCGCGGAGATTAAGCTCCTCAAGGAAAACAGCAAGCTCTTCTGGAAAGACGACCGGGCAAAGACCGCCCTGGAGAAGCAGATTGAGGAAATCGAGGCGGAACAGCCCGTGCGCAGGCAGAAGATAGCCGAGCTCACGCGCGAATGCGCCGAACTGCAGAAGGAATGCGACCAGGCGCGCCGCGTGCGGGAATCCGCCTGGACAAAGCTCGGCATCGGCACGGCGGGAGCCACCCTGCTGCTGGCGCTTCAGGTGAATGCTGGGGAGGCTTTCACCTACACCTGCGGCGTATTCCTGGCCATGCTGGCGCTGCGCCTGCTGAGCTACTATGTACTGGCGCCCCTGGTGGAGAGATGCGAGTCCATCCGCCCCTGCGGGCGCGCGGAGGGCGCGCATTCCCCCACCGCCACGCACGGTGAGCAGGGCGAGAAGCTGGCATGCGTTCCCCTGCCCCCGGGCGAGGCCCTGCTGGTGCGAGACGAATCCTACACGGGCGGGTACATGGAGTATGACGACGGCCTGCTGCAGAAGCGCACACAGCTGCTCTTCTCCCACACCTACTGGCTGATGAGCTGGCTGTGCGGGCTCTGCCTGCTCACCCGCTTCACCAACCCCGCCAACGGCACACGCACACACGATATCACCATCACCTCCGACGACCCCGACGAGTATTTCTCCATCTTCACGCTGGCCGAGGGGCAGCGCTGCTACATCACGCCGTCCGACCTGGTGGCATTCACCGGAGGCATCCGCGTGTACGCCCGCTGGCGCGCCTGGCTGCCCGCCTGGTGCATGGGGCAGATCCGCTACTATGTGCTCACCGGCAGCGGTACCGTGGTGGTGCGCGCGGAGGGCGGCATCACCGCCAGCCCCCTGGCCGACGGAGAATCCGCCGTGCGCAAGAAGCACAGCCTCATCAGCGCCTCGCAGGGTATACGCCTTCACGTGCGCCGAACGGAAACGCTCATTCCCTTCCTGATGGGCAATGCTTCCCTCTTTGACCTGCGCCTGCAGGGCTGCGGCTCATTCCGCATGCGCAACGCCATCACCCGCCCGCGCTCCCTCACAGACCGCGTCTCCCACGTATTCCTGGAAAGCCTTGGCAAATTCCTGGGCTTCTAAACGCCATGAAACGCATACTTGCCATAGCCGTATTGCTGACCCTGCCCACCTGGGCGGGGCAGAAGCTGCCCACCACCCAAACGAAGGAGACCCCCTGGGTAGGCGATATCAATTTCCCCGATTTCTACTAGGAGGCGGACTACCGCAGCAGCTGGGGTACACTACTGGCTGGATGCCCCCTCCTTCGAATACTACCTCTTTGCCTCCTACCACATTTCCGGCAACACCGCAAGAAACAGGATTGCCCCCCTGGAGGGCCGCCACCGCCTCGCCCACGGCTTCCGCGTGGGCTTTGGCTGCGCATTCTAACCACACAAGCTGGACATTGGGCCGGTGATTTGGTAAAGTGGAGCGCATGGCGCAAATCTTTCCACCATTCAAGTCGCATGGCGACCAGCGCGGCGAGCGCATCGTCTTCGACGTCCTGCAGAAGCTGCCGGACGATTGGATGGTGTTCTACGATTACTGGGCGCTGTACCAGGTGAAGGACGACTATGTGAATTTCGAGGCGGACTTCATTGTTCTGGTGCCCGGGCGCGGCATTGTAACGGTGGAGGTGAAGGACTGGCGCAACGCGCGCATCCGCAACGGGATTTGGGAGCACCAGCCCGGCGGGGACGGCGCCGCGTGGGTGTCGCTGGGCAAGAAGCAGAGCCCGCTCAACCAGGCCTTCCTGTGCAGCAAGCGCCTGATGAAGGGACTGGTGGAGGCCCAGGTGGTGTCCGCGGATTCCAAGTACCAGCCGGAGTTCCGCTGCATGGCCGTGCTCACCAACTGCGTGCCCGTCAACTTTGCGGAGGATGCCATTGAGCAGGACCAGGTCATCAGCGGCAAGAGCAACGTGCCGCTGGACACCCTCTACCTGTGCGGCTCGGCGGCGCTGCACGACAACCTGGAGGCGCGCATCGACTCCCTGTTCGTACACAAGGGGCGCTACGGCAAGAACATGACGCCGGAGCTGATGCAGGCGTTGAAAAACTACCTGGCGCCGTCCATCATGTTCCGGCGTGATTTCGAGAGCTACCTGCAAATCATGGAGGACGCGGGGGCGGACATAGCGAACCTGCTGCCGCTGCTGGAGGAAAGCACGGGCGGCGTGCGCGTGGAGGGCTGCGCGGGGTCCGGCAAGACCGTGATGGCGTGCCGCGAGCTGGCGCGCCTGGCCGCGCTGCACGGGGAGGACAAGCGCTTCCTGATGCTCTGCTACAACCTGAACCTGTGCGACTCCCTGCGGCGAGACCCCGCCCTGCACGCGTTCGAGGGCCGCAACCTCACCATCTCCAACTTCCACGAGTACTGCATCGAACACGCCCTCATCCCCGCAGGGCGGCAGGATCTCATCTCCACCGCCGACAAGGCGCGCTTCTTCGGTGAGCCCGCCTACCCCGCCATCAGGGAATACCTTTCCACGCAGCCGCCGTACGACTACATTTTCGTGGACGAGGCGCAGGACTTCAAGGAGGCGTGGTGGGACATCGTGCGCACTTGCCTTGCTCCGCAGGGCAAGCTCTACATCTTTGCGGATGCCAACCAGAGTATCTACGACCACCGCAGCGCGCTGCCGGAGCTGCCCACTCGCGTGCGCCTGCGCCGCAACCTGAGAAACGCTCAGGAGATTGCCGCGTTCAGCGCCGCCATGCTGCCGGAGGGTGAAACCATGGAACCCCTGAAGCTCGGCGGCGCCCAGGTGCAGATTGCCCCGGGGAGCGACGACCCCGCCGCGCGAGCGGACACCGTTCGCGCCATCATCCAGGCCATTTTGGCGCGCGACGACATCCACGCCGCGCCGAGCGACATTGCGGTACTCACCCCGTGGCGCGTGGGCAACAAGCGCCGCTGCCTGGGCTTCCTGACGGACGTGCTGGACACCAGCCCGGACGGGGGCGAGACCAACGGTGAGATGTGGGCGCGCCTGGCACGCTGCACCGCGCCCGGCTCCACCCGCATCTACGGTGACACCATCAAGCGCTTCAAGGGGCTGGAGGCGCCCTTCGTCATCCTGGCGGACATCCCGGGGCTTCAGGAGAGCCGCGGGTTCGACATGAACGATTTGTACGTGGGCGCCACGCGCGCCAAATTCGGCCTGTTCATCGTGCCCACGGTGAGCGGGGAATCCCTTGCCAAACAATTCCTGCAATGAAAACACACCACATCATCATGCTGGCCGCCGCGCTGGCGGCATGCCCCCTCCACGCCACCCTGCAGGAGGAGGCCGATAACCTGAACATTCCCGCCAAGCTGGACATGCTTGCCAAGCAGCTGGAGATTCCCAAAATCGACGGCACGGACGTGCGCATCATCCACTCCGACTACGAGGAAATCATCGGGCTGGACGGCAAGGTGCACGGCCTGCCTGCCAAAGTGCGCCTCAATTTCGAGCTCACGCGCGGCAGCGAGAAAGCCGTGAGCCGCGAGTACGTGGTGCAGGTGGACCCCGTGCAGCCCAAGGGAGGCAGGGCAAACGCGCCGCAAACCATCCCCCAGGTGCTGGACTGGGGATGCTTCCACGAGCGCCCCAAAACGCTGGACCTGGCCAAGGCGGCGCATCGCGGCATCTCCATACCGCCGTGCATGAAGGACGTGCAGGATGACCTGATCAAGGAGTTCAAAATGCCCGCTGCGGAAGCCAAGAACGCAGCGGTCAAGCTGGAGCTCAACACGACGCCGGACCCCAGCCTGGGAAGCGAGGGGTACAATTTGACCATTCATGAAGAGGAGGGGTTGAACCCCGGCCGCGTCACCATCACCGCCAATTCCCCCGCCGGGCTGTACTGGGGCACGCGCACGCTGCTGCAGATGCTGCGCCAGGGGCACAAGCTCACCGCCGGCTCCATAACGGACATTCCCCGCTACCCCGTGCGCGGTTTCGTGTTCGACGTGGGCCGCCTGCCCGTGCCGTACGAGTTCCTCAAGCAGGTGGTGGACACCATGGCCTGGTACAAGCTCAACGACCTCCAGCTCCACCTCAACGACAACTTCATCTTCCTGGACGAGTACACCAAGGCCGGGCGCGACCCCTTCAAGGAGGCCTACGCCGCCTTCCGCATGGAATCCAGGGTCAAGGGCAAGGACGGCACACCGCTCACCGCAAGGGACGTCTCCTACACCAAGAGGCAGATGCGCCGGCTCATCGACTACGCGAAGGCGCGCGGCGTCAACATCGTGCCGGAGTTCGACGCCCCCGCGCACGCGCTGGCCCTCACCCGCGTGTGGCCGGAGCTCATGCTCAAGACCGCCGACCCCAGGAGCATCGAGGAGCTGGACGCCTCCAAGCCGGAGACGCTGGAATTTGTCAAGGGCCTGTGGGACGAGTACCTGCTGCCCGGCAAGGACAAGAAGCAGCGCGCGGTGTTCGGGGGCTGCACCGTGCATATCGGCGCGGACGAGTTCAAGGGCAACAACGAGGATTACCGCAAGTTCACGGATTCCATGCTCAAGCACATCAAGGAGCGCGGATACACGCCGCGCCTGTGGGGCAGCCTCACCATGAAGAAGGGCAGCACACCCGTCACCTCCGAGGGCGTGCAGATGAACATCTGGAGCAAGGATTGGAACCTTCCCTGGCAGGCCATCAACGAGGGGTATGACATCATCAACACCATGGACAGCCAGCTCTACATCGTCCCCTTCGCCAACTACTACCGCATGGACAAGAACCTGAAGGGGCTGTACGAGAACTTTGTGCCCAACCAGATCGGAGCGCAGGGGCGGCCGCTGGCCGAGCGGCTTCCCGCCGGGCACCCGCAGCTGCTCGGCGCCGCCTTCGCCGTGTGGAACGATATGATCGACCTGCGCTCCAACGGCTACACGTACGAGGACCTGCGCGACATGATTGCCGAAACCGCCGCCGCGTTCGCCCAAAAGGCCTGGGGACCGGAGGAGCTGCCCCGCAGCTTCGAGGATCACCAGAAACTCCGCCAAACCATCGGCGACGCCCCTCACGGAGTCTCCGTCAACCCCGAACAAAAAAAGAACTGACCACCATGTCCACCCCTGAAGAGGAATACGAACTGGCCGCAGCCCAATTCAAGGCCGGAAACGCCGCACAGGGTGCGCAGCACCTCCGCAACGCCTCATTTAACGGCCACACCGCCGCACAGGACCAGCTCGCCCGCGTTTATTTCGCCCAGCTCAAATCACGCGCCGACGTGGCGGACCTGGAGGCCGCCGCCCAATCCGGCGACCACGTCGCCCTATTCGTCCTCGCCATGTGCCTCATTGAGGGCCGTCTCATCGACAAGGACACGGACAAGGCGGTCACCGCCCTCCGCCACGCCGCCGCCCAAGGCAACCGCATGGCCCAAACCATGCTCGGCCAAATGGATTGATAACCGCTCCCTCAATTGTAAATCCATCAGAGGCTTCCCATGCGGCGGTTGCGGGGGAGGCGGAGGATGAGCCTGGCGAAGACGCGGCGCATCCAGGGAGGCTCAATGGTGGGGAGCGCTTTCATCATCGGTGTTCACGGTGTCTCCGCATTCATAGTAGAGCAGGCTCATCACATTGAGCGGATAGCCCAGGGAACGCTCGGTGAGCTCGCCCGCCAGCTGCAATGACCCCGCGGGACACCCGCGGAACAGCATGCGGTTGTATTCCCCGATGGTGGTGTTTTCTTCTTCGTCCATGAAGGCATGGACATCCGCATGCGCGTTGGCGTTGCGTAACAGATGGAGTGATTCAGCCCATCTGGCAGAATACCAGATGGGCTTGGGAATTGACGCGCGCGGAGCGTGCGCTCTCTTTCAAAACCGTCAATTCTTCTTGGCCTTTTTGGACTTCTTGTCCGTACCGGCGAAGGGAACGGCGGGGAGCTTGGCCTCGTTGACGAGGTTGGGCTCGAAGAAGACCTTCCAGCCGTAGCGGACCTTGACGGGCTTCTTCACGCCGGGGGCAGTCAGCTCCACGGTATCGCCCTTGAGGGTGGCGGTGGCGTCCTCGAACTTGCCGTTGCTACCGGCGACCTCAAAGCCTGTGGGAGCGGAGCCGTTGGTGGTGGTGAGGCCCTTGGCATGCTTGAAGGTGACCTTCAGGGTGCTGCCGGCGGGCTTGGCGGAGGCCACCTGCGGGCCGCTGTACTCCACGTCCTTGCCGTAAACCTTGGCGGCGGCCACATAGGCCAGGCGCTGGCCCACCTCGGTCTTGCGAGCGGGGTGGACATCGCTGTTGGTGGAGCCGAGGTCCACGGTGGCGACGGTGTAGACGCCGGGGATGTTGTCCTGCGACTGCTGCTGCACCTCACGGAACTCCGGCCAGTAGGCGCGCAGCGGGGTCTTGTCGTTGATGCGGGGCAGCTGCACCTGAATCCACGGCATGTCGGGCTTCTTGAACTCCGCGCGCCAGCCGCCGATGAGATCGGCCAGCAGCTCGTAGTTCTGCTTCATGTCCTGGATTTCCGCATCGGATTCCCCCTGGTACCAGATGATACCCTTCATGGGGAAATCCACCCAGTCCTGCACGCCGGTCTTGAAGAGGTAGCCGGGCTTGTAGGGATGCGGCATGTCGAGGTCGCCGCCGATGTTCTTGCGCGCGCGTCCGCGCACCCAATCGCTCATGTAGCGGCTGTCCAGCCACTTGGCACTCATGCAGTCATGGTACTTCTTCTTGAGCACGCTCTCCGGAATCCAGGCCATCATCTCGGAGCCACCCAGGGAGGCGTGGACGATGCCCACGGGGACGCCGAGCTGTTTCTGCAGCTCCTGGGCGAAGTACCAGGCCACGGCGGACATGCGAGGCGTGGTCTCCGGGGCGCTGACGGCCCACTTGCCCACGTACATGGCTTCCTTGTTGAGGGTTTCCTTCTCCTTGGCGCCGTAGGAGGCGTTGTTGGTGTGCACCTGGGGCTCGGCGTGGAAGAAACGGATATCCTGGTTGCCGGAGGCGGGAATGGCCGTGCCCTTGTCCGCCATCTCATCCATGCGGCGCAGCATGTTGGACTGGCCGGAGGCGAACCAGACCTCGCCCACCACCACGTCCTTCAGCTCGGCCGTGTCGTCGCCCTGCTTCACGGTGAGGCTCTCGCCGGTGGCGTTGGCCTTCATGGCGGGCAGCACGGCCTCCCAGCGCTTGCCGTTCTTCTTGGCCTTCACCGTGGTGCCGCCGAAGGTGAGGGTGACGTCTCCCCCGCCCGTGGCCTCGCCGCGCACGGGGATGCTCTGCCCCTGCTGGAGCACCATGTGGTCACCGAAGGTGTGGTCGAAACTCACCGCCGCCCAGCACGTGGCGGAGCCCAACAGCATGCCTATCAATGCAGATTTCATGCTGCAAACAGTATCACGGGCGCGCGCACATGGCAAGAACTCTGCGCTCCCTCGAAAGATTTTTTTCATAAATTTCCAGATTGAGCTTGACAAAAGGCGGCGAAAGGTGTAAATACTCCGCACACAAATTATGGCTAAAAAGAGCTGGATAGAGAGAAACAAGAAGAAGGCAGCCGTCGCGGCCCGCTATGCGGAGCTCCGCGCCAAGCTGAAGGCTGAGGGCGACTACGTGGGTCTGACGATGCTTCCGCGCAATGCGTCCCCGATTCGCCAGGTGAACCGCTGCGAGCTGACGGGCCGCCGCCACGCTTTCCTTCGCCGCTTCCACCTTTCCCGTATCGCTTTCCGCGAGCTTGCGAACGCCGGCATGATTCCGGGCGTGACGAAGTCGAGCTGGTAAGCCCGGGCGAGTTGCAGCAGCAATATACAGAACATTTTCTGCGGGCTATTCCCTGAGTAGCCCGCAATTTTCGTTTACCCGAACAGGCGCGCATGCCCATCTACGAATACATCTCCGAGCACCCCGAAGACCCGCACCGTTCCTGCGCGATGTGTCGGAAGGGGTTCGAGCTGATGAGGCCGGCGGACCGGGAGCCCCTGACGCGCTGCATGTACTGCAAGAACCCGGTTCGCAAGAAAATCGGCAACGTGAACGTGCCGAAAATCACCGCACCACTCTCCATCACCGATGCCAAGAAGGCGGGGTTCACCGTGCTTCAGCGGCGGGATGAGGGCACCTTTGAAAAACTGTAACCCCCATTCATGAACCTGTTCCTTAGCGCGGAGGAAGCGGCGCAAGTCACCTGGAGCTTCCCTAGCCTGTCGTCCATTCTGCTTTTCCTGATAGGGATAGCATTCTTCCTGTTCCTCAACGCATTCTTCGTGGCGAACGAGTTTGCGAGCGCGCGCGTGCGAGAGAGCCAGCTGCAGGAGCTGGAGGTGACGGGCAGGAGCGCGGCCAAGCGCCGCAAGACCGCCCTGCACATCGTGCGCCACCTGGATGCCTACCTCTCTGCCAACCAGGTGGGCATCACCATCGCCTCCCTGGCGCTGGGCAACATGGGTGAGCCGTTCATCGAGGAACTGCTCACCTCTCCCCTGGCGTACTTCTGCCACCTGACGCCGCAGGCGGTGAGCATCATTGCATACGTGGTGGCGTATTCCCTGTTCACGTTTGCCCACGTGGTGCTGGGCGAACTGGTACCCAAGAGCCTGGCCATCCGCAAGCCGCTGGAAGTGGCGTTGCTCACCGCGCCGTGGATGAAGCGCTTCGCCAAGCTCACCAAGCCCCTCGTCTACCTCTTCAACAACACCGCCAACTTCATCGCCCACCACCTCTTCGGCGTGGACCCCCACTACGTGCCCAACACCACCCACAGCGCGGAGGAAATCGCCCTCATCGTGGAGGAGAGCGGCCGCAGCAACGAGGTTACCGAGACCGAGGCGGAAATCTCCAAGAACGCCCTGGAGCTCAACGACCGCTCCGTGCGAGACATCCTGGTGCCCCGCGGCAGCGTGGAGATGCTCGACATCAACGACGGCTTCCAGCACAACCTGGAGATTGTCACCAACAGCCCGCACAGCCGCTTCCCGCTGGTGGACGGCCACCTGGATGCGCTGCAGGGCTGGCTGCACGTGAAGGACATGCTCAAGCTGGCCACCATGGCGGAGCCGGACATGATGAAGGTGAAGCGCGAGCTGAAGGTGGTGCCGGAGACGATGAAGCTGGACACGCTGCTGGACTTCTTCTCCAAGGAGAAAACGCACTTTGCGCTGGTGGTGGACGAGTACGGCGACGCGCTGGGGCTGGTGTTCCTGGACGACGTGCTGGAGGAGCTAGTGGGCGACGACATCCAGGACGAGTTCGAGGCGGATTCCGCGCGCGACTTCTTCCCGATTGCGCCCGGGCAGTACATCGCTAGCGGCGCGCTCGCGCTCTTCGACCTCTCGGAATACCTGCCGGACATCGGCGAGATAGAGCCGGAATCCGGCGTTTCCACCCTTGGCGGATACATCACGGAGCTGCTGGGACACCTGCCCGCCTGCGGCGAGAAGCTGCGCATCAAGGACTACCTGGTCACCGTCACCGGAACGGACAAACGCAAGGTCACCCAGGCGCATTTGGAGCACGCCCCGCTGCAGGAGGAAGAGTGATTTTCCCGTTGCCGCGGACATTGTACTTGAAAACACGCCGCCGCTATGGCAGTATGAGCCCACAATGCTAGACGTATGCCTGCTGGGAACGGGCGGCACGCTGCCGCTGACCAACCGGTGGCTCACCTCGCTCATGGTGCGCTACCAGGGGCATGGTGTGCTGATTGATTGCGGGGAGGGCACGCAGATAGCCGCGCAGGAGGCGGGGCTGAGCCTGAAACCCGTGGACCTGGTGCTGCTCACGCACCTGCATGCAGACCATGTGAGCGGCATGCCCGGCCTGCTGCTCACCATGGGCAACATGGGGCGCACGGAAGAGCTGCACATCGTGGGTCCCCCCGGCACGGAGCGCGTGGTGAACGCCCTGCGCGTCATCGCCCCCAACCTGCCCTTTCCCATCCGCACCACCGAGATCAAGGCGCAGGACGAACACCTGGATTTCCTGGACTGCCGCATCCACGCGTTCAAGGTGCTGCACGGCGTCATCTGCTACGGCTACAGCATCTCCCTGCCGCGCGCGGGGAAGTTCGACCCCGCCGCCGCGCGCGAGCGCAACATCCCCCTGCCCCTCTGGAGCCGCCTGCAAAAGGGCGAGACCATAGAACAGGACGGTGTGACCTACACGCCCGACATGGTGATGGGCCCGCCGCGCGCAGGCTTGAAGGTGACCTACTGCACGGACACGCGGCCCGTGCCGGCGATATCCGCCGCGGCCAAGGATTCCGACCTGTTTGTGTGCGAGGGAATGTACGGGGATGTGGACATGCAGCTCAAGGCGCTGGAGAACCGGCACATGCTCTTTGCGGAGGCGGCGCAGCTGGCGGTGGATGCCGGCGGCGTGAAACGCCTGTGGCTCACGCACTTCAGCCCGTCCCTGCCCAACCCGGCGCACTTCAAGGACTACGCCTGCCGCATCTTTGCGGAAACGCGCATCCCCAAGGACGGGGAGAGCATCACCCTCGCGTTCGAGGACTGACGCGGCGCGGCATCAATACTCCTGCGCCTCTACAAAGCGGATGTGGAACACCTCCGCGCCCTCGCTGTACAGGTGGATTTCTATGCAATCCGAGCGGTGGCGCACCATGTAGGCGTCATGCTCCTCCGGCGGGCGCGGGGAGAAGCGCCCAATGCGCTCCGGCGTGAGCACCGCGCTGCGCAGCACGCCCACCAGGCGCGCATTGCTCATCCCCACCATCTGCACATAGTCGGTGGTCGGCAGCGTCAGCATCGGTATCTTCTTCATTCCCACGGCCGCAGAGGATACCAGCGGGCGCGCCCGTTGTCAAGTCATACGCAGCGCGACAAGCCACATTTGCGCTTGCGCGCGCGGGGGGCTTGGGCTATCATACGCGCGTGTCCGCAGCCGTGAAAAACAAGCTCACCGTCATCCTGGTCATTCTCATCGTGGTCCTGTACGCGCTGGACCAGGCGAGCAAGTGGTACATTGTGCTCAACTTCCCGTATGACTGGGCAACAGATCTCTGCCTCCGCATCGACCGCGTGATATCGGACAGCGCCATCATGAATTTCAACATTGTGCGCGTGCACAACACGGGAGTGGCGTTCGGCACGGGGAACGGCACGGCGTGGGCTCCGTTCCTGTTCCTGGGGGTGCAGGTGGCAGCGCTGGTGTGGCTGTTCTGCCTGTACCGCAAGGGCTTTTTCTCCACCACGATGCTGAAGTTTGCGTGGGCGCTCATCACGGTGGGCGTGCTGGGCAACATGACGGACCGCCTGGTGCAGGGCTTCTTCCGCCCCGGCGCAGAGGCGCTGGGATTCTTCCAAAACCTGGTCAACGGGTACGTGGTGGATTTCCTGGACTTCTCGTTCCCGTGGCTGGGCGACTACCACTGGCCGTCTTTCAACGTGGCGGATTCCTGCGTGTGCGTGGCGGCCGCGCTGTTCCTGATATCCTGCTTCACCATGCCGCGGGAGGAAAAAGACAAGGAGAAGGAAAAGGAAAAAGCATGAACACGCTGCACACCATCATCATGACCACCGCATGCGCGCTGCCCGCGCTCGCCGGGTTCCCGCAGCCGCAGCAGAGCGTCAAGCTCGCCTACAGCCAGCAGACCGCCGTGCTGGAGTTCACCACGGACGGCCCCGCCGTCACCAAGGCCAAATCCCTGTGCGACTGCACCACCGTCACCATCCAGGGCAACAAGCTCATTGCCAAGGTGGACACCTCCAAGTTCGACCAATCCGTGGCCAAGCAGATTGACGCCACCACGGCGGATGGAAAAACCACGCGCCTGACGATGAACTTCGAGGTGCCGGCGGCTGTCGTCCTTTCCGCGCGCAGCCTGGTGTGGCAGCGCGGCGCCAACCCCGCGCCGCAGGTGCTCACCATCACCCTGCCCAAGGGCTCCCCAGTCACGGATGTCAAAGAGGCCGGATTGAGCGGCGACGCTTTCGCCTACGTGCCGCACAAGGTCAAGCAAGGCCGCGAGTACACCGTAACCATCACCCCGTACTCCACGGACAAGCCCGTGCTCAACCGCCTGGTGCTCACCCTGGTTTCCGCGGACCCCCGCTTCGCCAAGCAGATCATCTACCTGCAGGTGAAGAAGTGATTAAGGCACAGCAACATGGTTGACAAGCGCGGCGGGGTTGTCTAATATGTGGGCATGAGCAACCCCAAGGTTTCTGATAATGTGGACGCATTGATACGGCTGGCGCTGGACGAGGATTTCGGCGACGGCGATGTGACATCGACCTATTTTGTGCCGGCGGACCTGCAGGCGCGCGCGCTGCTGCGGCCGCGCACGGCGGGCGTGCTGTCCGGCGTGGAGGTGGCCAAGGCGGTGTTCAAGGCGGTTGACCCGACGCTGCGCGTGGAAGTGTACCTGCGCGACGGGGACGAGGTATCGCCGGAAGCCATCGTGATGATGATCGAGGGCAAGGCCCAGTCGATTTTGGGAGCGGAGCGCACGGCGCTCAACTTCATCCAGCGCCTTTCCGGCGTGGCGACGATGACGCGCCGCTACGTGAAGGCCATCGCGCACACGAAGTGCCGCCTGCTGGACACGCGCAAGACCACGCCCGGCTACCGCCTGCTGGAGAAGGCGGCGGTGGTGCACGGCGGCGGCACCAACCACCGCTTGGGGCTGTACGACCGCGCCATGGTGAAGGACAACCACCTCATGACGGACGGCAACGTGGAGCACCTGCAGAACTGCATCAACCGCCTGCACCAGGAAAAGCCGGGCGTGGAGGTGGAGCTGGAGGCCGACAACCTGCAACAGGTAGAATCCTTCCTCAAGCTCACCGGGGTGGACTACATCCTGCTGGACAACATGAGCAACGACGACATGAAGCGCGCCGTAGAGATGCGCGGTTCGGCGTCCAAGCCGTACTTCGAGGCATCCGGCGGGCTGACGCTGGCCACGGCTCCCGCCGCGGCGGAAAGCGGGGTAGATTTCATGAGCTTCGGCTGCCTCACGCACTCCGTGCCCTCTCTTGATCTGGGGCTGGACTTCACGGTGGAGCGCTGATTGACCATGCAGGAGCTCACCCCCAGGGAGGCGCTGATCACCCTCAACCTCATCCCGGGGCTGGGCTCCATCCGTATCCAGAACCTGCTGGAACACTTCGGTTCCGCGGAGCTCGCGCTGGCCGCGCCCGTCAACATGCTGCAGCAGGTGCCGCGCATCGGCGCCGCACAGGCCGCCGCCATCGCAGACTGGCAGAGCTGCACCAACGTTCATGCGGAAATGGACGCCGCCCAGCAGTTGGGCGTGCGCATGGTCACCCTGCAGGACGAGGACTACCCCGCCGCGCTGCGCCGCATGGCGGACCCGCCCGTGGTGCTGTATGTGCGCGGTGCATGGCAGGAGAGCGACGGCACACGCGGCGTGGCCATTGTGGGCACGCGCCGGGCCACGCCCTACGGCGTCACCGTGGCGCGCAAGTTCGCCCGCGAGCTGGCGGACGCCGGGTGCACTGTCATCTCCGGTCTGGCGCGCGGCATCGACACCGCCGCCCACACCGGCGCACTGGATGCCGGGGGCCGCACCATCGCCGTGGCGGGATTCGGCCTGGCGGATCTGTACCCGCCGGAGAACGCGGCGCTGGTGGAACGCATCCTGGACGGCCACGGAGCGCTGGTGAGCGAGTTTCCGCTCTACATGCCGCCCAACCGCAACACCTTCCCCCAGCGCAACCGCATCGTGGCCGCATGGAGCCGCGCCACCCTGGTGGTGGAGGCCCCGGAGCGCAGCGGCGCCCTCCACACCGCCGGGCTTGCCGCCGGACATTACGGCAACAACGTCTTCGCCGTGCCGGGTGCCGTCACACAAACCTCATCCGCAGGCTGCCACCGTCTCATCCGCGAGGGCGCCATCCTCTGCACCTCCGCCCACGAGCTCATCGAGGACATGGGGTGGGGCGAGCCCAAACAGCTGAACCTTTTCGACCACGAGCCCTCCCAGGCCGACCTGCCGGATTCCCCGGAAAGCCGCCTTATTGAGGCCATCCGCGCGGGGCACGACACGCTGGACGCCCTGTGCAGCGCCCTCGGCACAGGAGCGGGCGAAATCACGCCCCTGCTCATGCGCCTGCAGGTGCAGCGCTGCATCCAGGCCCAGGCCGGCGGCCGTTTTTCGGTCTTGTAAGCGCGCCGAATCTGCTTGACTTTCACCCCGTTCTGAGGTATAGGACACCCCATGAACCCTATGAATCTAACCCACGAGCAAATGATGATTGCCGCTGCGGGCGTGCTGGCGCTCGCGTTCCTGATTGCCTGGCTGCTCAGCCTGCGCACCTCCGCCAAGCTCCGCGTGGAGAACGCCGCCGCCATCCAGAAGCAGGATGCCATCCGCCAGGAAATGGAGCAGGCCGTTGCCAACGCCCGGAAGCTCCATGAGCAGGACAACAGGAACTGGCAGGAGAAACTGCAGCTGCTCAAGAACTCCCACGAACGCGAGAAGCTGGAGCTGGAGCGCCGCTGGGACGAGGGCCGCAAAGCCATGGTGGACCAGTTCAAGACACTCGCCACCGACACCCTCACCGAGCGCAGCAAGCAGCTCAAGATGGCCAACAACGAACAGATGGACGCCATCATCAAGCCCCTCAAGGAGCAGCTCGTCGGCCTCGGCAAGGCCGTGGCCGACGCCCGCGAGGCCGAATCCAAGAACAAGGCCTCCCTGGATGCCGTCATCCGCGAGATGATGCAGCAGACCCGGCAAATCGGCACGGATGCCGTCAACCTCACCCACGCCCTCAAGGGGGATTCCAAGAAGCAGGGCGACTGGGGTGAGATGATTCTGGAGCAGATGCTGGAAAACAGCGGGCTCAAGCGCGGCGAGCACTACGTCATCCAGGAGGAGGTGCGCGACGAGGACAACCGCCGACTGCGCCCCGACGTGGTGGTGCGCTTCCCCCGCGAGCGCAGCGTCATCATCGACTCCAAGGTCTCCCTCACCGCCTACGCCCGCCATATGGCCGCCGACAACGACGCCGAGCGCGAGGCCGCCCTCAAGGAGCATGTGGCATCCGTCCGCAAGCACGTGGAGGAGCTGGCAGCCAAGGACTACACGCGCGTGGTGCAGGACAGCATCGGCTATGTGCTGATGTTCATCCCGAACGAGGCCAGCTACATAGCGGCGGTTCAAGCGCAGCCGGAGCTGACGAACGAGGCGTACCGGCGCGGCGTGCTCATCGTGAGCCCCACCAACCTGCTCATGGCGCTGCAGCTTGCCTACAACCTGTGGCAGAACGAGGCACGCGAGCAGAACGTGGAAGCCATTTTCAAGCGCGCGGGCGACCTGTACAACAAGTTCTCCGACTTCTATTCATCCTTTGAGGACGTGGGCAAGAAGCTCACGGACGCCACGCGCGCCTTCAACCAGGCGGAGGACCGCCTGTGCCGCGGCAAGGGCAACTTTGTGCGCCAGGTGGACATGCTGCGCGAGATGGGCGCACGCCCCAAGCAGGACAAGCTGCTCAAAACGCAGGACGAGCCGACGGAGATTGGGTGAAGCCGCGGCTAGTTTCCCCTGCCCTTCGTGGCCGTTTCCAGCAGGACCACCAGGGCATCGTCCTTGTCAAGCTTGAGCGCCGCTTGCAGCGGAGTCCAGTCGGCGATATCCCGTGCATGGGGATTGGCACCGTGTTGCAGGAGCAGGCGGGCAACAGGCGCGCTTTGGGCATGGAAAAGGGAGGTCCGCGCATCCGCATCCGCCACCTCAGTGTCGGCGCCGTGCTCCAGCAGAAAGCGTACCATATCCGCATTGTCCTCCCTTGCGGCAACCATGAGGGCGGTGCTGCCGCCCTCATAGGGAACGGCGTTGATATCCGTGCCGTGGCGCAGCATGAGCTCCACCATGGGCAGGTTCCCCATCTCCACGGCAAAGGCAAGCGGAACCTGCCTCAACGAGGTCGGAGCAACGGGATTCGCGCCACGCTGCAAGAGGCACTCGGCGGCTTGCATGCTGTTGTGGCAGATGGCGGTTTCCAAGGGAGTGCAGTCATCTTCGTCGCGAGCCTCAACCGAGATACCACGGTCCAGCAGCCATTCGCACATGTCAACATGCTCGCCGCGCACGGCGGCATGCAGGGCAGCGGGGCAATCCTTCACGCACACCCCGACCTGCTCCAGCAGGGCTGCCGCCTCCAGCCGCCCGAAGAGGGCGGCCCACTCCAGGGGAGCCATTCCCTCGGCATCCGTCTCCGCGGGGTCTTCTCCCGCTTCCAGCAGGGATTGCACCTCATCCATCCGATTGCGCACAATCGCGTAGCTGAGCGGCGGCAGCTCATCCGGCGGCATGGCGCCCAGCCCGGCAATCAGCTCCACCGTCTCCGCGTTTCCGGAGAGGCAGGCCGCGTACAGCAGACACCGCGCATCATCCTTGAAGAAGTCGAACTCCGCCCCGGATTCCAGCAAAAGGCGCACAACGGCGGCATGGCCGTAGCCCACCGCCTTGGTCAGCGGCGTTTCCCGCAGATACAGGTTCTCTCCCGTATCCCTCACGGCGTTCACATTCGAACCCGCCTGAATGAGCAGCCGCACCGTCTCTGTATCGTCATACTGGCAGGCACCCATCAGGGCCGTTTCCCCGTACGGCGAAACAGCCTTGGCATCCGCCCTGGCATCTAGCAGGCATTGCACTCTCACGCGGTCGCCGCGGTAGGCGGCTTGCAGCAATTCCTCGTCAAGAGTTCTCATGCCGCCAGAATATTCCAAGCGGTGGCGTCTTGCAAGGGAAAAAGCCACGAAATGAGCTTGCAACCGCGCGGCGGCGGAGGGATAATGTAGCAGTCTTTCAGAATTTCACCCCATATCAGCTATGAACATCAAAGCAATATCCACAATCACCCTCGGCTTGGGCATGCTGCTGGCATCATGCTCGCCCAAAGAGCCGGATTTGCCAACGGAAACGAAACAGGAGGTTCCCAAGGTGTACTTCACCCGCGAACTCACCCCCGAGGCACTGGTGAAGATGTACCAGCTGGTGAACCAGGAGATGACCGGCAAGGTGGCCATCAAGCTGCACACGGGTGAGAAGAACGGCCCCAACATCATCCCGCGCGACATGGTGAAGGCCCTGCAGGCCACCATCCCCAACAGCACCATCGTGGAGACCAACACCCTGTACGATGGCGACCGCTACACCACGGAGGAGCACCTGGAAACCATCAAGGTGAACGGGTGGGACTTCTGCCCCGTGGACATCATGGACTCCGAGGGCACCGTGAGCCTGCCGGTGAACGGCGGCAAGCACTTCAAGGAAGTCAGCATGGGCGGCCACATTGTGAACTATGACTCCATGCTGGTGCTCACGCACTTCAAGGGCCACGGCATGGGCGGCTTCGGCGGCTCCATCAAGAACATCGCCATCGGCTGCGCGGACGGCAGGATCGGCAAGGCACAGGTGCACCAGGGCGGTACCGGCAAGAACATCATGGGTGCCGCCTTCATGGAGAACATGGTGGAATCCGCCAAGGCCACCTGCGACCACTTCGGCAAGCACATCACCTTTGTCAACGTGCTGCGCAACATGTCCGTGGACTGCGACTGCGCGGGTGTGAACGCCGCCCCGGTGAAATGCCGAGACATCGGCATCCTGGCTTCCACGGACATTGTGGCCATCGACCAGGCGTCCGTGGATTTGGTGGACACGCTGCCGGAGGAGGAGAAGCACGACCTTCTGGAGCGCATCGAGAGCCGCGAGGGTATGCGCCAGGTGGAGTACGGCGAGGAAATGGGGCTTGGCAGCCGCAAGTATGAGCTCATCGAAGTCAAATAAACCATGAGCAAGGTATACTTTACGCGCGAGCTCACGCCGGAGGCGCTGGTGAAGCTCTACAAGCTGGTGAACGCGGATATCAGCGGCAAGGTGGCCATCAAGCTGCACACCGGAGAGAAGCACGGCCCCAACATCATTCCGCGCGACATGGTGAAGGCCCTGCAGGCCATCATCCCCAACAGCGTGATTGTGGAAACCAACACCCTCTACGAGGGCGACCGCTACACCACCGAGCAGCACCGCGAGGCCCTCAAGGTGAACGGATGGGATTTCTGCCCGGTAGACATCATGGATGAGGAAGACACCGTGAACCTGCCCGTGAAGGGCGGCAAGCGGTTCAAGGAAATCAGCATGGGCGGCCACATTGTGAACTATGATTCCATGGTGGTGCTCACGCACTTCAAGGGGCATATCCAGGGCGGCTTCGGCGGCTCCATCAAGAACATCGCCATCGGTTGTCCGGACGGCCAAATCGGCAAGGCGCAGATCCACGGCCACACCAAGGAACACCCGTGGGGTGCCGCCCTCTCCCTCTTCATGGAGAACATGGTGGAATCCGCCAAGGCCACCATCGACCACTTCGCCCCGCATATCACCTACATCAACGTCATGCGCAACATGTCTGTGGACTGCGACTGCATGGGCGTGGCCGCGGAACCCGTCAAGGCGCGCGACGTGGGCATCCTGGCGTCCACGGACATCGTGGCCATAGACCAGGCCTGCGTGGACCTTCTGCACCAGCTGCCGGAGGAGGAAAAGCACGACCTGGTGGAGCGCATCCAGGAGAAGGAGGGTATGCACCAGCTGGTGTACGGCGCGCAGATGGGCATCGGCGAGCGCGAATACGAACTCATCGAGGTGAAATAATGTCTGAGAAGCTACTGGATATCGACGTGGCGAAGCTGGACCTGAGCCGCCCGGACCGCACCGGGCAGCCGGAAAGCGTGTTCGCCCAAGGCAAGACCCCGGAGCAGCTGCTGACCATCCTCAAGGCGTTCCAGAAGCGCAAATGCGCCGTGCTCGCCACGCGCTGCAGCAAGGAACAGGTGGACTACCTGAAGAAGCACCGCCTCAAGGACTTCGTGTACCACGAGCAGGCGCGCGTCCTCACCCTCGGCAAGAACCGCGACTATCCCCTCTGCCACACCGTGGCCATCTGCACCGGTGGCACGGCGGATATCCCCGTGGCGGAGGAGGCCGCCGTCACCGCGGAGTTCTTCGGGGCGCGCGTCTTGCGGCACTACGACGTCGGCGTGGCGGGCATCCACCGCCTGTTCGCGTGCCTGGATGAAATCCAGCTGGAGGCGGACGCGGTAATAGCCGTGGCGGGCATGGAAGGCGCGCTGGCGAGTGTGCTGGCGGGTTTGGTGCGCGTGCCTGTGATAGCCGTTCCCACGAGCGTGGGGTACGGCGCGTCCTTCCAGGGACTCGCGCCGCTGCTGAGCATGCTCAACTCCTGCGCGGAGGGCGTGGGCGTGGTCAACATCGACAACGGCTTCGGCGCGGCATCCCTGGTGTGCCGCATGTTCCGAGGCGGACCTGTTCCTTTCTGATATGAGCAAGTTCATCTACTTTGAGGGCCACAGCGGCATCAGCGGCGACATGGCGGTGGCATCCCTGCTGGATTTGGGGGCGGACGCCGCCAAGCTGGACGCCGTGCTGGCCACGCTCCCCGCGGAGTTCACCCACTCCGTGGAGCGCGGTCACTCCTACAGCATGGCGGGCTGCTGCTTCAACGTCCACCACCATCACGACCACCCGCACGAGGAGCACTATCACGCCCACCACCATCACCACGAGCACCGCCACCTGGCGGACGTGGAAGCTATCATCGACGCCGCGTCCATGAGCGACTCGGCGCGCGCGCTGGCCAAGCGCATCTTCCGCATCGTGGCGGAAGCGGAGGCCGAGGCGCACGGCGTGCCGGTGGACGAGGTGCATTTCCACGAGGTGGGCGCCATCGATTCCATTGTGGACATTGTGGCCGCCGCCGTGCTGCTGGATGATTTGGGGGCGGACGGCTGCATCGTGACGGGTTTGAGCGAGGGCAGCGGCACCGTGATGTGCCAGCACGGGGAGCTTCCCGTGCCCGTGCCGGCCGTGATGAACATCGCACGCGCCCACGGCATCACGCTGCGCCCCACCAGCACGCAGGGAGAGATGGTCACGCCAACGGGCATTGCCATTGCCGCCGCCGCGCGCACGCGCGACACCCTGCCCGCCGCGTACAAGATCCTGAAATGCGGCGTGGGGCTGGGCAAGCGGGATTTCGGGCGCGCCAACTTCCTGCGCACCTTCCTGATTGAGGACGCCGCCGACCCGCAGCAGATATTCGAATGCGCGTGCAACGTGGACGACTCCACGCCGGAGGCGCTGGGATACGCGCTGCAAAAGGTGCTGGAGGCGGGCGCGCGCGATGCGTGGTTCACACCCTGCTACATGAAGAAGAACCGCCCCGCCGTGCAGGTGGGAGCGCTTGCGGACGCGGAGCACCTGCAGGCGGTGGAGGACGCCCTGCTGCGCCACACCGGCACCATCGGCGTGCGCCGCCATCCCGTGGAGCGAACCACCATGGAACGCCGCATCGTCACCGTGCAAACCCCGTACGGCCCCGTGCAGGTGAAGGAGTGCCGCCTCGGCGACATCGTCCGCCGACAGCCGGAATACGAGAGCGCGGCAGCCGCCGCGGAACGCGCGGGCGTTCCGCTGGAGGACGTCTTCCAAGCCGCACGCCACGCCGCCGAACACGACGCATGACGGAGCACGCGCCAGATACGCTGCTGCAGCGGCTGCGGGATGCCATCCGCCCCATGCTGGAGGGAGGGATTGCGCTGGCGTACTCCGGCGGGGTGGACAGCACTCTACTGCTCGCAGTCTGTGCGGAGCTGGCGCGTGAGAACAACGGGCGCGTGGTGGCGCTCACCGCGCACACCCCCATGCACAGCGGTGACGAGATAGCCCGCGCCCGCGAGCTGGCGCAGTCGTACGGCGTGCCGATCGAGGTGTTCCCCATCAACCCGCTGGAGCTGGAGGCCGTGCGCTGCAACCACCCCGACCGCTGCTACCACTGCAAGCGCGCCCTGTTCCAGCGCTTCACCGACTACGCGGAAGCGCACGCGCTGCACACCGTGCTGGAGGGTTCCCACGCGGACGACGCCAAGGCGTACCGCCCCGGCCGCCGCGCCATCCAAGAGCTGCTGGTGCGCTCACCGCTCGCGGAGCTGGGATTCACCAAGACGGATGTGCGCGCGGTTTCCACCGCGCTGCAACTGCCCACGGCTGATGCCCCCGCCAAGCCCTGCCTGGCCACGCGCTTCGACTACGGCACCGAGCTCACGGACACCCTGCTGCGCCGCGTGCAGGAGGGCGAGGATTTCTTGCACACCGCCCTGCCCTGCGCCGCAGATGTGCGCCTGCGCGTACACGGTGACCTGGCGCGCATCGAGATACCGCCCGCGCAGTTCTCCGCCGCCGTGGAGCGCGCGGATTCCATCACCGCCGAGCTGAAGAAAATCGGCTTCCGATTCATCACCCTGGACCTGCAGGGCTTCCGCTCCGGCAGCTTCGACACACCTCAATCATGAAAGCCCTCTCCGCAGCCGCCGTGCTCATTGCCGGAATCGTGTGCCTGGTGCTGACCGCCGGACACAGCGACTTCCTGCACACGCACCACGCATTGGTGGCTCTGTGGCTCAGTGCGGCGGGCGTGGCGGTCATCCACACCCTGGCGGGACCGGACCACTACCTGCCGTTCATCGCCATTGCCAAGAGCCGCGGGTACGGCTTGGGCAAAACGCTGCTGTGGACCGCGCTTTGCGGCGTGGGTCACATAGGCAGCGCGCTGCTGATTGCCGCCGTGTTCAGCGTTTTCGCCAAGTGGCTGGCCGCGGAGAACTTTGAGTGGCTGCAGGAGAACCAGAGCGATCTGGCGGCGTACCTGCTCATCGGCATCGGCGCGGCGTACCTGCTGCACGCCCTGCGCCACCGCTGGCTCCACCGCCATGCGGAGGGACACTCCCACATGCACGACCTCCAGAGCAACGGCAACAGCATCTCCATCTGGGTCGTCTTCATCGTCTTCATCCTCGGCCCCTGCGAGGCCCTCTTCCCCGTCCTCGCCGCCGCCACCGTCATGGGCACCGCCGCCGTCGTCTCCTCCACCCTCATCTTCTCCGGCATCACCATCGCCACCATGCTCGCTGCCGTCGCCGCCGGCATGATCGGCCTCCGCGCCGTCCACTCCCACGCCCTTCAGAACTACGCCCACGAAATCGCCGGCGCCACCATCGCCGCCTGCGGCATTGCCATCCTCTGCGGACTCTAAGAGTCCAAACAGCCTCGCAAACCGTATAGGTATACGCGATGAACAACGTAATTGAGCATCGGCGCTACTGTGGTAGGGAATCGTTGAGGGGGAAACCGTAGAGGGCGAAGGGCCCCTCGCCGGGCTTGTAGAAATGCCACCATTCCATGTCGTAGCCCTTCATGCCGGAGGCGACCATGGCATCACGCAGGATGCGGCGGTTGGCGCGCTGGGCGGGGGTGACGAGAGGGGAATCCCAAGTGGACGAGGCGTCCAGCAGGTCGTGGTGGCCGCCCATGTCCACGGGAGAGCCGTCCTTCAGATGATAGAGGGTGACATCCACGGCAATGCCGAGGGAATGCTCGGAGAGGGTGCCGATGTAACGCTGCTCATAGATTTGGCGCTTGGTGAGGCGGGGGTAGAATTGCAGCCTCATGCGGTCGTCGGGCGTTTGCGACCACTCGAAAAAATCCTGCATGGCGGAAGTGGGGCGGTAGGCGTCCCACACGAGGATGCCATAGCCCTGGCGCGCGAGGATGCGGGCGGCCCGGCCCACGCAGGCGGCGGCCTCCCTGCCCAAAATGGCGCGGCGCCCCGTGTAGCCGCGGATGGGGCGCCCCACAAAGTTGTCGCACCCCGCGTATTTGAGGTCGGTTCGCAGGTGCGGCACCACGGTATCCAAGTAGCAGAAGCCGTCCGGCATCTTGGCCACGGGGGAATCTGGCGCCAGCAGGGGCTTGTCCGCGCTGCACGCGGTGAGCAGACACGCCGCAGCGGCGGCTATCCATGATTTAAGCATACAGGAAATATAGCACAACCCGCATCCTTGTTCAAGGATGCGGGTGCATGCGGTGTTTGACGGAATGAGGCAATCAGGCGCGGCAGCACTTGCGGTGCAGGCAACGGCGGAAGAGCAGGCGATCCAGGCTCAGGCGGCCGGGGCCGGTGAGCATGAGGGTGACAAAGCTCAGCAGGTAGACCAGCACCAGCTCGTTCATCTCGGCGCTGGTACCCTCACGGTAGGTGCAGGCAATGATGCAGAAGTTGATGGCCAGCACAAGCGCGGCGGGGCGGGTAAGGAAGCCCAGCATTACGGCGATGCTGCACACGAACTCCGCAAACACGCACAGCGAGAGCGAGAGCGTGGAGCCGATGCCGATGGGATTCATCCACTGCGAGCCTTCGCCGCCAAACAGGGCCAAGAGCTTCGGGTAGCCGTGCGCGAGAATCATGCCGCCCAAGCCGATGCGAAACACCAGCAGGCCGATATGGCGCGCACATTTGCAGATACAGGCGGGCTTGCCCGCCACGGGACATGTTGACATGGGGTTTGA
>R28__coassemble_94_pt1 | contig 51829 bp, 38 predicted proteins | sample R28__metabat2_low_PE_030 | metagenome-assembled genome bin R28 | reverse complement strand
ATGTCCTACTGGGACTGCCGTGTCCCCTCAGCAAATCTGACGCAGCCCCCCGGGCCGGAGCCCGGGCTGGTGCTGCCATGGCTCAAAAGGCACCGAGTAATTTCGTTTGGGTTCTTTCCATTTTCCGCTTGCAAGTTGCCCCGCGCGGGGGTAGAATATCCCCGTCCGGGGTGCGGCTCGCGCCCTGCACGTCAACATTCAACCATCATCCATACCATGCCTGTACCTACTCAAGAACAGTACATCAAGATGCTCAATACGGCCAAGGAGAAGGGCTACGCCTATCCCGCCATCAACGTCACCACCATCGAGGTCATCAACGGCGCCCTCAAGGCGTTCGCCGAGGCCAAGTCCGATGGTATCATTCAGATTTCCCTGGGTGGCGGTCAGTTCGCTTCCGGCACCGCCGTGAAGGATTCCGCCATCGGCGCCATCGTGCTGGCTGAGGCCGTGCACCGCCTGGCTGAGAAGTACGACGTGCTGGTGGCCCTGCACACGGACCACTGCCAGGCCGACAAGATCGATTCCTTCCTGCGTCCGCTGATTGCGGAGTCCAAGCGCCGCATTGCCGAGGGCAAGGGCCCGCTGTTCAACTCCCACATGCTGGATGCCTCCGCCCTGCCCATGGCAGAGAACCTCAAGATCTCCAAGCAGATGCTCCAGGAGTGCGCCGAGGTCGGCATCGTCCTCGAAATTGAAATCGGCGTCGTGGGCGGCGAGGAGGACGGCGTGGACAACAGCGGCCAGCACGCCGCCAAGCTCTACACCTCCCCGGAGGACATGCTGCTCACCTATGAGACCCTCAACGGTCTGGGCGAGTTCATGCTGGCTGCCACCTTCGGCAACGTGCACGGTGTGTACAAGCCGGGTGCCGTGAAGCTGGAGCCCAAGATTCTGCGCGACGGCCAGAAGGCTGTGATGGACAAGCACGGCAAGGATATGCGCCTGGTGTTCCACGGCGGTTCCGGCTCCGACCTGTGCGACATCCGCGAGGCCATCTCCTACGGCGTGGTGAAGATGAACATCGACACCGACACCCAGTACGCCTTCTCCAAGCCCATCGTCATGCACATGTGCCAGAACATCGACGGCATGCTCAAGATTGACGGCGAGGTGGGCAACAAGAAGGTCTACGACCCGCGTTCCTACCTGAAGAAGGGCGAGCAGGGCATCTGCGAGCGCCTTCAGGTTGCCGCCTCCGACCTCCTGTCCGAGGGCAAGACCCTGTACGGCCAGATCTAAGGCGAGAAGCAGTAAGCGTTTTTCCATCCCCGCACCTGAAAGGGTGCGGGGGTTTTTTCTCCCCAACGCACCGCATGGGCATTTTCTTGCATCTTCTCGGCGTTTTCTCTTGACCGCGCGGGTGCGGGTGGTGTACCCTATTACCATGCGTTACCAAGGCGTACACAATTTTAAGTTGAAGAAGGGAAATGCACGGCGCGCGCCCCGCAGGAAAAAGGGCTTTGCGCTTATTGCCACGCTTACGCTGATGATGCTGCTGGCCATGCTGGCGGTGGGCGTGCTGGCCATGGCGTCGTCGCAAAATCGCATCTCCATGCAGGCGGTGTTGCAGGCGCAGGCGCGCCAGCAGGCCCTGGTGGGCTTGGATGCCGCCATCGCGCAGCTGCAGATTGAGCTTGGGCCGGACCGCCGCGTGAGCGCCAGCTCCGGCATCCTGCAGAGCGATGACAACGCCACGGGCTCCCACCTGCTGGGCGTATGGGACAGCTGGGACGGCCCCATCTACGGCAAGAGCGCTTCCGGACACGGCCAAATTCAGGCCACCTACACCCAGGGCCGCTCCAACATGTTCCGCCGCTGGCTCATCTCCGCCCTCAAGCCGGACGACACCCGCTCCATCAGCACGGCGGCGCAGCTGAGCAGCCGCAAGCCCGGCCAGCGCGTGTGCCTGCTGGGCGAAGGCACGCTGGGTGACACCGCGTCCCCCAGCCAGTATATCTATGCGGACATGGTGCCGCTGCCCCCGCTGAGCGAGAGCGACCCGAACACGGGCTGCTTCGCATGGTGGGTGTGCGGTGAGAACCAGAAGGCCAAGGTGGCCCTCAAGGAACCGGAGGAAACCAGCGATCCCATTGAGGTGCTGCACCGCACGTGGAACACGCCCGGCGCCGTGTTTGGCGAAGATGCGGGCTTGGGATTGCCAGACAAGCTTGACCGCCCGGAGCGCGTGCTCACCATGCCGGAGCTGCCGCTGCTCGGCGGTGCCACCGCGCCCGCCGGCATGCCGTACTTCTTTGATGCCACCATCTCCTCCCACTCCCTGCTCACCAACGTGCGCACCGGCGGTTTTAAGCAGGACCTCTGCCTGCTGCTGGACAAGGATAGCCTCACCGGCACCGAGTTCGCCGCGCGCAGCAGCCAGGACTGCCCGATTGCCGAGGGCAACGATGTGCCCAAGGGAACCGAGCCTTCCATGCCCATCGGCTCTTGGCAAACCATGTACGCCTACTACAATACTTGGCCGGACGGCTCTGCCGTGGACGGCGCCTTTGCCGCGCGCCTGCAGGGTGGCCTCTCCGGTGACCTCTACACCCGCATGAGCGGTTCCGCCACGGATGTCTCCGGCGGCTCTATGAAGAGCCCAGAAACCGGCGGCCAGATGTCTTTCTACGATTCCCGCTCCATGCAGGATGCCGGCAACCCCGCTGCCGGGTACGCCCGCACCCCTGTCATGCTGGCCTTCGTCAGCAACTACGCCATGATTTCCCAGCCGGCCAACGATGACCCGAACAATCCCAAGTTTCACCTGTGCATGGCCTATGCTCCCATGGTGCTGTGGTGGAACCCGTACAACGTGACCATGCGCATCCCCGGCCACAAGCTCTGGTCCTTCTCCGCACCGTACCGCCAGATTTGGCTCCGCAAGTACAACGGCATCCCCAACGAGGGCTACTACACCTTCGGCTGGCAGGAAATGGTACGTCAGGTATCCCAGGACAATTTCGAGTTCACCTTCGGTCGTGACAGCGGCGACTTCTTCGAGCGCGACGGCGGCGGCAAGGGCGAGATTGTCTTCCAGCCCGGCGAAATCCTCTTCTTCTCCCCCTCCAAGGGCCGCACCCTTGCCGAGAAGCAGGCTGTGAGAACCAACCCCTGGCAGGAGGGCTACACCCCCAATGCCGTCAACGGCTACTACATGCGCCTCTATTCCAACGTGCCCATCAACCAGATGGAAGGCACCACCGACTATTCCGGCAAGTACCGCACCGAGCTTGCCATCGGCGCCGGTGAGTACGTGCCCGGCAAGGTGGACCCCACCAAGCTGCCCGCAGACCCGCACGGGTGGTCCCTGGTGCCCGGCCGCTCGGATTGCTTCACCGTGGTGGCAGGCTATGGCGGCATGGAGGAAACGGAAACGCCGGATCCCTCCGACAACGCTGCCTTGAACGACAAGGGCGGCATCTCCCCGCAGCGCATGCTGCTGGGTTGGGTGAATCCCGGTGAGGGTGTGGCGGATGGCAACACCGACCCCGACGAGGGCGTGGAGAAAAAGCACATCTCGGTGAGCGACCGCTTCATCTGGAGTTCTGCCATGATGGACGACACCATGCCGTTCTTCTTCTGCTCGCTGGGCGTGGCCGCCAAGTCCTCCAACCTCAAGATGGACAACAAGGTGTACCCCGGCAAGGACTACCGCACCAAGATTTGGCAGCACTCCAGCCCCGCTTTCTGGGGCAGCGCCATTCTGGACCCGGATGACCAGACCCGCCGCTACCACCCCTACCAGCTCGCAACCCTCAACGTGGGCAGCGGCCTCACCGCAGCCCCCATCGACAACATCGGCAACAACGGCATCCTTGGCATCACCAGCGATGGAGGTGAGCAGGTGTCCTTCGCTTCCGTGATGGAGCTGCCCATCCACCCGCCGTTCTCGTTGGCGGGCTTTGCGGGCATGCGCCTGCAGCCCGGCTGGTACCGCACTGCCGGCGGCGACCGCGGCGGCATCTCCCAGCTGCGCCGCATGCAGTACCAGGCCGGCGTGCCCGGCGTGGGTATCGGCAATGCCTTTGCGGATCCCTGCCTGCCGTCCGGAGACGTGTACAGCTACTTCGAGCAGCGCGAGCTGGGCATGAGCGTGACGGGCAACACCCACATCTTCGGCGACTTCTTCGACCACGGCCTGCTCATCAACGATGCGCTGTGGGACCGCTGGTTCTGCTCCTCCGTGTCCGACATGCCGGGCAAGGGTAGCAAGGTGAAGGCGGAGGATTCCCTCCAGAAGTTCATGAAGGGAACGGAGCCGCTGCCCGTGGCTCGTTACAAGAAGACCAACTCCCCCTACCGCGATGAGCAGGTGGTGGAGCAGATTATGGCCGACGACGGCTGGATGCGCATCGCCCAGTATCTCATGATTGACGGCGGTTTCAACGTGAACTCCACCTCCGTGGAGGCTTGGAACGCCGTGCTTCAGGGCCTGGCCAAGCGCAAGCTTGTTGCCCTCAAGGATGGCCGCCTCACGCTCGTGGAGCAGGGTAAGGGCCAGGACGAGGTCGTCTTCTCCCGCTTCATGGCTTCCACCTCTGACAAGAGCCTGGATTCCCTCGGCGGCTACAGCGTCATGCAGGGCTCCGCCCAGCTGCGCTCCGGTGGCGGCGGCATGGCCTCCGCCTGGGGTGAGGTCCGCATGCTCCAGCCGGAAACCATCCGCACCCTGGCCGAGGAAATCGTCAAGCAGGTTCGCAAGCGCGGACCCTTCCTCAGCATGTCCGACTTCATCAACCGCCGCCTGGAGGCCGAGGGCGGGGAAAACGCCCTCAAGGGTGCCCTGCAGGCCGCTATCGATGCCACTGACGTGAACCAGGAGTTCTTCAACGAGGTTATCCTGAACGCGCCGGGAGGCGGCCGCCTGTTCAAGTTCCCGCAGGCGGACGAGGGATCCATGCACACTGCCGCGCCGGGCTATCTCATCCAGAGCGACGTGCTGGCCTCTCTGGGCAACATTCTCACCGTGCGCGACGACACCTTCATTGTGCGCGCCTACGGCTGCGTGCGCACCAAGGATGGGGCCGTGCTCGCCCAGGCGTGGTGCGAGGCCACCGTGCAGCGCGAGATTGAGTACGTCTCCCCGGAGAACGCGCCTGACGCTGCTGAATTCAAGCCGGACGGCACCCGTGGAGAGACGAGTCTCAGCGAGGTCAACCGCCGGCTCGGCCGCAAGATGCGCGTGGTGGCATTCAAGTGGATGGACCCGTGGGACATCTAAGATTTACAATTGACGATTTGCAATTGACAATTTGTAATTTAAGGATTGGGACGCGGGGGAGCGAGCTGGCACTGGCGCAGGCGCGCCAGGCGGCTGCTGCCCTGCAGCAGGCGCATCCCGGCCTGCAGTGTGAGCTTCGCATCATCCACACCGCCGGGGACCAGCGCACGGACATCCCGCTCTCCGAGGTCAACAAGGCCACCGGTACGGGTGACAAGGGCGTCTTCATCGCCGCCATTGAGGAAGCCCTCGCTGCCGGTGAAATCGACTGCGCCGTCCACAGCCTGAAAGATATGCCGGGGGCGCTGGACCCGCGTTTCACGCTGGCCGCCGTGTTGCCGCGCGAGCAGGCGGAGGATGTGCTGGTGGAGCGTGAGGACGCGGATGCCGCGCATCCCGTGGTGGCCACGGGCAGCGTGCGCCGCGCGCACCTGGTGAAACTTCTCTGGCCCGCCGCGCGCACTGTTCCCGTGCGCGGCAATGTGGCCACACGCCTGAGAAAGCTTGCAGAATCCACGGAGGCCACCTCCACTCTGCTGGCTCGCGCCGGTCTCAACCGCCTCGGCTATACAAGCGATACGATGGAGGTGTGCGGCCGCACCCTGCACCTCCGCCCCTTGCCGGTGGAGGATTTCCCGCCCGCGCTGGGGCAGGGTATCATTGCCCTGGAAACGCGCGTGGACGATGCCGCCGCCACCGTCCTGGTGTCTGCGGTCAACCACGTGCCCACCTCCCGCTGCATGCGCGCGGAACGCCGCTTCCTGGACCTTTTGAACGCGGACTGCTCCGTGCCCGTGGCGGGCCTTGCCACGGAAGACGCCGCCGGCCTCATGACCCTGCGCATCACCTATTTCACCCCGCAGGGGCGCTGCATCCGCCTCTCCCATACGGCCTCTCCCTCCGACACTCCGGAGGCTCTTGCCCAAGCCGTGTTCGCCCAGCTTCCCCGCTAATGCAGAAAGCCCGTCCGGTGTGAACCAGACGGGCTTTGAAAATTCCTAATCTTAATTTCTAATTCCCATCCTCGCCGTCCGGCGAGATGGGGCGAGCCTTACACGGACGCGCGGATGATGGCCGCGAAGGAGTCCGGCTTCAGGGCTGCGCCGCCCACCAGGGCGCCGTCGATATCAGGCTGGCTCATCAGCTCAGCTGCGTTGCCGGGCTTCACGGAACCGCCGTACTGCAGGCGAACCTTGTCGGCTGCCTCGGCGCCAACGGTGTCTGCCAGCACGCTGCGGATGAACGCATGCGCGGCCTGGGCGTCCGCGGCGGAAGCGGTCTTGCCGGTGCCGATGGCCCACACGGGCTCGTAGGCAATCACAATGCCCGCCACCTGCTCCGGGGTGAGGTCGGCAATGCCTTCCACCACCTGGGTCTTGAGGACGGTCTCCAGCTGGCCAGCCTCGCGCTGCTCCAGGGTCTCGCCGATGCAGTAGATGGGGATGATGCCGGCGGCGAGGGCCTTCTTGATCTTCTTGTTGATGTAGGCGTTGGTCTCGCCGTGGTACTGGCGGCGCTCGCTGTGGCCCACCACCACGTACTTGCAGCCAAGCTCCGTGAGCATGGCCGTGGAAATCTCACCCGTGAACGCGCCGTTGTCGCGGTCGCTCACGTCCTGGGCGCCCACGCCCACGCAGGTGCAGCCGTTGAGGGCTTCCAGCACGGCGGGAATCGTCACGAACGGAGGAACAATCACCTTGTCGACCTTGATGTCGCAGGTCTTTTCATCCTTGAAGGCGGCCATGAATTCACGAGCCTCCTTGGGGCCCATGTTCATCTTCCAGTTTGCAGCAATAATCGGTGTACGAGACATAGCTATGATGTGTCGGGTTGTGACGCCGCAAAACATACCCCGCCCGCACGTTATTGTCAAGACGTTTTCGCCCCTTAGCAACCATTGTCCGGCCCGATGCCGGGGAAGAGGCGGGGCAGCGTGCAGGGAGGCAGAACTTTGGGCCGCCACGCGGCGGCTATGCCGGAGGGGTTGCGCTTGCCGGAGTCCCAGGCGGCGGATTCCGCTTGCAGCGCGGCGGCCAGGGATGCCGGCGTGTCCTCTGCCGAGACGGTGCCGCCGCCGTCCTGCGTGTACCAGATGACGTTGCAGAGGTGGACGGGGCGGTTGGGACACACCACGGCCGCACCGCAGCAGTGGGCCTCCAGCGAGACGTTGTGCGTACCCTCTGCGAAGGAGGTGCACAGGCAGGCGCGGGCGCGGTTGTAGGCGTTGCAGAGGGTGGCGTGATCCGCCTGCCCCAAGAGGCGCACATGCTGCCGCAGCTCCGGCGGCAGGGCGGCGTGCCAGGCCTGCATCTCCGGCGTGGGGGTGCCGTACACCTCGGTATCGCATAGCTCGGCGGCATCCGTGGAGGCGTAGTAGGCGTCCAGCGTGGCGGTGAGCATGGCCGGGCGCTTGTTGGTCTCGTCGCTCCATTTGCCAACCGCCACAAACAGGCGTTCCCTCTCTTGCCCCGTGTGGTGGAACACCGGGGAGACGGGGCAGGGCATCTCCACGCATTTGGAGGCTATGCGGGCTCCGTACGCGGGATCGCGCAGGAAGGCGTCCCGGTTGGCGGGTGTGGTGGTGATGGTGTCTGCATAGTCCAGGTGGCAGGCGCGCATGCGGTTGATGAGCGTGTCCTTCACGCGGTTGACAAGGCGTTTCACTGCGCCTCCGGTGCGCTTCAGGTGCGCGTGGAGCTCGCAGTTGGCATCGTAGTGAATGACCAGGCGGATGCCCGCTTGGTGGATGGCGCGCGCCACAGCGGTGTAGCGCGGGTCGCCCCAGGAGTACAGCATCACCCCGTCCAGCTTTTGCTTACGCCACCAGGCTGCGGATGTCAGCCGCCGCAAGGGCACGCGGATGAGCGGGGCCTCCGGCAGGTCGTCCTCCCGTGCCGGCAGGGGCATCACCACGCGGCTTTCTGCGCCCAGCGCCTGCAGGCTGCGGCAGAGCAGCCCGGTGTCTCGCGTGTAGAATGATGCATCCCCGTGGAACGAGAACGGTGTGCAGGTGTAGATTCTGGGGGGCGTGGCGCTCATCCTGATGCTGCTCCCAGAATACCACGCTTGAACGTGAAGTCAAGGTGTTGCCGCGATTTGAAATTGCACGCGTGCGCCGCGCAGTGTATCATGGTGAGCATTATGAGGAATCTCAGCATTGACAACCTGTGCATTTCCCCCGTCCGACTCATCGGCAAGGATTGGATGCTCATCACCGCCGGCACGCCGGAGAACTTCAACTGCATGACCGCCAGCTGGGGCGGCATCGGCTACCTGTGGAACAAGCCCGTGGCCTTCGTCTTTGTGCGCCCCAACCGCTACACCCGCGAATTCATTGACCGCGAGGCCGCGCTCACCCTCACCATCATGCCGGAGAAGTACCGCAACGACCTCGTCTTCTGTGGCCGCAACAGCGGGCGCGATGTGGACAAGATGGCCGCCACCGCGCTGGAGCCCATCACCACGGAGAGCGGGCTGGTGACGTACAAGGACGCGCGCTATGTGCTGGAGTGCCGCAAGATGTTCCGCGCGCCGCTGCCGCAGGAGGGTTTCCTGGATTGGAGCGAGGTGTTCCCCGCCATGTACGCGGAGGACAATCCCCTGCACCTGCTCTACATTTGCGAAATCACCCGCGTATACGCCGCGGAATGAGGGTGCAAGCACCTATTTACAATTTACAATTGACGATTGACAATTTGGAGAGTTAGGCGCGGCGGAGCCGGGCGACAATATGTTTTATCTGGCATTCTGCCAGATGAAACTCATAATCATCCGCGCCGGATGGCGCGGCGAACTTCCCAAATTGTAAATTGTAAATCCGTAAATTGTAAATTCCCCGCAGGTTACCACTTGTCGGGCAGGTAGTTTCCGGTGAGCAGGAAATAGCGCAGCGTGAGGCCGGCAACAAAGGCTGCCGCGATGACGCCCAGCACATACAGCGCGCCCAGCATGCCGAGCGCTGTGGACTGCTTCTTCTGTTCCGCCAGGGAGACCTTCTGCGCGGTGCCTACCTTGCGTGCCAGCTTGCGCTTCTTGCGGGTGCGCGCAATGTCCTTTTTGGTGATGGCTTTCTTCTCGCCCTTGGAGTCCTTTTCGGGCTTCTCGTCGGCCTTCTTGTCATCCTCTTCCTCGGTGTCGTCGTCATCGTCGGGCAAGTCGTCCTGCACGAAGGCCATGGTGTGCGGGCCGATGTGGTAGTTGGTTTCCTCCACGAGCTTGACGTGCTGTTCCTCCACGCCGTGCACGAGAATCGCGCCGTCCACGCTGCGCAGGGCCCAGTAGCCGTCGCGCCAGCGCACCTTGCAGTGCACGGGGGAAAAGCCCTCGCCCGCCGGCAGCACGATGTCGCACGCCGCATCGCTTCCCACGGTGAGCGCCCCGTTCTCCTCCATGTCGTCCGGCAGGTCGCGCGTCTGGTACTCGTCGTGTGAGTCTTTGATGATTAGGAAAGCCATATGCGCTGGGCATTATGACACCGCAGCGGGCGGATGGCAAACAAAAAGCTCATGCGGGCGGCACAGGCGTGGTATGATGCAGGCATGCTCAAGGCGGTGATGTTTGACGTGGACGGCACGCTGGGGGATTCCCTCCCGCTGTGCATTGAGACCTACCGACGCGTAACGGAAGAGGTGACGGGACGCCGCCCGGAGGCGGCGGAGGTGGTGAGCCATTTCGGCCTGAGCGACCGCGGGGTGCTGGGCAAGCTGATGGGCATGGAACCAAACGACCCTGCGCTCCCCCTGCGCCGCATGGTGCAGATTTACGAAGAACTGCACCCCACCATGGCCCCGGCTCCCTTTCCCGGTGCGGTGGAGATGCTCATCGCCGTGCGCGCCGCCGGCATGCGCATCGGCATCATCAGCGGCAAGGAGGCTCACACCGCCGCGCCAACCCTGCGCTTCTTCGGACTGGATGATTTGTACGACTGGGCGGCCTTTGGCCTGCCGGACCGCAATGTGAAGGCGGAGCGCCTGCAGGAAGCCATGCAGGTGTGGAACCTGCAGCCGCACGAGCTTGTGTACGTGGGCGATGCCCCGAGCGATATCACCATGGCCCATCAGGCGGGCGTGCGTATCGTCAACGCCGCCTGGGCTCCTGCTGCGGCCCAGGAGGAGCAGGCGTGCCTGGCGCTCCACCCGGACTACCGGCTCACGGACATGGCGGAACTTCTTCCCCTGCTGCTGAAGCTGTGATGGCGCAGACGCGCCGCATCACTTGGGCTCCACCCAGCGGCCGTGCCTCTTGATGAGGTCGATGAGATGATCCACGGCCTCCTCCTGCGGGATGTTCATCTCCACGGGAGTGTGGCCCACGTACAGGTTGATTTTGTTGGGCGCGCCGCCCACGTAGCCGAAATCGGCATCGCTCATTTCGCCCGGGCCGTTGACGATGCAGCCCATCACGGCGATTTTGACGCCCTTAAGGTGGCCCATGGCGGCGCGGATGCGCGCGGAGGCTTCCTGAATGTTGTAGTGGGTGCGGCCGCAGGACGGGCAGGAGACGAATTCGGTCTTGCTGACGCGCACACCGGCGGCCTGCAGCAGGTTGAACGCCAGGCGCGCGGCCTTTTCCGGGTCCTTCTCCGTGCGGATGCACACGGCGTTGCCGATGCCGTCACACAGCAGGGAACCCATGTTCACGCCGGCAGCCATGGGCGCGGAGAGCGGACTCTCGCCGCCCAGCGTGTCCTTGAGCATGATGGGATGGCGCGCGGGAATGAGAGCGGCCAGCAGGCGGAACGCCTGCACCGGCGGCATGTCCACGCCATCCTTCACCGTCACCAGCGTGGCGGGCGCATCCTGCAGCGCGGCAACGGATGCGGAATCCCGCGGGTCCACCTCCACGGCGGCGGCGTCCTCGCAGGAAATCTCCGGCATGAAATCACCCATGTGTTCGGCATCCAGCGCGGCGCAGGAGGCGGCGGGCAGTACCACGCGCACGGGTTCGTTCCAGCCCAGGCTCATGCCGCCGCGGCTGATGACATCCGCCTTGCGCTTGTGGTAGGCGAAGGGATCGATGACGGCTTCCGGCTCCTGTGCGGGGGCGGTACCGTGACCGCCCGCGCCGGGCTGGAAGGGCGCGGCCAGCTCAAAGCCGGGCGCCACCTCGTGCACGGGGTCTTCCGTGAGGGAGACGCGCAGGGTGTCGCCTATGCCGTCTGCCAGCAGGGAACCGATGCCGCATGCGCTCTTGATGCGTGCGTCCTCGCCCTCGCCGGCCTCCGTCACGCCCAGGTGGATGGGGTAGTTCCAGTCTGGACCCTCGTCCGCCAAGCGCTTCACGAGCAGGCGGTATGCCTGGATCATCACCTTCACGTTGGAGGATTTCATGGAGAACACCAGCTGGTGGTAGTTCAAGTCACGGGCAATGCGTGCGAACTCCAGCGCGCTTTCCACCATGCCCTCAGGGGTGTCGCCAAAGCGGTTGAGGATGCGGTCGGAGAGCGAGCCGTGGTTGGCGCCCAGGCGCATGGCGCGGCCGTGCTCCTTGCAGAAGAGCACCAGCGGCGTGAACGCCTCGCGGATTTTATCAAGCTCCTCCTCGTACTCGGCGTCCGTGTAGTCGCGCTCCACAAACTTCTTCTTGTCCACGAAGTTGCCGGGGTTCACGCGGATTTTCTCCACCCACTTGGCGGCCTCCATGGCGGCGTCCGGCTTGAAGTGGATGTCTGCCACCAGCGGCACATTGCACCCGGCGGCACGCAGTTCGCGCGCGATGTTCTCCAGGTTCGCCGCGTACACTTTCGTCTGGGCCGTCAGGCGGATGATCTCGCATCCCGCCTCCGCCAGCGCAAGCGATTCCCGCACGCATGATGCGGTGTCCAGCGTGTCGCTGGTGAGCATGGACTGGATGCGGATGGGGTTCTCACCGCCGATTCCGGTGTTTCCGATAACGACTTCCCGCGTGGCGCGGCGCGTGTAATGGTAAAGGCTGGGGCAATGAAGCTGGCTCATGCCTCCATTGTACGCCCACCGCCGCATGATTCAAGACAAAACAACCGCCCGTCCCCCTAGCGCGGGGCGGGCGGTTGCTTTTTGATGGAGGCGAGGGGGGTCGAACCCCTGTCCTGGACACCGTTGATGCAAGCATCTCCATGTTCAGACGCAGATTGCTGCTCTCGCCGGTGCGCCGCTCTGCGTCAGCCTTGCACCAAGCCAGATACCTGTGGATGTCGCCAACGGCGCGGTATCCCCGCCGCAGGCCAGCCTACTGAGCTAGGACCCGCCCCCCTAGTAGGCGTCGGGGCTTGGGTCTGGGTGCGTATGTTACGCAGCCATGGCGTATTCGTTATTGGAATAGGCACTTAATGTTTTGAGCGGCTTTTAAGGAGGCCAGCCGTTCAACCTCCACATGCAGCCGGCATCTCGAGTATTCAGTCGAAACCAAAGACGCCCCCATGTTGTTGGTACACAGGCCGAGCCAAAGAGGACACGTTAGCAGGGTCATAGGGCTTGTCAAGTGTAGCACGCCGGCAGGGATTCGAACCCCGAACCTTCTGATCCGTAGTCAGATGCTCTATCCAATTGAGCTACCGGCGCATCCCGAAGGAACCGCTTACGCGGTGAGCAAAGTATAGCAAAATCCGTTTGCCTGTCAAGCCTTTTCTTTATTTTTTTTGCAAAAATCTGCCAAAAAGCACGCCCACGGTGCCTATTCCCCGCGGAAGCGGGTGAACACGTCCTCCAGGAAACCCTCGGCCACCAGAAGCTGGGCCTGGTGGCGCGGGATGCCGCGGGAGAGGAGGTAGAAGAGCTGTTCCGCATCCATGGGTGCGGAGGCACTGCCGTGGGAGCAGCGCACGCGGTCCGCCAGGATTTCCAACCCCGGCAGGGAATGCACGGTGGCGTTTTCGGAGAGCAGCATGTTGCGGTTGCTCTGGTAGGCATCCGTGTCGTGCGCGCCGGAAGCCACGAAGATGTTGCCGGCGAAGACGGCGGTGGCATGGCCGTCCAGCACGTTTTTGTAGAGCAGGTTGCTGGCGCATCCGCGGTTGCTGTGCAGCTGGCGGGTGTGCTGGTCCAGCATCTGGTTTCCATTCAGCCTGTTGGCGGAGAAGAGTTGGATATCCGCGGCGTCGCCGAGGGCTTCCGCGGTTGTTTCCTCGCGGGCCCATTGGTGGTTGGTGTGAGCGGTGAGATGGCGCACGCATGCGCTTTGGGCGGTGATATCCGTGATGTTCAGGACGCGTGAGGTGCCGCAGCCTTCCTCCTGCAGCTCCACGGAAATCCGCGCGCCTTCCTCCGCCGCAATGCGGCGCGCGCAGACCATGGCGGCATGCTCGCCGCGGCAGATGTGGCGCTCGATGATGTGTGCTCGCACGCCCGCTTTTGCCACGATGTGCACGGCGGGCGTGAACACGCCGTCCATCTCGCAGGTGATGGTGATGGGCTCCGCGTAGTCGTGCTCCAGGCACACGCACACGCCCTCCGTGGCTTGGTGCAGTGCCAGCAGGGCGTCCGACCCGATGCTGCGGACACCGCATGCCTTCCACTTGGCGAGTGCGTCGTCCGCGCCCTCCACGGTGATGGAGCCGCGGCGCGCGCCTTCCTGCATCATCTGCGCCAGCGTGGCGGCGTGCTTGTGCGGGGCGCCGAAGCGCCAGTCCTCGCAGAGGCGGTTGGGAAGTTGCAGGTCGCTGTTGTCCGTGGTGTGCATGCTATCCGATGGAATCCTCCATTTCGAGGTCGATAAGGCGGCGGAGCTCCACGGAGTATTCCATGGGGAACTCGTTGACGAGGTCGTTGATGAAGCCGTTGACGGCGAGGCTCATGGCCTGTGCGCGTGTGAGCCCGCGCTGCTGCATGTAGAAGAGCATCTCCTCGTCCACCTGGGAGACGGATGCCTCATGCTGCACGGCGGAGGTGTTGCCGTTCACGGTGATGGCGGGGTAGGTGTCCGTGCGGCTGTCGGCGTTGATGAGCAGGGCATCGCATTCCGTGTTGTTGCGGCAGCCGGGCGTACCCTTCAGCACGTTCACCTCGCCGCGGTAGCTGGCGCGCCCCTGGCCGATGGAAATGGACTTGGCAACGATGTTGGAGGTGGTTTCCGGCGCGGCGTGTATCATGCGTGCGCCGGTATCCTGGACTTGTCCGTCGCGCGCCAGGGAAATGCTGACCACCTCGCCGCGTGCACGGCGCCCCTGCAGCACCACGGCCGGGTACTTCATGGTGAGCTTGGAGCCCAGGTTGCAGTCAATCCAGCGTATCTCCGCATCCTCCATGGCAAGGCCGCGCTGGATGACGAGGTTGTAGACGTTGGTGGCCCAGTTCTGGACGGTGACGTACTGGATCTTGGCGCCCTTGAGGGCCACCAGCTCCACCACGCCGGAATGCAGGGTGGCGGAATCGAATTTGGGAGCGGTGCAGCCCTCCATGTACATAAGCTCCGCTCCTTCGTCCGCGATGATGAGCGTGCGCTCGAACTGGCCCATGCTTTCCGAGTTGATGCGGAAGTACGCCTGCAGGGGCTGCTTGAGCTTCACGCCCTTGGGCACGTAGATGAACGAGCCGCCGGAGAACGCGGCGTGGTTGAGCGCGGAGAACTTGTTGTCGCCCACGGGGATGACCTTGCCGAACCACGGGCGGAACACCTCCTCGTGCTCCTTCAAGCCTTCCGTGGAGTTGACGAAGATGACGCCCTGCTTGGAAAGCTCCTCGCGCATGTTGTTGTACGCGGTTTCGGAGTCGTACTGGGCGTCCACGCCGGCGAGGAAGGCGCGCTCCTGCTCCGGCACGCCGAGCCGCTCGAAGGTGCGCTTCACGTCGTCGGGTACGTCGTCCCAGCTCTTGCGGGGCTGGACACCGTGGGAAAGGTAGTAGCGGATGGCGTCGAAATCCACATCGCGGATACCCTCCGGCGCCCAGTGGTACGGCATCGGCAGCTCATGGAATTTCTTGAGCGCGTCCTTGCGGAACCGGCGCAGCCAATCGGGCTCGCCCTTGGCGTCGCAGATGTAGTCGATGGTTTCTTCGGTGAGCCCGTAGCCCGCGTCGAACTTGTGGTTCTCCGGGTAGGAGAACTCGCCGCGCGTGTCCGGCTGGAAGGGTACCTCTGCCATCAGTCTTTCAGGAAGTCGAAGCCCTCTCCTTCAATGTGCTCCACCAGCTCAAACCCGCCCGTGCGCACAATGCGCCCCTGGTAGAGCACATGCACCACGTCCGGGCGGATGTAGTCCAGCAGCCGCTTGTAGTGCGTGATGACCATGAAGCTGCGGAACGGCGCGCGCATGGCGTTCACGCCGTCGGAAACAATGCGCAGCGCGTCCACGTCCAGACCGCTGTCCGTCTCGTCCAGAATGGCGTAGCTGGGTTGCAGCATGAGCATCTGCAGGATGTCGTTGCGCTTCTTCTCGCCGCCGGAGAAGCCCTCGTTGACGGCGCGCGCGGTGAACTTGGCATCCATGCCGAGCTGCTTCATCTTGGCGCGCAGCTCCTTGTAGAAGGCCACGGCGTCCACGTTTTCGCCCTGCGGCAGGCGCGCCTGCAGCGCGGCGCGCAGGAAATTGGCATTGGTGACGCCCGGCACCTCCACAGGGTACTGGAACGCCAGGAACAGACCCGCGCGGCTGCGCTCGTCCACGCTCATGGAGAGCAGGTCCTGCCCGTCCAGTTCCGCCGTGCCGCCCGTCACCTCGTAGTCCGGGTGTCCGCAGAGCACCTTGGAGAGGGTGGACTTGCCGGAGCCGTTGGGGCCCATGATGGCATGCACCTGGCCCTTGGGGATTTCCAGGGTGATGCCCTTCAGGATGTCCGCGCCGTCCTTGACGCGGGCGCAAAGGTCTTTGATGACAAGGCTCATGGCTTTTGCGGAATGTAACCGTGCAGGCAGGCTTCCAAGCGGGTCACGCGCACTCCCTCCGGAAGGTCGAACACGTCTTCCGCGCACAGCCCCGGCTTCAGGTGCACGTCTAGCACATGGTTGTTGGCATCGTCCAGCAGGTGAACGTGCTCCACCAGGTTGGAGCAGAAGCGGGAGGCCCCGTTGTCGAAGTTGAGCTGGTTGATGATGCGCTTTTCCGCCAGCGCCTCCAAACAATTGTACACGGTGGCAAGCGAGATGCTTGGCAGGCGTTTCTGCGCGCGTTTGTAGATAACCGCCGCGTTCGGGTGGTCCGTGGAGTGCAGGACCGTATCCAGCACGGCGTGCCGCTGGCGCGTGTGCCGAAGCCCTGCGCGGCGCATCAACTTGCCTGCAAGGTCTTTTTCTGTGGTGTCGTGTGTTGCCGTTACCATACTCGTGCGCCGCACATTATACGCCCTCGCCCGCCCGTGTTCAAGCCCCGTGCGCGACATGGGGGGCTATTCTCCCACTTCCTCGGCGGTGTCGTCAATGTCGAACATGTCGTTCGGGTCCTCCGCCAAGTCGTCGTCCTCGCCGGTGGCGGTGTCCTCCGCGAGTTCCTCGTGGATGGAGCAGAGGGAGCGCTTGACGGAGGGGTCGGCCATGGTTTCGGTGTAGGCCTCGCCCTCGTATTCGCAGCCGGAGTGGGCGAGCATGCCGGAGACGCGGCAGAGGCGCACGCCGCCGGTGTGTCCCTTTGCTGGCGTGGTGCGTATGTCCTTCATGGCGTACCCGCGCACGGCGGCGCACTGCATGGCTCCCACCCAGAGCGGGAGGGCCACCGTGCCGCCGTACGCGCGCTCGGCTATCTTGGTGGGACGGTCGAATCCCACCCAGACGGCGGCGGTGAGGTTGGAGGTGAAGCCGCAGAACCAGGCGTTGGTGTATCCGTTGGTGGTTCCGGTCTTGCCGCCGCAGGGGTGCTTGAAACCGAGGCGCTGCATGCTGCCGGCGGTGCCTCCGGGTTTGGTGATCTGCTGGAGGATGGCGGACGTGGCGCGGGTGGTCTGCTGGGAGAAGATGCGGCGCGCGGAGGGAGCGTTTTTCCAGATGACGCGGCCGTTGGCGTCCGTGATGGATTCAATGATGTACGGAGTGGGGCGGACGCCGCCGTTGGCAAAGGCGGTATAAGCGCCGGCCACCTCCAGCGGGGAAGCCTCCCATGTGCCCAGGAAGATGGTGGGGCCGGGCGAGCGCGTGGGGCGCGGGAAGCCCGCCAGCAGGGCGGAGGATACCACGTTCTGCAGCCCGGCGCGGTTGCCGGCGCGCACGGACATGGTGTTGCGGCTCTTGAGCAGTCCCCATCCGGCGGGGTGCATGCCGGTGAACTTGCCGTCGGAGTTGCCGGGACGCCAGTTCTTGCCGCCTTTGATTTCGCTGGGCTGGATGGAGTCGTCGGAAATCATGCTTTCCGGGCTGCCGCCCTTGTCGAAGAAGGTAGAGTAGACGATGGGTTTGAAGATGGAGCCCACCTGGCGGCGGCTTTGCACGGCGCGGTTGAGCGGGGATTCTGTGCTGTCCCGCCCGCCGATGACGGCAATGAGCGCGCCGGTGGCGTTGTCGATGATGACGCAGGCGGCTTGGATGTAGGCGGGGCGCATGCGCGCGGCCTGCTCCGGCGTGGCGGCTGCCAGCGCGGCCTTGTACTGCGCGCGCGTTTGGTGAGCCGGTTTCTTGGCCTTCTCGAACATGTCCACCAGGCGGCGGTCCAGCTCCTTCATCACATCCGTCTGCAGGTCCACGTCCAGTGTGGTGCGCACGCGCAGGCCGCCGGATACCACGGCCTCCGACTTCACGCGCTGCTCCGAGGAATCCAGCATCTCCAGGATGTGGTCGACCTCGCTGCGGACGAGGTCCAGGGCGTAGTTGTCCGTTCCCATGGGCTCCGGGCGGCGTGTGGCAATGGGTTCCTTCAGCGCGGCCTCATACTGGGCGGGGGTGATTTTGCCGTGGTCCACCATCAGCTTGAGCACCTTGTCGCGCTGCACCTGCGCAAAGCGTGGGTTGCGGTAGGGGGAGTATTCGTTGGGCGAGCAGACGATGCCCGCCAGCATGGCGGACTCGCTGATGGTGAGATCGCGCGGCAGCTTGTCGAAGTAGCCGTGCGCGGCCTGCTTGAGCCCCAGGAAGGTGTGCCCCCAGAACACGCGGTTGATGTAGCAGAGCAGGATGGTGTCCTTGTCGTACGTGGATTCAATGCGGCGCGCGAGTGCGATTTCCGTGAACTTGGCGTCGAAGTTTCGGGAACGGTGGTTGTAGGTGTTCTTGGCAAGCTGCATGGTGAGCGTGGAAGCGCCCTGCGTGGTGCGGTGGTGCTTGACCACCTGCATGACGGCGCGCCCCAGGCCGCGCAGGGAGACACCGCCGTGCTCGTAGAACGAGCGGTCCTCCTGCAGGATGAGGGCATCGATGAAGTGCTGCGGCACCTCCTCATGCAGCTTGGCGATGCTGCGGCGGTTCTCACCGTGCAGCGTGCCGATTTCCTTGCCCTTGCGGTCCAGCACGATGCTGCGCTCCGGCATGCGCTCTATCTGGGTCACATCATACCGGTCCGCCTTCATGCCGTACACAATGGCCAGCAGTACCAGGAAGAAGCCGCCCACAAACGCCGCGCTGATCAGCAGCCGCATTGGCCACAGGATGAGCGTGGGCAGCGCCCGCGTGAAGAACGCTATCAGGCGGAACGGCAGCGTGATGATGCGGAAGATGGCGCCGCCGCAGCCCATGCCCTTTTGCGGTGGCCGTCCAAACTCGCTGAGCGGGTTCTCGTCCGCCGGCGGGTAGTGGCGGTATTCGCGGTGCGGGTTGGGTGTGCCGAATGCATCCGCCGGGTAATCCTCGTCCCTGTCGTCGTATGGTTTGCGCGCCGGCATGGGCACGCGGCGCGGGCGGCTGCTGCGCACGGGCCGCGGCGGTTCCTCCATGTATCCGTTGTCGGTTTCGGGAACGTCGTTGTAGTCGTCTTCGGGCAGCTCCTCTTGCGCGGGATGGTGGGCGCGCGCGCGGGGACGCGGGGCGGCTTGCGGGCGCTCAGCCATCCGCCCCCGCCGCGGGGCAGGGGTGTTGTCTGGTTCAGAGGCTTTGTAGCGCGCGCACACGGGTTGGTTCAGGTGTTAGGAAAAAAAAGGCGCGGCAACGGAGACATCCCCGCGACCGCGCCCTCTTGCCGGTGGCAGGGTGTCAGTACTTGTAGTCCACGTAGAACTGGAACTGGCCTTTCTTCTCCGCGGCGTTGTTGGCGGAAAGCGGAATGGCGTAGTCCACGGCCAGCGGACCCATGGGCAGGTTCACGCGCAGACCGATACCGTAGTCGGACGCGAAGTCCTGGAGCTTGAAGTCGAAGCTGTCCTTGTGCACGAAGCCCACGTCAAAGAACGTGGCGAAGCGGATGCGCTCGATGAGCGGTACCGTCACCTCGAACTGTGCGTACAGAGAGGTGTTGCCGCCCATTGTCTCGTCGCCCGCGTATTCGCGGTCCACCATGCCGACGTCACGGTAGCGGAAGCCACGCAGGTTGGTGGGGCCGCCCAGGTAGCAGCGCTCGAAGATGGGCACTTCCTTGTCGCTGTCCACGGCCTTGATGGTTTCACCGCCGATGGTGACGCTGAAGATGGAATCCCAGACCGAGTTGTAGAAGTAGGAGGCGGACAGGCCCATGCCATAGGTCTGCACGGTGCTGCCGGGACCGCTCCAGTTGCCGTGGATGTTAAAGCTGCCGCCCTTGCGCGGGGTGATGATGGCATCGCGCGAGTCGTACTCGTAGCCCAGCTCGAAGCGGCTGCGGTTGTAGTTGCCCATCTGGTCGCGGAAGAACTGGGGAGGATTGCTCTGCGGCTCGATGTTGAAGCGCTCGAGACGGTACTCGAAGCGCACGGAGTGCAGGTCCGCGAACCCGCGGCGCAGCGAGAGCGCGTACCCGTAGTTCTTCTGGCGGTAGTAGTCGCTCAGATAGGTGGAATCCGAGTAGTACGCCTCATTGCCCAGCTGCAGCTTGCGGTCCAGGAACCACGGCTCCAGCAGGAAGATGGATGCGCTCTTGTACTCCGTGCCCAACTTGCCGTTCAAGCTGAGGCGCTGGCCGCCACCCACGAACGAGTTGCCGAAGATGCCGCCCAGGTTGAAGTTGGACTGGGTGATGGTGGTGTAGACGTACACGCTCTCAATGGAGGAGAAGGCCACGCCGAAGGTGGCGTTGCCGGTCATGGTCTCATGCACGTTGATGTTGATGTCGCGGTAGCCGCTGTTGCCGGAGTAGCCCTCGGAAACCTCCACGGCATCAAAGTACTTGAGGTTCTCCAAACGCTTGCGGGCGGTCTCCAGGTCCACGGAGTTGAGGTACTGGCCGGGCTTGAGGGGAAGCTCTCGCAGGATGACGTGCTGCTTGGTCTTGGTGTTGCCGCGCACGTTGATGCGGCCCACCAGGTAGCGCCCGCCTTCCGATACGTTGTAGCGGATGTTCACCAGGCGCGTGCCGTCCGGGCGCACGCCCACCTCTGTGATGTCGGGGCGCACATCCGCATCCGCGTAGCCCTTGGAGCCGTAGTATTTGCGGATCATCTCCACGTCGTCGGAAACCTTCTGCAGGGAGTAGATATCCCCGCCGATCATGCTGAGGCCGGGCTCCAGCTGCTGGGGGGTGAAGACGGTCAGCGGGCCGAAGGAGACGTTTTGCACCTCGTAGCGCGGGCCTTCCTCAATCTGCACCTCCATCCTCACCTTCTTGGCCCCGGTGTACCAGAACGTGGTGCCGCCGGTGTAGCTGTATTTCACGTCCGCAATGCGGGCGCGCAGATAGCCGTAGTTGCGGTAGTGCTTGATGATGGCCTGAAGGTCGTCCTCCACCTTCTCGCGGTCGATACGGCCGGAGGAGGTGATGAGCGTGAACAGGGGGCCGTACTCCTTCGTCTCCAACAGCTGGCGCAGCTGCACCGAGTCGAATGCGCGGTTGCCCTTGAAGCGGATTTCCGCCATGGCCTGGCGCGGGCCCTCGTTGATGTTGAAGATGACGTCCTTGTACGCGCCGTTGGCGGTGGACCTGGTCTGCCAGTTCACCTGGGTGTCCGGGTAGAAGGCCTCCTGGTAGTATTTCACGAGCTCGGAGCGAGCGCGGGCGAGCGATTTGTCGTTGATGATGAGGCCGGAAGCCAGGCCGGGCTTGCCCTTCTCCTTGTCCGGCTGAATGGCCTCGCGCAGATCCTTCTCGTTAAAGTTGCGGTTGCCGGTGAAGCCCACGCCCGCCAGCACGCTGGAGGCGCGCACGTCAAAGATGACCGCCACGCCGTTCCCCTCCGGGGTTACGGATACGCGCGTGTCGGAATCCACCACGCCGGTGGTGATGAGGCGCTCCAGGTCCGCATTCACGCGGGTGGCCAGGTAACGCCCGCCCTGGCGGGTCTGCACCACGTCGCGCAGGCGGCTTTCCGGCAGGTTGCTGTGCCCGGCGTAGCGGAACACCACGCGCGTCACGGTCTTGCCATCGAAGGCGGCATCGTTGTTGAACAATCCGGTGGTGGGGCCAAGCTCGCGCATCACGGCGGCGTTGTCCAGCAGGGGAGTGGCGTCACGCTTGGCCAAATCGCTTGTTTCCTCCAGGGTGGCGGGCTTGGCGGGCGCCTGCACGGAGGCCTCCGCCTGCTCGGCGGCCTGCGGTGTTTCCTTGGCCTGTTCCACCTTTTCCTCCGTGGCCTTCTGCTCGTCCTGCATCATGGCCTTCAGGAACGGATCGTCCGTTGCGTCTTGCGCCAAGGCAGGCGCTGCCATGGTGAATGCCATGGCGGTCATAACCAATTTCCAACGGGATGCTGCCGTTCTCATGCTGGAATCCTAGCGATTTGCGCCCTCCAAGTCAAGGCTTTTGTTGTCTTGACTTGCTTCCGCTGCCATAGTAGGATGCACCATACAGCAATCCATGAGCCAAACAGATTTTCCTGAGGATTTCGAGTTGCCGGAGGAGGTGGATGAAACCTCCTCCCTGCGCCGTAGCTCCAAACGCAGCACCACCTCGCGGCGGCGCCGCAGCACGTATTCCGGCACCCGCCGCCGCACTTCCCGCAACGTTTCCCTGGCCCGGTGCCTTCAGGACCTCTGCGCCTATTTTTTCAACATCAAGCTGCCGCAGCGCTTTTTCACCCTCCTCAAGAGCCTTTTCGTCGGTTCCCGCCGCAAGTAGGCTGCCAAACGCGGCGCGCTCTGCGCCGCCAGGGCTGCGGAAATATTGGGAAGATTGAACGCCCCCCCCCTCCGCAGCGTCCAACTGTTATATGCCTCCATTCCTTTTACGTTTCTGGGTGCTCGTGAAGCGCGTGGTCAAGAGTACATGGATGGTTCCCGTGCTGTGTGTTGCCGCAGCGCTGTTGTACGCCGGGGTTGTTGCTCTGGATGCAGCGCTGGGGAGCACCTCTCCCGCGTGGGAATTGGCGGGAGAGCTGGCTGCCGGCCTGCCCCTGCTCGCGCTTCTCCTGCTCGTAATATGGCTCGTGGGCAGCATGTTCCTGAAACAGACCAACGGGAAACGCGGCCTGCGCGTGCTCTTTGCTTTCCTCGGCGGTGGAGCGGCCCTTGTCATTGGTGCCGTTACAACGATCTTCTTAGCATTTGCCGACATCGATCACAGGGCGGACGGTTGGCGCGTGCCGGAGGGCGTGGCCCTGGAGGTGCCGCAAGAATTCTGGGTGGAGGATACGGCTCCGGATATCGTGAAGCGCATTGTTGGCAGAAGCAACAACGACCGCTTCGGTGTAGGAACGCATGTCCCTGCAGAAGGGGATTTCCCCCTTCGCGCCGCGCATTTGGAGCTTTTGGCCAGTCAGCATCCGGACCTGCTGGGCGAGCTCTACCGCAGGGCGTTGTGCTTGTCCAAAACGGAGCTTCTCTATGGAGAGGCGTGGGCCTCCAGCGGCGAGATGGGTGAATACAGCTACAGGTGCAACGCGTGCCTGCAAAGGAAGGGCGAAAACGGTTTTGAGGAATCCCTTTTCTCCAAGGACTTCGTATACACCCACCCGCTTGCCAATGGTTGGGAACTCCGCTTTCTGGTGGACCGCATCACCCAGCCGAACAAGGCAAAGGACCGCCCGGAGGCTATCGAACGCCTGAAGGGCTGCGTCATGCAGCGGATGGATGAGAAATTCGCGCAGCTGGAGGCTGCTCCCACACGTGAAACCGTGGATGCCATCTTCCCTCTGCCAGCGCGCCCGAGCATCTGCCTTGGTCAGGATGGGCAGCCCGGCATCTACAAGCTCTCCCTGTTTCTGCCCAAGAATGCCAGGGACGACGGCCATTACGAAATCCGCGCCTTCGAATACGAGAGCGGCAAACAGCTTTCCCTTGATAACAGGGCAGATTACCTCCAGTTTGTCGGTGAGCCCGACGATCGTATCGTCACCAGCGAGCTGCTGGATTGCCGCGTTATCACCGTCAATCACTTTATGGTGTATACGGGCAACTGGAACCAGTACTACGGCAGCCGCTGGGAAATCTGGTTCGTCCCCTACCAGGGAGACCCCGTGAAGCTCAGCTCGCAAAACTTCCTCATGCAAGGCTGGATGAGATAGGGGAATTGCTCCATGCGCAATTGCTCCATGCCGGCATTTCCATCTTGACACACGGTTTGTTAGCGCGTAAGGTGTATGCTGCTGACCATATTGAATATGAGCATGATGAACAAATCCATTTTGGCGGCAGGGCTGGTGGCTCTGGGGGTGCCCGCGCTCGCGGGCGAGGTGAAGCAGCTGCCCAAGCCCGTCATCACGGGCGGCATGCCGCTCATGCAGGCTATCGACCAGCGCCAGAGCGGCCGTTTCTATGACAAGGACAAGGCGGTGGACGACCAGACGCTCTCCGAAATCCTGTGGGTGGCCTGGGGCGCGAACTCGAACGGCAAGCGCACCATTGCCACCGCGCGCAACCTCCAGAACATGGGGCTCTACGTGCTCACCAAGGAGGGCACCTGGGTGTACGACGGCCAGAAGAACACGCTGGAGAAGGTGAACGACAAGAACCTCATTCCGCTCTGCGCCACGCAGGACTTTGTGAACGATGCCCCCGTGCATTTGATATTCACCGCCAAGGATGATGCCTGGGGACGCTGCCACGTGGGTTCCGCCTACCAGAACGTGTACCTCTACGCCACTTCCAAGGGCATGGCCACCGTTATCCGCGGATTGATAGACACGGATGCCCTCACGCGCGAGCTCGGTCTCAAGGGCGAGGAGCGCGCCATCCTCCACCAGACCGTCGGTTGGCCCGCAAAGGAGCAATAAGCCGCGCGCGGCTCATTTGATTCGCGTGACAACGAGCTCCTGCACCATGCACTGGTTGGTGGAGCCGTTGGCGTTCACGCAGCGCGGCGTGTAGCGCAGGGAGAACACGTGCCGCCCCTCCATGAGAGGCATGGCAAGGGGTGCGGTGAGCGCGTAGTTCTCCCACTGCCCGGCTTCCGTGTTGTGCGGCAGCACCATGATGCCGCACGGCACGCCGTCCACCTCCAACTCGCGCAGCGCGCAGGTGTCGGCATCGCGCAGGGAGGCGGTGGCGTTGCTGTAGCGCACGCGCACGGCGTACACGCCGCTGGGCAGGTAGGTGTCCATGTAGTCCAGGCGCGCGGTGCAGGGGCGGGTGTCCAGCCAGGCGCGGCCGTGGTCCACGGGGTATTCCGCGTGCTCGCCGATGCGGAAGGGAACGAGCTTGACGACAGCGCCGGGGGCGGTGGCCTCAAAGGGTTTGCCGAGGCAGGAGAAGGTGTCGGCGTTGCGGGCCTGCACCTGGTATTCGGTGTAGGGAGCGGGTGAGGATACGGGCAGGGCGCAGTCCGCGGTGGAGGCCAGGGCGGTTCCGTTGCGGAACACGCAGTAGGAGACGGCGCCGGGAACGGGTTTCCAGCGCAGCATTTCCGGCGTGGGGGAATCCCATTCCGGCTCCGGCAGGTCCTCTCGCGCGGCGGGAGATTGCGCGGGAGCTTCGTCGTCCTCGTTGGGCAGCAGCTCCAGCTCAATCTGCACATGACCCTCCGTTGCCAGGGGGATGACGGGAGAGCCGGGCTTGCCGTTGATCATGGCGGAGGCGATTTCCGTGCCGAATCCGTTGAGGTGGATGTCCACCACCATGTTGCGGATGCGCAGGCCGGTGAGCCAGTGGCTGCCGCGGTATTCCTTGGGCACGCAGGGGGCGATGACGAGGTTCTCCTTTTCGTACTGGAGGCCGAAGATGCCGTGGTAGAAGAGCCCGAGCATGCCGGAAACGCTCCAGAGCTGGCGGTCGGAGTTCAGGAGGGTGCCGCCGGCCTCACCCGTTTCTGCATTGAAGTTCTCCTTGTTGGTGCCGAAGGCCATGCATGCGCGCAGCAGGTGCGACATGGAGCGCCCCGCGCCCGCCGTGTCCTGCAATTCCGCGTGCGCCAGCATCACGTATGCCTCCACAAACGGCCACACCGCGCGGTTGTGGTAGGCTGCCTTCTGGGAAGCCTTGTACGGCGCAAACACGGGCGTACCCCACGGGGAGCGCGGCAGGTGCGTGAGTGCGTCCTGCGAGTATTTGTTCTGCAGCCCGCAGAGCACTGCGAGCGCCGTGGCCAGCGAGTCCGTGCGCTCATCGCGGTAGCCGTTGGCCAGCCGCATGATGCAGAACTGGTGCGTGCCCTTGTTCCAGAAATTGTCGCGTATGGCGGTGGCCAGCTCGGCGGCCTGCTCCTCGTAGGGCTTGGCCTCTTTCTTGCGCCCCAGCAGGTTCAGCATGCGCACCAAAACCTGGCGGCAGATGTAGTGCGCCACGTTGGTGCCGAACGCATACGATGCACCGATGTCCGCCGGGGTCATCCAGTCCGGGTAGCTCTGCTCGCGCCAGTCGATGAACGATGTCTCGCCGCTGCGCAGGATGCGGTTGGGCGGCAGCACGGTGGCATCCTGCTCCAGCGTGGCTTGCAGCACGTTGGCGCAATGCTCCAGCCATGCGCGGTCGCCCGTCACCTTGAAGAGTGCCCATACGCCCAGCGCCCATGTCACGCGGTCGGTGGAGACGGGCCAGCCGCCGCCGGTTCCGGTGTCCTGCATCACCACGCCGTGTTGCACGCGGGAATCCAGGCTGGCGCGGCAGGCTTCCGGGGCCGCCACGGCGGCACCGAGCGCCACGGCGTACGCAATGTCTCGCGTCCACACCGTGGACCAGTTGGCACCGGCGAGCATGTGTCCATCGGCGTTGATGTCTTGGAAAAGCTCCTTGATGGCCAGGTTGTACATGGCACCGAGGACGGGGATGGAGCCGTGGTAGGTGGCGCATCCCTTGGGGAGCTTTTTGGGGATTTCCACCGTGCGCTCTTGTCCGTGCGCGGTGATGTGCAGGTGGCCCTCCCCGGTGATTTCTGCCTCCAGGCCGTTCGTTTGCACGAGCCGCTGCGTGGTGAGGCGGAACGCCTCATTCTCCATCAGCACGGTCTCTTTGGCAGCTGCCTTCATGGCGAAGGATGGGGAAAAGGGAATTTACAGGATGGCACCGGGGGTGTAGCCCACGCCGTTCGGGTGCTTGGCGGCCAACTCCTGCACCATGGAGGTGAAGGCGTCCACCTGGCTGCCTGCCATGCCGGTGTCTCCGGCGTTCGCGTCGTAGATGGCCTGTATCTCGTCCCGCGTGAGCTTCAGGCGTGCATCCGCGCCCAGACGGTCCAGCAGGTCGTTGGTGGAGATGCGGCCCTCGCGCAGGTCGTTGGAAACGGCCACGGCGTGCTCCTTGATGACCTCGTGCGCCTCCTCGCGGCCCACGCCGCGCTTCACGGCGGCCATCATAATGGTGGTGGTCATGAGGAAGGGCAGGTAGCGGTTGAGCTCCGTGCGCACCACCGGCTCGTACACCTGCATCTGGTCCAGCACGGTGATGAAGGTCTCGAACAGGCCGTCCGCCGCCAGGAAGGCGTCCGGCAGCACGCAGCGCCGCACCACGGAGCAGGACACGTCGCCCTCGTTCCACTGGTCGCCGATGATGCCGCCGATCATGGCCAGATGGCCCTTGAGGATGGCGTGGAAGCCGTTGACGCGCTCGCAGGAGCGGGGGTTCATCTTGTGCGGCATGGCGCTGGAGCCGGTCTGGCCCTTGGCGAAGCCTTCCGTCACGAGCTCGTGCCCCACCATGAGGCGCCAGGTCTTGCAGAAGCTGCTGGGCGCGGAGGAAAGCCCCACCAGCCCGGAGATGACCTCGAAGTCCAGCGAGCGCGGGTACACCTGACCCACGTTGGTCCACTTGGCGGCAATGCCCAGGTGCCCGCAAATGCGCTGCTCCAGCTGCAGCACGGTGGCGGCGTCCTTGTTGAAGAGGGAGAGCTGGTCAAGCTGGGTGCCCACGGCGCCCTTGAGACCGCGCACGCGGTAGCGGTCCATCACGCTGCACCACGCCCAGGTCCAGTGTACGAGTTCCTCGCCGAACATGGCCACGCGCTTGCCCATGGTGGTGGCCTGCGCCGCCACGTTGTGGGTGCGCGCCGCAAACACCAGGTCGCGCCACGCGCCGGCATGCTTCGCCAGGCGGTCCAGCGTGGCCACCGCCTTGTCGCGGATGATTTGCATGGAGCGCCAGATTTGCAGCTGCTCCACGTTCTCCGTGAGGTCGCGGCTGGTCATGCCCTTGTGAATGTGCTGGCAGCCTGCCAAGTCGCAGAATTCCTCAATGCGCGCCTTCACGTCGTGGCGCGTCACGCGCTCGCGGGCGTTGATGGAATCCACGTCCACCTGGCCCTTCACGCGCTCGTAGGCGTCAATGGCTTCCTGCGGGATGTCCAGGCCCAAATCCTTCTGCGCCTTCATCACGGCAATCCAGAACTCGCGTTCCAGGACAATGCGGCCCTCGGCGGACCAGATGGATTTCATGGCATCGGAGGCATAGCGCCCGGCAAGTACATTCGGTATGGCGTTCATGGTTCTGTGGGGTTTCACGCGCTTGCGCGCGGCCTGTATAACACCCTTCCCGAATTTTGACAAGCCCAAAATCAGCAGGTCAGCGCGTTCTTTGCCAACCCTGCGAGAGAGGTCTCGCGGTAGCCGGCGGCCAGGCTGCGCCCGGTCTCGTACATGGTGGCAATGACCTTGTCCAGGCTGACGAAGTGTGTGCCGTCGCCGCGGAGGGCGAGGCGTGCGGCGTTGACGGCCTTGACGGCGCCGATGGCGTTGCGCTCGATGCAGGGAACCTGCACCAGGCCGCAAACGGGGTCGCAGGTGAGGCCGAGGTTGTGTTCCATGGCAATCTCCGCGGCGTTTTCAATCTGTGCGTTGGAGCCGCCCATGGCGGCAGCCAGTGCGCCCGCGGCCATGGAGCATGCCACCCCCACCTCACCCTGGCATCCCACCTCTGCGCCGGAGATGGAAGCGTTGGCGCGGTAGAGAGAGCAGATGGCGGAGGCGGAGAGCAGGAAATTCTGCACGCCCGAGCTGACGGATACGCCGGCTTCCCTGGCGCCCACGCGCACAAAGTAGCGCAGCACGGCGGGAATGACACCGGCGGAGCCCATGGTGGGAGCGGTGACCACGCGGCCGCCTGCGGCGTTCTCCTCCGCCACGGCGAAAGCCCAGAGGTTGAGCCAGTCCATGTTGACCAGCGGGTCCAGCTGGGTGCTCAGGAAACGTTCCTGCATGCGCTGGAAGATGCGCGGGGCTCGGCGCTCCAGGTGCAGCGGGCCGGGCAGCGAGCCGTGTGCCGCCACGCCGCGGTCAATGCTCGCCATCATCACATCGTACACCAGCTTGAGCCGCACGTTCACCTGGTGTACGGCGCGCAGCGAGGTCTCGTTGGCCATCACCAGGCCGCCCAGGGTGACCTGGCGCTCGTTGCAGAAGCGCATCAGCTCGTCGCAGCTGCTGAAGTCGTATGGCACCACGGGTGCATCCTCGGAGTCGGTGTTTCCCATCTCGTCGAGCCGCTTGACGGAGCCGCCGCCCACGGAGAAAAAGGTTTCCTCCAGCAGAAGCTCGCCGCGCTCGCCGTAGGCGTAAAAGCGCATGCCGTTGGGATGCTCCTCCAGGCTTTCCTCCATCTTGAGCTCGATGTCGCTCTCGGCGCAGAACGCGATGGGGCGCTCGCCGCCCAAGTTGAGCATGAGGTCGCCTTCCTGCGGCTTCATCTCCTGCGGGTCCATCGTCTCGGCGTTGTAGCCCATCAGTCCGTACACCACGGCCCCGGGTGTGCCGTGGCCTTCCCCGGTGAGTGCGAGCGAGCCGTACAGGGCAACCTTCACGCTCCGCACGGAGTCGAACAGGTGCCGCTCCCGCAGGTCGTCCACAAAGTGTGCGGCGGCGCGCATGGGCCCCATGGTGTGTGAGCTGGAGGGGCCGATGCCGATGGAGAAGACGTCAAAGAAGCTGGTGTACATGGTGGAGAGGGGGAAGGGGAGGATTAGGCGAGGTCCTCTTCCACGATGAGGTTGTCGACGATGTACTGGCGCCGGTCGTCGGTGTTGGTTCCCATGTAGAAGCGGAGGATTTCCTTGAGGTTGTGAGCGTTTTCCAGGGAAACTTCCTCCAGGCGGATGTCATCGCCGATGAATCCCTTGAACTCGTTTGGCGAGATTTCGCCGAGGCCCTTGAAGCGAGTGATTTCAGGGGATTTGCCGAGCTGCTCCACGGCGGCGTCGCGCTCCGCTTCGGAGTAGCAGTAGATGGTTTTCTGCTTGTTGCGCACGCGGAACAGCGGCGTCTGCAGGATGAACAAATGCCCCTCGCGGATCAGCTCCGGGAAGTATTGGATGAAGAAGGTGAGCAGCAGCAGGCGGATGTGCATGCCGTCCACATCGGCATCCGTGGCAATCACCACCTTGTTGTAGCGCAGGTCCTCGATGCTGCGGTCGATGTTGAGCGCGAGGTGCAGGAAGTCCAGCTCCTCGTTGCACTTTTCCTCGAAGAGTGCGGCGCGCTTCATGCCGAAGCTGTTGGCGGGCTTGCCGCGCAGGGAGAACACGGCCTGCGTCTCTGCATCTCGCGCGGTGGTGATGGAACCGGATGCGGAATCGCCCTCCGTGATGAAGAGCATGGTTTCCTTGGCGCGCTTGTGCTTGGTGTCGAAATGCACGCGGCAATCGCGCAGCTTGCGGGTGTGCACCTTGGCCTTCTTGGCGCGCTCGCGGGCAACCTTGCCGGTGACGCCGGCCACCTCCTTGCGCGTCTTCTCGCTCTCCTTGATTTTCTCTTCAATCGCGGCGGCGGTTTCCGGGTTGCGGTGCAGGTAGTTGTCCAGCTCGCGCGCCAGGAAGTTGAGCACGAAGGTGCGGATGGTTTCCTTGTCCGGGCCCATGGTGTTGCTGCCCAGCTTGGTCTTGGTCTGCGACTCGAAGACTGGCTCGATGACCTTCAAGCTGATGGCGGCCTCGATGCCGGCGCGGGTGTCGGCGGCCTCGTAGTTCTTCTTGAAGAAACCCTGCAGGGTCTTGGCGATGGCCTCGCGGAAGGCTGCCTGGTGCGTGCCGCCCATGGTGGTGTGCTGGCCGTTCACGAAGGAGTAGTACTCCTCGCCGTACTGGTCGCCATGCGTGATGGCCACCTCGATGTCGTCTCCCACCAGGTGGATGGGTTCGTAGAGAGGCTCTTCCTTCATCTCTTCCTTCAGCAGGTCCAGCAGACCGTTTTTGGAGGTGATGTTGCGGCCGTTGAGGCAGATGGTCAGCCCGGTGTTCAGATAGCAGTAGTAGCGGCACATGCGCTCAACGAACTCCGGGTTGAACGCGGCGTTGGGCGCAAAGATGGTGCGGTCCACGCGGAAGGCCACGCGCGTGCCGTCGGGCTCGGTGTTCTTGCGGGTGGAATCGCTGCCCTTGACGAGGACACCCTGCTCGAAGCGCATGCGGCGGGTCTTGCCCTCGCGGTAGGCCTGGATTTCGAATTCCTCGGATAGGGCGTTGACGGCCTTGATGCCTACGCCGTTGAGGCCCACGGATTTCTTGAAGGCCTCGCCGTCGTACTTGCCGCCCGTGTTGATTTTGGCGGCGCACTCGTAGAGCTTGCCCAGCGGGATGCCGCGCCCGAAGTCGCGCACCTCGCACAGCCCGTCCTCGCTGATGTTCACCAGAATCTTCTTTCCCACCCCCATCACAAACTCGTCAATCGAGTTGTCAATCACCTCCTTGAGCAGCACGTACAGGCCATCATCCGCCATCGTGCCGTCTCCCAGCTTGCCGATGTACATGCCGGGACGCAGGCGGATGTGTTCCCGCCAGTCCAGGGACATGATGTCCTTCTCCGTGTAGTTGCCTTCCATCTGCGCCCATCCTACCACACCCGCGCGCGCATATCAAGGGCGAACCGCGCGCGCGGTTGTCAGCGGTCCAGGGCGTAGCGCAGGGCGGAAAGCGCCATGAAAACGGCGGTTTCCACGCGCAGGATGATGCTGCCCAGGGAGACGTGGAGGAATCCGGCCTCCATGGCGGCGGCGTATTCCGCGGGGGAGAAGTCGCCCTCCGGGCCGATGAGGACGACGGCGGCCTGCTCACCGCGGGCGCGGGCGGGTTCCAGCACGTCCCGCAGGGGCTGTGCCTGGGGCGTGATGGCGCAGACGAGTTTCAGCGTAGGCAGGTCCGCGCGCTGCAGGAGAGAGGCGAAGGATTGCGGGGTGTCCACCGTGGGAAGTAGGCGCACGCCGCACTGCTTGCATGCCTCCAGCACGGTGCGGCGCCACTTCTCCGCCTTGGCTTCCGCCTCGTCCGGTTTCAGGCGCACGATGGTGCGCTCTGAGATGACGGGGATGATGCGCGCCGCCCCCAGCTCCACGGCCTTCTGCATGATGAGGTCGGTGTTGGTACCCTTGGCGAGGGCAACGGCGAGCGTGATTTGAGCCCGCGGGGGTTCCGGCGGCAGGGGCTGCAATTCACCGATGGTGAGAGAGCTGCTTCCCTGCGTGGAAATGATGCGTCCCCGCACGCCGTTGCCGCAGCCGTCGAATACCTCGCATTCCTCTCCTGTTTTCATGCGCAGCACCCGCAGCGCGTGGTGCGCCTCCTCACGCTCGATGGTGAGCGCGGGCGCGCTGAAATCGGCGTTCGGCAGGTAGCAGCGGTGCATGGCTGGGAGCAGAATGAATCAGGACTGCAGGAAACGCTCGGCGCGGCGGCGGTATTCCGCCACCTCCGGCTGGTTCTTGTCGGTAAGCGTCTGCGCGAAGGCTTCCAGCGCCTTCTGCTGGGCAGAGCTCAAATCCTTGGGCGTTTCCACCTGCACCTCCACCAAGAGGTCGCCGCGGTTACCGCCGCGCAGCCTGGGCATGCCCTTGCCGCGCACGCGCAGGATGGTGCCGCTCTGCGTGCCCGCAGGCACCTTGAGCTTGGACGGCCCCTCCAGCGTGGGCACGGGCAGCACGCCGCCCGCAGTCGCCACCGTGAGCGGGATGAACACGGTGCAGGAGAGGTCCGCTCCGTTGCGGGTGAAGACATCGTGCGGCTTCACATCAATGAAGACGTACAAATCGCCGGTGTTGCCGCCGTGCAGGCCGGCATCGCCGTTGCCGGTGGAGCGGAGTTTCATGCCGCTGTCCACCCCGGCGGGAACGTGCATGGTGATGGTTTCGTCCTTATGCACGCGGCCTTCGCCGTGGCACTTGGAGCAGGGGTTGGAGATGGTCTGGCCTGCGCCGTGGCAGGTGGGGCAGGTGCTCTGCTGCACAAAGAAGCCGCTCTGGCGCGTCACCATGCCGGTGCCGTGGCAGGTGGGGCAGGTTTTGAAGCCCGCCGCGCCGTCCTTGGAACCGGTGGCCTTGCAGTCTTGGCAGGGTACCAGACGCTCGATGGTGAGCTGCTTGTCGCAGCCCTTGAAGGCTTCTTCCAGCGTAATGTCCAAGTCGAACCGCAAATCCGAGCCGGGCTGGCGCGGATCCGCCTGGCGCTGGCGTGCCTGGCGCGCAAACCCGCCGAAGCCACCGCCGAACATTTGGGCGAAGATGTCCATCGGATCGGAGAACCCGCCGAATCCGCCGGGGCCGCCGGCTCCGCCCATGCCGCCGTTCTTGAAGGCATCATGCCCCATGCGGTCGTAGGCGGCGCGCTTGTCCGCGTTGCTGAGCACCTCGTAGGCTTCGCCCAGTTCCTTGAACTTTTCCTCGGCCTCCTTGTTGTCCGGGTTGCGGTCCGGATGGTACTTCATGGCCAGCTTGCGGTAGGCCTTCTTGATGGTGGCGTCGTCCGCGTTGCGGTCCACGCCGAGCACCTCGTAGTAATCCTTGGACATGGTGGTGGGTGGTTGAAGGGGTTAGGCGTCCTGCTTGGCCTCCGCCTCCGCAGGGGCGGCGGTGACAACGTTGACGGGGCGCAGCAGGCGGCCGCGCAGGTTGTATCCGCGGCGCAGGATGCGCAGGACGGTGCCCTCCGGCTGGTCGCTGGGCTCGCTCATGATGGCCTCGTGGATGTTGTGGTCGAACATCTGGCCGGGCTCGGTGGAAATGGGTTCCACGCCCTGGCCCTCCAGGAAATCGTGCAGCTGCTTGCGCACCATATCCATGCCGATGTAAATCATGGAGCTCGTATCCTGCCCGGCCATCTGCATGCCCATCTCAAAGTTGTCGATGACAGGCAGCAGCTCCTCCAGCAGGCCGCGGTTGGCGTACTTGGCGAACTCCTCCCGGTCTTTCACGGTGCGCTTGCGGTAGTTGTCGTACTCCGCGGCGGTGCGCATTGCCAGCTCGCGCCACTTGGCAAGCTCGTCTTCCGGCGTGGGGGCTTCCTCAACGGCCGCTTCTTCCGGCGTGGCAGCCTCCGTCTCAGGGCATGCGTTTTCCTGCGGGCACTCCTCTTGCGGAGTCGTGTCTTGCTCCGCTTCGTTCGTCTTTTCTCTCATGCGCCCATATGTAGCGCGCACGCGCGGTAAAGTCAATCTCCGCCTGTGACAGCGAAAGGGAATCGCCTTAGTCCATGACGGCCCAGAGGCGGCCGTTGGCGGAGTTGACGAGGTGCAGGGGAAGGCCGAAAGCCTGGCGCAGGATGGGCTCGGTGAGGACGTCCCCGCGCGCGCCGCGGGCGATGATGCTGCCCTCGCGCAGGATGAGGCCGCGCGAGAATGCGGGCAGGATGTCCTCAATGCGCTGGGTGATGAAAATAATGGTGAGCCCCGGGCGCTGCGCGGCCAAATCTGCAATGGTGTTGAGCAAAAATTCGCGCCCGGCGATGTCCAGGAACACGCTCGGCTCGTCCAGTATCATGAGGTCGGGCTGTGTCATGAGCGCACGGGCGATGAGCACCTTGACCTGCTCGCCGGAGCTCATGGCGGCCACGGGGCGGTCCGCCAGGTGTTCCGCACGCAGGGATGCCAGCAGTTCCGCGGCGCGTGCCTCCTCGTCCTCCGTGGGTGTGCGGAAGAGACCGATGGTGGCATCCGGCCCGGAGAGCACCATCTCGCGCCCGGTCCAGTCGCGCCCGCCGAGCCACTGGTGCATGAGCGGGCTGACCCAGGCGATTCTCTTGCGGAGCTCCTGGAGGTTGACGGTGCCGAAGCGGTGGCCCAGCACCTCCACGGTGGCACCGAAAAGCGGCCAGGCGTAGCCCATGAGCATGCGCACCAGGGTGGTTTTGCCGGCGCCGTTGGCACCGAGGATGAAGCACCTTTCGCCGCGCTCCACGCGCCAATTGATACCGTGAAGCACCTCCCTTCCGGAGAGGTACACGCTGGCGTTTTCTATGCGGATGGCATCCATGGAAAAGCAAACGGCGGGGTTGCAGCGCACCGCAACCCCGCCGGGAATGGAAAAATCACTTGCGCTCGAAGAGGGAGCGGATCTTCTTGCCCACAATCTCCACGGGGTGCTCCGCCAAGGCGGCGCGCTTGGCCTGCAGGTTGGGGGCGCCGGCGGCGGCCTCCGCCAGCCAGTCCTTGGCGAACTTGCCGCTCTCGATGCGCTGCAGGCTCTCCTTCATCTTGGCCTTCACCTCCGGGCCCAGGATCTGCGGGCCGTTGTAGTACTCGCCGAATTCGGCGGTGTTGGAGATGACGCTGTTCATGCACTGGATGCCACCGTTGTAGATGAGGTCCACGATGAGCTTGGCCTCGTGCACGCACTCGAAGTACGCCATCTCATGCGGGTAGCCCGCCTCGATCAGCGTCTCGAACCCGTACTTCATCAGGTCCACCAGACCGCCGCACAGCACGTTCTGCTCGCCGAACAGGTCTTCGTAGGTCTCCTGCGCCATCGTGCACTCCAGCACGCCGCCGCGGGTAAGGCCCTCCGCCTTGGCAATGGCCAGCGCCGTGGCGCGCGCCTTGCCGCTCGGATCCTGGAATACTGCAATCAGGCCGGGGCAGCCAAAGCCTTCCTCGAACACGCGGCGCACCTCCGTGCCCGGGCCCTTCGGCGCCACCATGATCACGTCCACGTCTGCCGGCGGCTCAATCGTCTTGAACACATACGCAAAGCCGTGGGAGCAGCACAGCGTCTTGCCCGCAGCCAGGTGCGGCTTGATCTGGTTCGCGTACACCTCGCCGTGCTTCTCGTCCGGAAGCAGAAGGTGGATGATATCAGCCTTCTTCGCGGCCTCGTCCACCGGCATTACCTCGAAGCCGTCCTGTGCCGCTGCATCCCAGCTCTTGCCGGGGCGGATGCCGATAATCACATGCACGCCGCTGTCGCGCATGCAGAGCGCCTGAGCGCGCCCCTGGGCGCCGTAGCCAATGACCGCCACGGTACGGTTGTTCAGAACGCTCACATCGGCGTCCTTGTCATGCAGAATCTCCATTGTCAGAATATTGGTTGAGTTAAACGCCATTCCATGCGGAATGACGCGACACAATATACCACCCGCCCGGCGCTAATCAAGCGGTATTTGGTAAAATTATGACAAAACCCGCACGATGCTATGCCTTCACCCTAAACTTTACATGCAGCGCGGGATGGAATATAATACGCGCGTGAAGCTTTGCACCAAGCTGTTTACCCTTTTGTCGGCCGCGGCGCTGTGCGCGCCGGTCCAGGCCGCTCCGCGCACCGCGTTGCCTAATGACGACATCGCGGAGGAAGTTGGAACCGACGAGCTGGAGGAGACGGTGGAAACCGTGAAACTGGGCGGCGAGGACCGCGTGCCCTCCATCCAGGAAGGCGTGGGAGAGGCCGACGAGTACGACCGCACCGCCGCACCCAACGCTCCCACCAACGTGCGAACCCAGGAGGCGGACGCCGAACCCGGTGCGGAGGGCATGCCGCTCAAGGACACGGAGGCCGTGCTGGACGTGACGTCGCCGGACCCCTCCCGCGTGGCGTATGCAGGCACGCGCAAGAATGCGCGCACCATGTCGCTGACCGTCCCCGGGCCGCGCGGGCTGATAACAGACCGCAACGGAGAGGTGATGGCCACGTCTGAGGTGGCGTACCAGCCGGCCATCCTCTTCAACCAGCTGGAGGACGAGAGCGATGCCGCCATCGTGGCGGTGGGGCGGCGCGTGATGGCGGATTTCGCCAAGCTGGGCATCAAGGTTTCGGAGAAGACGGATGAGCAGATCATCGACCACTACCGGCACCGCCGCTGGCTGCGCCTGCCTATCGGCCCCATCCTGCGTGAAAGCCAGGTGGCGCCGCTGCGCAAAAAGATAGCCGCAATCGACCACGGCCAGCTCACCGCGCTGTACATCCGCAACTATCCCGCCAAGGAATCCGCGTGCCACATCCTGGGCTACACCGGTGCCCAGGCCAAGCTGCCCACCGGCCCCATCAACCACAACGACCCCATCTTCGCGCGACAGGAGGGCCGCTCCGGTCTGGAAGCTTGGTTCGACAAGCAGCTGACGGGGCAGCCCGGCGTGTGGCGCCTGATGTTCGATGAGAACGGCAGGAAGATACTCGACGAGCTGCAGGTGAAGCCCAAGCCCGGCGGCACGGTGGTGACCACGCTCAACCTGGAGTGGCAGCGCGCGGCGGAGGAGGCCCTGCGCAAGAACACCCGCGGCCGCGGCGCCTTCGTGCTGGTGGATGTCAACACCGGCGAGGTGCTGGTGCTTGCATCCGTACCCAATTTCGACCCCAACCTGTTTATCCCGTCCATCTCCCAGGAGGACTACGACAAGCTGCGCAGCGACAAGAACACGCCGCTGGTTTCCCGCGCGTACGCGGGCGTGTACCCGCCCGCCTCCACCTTCAAGACCATCACGGTGGCATCCGCCCTGCGCTATGGCATTATCAAGGAGACCACGCGCATCTACTGCCCGTACTCCATCCGCATCGGCAACCATGAATTCCGCAACGCCAGCAAGTTTGTGGGAGACCTGGACTGCGTGGGCGCCATCCAGCTTTCCAACAACCCGTTCATGTACCAGATAGCCGCCACGCGCACGCCGCACCTGGGCTCCCGCCTGTGTGAGACCGCACGCCGCTTCGGCTACGGGCGGACCACCGGTCTGCCGCTGGCGGACAAGGCGGGCAACGTGCCGGATGAGTCGTGGATGCACCGCAACTACGGCCGCGGATACGCCACGGGCGATTTCGCCAACATGGCCATCGGGCAGGGCGCCATCCTGGCCACGCCGCTGCAGGTGGCGCACGCCATCTCCGGTGTGGCCAACGGCAGCTACCTGCCGCGCCTGCAGCTGGTGCGCCAGGTGCTGGATTCCCGCGGCAACGTGCTGTTCCAGTTCCAGCCAGGAGCGGAAGGCTCGCTCAAGGACTACTCCGCGGCTCTTGCATCTGTGCGAAAGGGTATGCGCGCCGTGGTGGAGGGAGGTACTGGACACCGCGCCGCTCTCAGCTACGTCTCCAACGCCGGCAAGACCGGAACCGCCCAGTGGGGCAAGCCGTCCGACGATTGCCGTCTCGCCTGGTTCGCGGGCTTCATTCCGGCAGACAACCCGCGCTTTGCGTACGCGGCGCTCTACGAGGGTCTGCCTCACCAGCGCATCTCCGGTGGCCACATGGCCGCCGCCATCGTGCGCTCCTTCTTTGAAAAGGTGCGCCCCAGCATGAAGAAGGCTCTGGAGGAGAAGAGCGCCAAGCTTACCGGCAAGGTCGCTGGCGAGGATGAGGAAATCCAAGACATCGAGGTCATTGACGAGGAGACCGCCGCCGCCCTGGAGGCCGAGGAGAAGGCCCGCCGTAAGCAGGAGGCCGCCGCCAAGGCCAAGGCCGAACAGCAGCAGCGCCGCCAGCAGCGCAGCGGCTGGGACGACGGTCGCTCCCGCGACTAAAACAACATTTCCCCATGAAACGAACGCACCTGACCAACAGTCTGCTGTCCGCCTGTCTGTGCGCGGGCGCGCTGCACGCGGACGATTCTCTCATCAACCCCTGCTACGGACCGGACAAGCACGAGTTCTTCTCTGAAACCAACATCACCCGCGCCTTTCTCAGGTACCGGAACTACAAGGTGGACTACAACGTGGTCTGGCAAGGCTTCTACTACGGTTTGGGGGAAGAGTGGACCCTCTGCGTGGGTGGAGCGGAGTATTGGTACAAGCACCGCATCTATTTCGACGGCGGCAGCCTGCGCTTCCACCTGCGCGACCAGAGTCTTTTCACCGGTGTGTGGTACTACCACACCTTCGGGGACAATGATGCGTACGGGCTGGAGGGTTACTACAACACCATACGCTCCATCGGCATCTCCACGGAAGCGTCGTATACCCTCAACTCATACTACTGCCACCGCTTCGAGTCCGTGGGAATCACCACCCAGCTGCGCTTCATGATGGACGCCCCCGCAAGCCGGGGGCGATACAACGACCCCGTCTACCACTATGAGCTGGCCGCCTACGCCAAGCTGGGAGAAAGTACGGGGCTGCAGTGGCAGCTGTACGCTGAACATGAAAGTTCCACGGGCCAAGTGTGCGCCGCCTATTCCTGCGTGAGCATCGGTTACCAGTTCAACGACCACTTGGGGGTGATTTTCGGCATCACCAACATGCTGCACGACTGGGGCAAGACTTGGCACGGCATTCCGTACCTGCCCATGGATCGCGGCACGGGGTTTAACACGAGCATCCGAATCCTATTCTGACCAGCCCCACCATGCCCTGCCTCCTGGACAGATGGCGACACCTGCTCGCGGAATATCCGGAATTCCGCATCCTAGAGGATGGGGAAACGCCGCAGGGCTACACCGTGGCGGAGGTGGACGACCTCTCCGCGCGCGTGCTCGCCTGGCTGAAGGCGCAAGGCATCGGGCGGGAGGACATCGTGCTCATCCGCCTGCCGCACGGCGCGCGCCCCTGCATTGCCATGCTCGGCGTGTGGAAGGCAGGCGCCGCCTGCACCGCGGTGGACGAGGACATGCCGCCGGAACGCGTGGGGGCCATTGCCGCAGACTGCGCGTGCCGCGCCGTGGTGGACGAGGCCGCGTGGGCGGAAATCACCGCCTGTGCGCCCGCGCCGGGGTACGCCGTGCCAGACCCGCACGATGCCGCGTACGCGGTGTACACCTCCGGCTCCACGGGGCGTCCCAAGGGAGTGCTGCAGGAATACGGCAACCTGGAGCCGTGCGGGCTTTCCCTGTGCCTGGGCGGCGAGTCCATCCTGCAGGCGGGGAACCGCTACGCGGCGGTGCCTCCGGTGCATTTCGTGGCGTTCGTGATGATATGGCTCTTTGCGGTGGTGCGGCGCGTGACCATGTGCGTGATGCCGCTGGCCGTGGCGCGGGACCCGCGGCGCATCGGCGCATACATCCGCGAGCGGCGCATCACGCACATCTCCCTGCCGCCCTCACTGGGCAGCATGCTCGCGGACATCCCGGACTGCCTGAAGTACCTCATCGTCTCCGGCGAGGCCGCGCACGGCTTCTACAAGCCCGGCCCGTGCAACGTGAACGTCTACGCCTCCAGCGAGAGCTTTTTCATGATCGCCACCTTCCGCATCGACCGCCCGTACGCCAAGACACCCATCGGCAGACCGGAGTTCGGCGGTGAAATCCACCTGCTGGCGGAGGACGGCGCACCCGCGGCGGAAGGCACGGCGGGCGAGCTCTGCTTCCCCTGTCCGTTCTTCCGCGGCTACATCAACCTGCCGCGGGAAACCGCGCGCGCCAAGCGAGGCGGGCTTTTCCACACCGGGGACCTGGCACGCAGGAACCCAGACGGCATGTACGAGGTGGTCGGCCGCTTGGACGACATGGTGAAAATCGGCGGCAACCGCATCGAGCCCGCCGAGGTGGAGGCCGCCCTGCGCCTCGAACTCAACCCGCACTGGGTCGCCGTTCGCGCCAAGGGCAACCCGCCGCGCCTCTGCGCCTACTTCACGGGAAACGTTGCCGTGGACGACCCTGCCGCCCTGCGCGCACGCCTGCTGCGCTCCCTGCCGGAGTACATGGTGCCCGCCTTCTACATCCACCTGGATGAAATACCGCTCAACGCCAACGGCAAGCTGGACACCGCGCGCCTGCCGCAACCGAACAACGCCGTCCATGCGCCCTACACCGCTCCGCAAACCGACACGGAACGCCTGCTCTGCAACGCCATGGCGCGCGCGCTGGAAATAGAGCGCGTGGGAATGGACGATGATTTCTACGCGCTGGGCGGGGATTCCCTGCGCACGCTGGAGGTGGTGTGCACGCCGGGGCTGGAGGCGTTGGACGCCTCCGCCGTGTTCCGCGGGCGCACCCCGCGCTGTATCCTGGAATGCATGCCCGCCGCGGTGCAGGAAACGCCCGCCGACACGCGCGGCGTGCCGCTCAACGACATGCAGCTCTACATGCTGGGGCGCGAGCGCATCACCCCCGGCACCACCATGTACAACCTGCCGTGCATGGTGCAGATGAACGCGGAGGCGGAACGCCTGGCGCGTGCCGTGGACGCCGCCGTGCGCCACCATTCCGCCCTGCTTTCCGTCTTTGAGAAGGCGCCGGACGGCACGCCGCTGCAGGTGCACCGCCCGGAGACGTTCACACCCACGGAGGTGGTGGACACCACGGAGGCGGAGCTGGAGAAGCTGTGCCGCACGCTCGCGCGGCCGTTCACGCTGTTCGGCGCGCCGCTGTTCCGCAGCCGCGTCTTCCGCACGGAGAAGGCCGTGTACCTCTTCATGGATTTCCACCACGCCATGGTGGACGGCACCTCCATCAAGATTATTTCCGTCACCATCGACCGCGCGTACCGCGGCCTGCCCCTGCAGCCGGACCCCGGCCCCGCCACCATGCGCCGACGACAAGCGGAACCGGATTCCCCCGCCGCGCAGGACGACCTCCGATACTTCGAGCAGCGCTACGGCAGCCTCCCGCAGCCGCAGCTCCGCCCGCTGACCGATTGCGATGCCACGCAGGTGCACCAGGGCCTGCTGCAACAACCGCTGCCCATATCCGCCGCCGCGCTGGATAAGCATTGCCGCGCACACGGCATCTCACGCAACGTCTTCTTCGACACCGCCGCACTGATAGCCACCGCCGCCTACAACCGCAACCCGCGCGTGATGCTCACCTGGACCTACCACGGGCGCGGCAGCGCCGCGGATTGCGCCACCGTGGGATGCCTGCTCCAGGACTGCCCGCTGGCCGCCGACTTCTCACGCCCCATAACGCTGGACGAGCTGTACCGCGATGTGCGCGGGCAGGTGGCGCAGGGAATCGCCCACCGCGCGTATCCCTACACCCTGCGCCGCTTCCTGGCCCCGCAAGATGATTTGGCATGCGTGTTCTACCAGGACGACCTGCGGCAGATCGGCGGCGATTGGTCGGAGCTCTACGAGCGCGTGCTGGACATTTCCCCGGCGGACGGGCGCGTGCAGAACGTGCTGGACATCGAGTTCATCGTGGATGACAACGGCGAGCTGAGCGTGCTGCTGGACTACGATGCAGACCGCTATTCCGCGACAAGCATGGAGCGCTTCCATTCCATGCTGCGCCGCACGCTGGAGGGAATGTTGAAGGACACGCCGGAGAGCGTGCAGGCCATCATGGAGGAGGGAGCGTGACATGTGGTTGATTCTTGCCATAGCGGCCACCCTGGCCTGGGGATGGGAGGAAACCTTTCTGAAAGCCGGAACGGATGCCTCTCCCCGGTACGCGCCGCTGCGCATCGCCGTGTGCCTGGGGTTGGCCATGGCCGTGCTGGCGGGCGTCTGCATGCCTTTTTCGGAGAGCGGTCTGCCGCTGGCGCAGCTCGTGCGGCAGAACAGCCTTTTCTTTATCATCCCGCTGGTGTACGGGCTCGCCATGCTCATCAGCAACATCGGCTACCGCTATCTGGACGCCTCCGTCTTTGCGCCGCTGGAGAACGCAGCGGGTGCGTTCACACCCCTTCTCTTCATCGTCTGGTTCGCATGCATGGGCAAGCTCGGCTCCATGTGGGGGGAAATCTCGCCGCTTGACGCCGCAGCAGCCGCCGCCGTGGTTGTCGGAGTCGTCTGGCTCGCGCTCATGCAGCACCGCCACGCCAGGGAGGCTGCCGGAGGTGCCAAACGTGCGGGTGCGCTGGCCTTTCTGTTCCCTCTGGTGTTCTGCCTGGTGGATGCGTTCGACACTTTCCTGTGCGGCGCCATCTTGGGCGGGGAGATAGGAAAGGGCATGGGCAGGGTGGACTATCTCATCCTCTACTCGCTCACCTTTGCCGCCATCGGCCTGGTGTGCTGGTGCATCCTGTACGGGAAGACGGGGCGGCCGTACAACCCGCTGCGGCGCGTGTCCGCTCCTTTCCGCAGGGCAGCCGCGCTGGAATGCGGCGCGCAGATTTCGTATGTGTTCGCCATGGCGGAGAACCCGCTGTACACGGCCCCCATTGTGGCTGCCTTCGGCATTGTCACTGTTGTCATTTCCCCGCGTTGCCTGGGTGAGCGCCTCACCCCCGTGCAGTATGTTGCCATTGCCTTGGTGCTGGCGGGCGTGCTCGCCCTCGGCGTCTCCGAAGGTTTGGAATATTTAGAAAACTAATACCATGACATCGAAACTCTCCATCAATTTCTCTCAAGACGGTGACACGCACACCTACGTCCTCTCAGGGCGTATCGACACCACCAGCGCCCCGCAGCTCTCCGCCAACCTCCACCTCGATGGCGCGCGGGAGCTTGTCTTCGACCTCGCCGACATCGACTACCTCTCCTCCGCCGGGCTCCGCGTCTTCCTGCAGGCCCAAACCACCATGAACAAGGCCGGCGGCTCCATGCGCATCGTCCATTGCCAGCCCCACATCCGGAAGCTTTTTGAAATCGTGGGCTTCACCTCCATCATGGAGGTCAATTGACGGAGACTCCCCGCCCACTCAGGAGCGCAGGGGGAAGGGCGTCTTTCGGGCGTATAGGCTATTAGCGGCCATCAATGACGCCCATTTTGGTCTACGTCTGGGCTATTTCTGTTGTAAAGCGTCCAATTATCAATTTTTCTTGCTAGTCAAAAAATCGGCTATTATAGTCTATTCCTAGTCATAACTCCTGCGTCTACCCCTTTCCATGACTTCCTCCAGGGTATCATTTTTGCGTTTGGCCCCCGTTTATATTGAGCGAATATTGGATAACTGCCCAAGTGCTTTGCCCCCTAAGTTCTGCCATGGAACCTTTGCCGGTCGTTTAAGGGGCGATCTAAGTACATTATGTAGTCCATTCCGAGTCTATTATATAACGCAAGTTATTGATTTATCAATTTTATTGAGCGAACGTTTAACGGACGTTTTTCAGGTGCTCTGCGGTCGTTTATGAACCCTTTTGTAATTGTAAAATGTTGATTTATCAATGTTTTTCTGCGGTTGTTTGATGAAGACGCCTTCTTTTCCTGGCCGTAGCTATAATCCACCTTGCGGAACGGCCAGCCCCCGCTGCCTGAATAATCCTATTGCTGTGCATCTCGTGCAAGATTCTGGAAATCTTGCGTTGCATGCTGGCTTTATTGTAGCCGGCGGGAAGGTGGCGTTCCAGGGCAATCATGATTTCCGTGCGGGTGCGTGGGCGCCCGTCTTGCAGGATGTCTTTAATGTGGGCGATGTAGGTGTCCTTTGACATTTCCTGCTGGCTGAGAATTTTCTGGCCGATTTCGGTGTCATGGACCTCCTCCCCGAGGAAGGCGGCGGGTCTAATGTTTGGAAACCTACCGGCAACCAAGCCCATGGAGCGCAGGTGGTCAGCGCCTTCCTTTTCCACCCTGCGTTTCAAATACACATCATACAGCAGGGATGTTTCTGCCGGTTGCAGCTTTTGGGAAAGGAGGTTCAGGGCAAAGGTGTAATCCAGCATTTTGCCTTGGATGGTGACCTGCACGTGGGCATCAGCGAGGGAATAATCCGGGACGGGGAACAGGCGTTCGACCTGCTTGTGAAACATGGTCCGGATGCCGCTACCCACCTTATCGATGAGGTTCAGCTCCACCATGGCTTCGGCGAGGCAAGCGTTCCTGTATCGGGAGCAGGGGGATTCTGAAGCCAGGACGACCTTCAACGAGCCTGGAAGGAACACGCCGGCGTTGCGTATGGTGACGAAGTCGTTTTCGTGCTCGATGACATCGATGGTTTCGTCCTTCAGGTAATCCGCATGGGCAACGGCGTTGTTAATGGCTTCGCGCAGGGTGTATTCATCGTACCGTTGAACCTCCCTGGTGTAGATGCCATCGTTGGTCATATAGCGGTACATCGTGTTGCGGATTTTGCCGAACGCGGTATCGACGGCAATCAGAAAGGGCGGGTACAAGTGCTCGTAATCCACGGTGTCGTTGCGCTGGTCGCGCAGGATCCAGCGGATTTCCGTATTGTGCAGGCCTGTTTTGTGGAGGGCTTCCCGCCTTCCCAGCAGGAGGAGCGCGGCGTTCGTCAGCCTCCCTCTATTCAAAAGGTGGAGCCTGTCTAGGAATTCCATATCGTTCCATTGCTGGATTTGCTGTTCCAAATGAGGCTTGCGGTTGGTGTAAAGACACCGGGCAACCTGAAGGGCATGTTCATCCAGGTCATCAGAAACTGCCTCTTCCACGATTCGTGCGCTCCAATCGTAGTGGCCGGAGGGGAAGCGTATCTTGTCCAGCTGTTCTTGGGGTAGGGCGCATAGATGGTCGCCCTCCCTTCCATAGGCATGCCCCATGGAATACACAGGGGCACCCAAGACCGCTGCGGCTATGCGGAAAATCAGCACGCGCTTGCCGCTTGCTTCCATGACATGCGCATTGACTGTTGCAGCGTACCCTGTTTTCTGCCGTATTTCCAGCATGAGGCTGTCTAACTCACCCTCCTTGGATTTATATCCGGTGCCGACAATCGCATGCGTCTTGTTATCCACGCCGATTATGTACCACCCGTACTGGTGCCCTGATAGAAAGGCCGCGCATGCAAGCGCAGCAACATACTGGGAAACGTCATGCCCTCCAGGTTGCGTGCTTTTGAATTCAACGGTTTCACACTCCCATTGTGCAATGAGTTTGTGGAGAAAATCGAGCGAGGGTGGCCAGTTGTCGGGCATGGGTTGGATTCTACCCCCTTTTGCCGAGAAAGGAAACAAAAAAAGTGTGTGCAAAACGCCCGCCCACTCAGGAGCGCAGGGGGAAGGTATCGGAGAGCGGGTAGTCCGGCACGTGGATGAGCTGGACGCCGTAGAGCTCCGCGATGGCGGGTGCCTGTGATGCGGGGTAGGCCTCTCCGTAGTAGATGGTTTTCACGCCGTGGGCGCAGAGCGCCTGCATACAGGAGGTGCAGGGCATGGTGGTGCAAGCCACGATTTTGGCCTCGCCGCGCTTGAAGAGGCTGCACAGGTTGATTTCCGCGTGGAGCATGTACTTTTGGCGCTCCTCGCGGGAGTCCCAGAAACCCGCCGGCGCGGTGAACCCGGGGAAGAGCCCGTTGTACGAGGTGCCGATGACGCGGTTGTCCTTGTCCAGCGCGGCGGCTCCTACCTTGCGGTAGGGGTCTTCGGAGCGCAGGGCGGCCACGTGGGCCAGGGCCATCACGTACTGGGGAATGGGGAGTCTTTCGTTCATGGCGGCGATGGGAAAAGGGTTGGTTCAGATGCGGGAGGTGAGGGCGTAGCCCGCAAACAGCAGAAGCACGCCTAAAACTAGCGAGGTCAATATGTAGGCGAGGCCAAGCCCGAAGGCTCCCTGCCGCATGAGGGCTAAATTCTCGTTAGCGAAAGTTGAAAATGTAGTGAAGCCACCGCATACGCCCACGGTGAGCGCGGCGCGCAGATCCGGATGCAGGGAGAACCCCCGCTCGAACAGCCCGGTGAGCAGGCCCAGCAGCAGGCAGCCCGCCAGGTTGATGGCTAGCGTGTGCCACGGGAACGCGGTGGTCTCCACCCAGTTCTTCACCAGAAGCCCGGTGAGGTGGCGCAGGATGCCCCCCACAAAGCTGCCTAATCCGATGAAGAGCGCGGTCTGCATGCGTGCTGCGTGTTACGCCATGCGGGCGTGCGCATCCGCCTCGATAGCCTTCCAGAGCGAGTCGATGCCGGCTTCCACGGCGGCCTTGGAGCTTGCCACGTCTGCGCCCATCTCTCCGTGGGCGAAGAGGTAGTACTTGATCTTGGGCTCCGTGCCGCTGGGGCGCACCGCAAAGCTGCGCCCGTCCGCCAGGTCGATGAAGAGCATCTTCTCCGCGGGAACGGGGTCGCCCTCCGCGTCCACCATCTTGCCGCTGGAGAAATCGCGCACGGCCACCACGGCGGCGCCGTCCATCTCCTTGGGCGGGTTGGCGATGTAGTCCTTGGTGAGGGCGGCAATCTTGGCGGCGCCGTCCGCGCCCTCCATGACGATGTTCTTGCCGAGCTCCTTGTAGTACCCCAGCTCCTTGTAGATGTTGTTGAGGCATTCCAGCAGGCCGATTCCCTGGGTGGCGAGGTAGGCGTTCATCTCCGCGAGGCAGAGGGCGGCGCAGTTGGCGTCCTTGTCGCGCACGAAGTCCTGGGCGAGGTAGCCGTAGCTTTCCTCGCCGCCGAAGACGAAGTACTTGCTGTGCTCCAGGCGAAGGGCGCGGGTTTGCTCCTCGGTCATGGAGCGGTAGCCCTGGCGCTTCTCCGCGGGGATGGCGTTCTCATACTTGCCGAGCTTGGCGGCAATCCACTTGAACCCGGTGAGCACGTTCACCGTGGCAATGCCGAAGTGCTCCGCAATGGCATCCTGCAGCGGAGAGGTCACAAAGGTTTTCACCATCACCGCGTGCTCGATGTTCTGCGGCGTCACCAGCCCCAGCTCGCGCATGCTCATGCAGCGGTACCACGCCAGCAGGCAGCCCGTCTGGTTGCCCGTCAGCAGCTGCATCTTGCCTGTCGCCTTGTCGCGTACGGCAATGCCCATGCGGTCGCAGTCCGGGTCCGTGGCAATCACCAGGTCCGCGTTCTCACGGTCTGCCTGGGCAATGGCCATGTCCAGCGCGGGTGCGTTCTCCGGGTTGGGGCTGGCCACGGTGGGGAAGCGGCCGTCCTGCACATCCTGCTCCGCCACGGTGGAGAGCTGGCAGCCGATGCTCTTGAGCATGGGGACGATGCAGCGCTTGCCGGTGCCGTGCAGGTTGGTGTAAACCACCTTGGCGGAGGCCTTGCCGAAGACCTCCGGGCGCAGCACAATGCCCTTGAGGCGCTTGATGTAGATGTCGTCCATCTCTGCGCCCAGCACGCGCAGCTTGCCTTGCTGGTCGGCGGGCAGGGGCTCGTAGGTGTCGCTGGTCAGCGCGTTCACCTCGGCAATCACGCCCTGGTCGTGCGGGGCCACCAGCTGCGCGCCGTCGTTGAAGTAGGCCTTGAACCCGTTGTCGTGCGCGGGGTTGTGGGAGGCGGTCAGCATCACGCCCGTGTCCGCGTTCAGCTCACGGATGGTGAAAGAAACCTCCGGAACGGAGCAGGGGCCGTCGAACAGCGCGCAGTCACACCCCAAATCCGTGCAGATGCGCGCGCACAGCTCCGCGAAGTCGCGCGAGAAGTGGCGCGTGTCGTGCCCGATGACGATGAGCGGCTTGCGGCCGGTGCCCTCCGCCTCCACGAAGCGGCGCACATAGGTGATGAGGCCGCGCATGGCGCGCCCCACGTTGAAGTAGTTCATGCTGGCGGTGCCCACGCAGGGGAACTCCGGGCGCCCGTTCACGCCGCCCTGGCCCTGTTCCGCGGGCATGACGATGTTGCCGACGGTGCGGCCGCGGAGGCCGCCGGTGCCGAAGGCGAGCGTCTTGTAGAAGCGGTTGTTGAGCTCCGCCCACTCGCCGGCCTCCACCAGCTCCGCAATGGTGGCGGGTACCACGGGATCCGCCGTGCCCCCGGTCAGAAGCTTGATGTTTTCAAGGGACGATGCAAGCAGCTTGCCTTCCGCAACCGCCTGTTCCAAAACGGGGAAAATCTTGTCTACCATACGCGCACCATACTACCACGCACACCCCCTCCCCGCAAGCACAATCGCGCGCGGGGGAATTTCCTGCGCGGAGGGCTTTTATTCATTGACACGCGGGGGCTATATGGTAGACTCTGAGAATATGAGTACGGACAATCAACGTGATTTGACACCCGTTGTGCCGCGCAGGTTCCGCGCGGTGTTTTTCCTGCTGGTCAGCTGTTTTGCGCTGTGGGGTTTGTTGAACAACATGACGGACAACCTGGTGCCGTCTTTCCAGAAGATATTCACTCTCTCGCAGTCGCAAGCCGGCCTGGTGCAGGTGGCGTTCTACGGCGCGTATGCGGTGCTGGCCATCTTCGCATCCATCCTGATTGAGGAGTTCTCCTACCGCGTGGGTGTGCTCATCGGCCTGGGCATCTATGTGCTGGGCGCGCTGCTGTACATCCCGGCATGCGGTTGGCAGAGCTTTGACACGTACTTCATCGCCATCTTCATTGTGGCGGGCGGCTGCTCCCTGCTGGAGACCACCTGCAACCCGTACGTCCTCTCCCTGGGCGACCCCAAGACGGGTGTGCGCCGCTTGAACTTTGCACAGGCTTTCAACCCGCTGGGCTCCCTCATGGGCATTGTGCTGGCTCAGCAGTTCATCCTGGGCAACCTGAACCCCGCCACCGCGGAGGAGCGCAAGCTCATGGATCCCCAGACGCTGGACGGGATTGTCAGCAACGAGCTCTTCTGGCTGGGTGCCCCGTATGTGGGCCTGTGCGCCATTGCTCTCATCATGTGGGTGTGCTTCCTGCGCTCCAAGGCGGAGGAGCAGAAGCCCGCCAAGACGGAGGGCGGCCAGGGCGGTGGCCTGCGCGTGCTGGTTGCCGCGCTGTTCAGCTTTGTGCCGCTGTCCGTGCTGTACTGGCTGTTCCCGGACATGGACAAGGTGCAGTGGATTCTGCTGGGCATGCTGGGCCCCATCGCCTACATCTGCATTGTGGGCTCCTACCGCAGCATGCTGGTGGGCCTGCTCAAGACCCCGCGCTACTGGTGCGGCGTGATTGCCCAGTTCTTCTACGTGGGTGTGCAGATTGCCGCCTGGACCTGGATGAACGTGTACTGCCAGAAGGAGCTGGGCGTGGCGCCGGACACCGCCGCCAGCTACTATGTGATTTCCCTCTGCTTCTTCATCCTCTGCCGCTGGATTGCCACGTACTACATGAAGAAGTTCAACCCGGCGGGCATGATGAGCATCTTCGCCGTGGGCGCCATCCTCTGCTGCCTGGGCGTGATGTACCTGCCCAGCGATGTGCTCTTCAGCATCGGCGGTCTGCCCTTCTCCGCGAACGTCATCTTCCTGGTGCTGATGAGCGGCTGCATGAGCCTCATGTTCCCCACCATCTACGGTATTGCCCTGGGCGGCCTTGACCCGCGCATCCTCAAGCTCGGTGCCGCTGGTCTCATCATGGCCATTCTCGGCGGCGCCATCATCACCCCGTGGATGGCCGGCATCATCGGCAACGTGGACAGCTCCTGGGCCTCCCTCGTGAGCGGGTTCGACACCACCTGGGACGACAACCTCAAGACTTCCTCCACGCTGTTGCGCGCCTCCTTCATCGTGCCGGCCATCTGCTTTGCGGTGGTGCTGGTGTACAGCCTTATCTTCCGCAAGCCCGCCACGCCGCAGGCCGAGGAAAAGTAACCCCTCTCTTTATCCATTCCAACCCATAATCCATACGATATTATGAAATACGATACACTGCCGACCATCGGCATTCGTCCCACGATTGACGGCCGCCGCCTTGGCGTCCGCGAGTCCCTGGAAGACCAGACCATGAACATGGCCAAGGCCGCTGCCGCCCTCATTGAGGCCAACGTCAAGCACGCCAACGGCCAGCCCGTCAAGTGCGTCATCGCCGACACCTGTATCGGCGGTCCCGCGGAGGCCGCCGCCGCCAACCAGAAGTTTGCGGAGAACAACGTGGGCTGCTCGCTCATCGTCACTCCCTGCTGGTGCTACATCACGGAGACCTTCGAGACGGACAACCGCATCCCCAAGGCCATCTGGGGCTTCAACGGCACGGAGCGCCCCGGCGCCGTCTACCTCGCCGCCGCACTGGCCGCATACGCCCAGAAGGGCGTGCCCGCCTTCTCCATCTACGGGCATGACGTGCAGGACGCCGACGACACCTCCATCCCGGAGGACGTGGCGGAGAAGATCCTGCGCTTCGCACGCGCCGGTGTCGCCGTGGCCACCCTCAAGGGCAAGGGCTACCTCTCCATCGGCGGCTGCGCCATGGGCATTGCCGGCTCCATCCTGGACCAGCCCTTCTGGGAGGACTACCTGGGCATGCGCGTCCAGCCCGTGGACATGACCGAAGTGAAGCGCCGCATGGAGCTCAAGATCTACGACGAGAAGGAGTTCGAGCTCGCCATGGAGTGGGCCAAGCGCTACGTCCACATCGGCCCGGAGCGCAACCGCCCGGACCTCATCCTCTCCCCGGAGGACAAGGAGCGCACGCTGCGTGAGAGCATCCTCATGATGATCATCTTCCGCGACATGATGCACGGCAACCCCTACCTCAAGACCATCGACCGCGAGGAGGAGGGCCTCGGCTTCAACGCCATCTGCGGCGGTTTCCAGGGCCAGCGCCACTGGACCGATTTCTACCCCAACGGCGACATGGCGGAATCCCTCATCAACAGCACCTTCGACTGGAACGGCCCGCGCGAGGCCATTCCCTTCGCCACGGAGAACGATGCCATGAACGGCGTGTGCATGCTCCTGCTCCACCAGCTCACCGGCCAGGCCGCCTGCTTCTCCGATATCCGCACCTACTGGTCTCCCGCCGCCGTCAAGCGCGTCACGGGACACACCATGGAGGGCCACGCCGCCAACGGCATCATGCACCTCATCAACTCCGGCTCCACCGCACTGGACGGCAACATGTACTCCACCGACAAGGACGGCAAGCCCTGCATGAAGAAGACCGGCGAGACCACCCAGGCAGATATCGACGCCATGATGGACAACTCCTGCTGGTGCCCCGCCAACCGCGAGTACTTCCGCGGCGGCGGCTACTCCCTGCACTTCGTCTCCAAGGGTGATGTGCCCATCACCATGATCCGCATGAACCTCGTCAAGGGGCAGGGCCCCGTGCTCGTCATCGCTGAGGGCTACACCTGCTCCCTCCCGGAGGAGGTCAACAAGACCCTCGACGAGCGCACCGACCCCGGTTGGCCCACCACCTGGTTCGCCCCCCGTCTCACCGGAAAGGGCGCCTTCAAGGACGTCTACTCCGTCATGGCCAACATGGGTGCCAACCATGGCGCCTGGACCTACGGCCACATCGGCGCAGACATCATCACCCTGGCTTCCATGCTCCGCATCCCCGTCTACGCCCACAACGTGCCCGAGGAGGACATCTACCGTCCCGCCGCATGGAACCTCTTCGGCACCGCAGACCCCGAAGGTGCAGACTTCCGCGCCTGCAAGAACTTCGGCCCCATCTACGGCAAGTACAACGGCTAACGAAGGTACTAGGTACCCGTCTCCGCCAAGGCTTCGCCGAGGCGGGCTAAGTACCAGGTACTATTTGGCAAGTTCGGCGCACCCGCGTCCATTCCCCCCCCCCATCCGGCTCCCCGCC